>Ga0075331_1000027_pt1 | contig 26494 bp, 27 predicted proteins | sample MayberrySE_TuleA_FD_120090 | JGI IMG/M metagenome (GOLD analysis project Ga0075331, IMG submission 120090) | Natural and restored wetland microbial communities from the San Francisco Bay, California, USA, that impact long-term carbon... | ecosystem: Environmental > Terrestrial > Soil > Wetlands ... | reverse complement strand
TGGGGAACGTTGCACCCCCCGTTCGTCACACGCTTCGCGCGGGACTGGCTGGAGCTGCCCGGGGAACGATTCGCGGCCGCGATTGCCGACCAGGCACCAGGTGCCACGGCAGTGGTCCTCGAACCCGGCCAGTCGTGGGCAATGCCCACATGAGATGAGCATCAGGTCCCGCGGGGTGATGCCCACGTGGTGGGGATGTCGGCGCCGCCCTCCTCGGAGACACGCTCACCCATCGCGACGTACGCCGGCCGGGACAGCACCTTGCCGGCGATCAGCGCCTGCCCCAGCCGGAACGATGTCGCGCCGGCCATCAGTCCCTCGGGCACGAAGGAGAACAGACGTCCGAGGTCCGCCAGGTCGGCCTGCGAGTTCATCCGCATCAGGAGCAGGTTGTCGCACTGGGACACGACGTTCTCGTGCACCTTGTGCGGCCGCTGGGTCGAGGTGAGCAGGTACAGCCCGAACTTGCGCCCTTCGGCGGCGATCTGAACGGCACGCTCCGCCGACAACCGGGTGAGCAGGTCGGGGGCGTCGGCCGGGCAGATGTTGTGCGCCTCGTCGATGACCACGAGGCACGGCGTGCGGGAGAACCGCGACGCCCACAGCGTGGAAAGGGCCGCCTCGGCCACGAGACGCTGCTCCTGCAACGTCGACAACGAGCCGAGGTCGACCACCGTGCACCTCGCGGTGGGGTTGCGTAGGTCCTCCACCAGCGACGGGAGGTACGGCCCCCAGACGTCCCAGTCGAGCACGCCGAGGTTCATCGCTCGCTGGCCCAGCCTTCGGGCGGCGGGGGCGTCGGCCGTGAGCAGCTGGTCGGGTCCGGTGATGAGCGGCCGGCCGTCCTCCTGGTGACGCAGCAGGTCGGTCAGGACGGCGTACTCGTCCCGGTCACGGATCGGGTCGAGGTCGAGGAGCGCCGCCTGCGTGGCACTGTCCAGGTCCGCGAAACGCAGCCGGAGCGGATGCGCCGCGTCCGGGTCGTTCTGCCACACGGCCACGTCGGCCGGAACCGCGGCGTACCGCGCCGCAAGCTCGGGGTCCGCTCCGTCGCGGATGCGCGGCAGACCCACGTAGTCGGAGTTCGGGTCGAGGATCACGACTCGCAGGCTCGTCTCCGCCAGCACCCGCTCCAAGAGAAGTCCGAGGGAGTAGGTCTTGCCGGACCCGGACTGACCGCACATGAACGTGTGCCGGTTGAGCCCCCCGCTGTCGAGGGTCGCGGGCACTCCCGGAGCCAGGAGCAGCTCACCCACGATGAGCCCGGCCCTGCTCGGGCGGGTCCTCGTGTGCCAGTCCCGGACCTCGTCGGACGTCGCGGGCCGGACGGCAGCGTCGTGGAAGGGGCGGCCCTCGTCCTCCAGGACGCTCCCCGTCCCCTGGGCGAGTCGTACCCGGACGTTGGACACGGCCCCCGCCGCACTCTCGGTCGCATCCACCGACGAGACCCTCAGGTCGGTGATCTGACCCAGCCGGGTCTCGCCCGCGGCCTCCAGCACGACGTATCCCGCGCGCCTGAGCTCCAGGTTGTGCAACGACGCCTGGAACTCGAATCCGAACCCGTCGACGGAGGTCGCGAGAGGGAGGATGTTGCGCTCGATCCCCTCGCGGACCCGCCGGTAGCCGGCCAGCCGCTCGGCGAGCTCGGGCTCGGCGACATCGACCGGCGCAATGGCCGCCGTCGGTACCTGTGCCATCAGGACTCCTCGTTCAGATCGGATCTGTCGCCGGCTCGCGGGGTCAGGGTGCCGCGGGTGAGAACGCGCGCATCTCCTCCTGGTCGCCGCGCACGATCAGGCAGGAGGACTCCGGAACCTCGCGCCAGGCCCCGTGCAGGTCGCCGAGGGGTTCGGACACCACCAGTCGGGCATCCTCCGAGAGATCGTGCAGAACCGGGTTGTCCGGGTACTGCGCACGCAGCGTCGAGACGTCCGTGCTGTGGAACAGCGAGCGGGACCGTCCCTCGCTCGAGTAGCGGAAGGCCCACGTCGTGTCGCCGTCGCTGGCGGCCACCGTCATCTGGACCGGATGCTCGATGCCATGCCGACGACCGGTCTCCTCGACCAGACCGACCGCGCGAGCCACCGCGGTCGGTGCGTCGGTCAGCAGGCCGAACGTCAACGCCAGGAAGAAGAGCATCTCCGAGTCGGTGGACCCCTCGATCTCGTGGAAGAGCGCGGGATCGACCGCGAACGCCAGGTCCCGCTTCATCTCCGGGAAACCGGACAGGACTCCGTTGTGCATCCACAGCCAGCGCCCGTGTCGGAAGGGGTGACAGTTGGTCTGCTGGACCGCAGAGCCGGTCGAGGCCCGGATGTGCGCGAACACCCGGCGGGAGCTCGCGAGGGCGGACAGCTCCCGCAGGTTCCGGTCGTTCCATGCCGGTTCTGTGCTCCGGTAGATCCCAGGCGTCTCGAGAGCGCCGTACCAGCCCACGCCGAACCCGTCACCGTTGACGGTGGTGGCCCCCATCTTCGAGTGCTGGCTCTGCACCACCAGGGAGTTCTTCGGCTTGAAGAGCAGATCGTCCAGACGTACGGGTGACCCCGAGTAGGCAAGCCATCGGCACATGTCATTCTCTCCCGGGGATGGTGTTGATGCTGGTGACCTCGAGTCCAGGGCACCTCAGGCGGAGCACCACGTCGACCAGGTCCTCGTCGTCGCGTGCATGCACGCGCAGGATGGTCGTCGACTGGACCTCGGACGAGGTCGTCGCGGAGCGCTCGGCCATCGCACGCAGGACCGGACCGAGCTCGCCGACGAGGGTGAGCTCGTAGCGGGTCTGCCGTCGGGGTGCGGCGGTCATTCGTCCTCGCCTTCCGGCTCGTCGGGCCCCGCGGTGGGAACCCGCCTGACCTCGACCACCTCGAGGCCGTAGGACCGGAGCCGGTTCAGGAAGGCGTACAGATCGGCCTGGTCGACGAACTGCCCGCTCAGCACCGTCCGGAACTCGTGCTCGGCCACCTCCACGTCGCGGAGCTCCTCGAGCAGCGCCTTCGTCGGCACGAGCCCGTTGACACGGACTTCATAGGTTCGGTCAGACATCGGTACGACCCATCCACGACGGCCTGAGGGATACACCTCCCAGGACACCGCCGATCGGACCACGAAACCTCATCCGTGGCGGATGAACGGGGCTCTGTCCTCGAGGATGCCCAGCTCCCGGGCTCTCCTGATTGCTGCGTTGCGGCGGTTGACGCCGAGCTTGCGCAGGATGTTGCGGATGTGCGTCCGGATGGTGTTCACGGAGACGAACATCTTCTGAGCGATCTCGTCCGTGGTCAGGAGCTCCGCCACATGACCCAGGACCTCGAGCTCCTTGGCGGTGAGGGGCTCGACGACGATCGGCAGCCCGCGGTGGAGGTCGGCCCAGCGCGACGAGGGTCCTGACTGCGCACCGACGGGATACAGCCAGCGATGCTCCTGGAGCATTCTCGGGTGGGCAGCCATCACTCGACGCGCGGAAGGACCCGCCTCTCGGAACGGTCGGCTCATTCCCTCCTTGGTCGCGAGGCGCAAGGCTCTCGAGAGTGCCGGGCCGGCCTGGGCAGGTGAGCGCTCATGAGATGTCTGCGCTGCCTCGGCCAGAAGTGCCCTCACCTGCGTGCTGAGTGATGGCTCTCCCTGGTCGACCGCCTCCTGGAGTCCCTCGACGGCACCGGAACCACCTTGTTCCGCGTGCGCGGCCACGGTTGTCACCACGACGTCGGGCAGCTCGGGGTCCTGGACCGACGCGAGTACCCTGAGGGCCTCCTCCGGGTCTCCGGTACGCACGGTGAGCCGGGCTGCCTCGACGCGGAGGAGATCAGCGATCCGCGGGTCGGTCGACGTGGCAGCGTCCGCCGCCGCCGCCAATCTGTCCGCCGCCGCCGGCAGATGCCCGTCGGCCTGCTCGACGGCGGCGGTGGCTGCCTCGAGCAGACTGTTGCAGGTGGGGTGCGCCGGAAGCATCTGGGAAGCCCCGGCGAGGGCGACGTGCTCCCGGGCCAGGTCGGTGTCATAGCGCTCGACTCCGACCCAGGCCATGGCCACGTGCGCACTCGGGGAGACGTCGAGCGGGCCCAGACCTGCCTGAGCGGCCACGGCGAAGCTCTCCTCAGCCCGCCGACTCGCTCGTGAGAGCTCTCCCCGCATCGCGTCGGTGAGTGCCAGGTAGCCCAGGCAGTCCGCGCGGAACGCAGTTGCCACACCCACGGCCCCGTGACTGCCCGCTCGCGCGAACGCGCTGCCGGCGTCCGCCAGGTGGCCGCCACGAAGGTCCGCGACACCGCGGCTGAAGGCCACGACCGCGGCCAGCCCGGAGCCGCCCGGTCCGGGGGGTGACGCGGGCGTCTCGCCGAGCAGACGCTCTGCCTCCTCGACGGGCCCTGCCGCTGCGCCCGACTCCCCGCTGAGGCAGGCTCTGAGAGCGTCGACCGCGGCGATCGAGACGGCCAGGGGTCGGTCCAGCGGCCTGTCGCGACCAGCTCGCCGGGCGGCCGCGAGCTCCCGGCGGCAGCGGTGATCGCCTCCCCCTCCCTCCCGGTGGGCGACTACCGCCCTCACCACACATGCCGACGGGAGTGCGACGTCGGAGGGCAGCCTCAGGGCCAGGGATGTCAGCGCACCTCCCTGTTCCTCGAGAAGCAGCTGCGGCACCAGCCCCTCGTCGACGATCTGGGCAGCCATCTCTTCCCAGGCCCCGATCGTCGCGAGCTGGGCCAAGGACTGCACGTGCTGCCCCTGGCTGCGCAGCCACCGGGAGGCCGTGCGTCGGAGCTCCTCCATGCGATCGGGCGACTCGTAGGCCAGCTCGGCCCGGAGGAACCTCCTGAAGAACGGGTAGTAGCGGAACCAGCCGGCCAGGCCTGGCACGGGCTCGACGAAGGCACCGCGGGCCACGAGGTCTTCCAGCGTACGGACGCCGGTCACGCCGCCGAGCAGCTCCACCAGCTCCAGGCAGAACGCGTCGGTCACGGACGTGTCGAGCAGGAGGCGTCGCACGTCGGGCGTCTGCGCGTTCAGCACCTCTCCGACGAGATACTCGTTGATGTTCGCGGTCTGCTCGAGAACCGTCGCGAGGTAGTCCTCGGGATCGTTCATGCCCTCGAGCGCCTGGGCCGCGAACCGGAGGCCGACGACCCACCCGCTGACGCGGTGGTTCAGCTGGTGCACGGCTTCGTCGGCGAGCTCGACGCCTGCTGACCTCATCAGGTGGACGGCCTCCTCGTCGGAGAAGGCAAGGTCGGAGGCTCTGATCTCCAGCAGGGAGTCGTTGAGCCGGTAGCGGTAGAGCGGCAGGATCGGATCGACGCGGCCGACGAAGACGAAGCAGAGCCGGCCCATGCTGTGCCTGAGCAGGTAGTCCACCTCACGCGCCAGCTCCAGCGATGCCAGCTCGTACCCGTCGATGACGACGGTCAACCGGTCGGTGGCGTCGACGACCAGCCCGGCCAAGGCGGTCAGGCGCCGGCTCCCCAGGCCACCGCCGGTCGTTGCGACCCAGGTCGTCGGAACGCCGAGACCGCGTTTGCGCAGGGACTCCAGCACCGGGGCCCAGAACGCAGCCTCCCCCTCCTCGAACGTGATCCAGCTCGTGTTGCCCGCGCTCTCGTCACGGACCCACTCGGCCACCGCCGCAGTCTTGCCCGTCCCTGCGGGCGCGCTCACCAGGACCAGGGGGAGGTGTTCCGCCCGGGCGAGGGAAGCGGCGAGGTGCGGTCGCGGCACGTGGAGAGCCGATGCCGGCGGAACGCTGAACCGGGCTGCCCCCAGGACGTCGTCCTCGTTCGCCCGCTCGGGCCCGGTCCTCCGTACTGCTTGCCTCACGGCCAGCCACCTTCCACCCCCCAGACCTTCTGGCCCCTCGAGCCAAATCTAGGGTCGGGGTCGGACGAGAGGGAGGGACCTACGACCCACCCACCGGGGCCCCGACGGGTGGTTTTCAGTCGGAGAAGGACGGGCTATCGGCAGGTACGTCCGGTTCGTCTTCTCGCGCGATCCCGAGCCGTGCGCGCAGGCGCCTGGCCCAGTTCTCGGGTGCCCGGTCGAACTCGGCGGCGATGACCGTTGTCGCCACGAGGATGAAGCAGATGCAGAGCAGCCAGCCGACGATGGCAACGGTGACCCCGAAGAGCCCGTACCGCTCGCTGTAGGTCTCCATCAGGCGGGGCATGTAGATCGTGGTGGCGACGCCGTACACGCTCGCCGCCGTGCCGGCCAGTGCGCCCCCCGGAAGCAGGCGCCGCCAGTCGAGCCGGCGGTTGAGCAGGAGCCAGGGAACCGACGTCCACAGCGCGAGACTCGCCCCCACGCCCAGCGGCACCGCGAGCGCCCAGTCGAGCGGGAGAGCTCGTATGAGCGTGCGGGCGAAGTAGATGAGGGCGATCTCCACGAGCAGAACCGCCAGCCCCAGGGCGGCGTTGAGTGAGCCGCGAACACCGGGCAGGGGATCGAGCCGCCACGCCTGCAGGTACATCCGTTGCAGCCGCCGGGTCAGCGAGACACCCGAGAAGACAAGGAGGAACAGGCTCCCGAGCCCGACACTGCTCGATGCCGAGCCGGCGAACACCATCTCCACCGAGGCCGCCGAGTCTCCCGAGAGCCCGAACCTGCGGATGATGGAGTCGGCGACGGCGGTTCCGTTGCTCGCGGGTAGCGCCGCCGACACCAGGATCAGCAGAGGAATCAGCGCGGTGAACGCCTGCGAGGCGATGACCATGGCGCGGTCAAGACCCTGCTGGGCGGCGAACGAGGTGGCACAGCGGCCGGGGAACGACCCCTCGAGCCGGTCCCGGATCGATTGAAGGCTCGCGGACCGCACGCTTCGGCTCCTCTCCCGTCCGGGCGACCTGCCCCGCACGACCCCGGCCGTGTGCGCATGGGCCTGGTGATCAGGCCAAGGCCTTCTGCTTGAGCCTCTCGTACTCCGCCGGGGTGATGGTGCCGGTGTCGAGCATCGACTTGGCCTGGGCGATCTGGTCGGCCGGGGCCGCCTCGCTCGCGACCTGCTTGATGTACGCGTCCTGCTCCGCCTTCAGCTGCTCCGCACCACGCCTCTGCCGCTCGCCCATGTCCTTGCCCTTGGCGATGACGTAGACGACGGAGACCAGGAACGGCAGGAAGATGAGTCCGATGATCCAGGCGGCCTTTTCGAAGCCTGATGCCTCCGGGTCCCTGAAGAGATCACCGATGATCGCGAACATCACCATGAGGTATGCCATGAACGCAAAGCTGATCAAGATCAACCACACAATGTCCCAGAACGACATGGTCGGCTCCCTTTCTCGTTGTTGAAGCCTCTGTCCTCAGTGTCGGTTCATCCGGGCCCGGCTGCCTCATCCGCCAAGGGTGATGCCGTCGACGCCGAGGCGGCGCAGCGTGGTGCTCGGGAGTACGAGCCACGCGATGCGCCCGGTGTCGCCTGAAGGAGGAGAACATCATGACAACCACACGGTCCGGTCCGTCCGCCCCCCAGAGCAGCTACAGCGGTGGGGCGGTCGGCGTGATCGTCTTCGCCGGGATGATGATGGTCCTGGGCGGGGTCATGCAGATGCTCCAGGGTGTCGTCGCGCTGGTCGACGACACGTTCTACGTCGTCGGCAGCGAGTACGTCTTCGAGTTCGACGTCACGACCTGGGGCTGGGTCCACCTGATCCTCGGCATCGTCGTCGCCCTTGCCGGCGCCGGCTTGTTCCAGGGGGCCACCTGGGCCCGCGGCGTGGCCGTCCTGATGGCCTCGATCGGCATCATCGCGAACTTCCTGTGGCTGCCGTACTACCCGATCTGGAGCATGACGGTCATCGCGTTCCTGGTCTTCGTGATCTGGGCGGTGACGGCGCACGGACGGGACATCACCGCCGAGTGACCCAGCTCCCGACAATCAAGCCCACCAACGACGACCAGGAGTGAGTTCATGACTGCGACCACGACAGAAGTCCACGGACCCATCGACTTCGTGCTCATCGAGTTCTCCGCCGACCGGCTCACCGGGGAGGCCGGCCCAGCACTGCTCGACCTCGTCGAACGGGGCGTGATCCGACTGCTCGACCTGCTGGTGATCAGCAAGGCAGAGGACGGCGCCGTCGAGGCGGTGGAGCTGACCGACCCGACGGGTCCCGGCGCCGGGTTCGAGTACTTCGCCGGCGCCCGGTCGGGCCTGCTCGGCAACGACGACATGGCCGAGGCCGCCGACGCGATGCGCCCCGGCACCGTCGCGGCCCTGATCCTCTACGAGAACAGCTGGGCCGTTCCGTTCGTCGGCGCGGTCGTCAACAGCGGCGGCGAGCTCATCGCCAGCGCCCGCATCCCGGCGCCGGAGGTCATGGCTGCCCTGGACGCGCTCGAGTCGGACGACTAGGAGGAGGCGCCATGCCTGGACTGCTGCGAGGGGTTGCCCGTACTGCGGTGGTGGCCGGAACCGCGACCGCCGTCAGCGGCCGCGTGCAGCGCCGTCAGGCCGCGAAGTTCGCCGACCGTGATGCTCAGGCAGCAGCCGAGCAGGACGCGGCGTACCAGCAGGAGGTGGCTCCTCCGCCGCCGCCCGCCGCCGCGCCGGCGAGGGACGTCGTTGCCGAGCTGAGAGCCCTGGCCGAGCTGAAGGACCAAGGCATCCTCACGGATGAGGAGTTCGCGGCGCAGAAGTCCAAGATCCTCGCGACATGACTACCCAGGAGCCTGCCGCGCGGGCACGCACCGGCCACGAGGCACGCACACGCGTCCCGCCCGAGGCGCACGCAGAGCTCAGCACCGCGGACCGCCCCGGCCCGGTCCGTGTGCTGGGCGACCAGGCGCCGACACGGGTCCCTGAGCTGGTCCCGATCCGCCACAGCAGGATGACCGCATCGCCGTTCGCCTTCTACCGGGGGGCCGCGGCGATCATGGCCGGCGATCTCGCCGGCACACCCGTCTCGGGCCTGGAGGTACGGCTCTGCGGCGACGCCCACCTCGCCAACTTCGGCATGTTCGCCTCCCCCGAGCGCGCGCTCCTGTTCGACATCAACGACTTCGACGAGACCTACCCGGGACCGTGGGAGTGGGACGTCAAGAGGCTCGCCGCCAGCCTCGTCGTAGCGGGGCGCCAGAACGGCTTCGAGGCAAAGCCGACGCGCAAGGTCGTGGTTGCCGCTGTGCGTCGCTATCGCGACGCCATGACGAGGTTCGCCGGCTTGGGCAACCTCGAGCTGTGGTACTCCCGCGTCGATGTCGAGGAGGCGCGCAGGCTCCTCGACGACCGGCTCGACCCGGGACTGCGCAAACGGCTCGACAAGTCGGTCGCCAAGGCACGCGGACGCGACCACCTGAGATCCCTCGACAAGCTCACCGAGGTGGTGGACGGGCGCCGACGGATCATCGGCGACCCGCCGCTGGTCGTCCCGGTGTCCCAGCTGGCCCCCGGCATGCGACGGGACGAGGTGGAGCGCGCCGTCGAGGGCATCCTGCTCGACTACCGCTCCACACTCGACCTCGGTCACCGCGAGCTGGTCGGCTCCTACACCTTCGTGGACATGGCCCGGAAGGTGGTCGGGGTCGGCAGCGTGGGGACGCGCTGCTGGATCGTGCTGATGCGCGGACGGGACGACGACGACCCTCTGTTCCTCCAGGTCAAGGAGGCGCAGCAGTCTGTCCTGGCGCAGCACCTCGGCCCCAGTCCCCATGCCACCGAGGGCGAACGGGTGGTGGCCGGGCAGCGGATCATGCAGGCGGCCGGCGATGCCTTCCTCGGCTGGCACCGCACGACGGGTCTCGACGGCGAGATTCGCGACTTCTACGTGCGTCAGCTGCACGACTGGAAGGGGTCCGCGACCATCGAGACCATGACGCCCAAGGCGCTACGTCTGTACGCCGAGCTCTGCGCCTGGACGCTGGCCCGTGCGCACGCCCGTTCGGGTGACCGCATCGCCATCGCGGCGTACGTGGGCGACGACGACCGGCTCCCGGAGGCGATCGCCGACTTCGCGCAGTCCTACGCGGACCTCAACGACCGGGACCACGCGACCTTCTCGGCCGCCGTCGAGGCCGGCGACCTACCGGGCGCCGTCAGTGCGTCGTGAACGGGTCAGGCGTCCACGTCGGGCGGCTTGGCCTGGGTCGCCTGCACTGCGGCGCGTCGCGCGCTCATGGCCTCCTTGCCCAGGTTGACCACGGCGGCGATGAAGACGAGGTTGAAGATCATGTGCAAGGTGGCCACCCCCCGGGCCACCTGGCCGGCAGCGTGCACGTCGCCGAACCCCACCGTGGCCGACGTGGCTGTCGAGAAGTAGAGCGCGTCCAGCCTGGTCGTGAGTCCCGTGAACTGCGCCGGGCTGTTGCTGCTGATCAGGTAGTAGGTGAAGGAGAAGACCACCAGGACGATCTCCAGCACGAGGATCAGGTGCCAGCCGGTCAGCCTGCGCGCCCCCCGTGCCTCGGTCACGACGATCAGCACCACCCCGGCCAGCGCGCCCGCACTGAGAAGGAGGCCCGCCAGGACACCCACGGGCGCGCGGTCCGCGTCGACGGGGACGACGAAGTAGAGCGCGAGGATCGCGAAGAGGAGGGCGACAACCTTGATCCAAGGGCGGGACACGGGTCGAACTCTAGGTCAGTCGGCCCTCCCGATGCCGTAGTTTGCGAGTGTCCACGTTGACCCGGGAGGGACCATGACCGAGCGGTTGCCACGGGCGGCGCTGGTGCTGCTGGTCGCGGCCAGCCTGACGGTAGCCCTGGCCGGGGTCCGGGCGATCGCCGAGATCGTCGGGCCGGCCGTGCTCGCGCTGGTACTGACCATCACGGTTCACCCGATACGCCGACGCATGGTGCGGCGCGGGCTGCCCGAGTGGCTGGTGTCGCTCACCGTGGTCGTGTCGGTGTACTTCCTCCTGATCGGGGTCACGGTCGCCGTGGTCTACTCCATCGGCCGCCTGGCGGCACTCGTCCCGGAGTACGCCGCCGACCTCGAGCGTTACGTCGCCGATGTCACGACCTGGCTCGAGGACCGCGGCGTGGGCGAGGAGCAGGTGGAGGCGATGGCCGGCGCCCTCGACTTCGGCAGCCTGCTCACGGTCGCCTCCGACATCTTCGGCGCCGTGCTCGGGCTCGCGTCGAACCTCTTCTTCATCGTGACCGTGGCGCTGTTCATGGCTTTCGACACGGCGGCGATCCAGCGCGTGCTGGAGCGGGTCCGCGCGATCAAGCCCGACCTGGTGGGGGCGCTGTCCAGCTTCGCTCATGGAACCCGCACCTACATGGGGGTGTCGGCGGGCTTCGGCCTGATCGTGGCCGTCATCGACGGCATCGCGCTTCAGCTGATGGGCGTCCCCGGGGCGTTCGTGTGGGCGGTGCTCGCCTTCGTCACGAACTTCATCCCCAACATCGGCTTCGTCATCGGGGTCATACCCCCGGCGATCATCGCGCTGCTCGAGGGCGGGCCAGGTCTGATGCTCGGCGTGCTCGCGGTCTACTCGGTGATCAACGTGGTGATCCAGTCGATCATCCAGCCCCGGTACGTCGGCGACGCCGTCGGGCTGACGCCGACCATCACGATGCTCTCCCTGGTCTTCTGGACCTGGCTGATCGGCCCCCTCGGGGCGCTGCTCGCGGTGCCGCTCAGCCTGCTCATGCGCGCGCTGCTCATCGAGGCCGACCCCCAGGCCCATTGGGCGCTGCCGTTGATCTCCGGCCGGCTGAGCGACCCCGAGCCGGTGCCGGAGCCCGACGAGGCCTGACGCTGCCCCGCCCCTGTGCTCACTGCAGTCCGGCGGTGAGCCGCATGACGGTGTCGACGTACCTCGTGCCGGCCGACCGTCGGCCCCACTCCTCGAGGGTCAGCCGGCGCGACAGGCCCCGGTAGGTGTCCTCCACCTCCCGCATGGCGCCGACCACCTCGCGACCCAGGAGCATCAGGCTGATCTCGTAGTTGAGCGCGAACGAGCGCATGTCCATGTTGCTGGACCCCAGGACCGCGACGTCGCCGTCGATCGTGAAGTGCTTGCTGTGCAGGATCCACGGCGCGGGATAGAGGTAGATCTTCACACCGGCCTCCAGCAGCGCGCGGTAGTACGACGCCTGGGCGTGGCCGACCATGAACTGGTCCGCCTCCTCGCTGACGAAGAGCTCCACGTCGATGCCGCGCTGGGCCGCCGTCGTGACGGCGTACAGGAGCGACTCGTCCGGGACGAAGTAGGGGCTGGTCAACGAGATCCGACGTCGCGCCGAGTAGATCAGCGTCGTGAACAGGCGCAGGTTGTTCTCGGTCGTGTAGCCGGGTCCGCTCGGGACCAGCTGGCAGGTGACGCCGTGCAGGACCCCCGGCTCGGGCGCCGGCTCGGGTGCGGGCACGACGACGACGGCGCCGGCCTCCCCGGTCTCGGTGAACCAGTCCTGGGCGAAGACCGCCTCCAAGGTGGCGACCACGGGCCCCTGCAGCCGTGCCATGAGCTCGACCCACTGTCGGCCGGCGGCGTGGTTCTTCGGCTTGTTGTAGCCGGGCTCGGTGAGGTTCTGGGAACCGGTGAAGCCGACCTTGCCGTCGACCACCAGGAGCTTGCGGTGGTTGCGGAGGTCGGGGCGCCGCACAACGCCCTTGAGCGGCCGGATCGGGAGCATGTTGTGCCACTCGATCCCGGTCGACCCGAGCCTGGCGACCATCTCCTTGTACCCCGGGATGCCTCGGGACCCGAGGTGGTCGAAGAGCATCCGGACCCGCACTCCCCGGTTCGCAGCCGCCGCCAGGGCCGCGAGGAGCGGGTCGGTCACCTCGTCCCACGCGGTGATGTAGAACTCCACGTCGACATACTCCCCGGCGCCCTCGACCGCCTCGGTCATGGCGGCGATCGACCCGCGGTAGTCGGGCAGCAGGGTGACCGTGTTGCCGCCGACCAGGGGCAGCGAACCCAGGTTCCGGTTGAGCGCCACCACCGACCCGACGTACGCGGGAAGGGCAGGATCGAGCGGCACGTCGGGCATCTCCTCGGTGCGCTCGCGGATCCGCTGCTTGGCCTGGTCCTGCCGCGCCTGTCGACGGCGGTCCAGCCGGGGGGACCCGAAGAGCGCGAACGCGACCAGCCCCACCAGCGCGTTGAGGAGCACGAGCAACAGCCAGGCCATGCCCGTGGAGGGCTTGCGGTTGGCGGGGATCACGCCCAGGGCCACGATCTTGACGCCGATGTTCGCGAGGACGAGCAGGGCGCCGACCAGCGCCGCGAGGGCCCAGTCATCCATCCCGCATCACCGTCCGAGCCGCTCAGCGACCGGCCGCGGTGCGCTGGCCGCACCTCTCCAGCATGCCCACCAGGACCCTGTGGAGCTCGTCGGCGCCCTCGATGCGGTCCGGCAGGTCGGCCATCATGTCGGCGGGCCCGAGCAGCAACGCGTGGTCCTGCCAGCCACCGAGGCCGCCGTGGGACCCCACGAGCCCTTCGAACGCGTGCACGTCGTTGGTGACCGGGTCGACGGTGCTGTTGACGTACAGGTCGGGGGCCTCGGCCATCATCACCGCACGCCGCAGCACCCGAGGGGCGTGCTGCCCGAAGGGAGCCAGGGGATCGTCCCCGTGCACCGCTCCCGTCGCCAGGTTGTGCCTGCCGTCGGCGCCGATGGCCCACGGCACCCCGGCGTCGTCCACGCAGGCGACGAAGCCCACGCCCGGGTGCGCGGCGAGACCGGGGACCAGGGCCGGCCACTCCCGGTCGAGCTCCTCGAGCGTGCGACGCCGGTCGCCCCGCAGGTAGAGCAGCCCGAGGTTGCCCGAACCCAGCACCACCACCGGCTCCTCGGCCGGATCTGCGGGGGGAGCGGTCTGCTGGGCCTTCACCAGGCTCTCGTCCGCGCGCACCGCCAGCTTTCCCGTCAACCCACCGCTGCCGAGGTCACCCGCGATCGAGTCCGCCCGCCCCAGCCCCTCGACAGAGGCGTCCACGTTCTGCACCTGCTCCTGCATCAGCCCTCCCCCCAGGTCCGCGAGCGTCTGCCCGTAGCGGTCCGCGAACGCCGTCCCCTGGGACTGGCCGTGGTCGGACAGGGCGACCAGGCGGTAGCGGCGGGGTGCGGTCTCGGCGAGCGTCGAGATGGCGCCCAGGGTGCGGTCGAGCCCGTCCAGCGCCCCGAGCGACTCGGGCCGGAACATGCCGGCGTGGTGGGCGATCTCGTCGTAGTCGACGTAGTCGACGTAGATGCACCGCGTCCCGCGACGCATCTCCTCGGCCACCAGGGCGGTGTTGAGGTCGCGCAGCAGGGCGTTCGTGACTGCTCGGAGAAGCGCGAACGTCCAGCCGCGGTCCACCCGCGGGTCGAGGTCGCGCTTCACCTGGCGCCGGGCCTGCCAGCGCTCCTTGACGATCTCGGCGATCGTCCTGGTGAAGCTGCGCATGAACCCGCTCGGCGAGGCAAGGAACCACGCGAAGGCCCGCCGCGTCTGCGTGGAGCCCCGTTGCGCCTCGACCCGGCTCATCGTCATCAGGGACCGCGGGGCGTCGCCGGTGAAGAGGTTCGAGATCGAGACGCCGTCGGCGTGGAGCAGGCCGGCGCCGGTGCTGGCGCGTTCCTCGATCACCCGGGCGTCGGCGGGCCGGTTGGCGACCAGGACCCTGCCGAGCTCGCGGTCGTACCACCGGAACGCGGGGATCCCCTCGACGGTGCCGTGCAGGATGCCCAGCTGGCTGGCCGGCGTGGTGCACGGCATCTGTGGGGTCCAGGACCGCAGCACGTAGTTCCCGGAGGCCAGCCAGCGCCGGATGTTCGGCACCGCACCGGACTGGACGGCCCACTGCAGCACGGGAAACGGAACACCGTCCATCTGGACGAAGACGACCCCCTCGACCTCGGGGTCGGGCACGGCCCGCTGGCGACGCGCTCGCCTGGACAGCGAGGTCACGAGGCCGTCATCGGTGCCGGCCGTGGTGGCCCACGAGATGAGCGTTCCCACGATCGCACTCACCCAGGTGGCGGAGAACGCCGTCCACGCGGTGGACTCGATCCCGGGGACGTAGAGGATCGCGACGTACATGACCAGCGCCTGACCGCCCAGGGCGACCAGCAGCACCGCGAGCCAGCCGACTCGTGCCGACACCTCCACCATCACCGGGCGCAGCACGAAGCCGACAACCCCGGCCACCGCGGCCACTGCGGCGTAGGACCACCAGCTGCTCGCGGAGAACCCCGGCAGCAGGGCGCCGGTGATGATGAGGGCCACGGTCGAGGAGGCCCACGTCGTGACCAGCCTGACCAGGTCGGTGGTCCGGAGCCCTCGACGGCGGGCAACGCTGGTCGCCATGGCCCCAGTATGGGTGGGACTGAACCGGCCGCACTCATCCTCACCGGGTGAGGCGTCGGGTCCGGTAACGGCAGATCTTGGGTGGTGGACCCCCGCGGAGGAGGACCCACCGTGAACGACGACGCAGCGACCGTCCCTGCTGAGCAGACGGTGGCCAGTGGCCGGCTCGGGCTGCTGCTGGCCATGGCGATGTTCGTGCTGGTCGTGGACACGTCCTTGATGAACGTCTCCATCTCCGCGGTCGTCGAGGACCTGGACACCACCGTCAGCGGTGTCCAGGGAGCGATCGCCCTCGAGGCCCTGGTCTCCGCGGCCTTCATCCTCATCAGCAGCAAGGTCGGCGACCTGATCGGGCGCCGGAGGGCCTACATCCTCGGACTGGTCGGCTACGGGATCGGCGCGCTGGCCATGACCCTGGCGCAGGACCTGACCACCGTCATCGTCTTCTGGGCGATCACGGGCGGGCTGGGCGCCTCACTCCTGCTACCGGCGATGCAGTCGCTGATCCACGGGAACTTCGAGGGCGATGCGCAGAAGAGGACCTACGCCCTGGTCGGTGCGGCAGCGGCGATCGCTGCTGCGATCGGGCCGTTGCTCGGCGGCTTCGTCACGACCTACCTGTCGTGGCGTGTCGGGTTCTTCCTCGAGATCGTGATCATCGCGATCGTGCTCGCGAACATCCGGCTGGTCCATGACGTGGAGTACACGGGTGCCCGACACATCGACCTGGTCGGAGCCGGCCTCTCGGTGCTGGGGATGGGGGGCGTGGTCCTGGGCATCCTGGTCTGGCAGGAGGGCGGCGAGTTCGTCGGCGCGCTCATCGCCGTGGGGCTGCTTGGGCTGACGGGACTGTCCTTCTGGTTGAGGCGCCGCAAGCGTGAGGGCAAGCTTCCCCTGATCGACCCGGCCCTCTTCGGCTTCCCCCACTTCCGCATCGGGATCACTCAACAGATGCTTCAGCAGATCGCCCTGGGCGGGGCGATGATCGCGCTGCCGATCTTCCTGCAGATGAAGCTGGAGTACAACGCGATGCTGGCCGGCCTCTGCCTGGCGCCGCTGTCGCTGAGCATGTTCGCGACGGCGATCCTGGCCGGCAGGAAGGCCGGAAACCGTCGACCGAGCGACATCGTCCTTGCCGGATTCCTGCTGACGACCCTGGGGCTGGCCCTGCTCATCCCGCTCGTCCCCCGCACCGACTTCGGTCGCACCCTCGTGATCCCGTTGCTGGTCGCGGGCTGCGGGTTGGGCCTGCTGGTCTCCCAGCTGAACAACTACACCCTCGCGCCCATCGAGGAGGAGCGGGTGAGCGAGGCGGCCGGGGTGAACTCGGCGGCGGGCTCGTTCGGCCTGTCCTTCGGGCTGGCCATGGCCGGCGGACTCATGCTCGCGTCACTGGCGGTCACCTTCGGCGCCCTGACCGATTCGAGCACCGTCATCCCGCCCGCCGAGCAGGAGCAGATCGCCCAGGTGCTCGAGGACGACGCCCAGGTGATGAGCGACACCCAGCTCAGCGGCGTGCTCACCGAGCAGCCCGAGGAGGTCCAGGAAGAGATCCTGGCGATCAACGACGAGGCCCGCGACCTCGCGCTGCAGGTAGCGCTTCTCGTGCCCGTCCTCGCCGGCCTGCTCGGGTTGCTCAACGCGTTCCGGATGCGGCGGCTGCCCGACATCCAGCCCGCGGCCCCGGCGGAGGGGATGGACTGGGCCTGAACCGACTCGTCAGTGCGCCGGTGGGGTCAAGGTCCAGGTGAACTCGAGCTCGACCTCGACCTCGTCGCCGCTGACGTCGACCTCGAACTCGGCTCGCACCTCCTCCGGCAGCCGCAACGTGACGGTCCCGCCACCCCCGACGGGGAGCTTCACCTCGTCACCGTGGGCGAACCCCTTCGACAGCGCGGACAGCCACTCGGCCGCCTCTTGCCGCGACAGCGCCCTCTTCCGCTCGAAACTGACGTCCGCCATGACTCGCTCCTCTCCGGCGGGCGTGCGCACAGCGCGCGCCCGGGCTCGGACCAGGCGTCCTGCCACCGATGACTCTGCCGTGGAGAAGTGGGTCGCAACATCATCTCTGGGGGGTGATGTTGCGGCCCGGGAAGATTCCTACGCTCGCGACATGACCGACATCTTGCTGGGCGTCATCGCGATCCTCGCCGGCGCGCTGCTGTGCTTCCGTGGACAGCTCGTGCTGCGTCTCGTCTTCCCGATCTGGGGCGCCTTCGCGGGCTTCGCGTTCGGTGCGGGGCTCGTGGCAGGCTTCGCGGACGAGCATTTCCTGGGCAGCGTCCTCGGGTGGGGGCTCGGGATCATCTTCGCGCTGATCTTCGCGGTCTTCGCGTATCTCTACTACGCGGTGGGCGTGGTGATCGTGATGGCATCGATCGGCTTCACGCTCGGCTCCGGCCTGGTCGTGGCCCTGGGCATCGACTGGAGCTGGGTGGCCGTGCTGGTCGGGGTCGTGGTCGGTGCGCTGCTGGGCGTCGGGGCAGTGGTCTCCGATCTGCCCATGCTGTTCCTCGTCGTGCTCAGCGCGGCCGGAGGGTCGGTCGCCATGGTCACCGGGTTCATGCTGTTCACGGGCGCCCTGGACTCGGCCACCTTCACCGACGACACCTTCACCAGCCGCGTCGACGACGCCTGGTGGTGGTACGCCGCCTTCGTGGTGCTGGCCGTCGTCGGTGTGCTCTCCCAGATCCGCAACCTCGCCGCCATGCGCCGCAGCGTGCGGAGCAGCTGGGCTCCTACGACGGTCTGAGGACCGCTCAGTGCAGGAGCGTCTTGGCGATCACGACCACGACGCCGAGGAATCCTGCTCCGGCTCCTTCGACCATGGCTGCTCTCCCGGTGGTGCCTGCGTTGCGGGCGCCCAGGTACCCCGCGACCGTCAGCAGCACGATCGCAGAACCGAGGGCGGCGTAGACCGCACCCGAGGTGTCCGCACCTGCGGCGTCGGCGACGAGGTAGACGGCGATCGCGGGGAGGCCGCCCTTGAGCACGCTGGCCTTGTGCGCCGCCGAGCTGGCGAGCCGGTGCAGCAGGCCGCGCGTGTCGCCGTCGAACCGCACCGACAGGGCGTGCACGTACAGGTCTGTCATCCAGTAGATGCCCAGCACGATCCCGGTCGCGATCGCGACCCGAGCGGGTTCGCCGGTGTGCACGCTGACGGTGGTCAGTGTGGCGGCGGAGATGACGGCGCCGTACAGCAGACCGGCGGGATCGGCGGCTGCCAACCTCCGCGCCACCGGGCCCGGCTGAGACGTTACGCGCACGGAGACAGCGTAGGCCCCACCCTCACCCCGGCGCGTCAGCCGGAGGAATCTCCGCAGGGACGTCGTGACCGGAGGGCGTCCAGTCGTAGACGACCGAGGTGCGCAGGAGCACGTCCTGCGCCGACCGGTTGGCCGGGCTGGCCGCAGCCCACAGCAGGCCGATGGGGAACGCCGCGCAGGCCAAGGCTCGGATGAGGGCGCCGGCCACACGTAGTCGGTGACCGCGGAAGTTCACCACGCGCAGCCCCATGACCAGGTCGCCGTAGCTGCGACCGCTGATCGACCAGGCGACCGTGAGGTAGAGGACGGTCACGATGAAGGCGGCCGCAAGGCTGAGGAGCACGTTGGTGTCCGGGAAGCTGAAGGTCCGGGGGTCCAGCATGAACAGGAGGCCGGCGACGACGGCGTACCCGATCACCAGGGCGATCGCGACGACGACCGAGTCGATCACGGCCGCCACCAGCCGGCTGACGACGCCGGCGCGACGGCCCTGGTAGGGGCGCGCCTCCCGAGGGAGGGGGGAGAGCCCGCTCTCGTTCATCGGGACCTCAGGACGACCGGTCGTCCACCGGCCGACCCGTCAGCGGTGGCGGGGGCGCGTCGGGTCCGTGTCCCCGGCGCAGGAGCAGCCGGTCGCGGATCCGCGCCACCGTCTCGGCGGCGGCGATCCCCTGCATCCGCGCCCCCATGACCGTCTCGGAGGCCATGGAACCCGTCGACTCCCGGATGATCTCGGGGAGGTTCACGGCATCGATCACCTCGGTGGCCAGTGCGGTGACCATGGTCCGGTCGAGGTGGTTGAGCACCTCGCGGACCAGGAGGTCGAGGTCCACCCGCTGGAGCACCAGCTCGGTGAGGTCGAGACGGTCCAGGACCTCGTCGAGATCGAGGCGGCCCGCCACGGCGTTCAGGTCGAGGCGCCCCGCGACGGCGTCGATGTCCAGGCGTTGCGCGACCGCGTCGAGGTCCACGCGCGCCACGGCGGCGTCCAGGTCGACCGCCCCCACGACACCGTCGAGATCGACGTACGTCAGGACCAGTGCGGTCAGGTCTGCCCGCCGCAGGACCTCGTCGAGCACGACGGGGACGAGCGCGTCGAGCAGTCGCCCCACCTCGCGCGCCGATGCGCTCCTCCGAAGGAACCCTCTCCGCGCGACGGCGTCCAGCCAGTGTGCCGGCTGGAGCGGGGCCGGCAGGCCTGCGGGCCGGAGCACGGCCCTCGTGACAGGCCCCAGGACCGGTGCGGATCGGTCCGCGAGAGTCGCGAGGACGTCGAGGGACAACGTGGTCGCGCCGACGGCCACGTCCACGGCGAACCCCACCGCCGGTGACGTGGCCAAGGGCGCCGCGACAGGTCTCACGTCCGATCCCGCCCTCCCTGTGCTCCGGAAGAGTCGCCGACTCCTTGATGCAGTCTGACCGGCCCGGACCGGGGTCGCCTCATCTTCCGCGGATGACTCGGACGGGCCGGTCACGCTCAACGGTGTGCCCGCGACGAGCACGGCAACAGCCTCTCGGCGCCTCATCCGCTCAATCGGCGACGCGATGGTGGTCCGGCCAGCAGACTGGACCCCATGTCGTTGATCCGGACCGAGGGACTGACCAAGCGCTTCGGCTCGGTGACCGCGGTTGAGGGGCTGTCCGTGGACGTGCAGCCCGGGGTGACCGGGCTGGTCGGGGCCAACGGCGCGGGCAAGTCCACGCTGCTCAAGATCCTGCTGGGGCTGCTGCCGGCGACCGAGGGCACCGCGAGCGTCCTCGACCGCGACGTGGCGACCGACGGCCCGGCGATCCGCGAGCTCGTCGGCTACATGCCCGAGCACGACTGCCTGCCGCCGGACATGACGGCGACCGAGTTCGTCGTGCACATGGGCCGTATGTCCGGCCTGCCCACGACGGCGGCCCGGGAGCGGGCGGCGGACACGTTGCGGCACGTGGGGCTCTACGAGGAGCGGTACCGGCCGATGGGCGGCTACTCGACGGGAATGCGGCAGCGCGTCAAGCTCGCCCAGGCGCTGGTGCACGACCCGGCCCTGGTGCTGCTCGACGAGCCGACGAACGGTCTCGACCCGGCCGGTCGTGATGACATGCTGGAGCTCATCAGGCGGATCGGCACCGAGTTCGGCATCTCGGCGATCGTGACCTCGCACCTGCTCGGCGAGCTCGAGCGCGTCTGCGACGGCATCGTCGTGATCGACGCGGGGCGGCTGCTGCGGCACTCCACGACGGCCTCGGTCACCGCCGAGACCCCTGTCGTGACCATCGAGGTCGACGGCGAGCAGGAGGCCCTGCTGGCCCGGCTGCGCGAGGCCGGGTTGACGGTGCGCAGCGAAGGCAGGCTGGTGTACGTCGACGTGGCGGACGTGACCGCCCACGACGTCGTGCGGGACACCGTGGCCGGGCTGGGCCTGGGGCTGCTGCGGATGGAGCGACAGCGGCACCGCATGACCGAGATCTTCGCCGACCGGACCGACGCGGGGGCCGCGCATGTCTGAGCCCGACACCTCGCCGGTGAGCACCGGCGCCATCCACGACATCGGCTACCGCCACTACGACGGGCCCCGGCTCGGCGCCTCGTACATCCGTCGCTCCCTGTTCGTCGAGACCCTGCGCGGCGCCTACGGGCTCGGCAGGTCCGCGCGGTCGAAGATCATGCCGTTCCTCCTGCTGGGAGTCATGGTCCTGCCCGCCGTGGTGATGGCCATCGTCACCGGCTACTTCCGCTTCGACGCGCTCCCGGTCCGCTACACGGAGTACCCGATCCTGCTGCAGGTGGCCGTGACGATCTTCCTCGGCGCTCAGGCTCCCGCGGTGATGTCGCGGGACCTGCGCTTCCGGGTCGCCCCGCTGTACTTCTCGCGCCCGCTGAGCCGCAACCAGTACGTCCAGGCCAAGTACGCAGGGATGGCGGTGGCGCTGTTCATCCTGATGGGGCTGCCGACGACCCTGCTGCTCGTGGGCGCGCTGCTGGCCGAGCTTCCGCTCGGCGACCAGCTGCCCGACTACCTGCGGGCGATGGGCGGCGTCGCGATCTACGCGGTCGTGCTGGCCGGTGTCGGGCTCGTGGTGGCGGCGATGACACCGCGACGCGGCCTCGGGGTGGCGGCCGTCGTGGGCGTCCTCCTCGTGCTCTCCGGGCTCCGGGCCGCGGTCGGCGAGATGGCCCGGGAGTTCGGCAACGCCACGTTCCAGGGCTACACCGGCCTGATCTCGCCGTTCACGACCGTCGACGGTGTCGTCACCGGCGTGCTCGGCGCCGAGCCGACCGTCGGTGAGGGACCGCCGGGGGCCCTGGGCACCGTCGTCTTCGTCGCGGTGGCGGTGCTGCTCGTCGCGGGCTGCTACGCCGCCCTGCTCGGCCGTTACCGGAAGGCCCTGTCATGAGTGCCGTGGAGCTGGAGCAGGTGTCGCGCTGGTTCGGCAACGTGGTGGCGGTCAACGACGTCACCATGCGCCTCGGACCGGGCGTCACCGGCCTGCTCGGACCCAACGGTGCCGGCAAGTCCACCCTCATCAACATGATGGCGGGATTCCTCGCGCCGTCCGCGGGGACCGTGACGCTGGACGGTCGGCCGCTCTTCCGGGACCCGGAGATCTACCGCGACGTGGGCCTCGTGCCCGAGCGCGAGGAGATGTACGACGCGGTCACCGGCTGGGACTTCGTGCTGGCGAACGCCCGGCTGCACAAGCTCGCGGACCCGGCGACGGCTGCCCGGCGGGCAATCGGGATCGTGGAGATGGCGGACGCCCAGGAGCGGGACATCCGCACCTACTCCAAGGGCATGAAGCAACGCATCAAGATGGCCACCGCCCTCGTGCACGACCCGTCGGTGCTTCTGCTCGACGAGCCGTTCAACGGGATGGACCCGCGCCAGCGGATGCACCTCATGGACCTGCTGCACGAGCTCGGCGAGGAGGGTCGCACGGTCCTGTTCAGCTCCCACATCCTCGAGGAGGTGGAGCAGATCGCCGGCCGGATCGAGGTGATGGTGAGCGGCCGGCACGCCGCCTCCGGGGACTTCCGGGAGATCCGCCGGCTGATGACTCAGCGACCGCACCGGTACACGATCCGCTCCGGCGACGACCGCACGCTCGCGTCGGCGATCATCGCGGAGCCCAGTGCCTCCGGCGTCGAGCTGGTCGCCGACGCCGCGGGCGGCACGGTGGTGCAGGTCCAGGCCACGGATCTCTCCGCGTTCGTGCACGCACTACCGAGGCTGGCGTCCCAGCACGGTATCCGGCTGCTGGAGGTCCGCCCGGCCGACGAGTCCCTCGAGAGCGTCTTCTCCTACCTGGTGGCCCGATGAACGCGACCGTCGCGACCCTGACCCGTCGCAGCCTGCTGGGCCGCAAGCGCACGCTGGTGCTCCTGCTGCTCCCGCTGGCGCTGCTGGGACTCTGCACGCTCGCGCGGGTTCTGGCCGGGCTCGACGCCGACATCGAGCGCGAGCTGGAGTCCTCGCTGGCGCCGGGCTTCCTGACCGCCTTCGGCATCGCCATCCTGATGCCGCTGCTCGGCCTGATCGCGGGCACCGGCTCGATCGGGCCCGAGATCGACGAGGGGTCGATCGTCTACCTGCTGGCCAAGCCGTTGAGCCGCTACTCCATCGTGGTCACGAAGCTCGTCGTGGCGATCGGGGTGGTGGTCGTCTTCGGCGTGCTCCCGGTCGTGGTGTCGGGCGTGGTCCTCACCGGGGCGGTCGGGACGCTGACGGTGGCGTTCGGCGTCGGGGCGCTGGCGGCCGGGGTGGCGTACTGCGCGGTGTTCCTGCTGCTCGCGGTGCTCAGCCGCAACGCGGTCGTCATCGGCCTGATCTACGCGCTGATCTGGGAGTCGCTGGTCGGCGGGATCGTGCCGGGTGCGCAGGCGTTGAGCGTGCAGCAGTGGTCGCTCGCGGTCGTGCAGCGCGTGCTGGGCGACGACGCGGCTCGGCTCGGGGTCGACGCGGCCGTCGGCTTCGGCACCGGTCTGGTGCTGCTCGTCGTGGTCACCGTGGGCGCGACGGCCTACGCGGGGCGGCGGCTGCAGACCATCCGGCTCAGCGAGGACGCCTGAGGCGTTCGCTCGCGTCCCGCCGGGACACCTACGGTGGTGCCATGGGTGGGCGGCGCTGGCTGGTCGGTCTCGAGCGTGCCTGGGACGTCGCCAGGCTGCGCCGGACGGCCGCGCGCACGCCGGCCGAGTTCCGCGTCGAGGCGTACCTCGGGCACGGCAGCGCCGCGGGCGTGGTGGTCCGTGGCCGGGTCCTGGACGACCCGCCGCTGTCGGACGCCGTCGAGGGGGAGGGGATCGGGGCCGCCGTCCGACGCTCGCTGCGGGGCTTTCTGACCGACGAGCTGCCCGGCGTCCCGCTGCGGGTGAGCGTCGCGGGCAAGACCGCCGAGGTGGTCACCGACGACGAGGGCTACTTCCTGGTCCGGCTGAGCCCTGACCCCGGCGAGCTCAGGGCTCCCTGGACGACGGGGACGGTGGAGCTCGCCGACGAGTACCGCGGCGTGCCCGCCGGGCGCTCGGTGGGGGTGGACGTCCTGGTCCCCGGTGAGGGAGCGAGGTTCGGGGTCATCTCCGACGTCGACGACACGATTCTCGAGACGGGGGTCCAGCGGGTCGGCCGGATGCTGCTGCAGACCTTCACCGGGTCGGCCCTGACCCGGACACCGTTCCCCGGTGCGCCCGAGCTCTACCGCGACCTCTCGGCAGGGGAGAACCCGGTCTTCTACGTCTCGTCGAGCCCGTGGAACCTGCACGCCTTCCTGCTGGGGTTCCTGCGGCACCGCGCCTTCCCGCTGGGGCCGGTCCTGCTCCGGGACCTGCTGGGCTCGGCCGCGGGACGCGAGCAGAAGCATGGACGCATCCAGGAGATCCTCGACCTGCACCCCCGGCTGCCCTTCGTGCTCATCGGCGACTCCGGCGAGAAGGACCCAGAGATCTACGCCGACATCGTCCGGTCCAACCCCGGCCGCGTGCTCGCCGTCTACATCCGCGAGGTGCGGCTCGACCCGGGGGACGGCCGGGTCGAGAGGATCGCGGACAGCTGGGCGCACGACGTGCCGTTCGTGCTGGCGGCCGACAGTGACGCCGTACGCCGTCATGCGCAGGCGAGCGGGCTGCTCTGAGCGACGCGACTCAGGCGTACATCGAGTCGATCAGCTCGCGGTGCCTGGCCTCGGCGACCTTGCGCTTCACCTTCATGCTCGGCGTGAGCTCGTCGGACTCGACGCTCAGGTCGTGGTCGAGGATGCGGAAGTCCTTGATGGTCTCCCAGCGGTTCAGCCTCGAGTTGAGCTCCTCGACGCAGCTCGCGATGTAGCCCTGCACGGCCGGGTCGATGGCCATCTCGGTGTACGACTCGCCCTCCAGGTTGTGGGCGCGGGCCCACTGCTCCAGGGCGTCGGGGTCCAGCGCGATCAGGGCGGTGGCGTAGTTGCGCCCGTCACCGTGGACCAACATCTGGCTGGCGAGGGGGCACGTCGCCCGGAACATCGTCTCGATCACCTGCGGCGCGATGTACTTGCCGCCGGAGGTCTTGATGAGGTCCTTCTTGCGGTCGGTGATCCGCAGCCGGCCCTGGGCGTCCATCTCGCCGACGTCGCCGGTGGAGAACCAGCCCTCGGCGTCGAGCACCTCGGCGGTTGCCTCGGGGTTGTCGTGGTAGCCGCTCATCACGCCCGGTCCGCGGACCAGGACCTCGCCGTCATCGGCGATCCGGACCTCGGTGCCGGCCAGCGGCGGGCCGACCACGCCGAACGCCGGCGCGTCCAGCCGGACGATGGAGACGGCCGCGCTGGTCTCGGTCAGGCCGTAGCCCTCGAGGATGGTGACGCCGGCGGCGTGGAACCAGGTGGCGACGTCCGGCGACAACGCGGCGCTGCCCGAGATGAGGAAGCGGAGCCGCCCGCCGAGAAGGGTCCGGATCTTCTTGAGGACGAGCCGGTCGGCCACCGCGTGCTCCGCCTTCAGCAGCAGGCCGGGGTCGCGGTTCTCGAGCACGGCCCGCGACCTGCGTTCCCCGACGCCGAATGCCCAGGCGAAGAGCCGGGCCTTGACCCCGCCCTCCTCCGCGACGGTCTGCACGACCTTGCCGTGCACCTTCTCGAAGACGCGCGGGGGCCCGGCCATGAAGGTGGGCCGCACGACGGCCAGGTTCTCGACGATCTTGTCGAGGCGTCCGTCGACTGCGGTCGGGAAGCCGACCTGCAGCTGCGCGCACGTGAGCATCTTGCCGAACGAGTGGGACAGGGGCAGCCACAGGTACTGCAGGTCGTCGGGCCTGAGCACGTCGAGGGTCTCGGCGGCTGCCCCCACGTAGGTCCAGCAGCGGTGCGGAAGCTCGACGCCCTTGGGCTTCCCAGTCGTCCCGGACGTGTAGATGAGGGTGGCGAGGTGTTCCGGGAGGACCGCGTCCACTCGCTTGTCGACCGCATCCGGTACGTCGACCAGCAGCGCGGCGCCGAGGGCCTGGAGATCGTCGATCCCGATGACCCAGTCGCCGTCCGGGCGGCCGTCGAAGGTCACGACCTTCGTGACCGCGGGGATCTCGTCGCGCTGGGCGTAGAGCTTGGCGATCTGGGCGTCGTCCTCGGCGAAGACGATGCGCGAGCCGCTGTCGTCGAGGACGTAGGCGACGTCCTCCGCCCTGGTCGTCGGATAGATGGTCGTGGTCGCCGCACCGGCGCAGATGATCGCCAGGTCGCACAGCAGCCACTTGTACCGGGTGGTGCTGGCGATCGAGACCCGGTCCTCTGGCTCGATCCCGAGCGCGATCAGGCCGGCGGCGATCGTCTTCACCGCCTCCATCGCCTGGGCCCACGTGACGGACTCCCACTCCTCGCCCATGGGATAGCGGTAGGCCTCCGTGTCGGGAGTGGCCGCGACGCGGTCGTAGAACATCCGCGCCAGCGAGACGGAAGGGGTCGGGTAGGTGCTGGCACCGAGGGTGCCGAGGGTCGTGGTCACGGGGACTCCTGATGTGCGTGCTCGCTCGACCCCTCCGGCCGA
>Ga0075331_1000026_pt1 | contig 26515 bp, 26 predicted proteins | sample MayberrySE_TuleA_FD_120090 | JGI IMG/M metagenome (GOLD analysis project Ga0075331, IMG submission 120090) | Natural and restored wetland microbial communities from the San Francisco Bay, California, USA, that impact long-term carbon... | ecosystem: Environmental > Terrestrial > Soil > Wetlands ... | reverse complement strand
TAGGTCAGCACGACCGCCATCTGCAGCAGCACCCGCAGCTTGTTGCGGACGTTGTCGGCGGTGGCGCCGGCGAGGGTCTCGGCGCAGTCACCGCCCTGCAGCAGGAAGGCCTCGCCGCGCGCGACCGCCGCCAGCTTGCCCTTCAGCTCGTCGCACTCGCCGGCGAACACCAGCGGCGGCATCGAGCGGAGCTGTCCGACGGTCGCGTCGAGTGCCGGCAGGTCGGGCCACTGGGGCTGCTGGGCCGCGCCCTGGGCGCGCAGGGTCGGCAGGTCGGGGAAGCTCACCGCACCAGGGTACGACTCGAGCCCCGTGACACCTGGTTCGCACACCTCGGTCATCGTCTTGTCCTCGTCTCCTGTCCGGTGCGGGCGGCTGACATGAAAAAAGCCCCGGCGGGTGGCCGGGGCTGCTTCGTTGGTGGTGTGTCGACGCGTCAGTCCGCCGACCCAGGAGCCCCGGGGCGGTAGTACGCAAAGAAGTAGCGTCCGTCGATCACGACACCGATGCTACGCCGAACTCGCAGGTTGCGCTCAGGTGTCCACTTCCTGGACGTGGGCGGCCCGCGGACGGGCGCCCGCGCGGTCGGCCTCGGCAGCGGTCGAGTGCTCCGGCACGAGTACGTCGATCGCGTTGCGGTCGACTCCGAACGCCTGCGGCGTGGCCGCGACCACCTCACCGTCGACGTTGATCGGCTGCGCCGGCTCGGTCCGCAGCACGACGCTGCGCGTGGTCAGGTGCCAGACGTTGTCGTGCTCGACGAAGGAGCCGTCCTTCAGGAAGCGCGCGATGCTCACGTGGTCGCGCAGCCGGCCCTTGCGGATCGCGTAGACGTCGAGGGCGTGGTCGTCGATCCCGGCGGACGGCGCCACGACGTTGCCGCCGCCGTAGTGCCGCCCGTTGCCGATCGCGACCTGCAGCAGGTCGTCGAGCCGCAGCGTGGCATGGTCGCCGTCCGGGAACTCCAGCCACGCCGTGAACGGCTCGTGGGCGCGGTAGGCCCGCAGCGTCGCGACCGGGTAGGCCAGCGGGCCGAGCCTGCGCTTCAACGCCGGGTCGAGGGCACGGGTGACCCCGACGGACAGCCCTACCGACGCGACGTTGACGAAGCGGTTGTCGCCGGCCCTGCCGAGGTCGATGTCGACGACCTTGCCGCCGGCCACCACGTCACAGGCGGCCGCGAGGTCGGAGGGAACCTGCAGGGTCCGGGCGAAGTCGTTCGCGGTGCCGAGCGGCAGCACCCCGAGCGTGATGTCGCGGTGGGCCAGGTGGTCCACGGCAGTGCTCAGGGTCCCGTCGCCTCCACCGACGACGACGAGGTCGCTGCCGTCGGCCACTACGTGCTCGAGCACCTCCCCGAGCCGGGTCGCGTCGGTGACGGGGTAGCACTCCGCGAGCGGCACCCCGAGATCGACGAGGCGCTCTCGCGCGGAGGCGAAGGCCTCGGCCCCTGTCCGTGACGCCGCGTTGACGACGAGGACCGCACGTGAGAACCGGTGTGCACCACTCATGCCCAGCAGCGTATGCGCCGATCCTGAGACGGCCATGAGAGCCGAGAGGGGCCTGACCGGGTCCGGGCGTGACCTCTGACACGTTGCGGCGTTGAACCGGACAGACCGCACAGAAAGGGAGTCCCATGACCCACGGCACACCCCGCCGCCGAGCTCTCGCGGCGCTCACCGGCGCCGCCGCGCTGGTGGCCGCCGTCATGCTGCCCGCCCACGCAGCCACCACCGACCCGCTGCGGGAGAAGCAGTGGGGGCTGGATCAGATCCGCGCCGAGGCCGCCTGGCCGGCCAGCACCGGCGACGGCACCGTCGTCGCGGTCGTCGACACCGGCGTCGACCTGCAGCACCCCGACCTGCGGGGCCAGCTGGTGAGCGGGGCGACCTTCACCGGCTGCGCCCAGGGCCCGCGGCCGTGCGGCAACGGCGACTACCGCGGCCCCGACGGCGAGAACAACGGCGACGAGCACGGCACCCACGTGGCGGGCATCGTCGCCGCGGCGACCGACAACGGCATCGGCGTCGCCGGCGTGGCTCCGGACGCGTCGATCATGCCGGTGAAGGTGCTCGAGGAAGGGTCGGGCTCCTACGGCGACATCGCCGACGGCGTCCGGTGGGCGGTCGACAACGGCGCCGACGTGGTCAACATGAGCCTGGGCGGCCTCCCCGGTACGCAGCTGCTGTCGCTCACCGGGGTCGAGTCAGAGCTGAGTGACGCGATCGCCTACGCCCGCGACAACGGCGTACTCACGGTCGCCGCGGCCGGCAACACCGGCACCCCGCTGTGCAACGACCCGGCGTTCACCGACGACGCGGTCTGCGTGGCCTCGACCGACCGCAACGAGCTGAAGTCGTGGTTCTCCGAGCTGCCGAACAAGCCCGACATGAAGGCGGTCGCTGCGCCCGGCGGCGCCGGCCTGGTCAGCTGCGACGACGACATCTGGTCGACGGTGCCGAGCGGCACCGGCTCCGAGGCCTGCGGCGAGTCCGACTACGACGCCTACGCCGGCACCTCGATGGCCACGCCGCACGTCGCCGGCGTCGCGGCGCTGCTCTACGCACAGGGCCGCGACGTGGACGGCGTCGAGACCGCGCTGCTGACGACCTCACGGCAGCCGGGCCTGGACGTCACCGGGGTCTACTCCCCCGCCTACGGCTGGGGCATCGTCGACGCGGAGGCGGCCGTCGCCGCTCCGTAGACGCGTCGGGTGTCGGCGGTCGCCTGCTCGCCGCCGGCACCCGGCTGCTCAGCCGAAGAAGACCTCCGCCTCGGCGTAGAGCTCGGGTGTCACGAGCTTGAGCTCGCCGGTGCCTTCGATCAGCGGGACCCGCACGATGGCGGTGCCGCGCAGCGCGACCATCGTGCCGTAGTCCCCTTCCTTGACCGCCTGGATCGCGTGCAGGCCGAAGCGGGTCGCCAGCCAGCGGTCGAAGGCGGTCGGCGTGCCGCCGCGCTGGGTGTGCCCGAGCACGACCGCACGGGCCTCCTCGCCGGTGCGCTCCTCGATCTCGGCGGCCAGCCGGTCACCGATGCCGCCGAGCCGCACGTGTCCGAACGCGTCCCGCTCGCCGGACTGCAGGGTCATCGAGCCGCCCTCGGCGGGTACGGCGCCCTCGGCGACCACGATGATCGGCGAGTAGTTGGTGCGGAAGCGCGACTTCACGTGCTCGCACACCTTGTCGATGTCGAAGGGCTGCTCGGGGATCAGCACGATGTTGGCACCGCCGGCAAGGCCGGTGTGCAGGGCGATCCATCCGGCGTGCCGGCCCATCACCTCGACCACCACGACGCGGTGGTGCGACTCCGCCGTCGTGTGCAGGCGGTCGACCGCCTCGGTGGCGATGTTGACCGCGGTGTCGAAGCCGAACGTGAAGTCGGTGCCGGACAGGTCGTTGTCGATCGTCTTCGGCACGCCGACGACGTTGACCCCGAGGTCGGCGAGCTGCGTCGCGACGCCGAGGGTGTCCTCGCCGCCGATGGCGATCAGCGCGTCGACGCCGTGGGCGGCCAGGTTGTCCTTGATCCGCTCCACGCCGCCCTCGACCTTGAACGGGTTGGTGCGGGAGGAGCCGAGGATGGTGCCGCCCCGTGGCAGGATCCCGCGCACCGCCGGCACGTCGAGCTCCCTCGTGTGCCCCTCGAGCGGGCCCTTCCACCCGTCGCGGAACCCGACGAACTCGAACCCGTAGTCCTGCACGCCCCTGCGCACGACGGCGCGGATGACGGCGTTGAGACCGGGGCAGTCGCCCCCGCCGGTGAGCACTCCGACGCGCATGCTTGCCTACCTCTCCTCAGCCGGCGAATGTCTGCCGACACACACCTTGTCAGACCGGTCGCTCCATCACGACGTACGTCTTGCCCTGTGAGGCGACCTCGTGAAACCCGGTCTGCTCGAAGCCGAGCCCGCGCAGCAGCCGGATGCTGCGCTCGTTCCAGTCCTGCACCACGGCTCGGAAGCGGCGGGCGCCGGCGTTGTCGCGCCCGTGCGCGAACACCGCCTCGCTGAAGGCACGCCCCCTCCCCCGACCGGTGAGGTCGGGCCGCATGCCGACCCCGACGTCGAGCGTCCCGGTCTGCTCGGGCAGGCCGGGCACCCGGGCCTCCGTCCCGAAGCAGGCGTAACCGACGAGCTCACCTGCTTCGTCCACCACCGCCCAGTAGCCCTCGGCCGGATCCGGTGCACCGGCGGAGTCGTAGATCGCCCACGGCCCGGGGTAGCGCCACAGCGCGATCTGCTGGCCGTGCTCGGCGTTGAGCGGCCGGACCTCGTAGCCCATGTCTCCGACCCTACGGTCTGAGCTAGGTTCGCGGTCATGACCTTCTCGATCGTGGCCAGGTCCGACGACGGCACCGAGTGGGGCGTGGCGGTGGCGTCGAAGTTCCTCGCCGTCGGCTCCGCCGTACCCGCCGCCCGGGCAGGTGTCGGCGCGCTCGCGACCCAGTCCTTCGCCAACGTCGCCTACAAGCCGCAGGGACTGGCGATGCTCGCCCAGGGCAGGACCGCGCAGGAGACGCTGGACGCGCTGCTCGGCGACGACGCGGGCCGCGAACAGCGCCAGGTCGGCATCGTCGACGGCGACGGCAACGCGGCGACGTTCACCGGGGAGGACTGCTACGCATGGGCCGGCGGCGTGACCGACGCGGGGGTCGCGATCCAGGGCAACATCCTCACCGGGCCCGAGGTCGTGCACGCGATGCACTCCGCGTGGAAGGGCACCGACCCCGCCGCCTCGCTCTCGCACCGGCTGATGACCGCGCTGCTGGCCGGTGACGCCGTGGGCGGCGACTCCCGCGGCCGGCAGTCCGCTGCGCTGCTCGTCGTCAAGGAGGCTGCCGGGTACGCCGGTCTCGACGACGTGTCGGTCGACCTGCGCGTCGACGACCACGCCGACCCGTGCGACGAGCTGGCGCGCCTGCTCGACGTGCACGGGCTCTACTACGACCAGCCCAAGCCCGAGGACCGGGTGCCGCTGGACGACGACCTGCGCGCCGAGGTCGACGAGCTCGCCCGCCGGCTGGGCCGGTCCGACTTCGACGCCTGGGTGGCGGCGGAGAACTTCGAGAACCGGGTGTGGCCCGACGCGGTCGACCGGCAGATCCTGCAGATCCTGCGCGACCAGGCACCCGGCTGACGATGACCGACATCGACGTCCCCGGCTTGCTCGGTGACGGTCGGCTGGACCGGATCTGGCGCGCCGCGCTGGAGCTGCTGAACGCCGGCCCGATCACGGTGCACGACACCGCCGACGCGCTGGCGCTGTGGGACGTGGAGACCTTCGGTGCACCCCGTGCCGCGTTGCTCGGCGTGGGCCCGGCCGGTGAACGGCTCGGGGAGCTGACCGAGCACGAGCGGGCGCTGGTGGCCGGGGGCCGCTACGCCGTCGGCACGGTCGGCAGCTACCTGGTCGCCCGGATGACCCGCGGCGTCTGGCACGTCGTCGATGCGGCCACGGCCGAGCGGTTGCGGATCACGGCGCTGACCGACGTACCCGAGTCACCTCTGGTCGTCTCCTCCGACCGCGACCTCGGCCCCACCGATCCGGCCGTGTGCGGGGTCGCGGTGCCGATCCGGCTGTGCGGCGGCTGAGCACCCGCCTCAGGTCAGTCCCGGGCCTGACGCCGACTCAGTCGTCGAGACCCTGCTCGATGGCGTAGCGGACCAGCTCCACCCGGTTGTGCAGCTGCAGCTTGCGCAGGGTGTTCTGGACGTGGTTCTGCACGGTGCGGTGGGACAGCACGAGCCGCTCCGCGATCTGCTTGTAGGACAGCCCCTTGGCGACCAGTCGCAGCACCTCGGTCTCGCGCTCGGTGAGGCGCGGCGCGTCGGGCTCGTCGGCCGGAGGCGCGACCGAGAGCCGGCGGTACTCCCCCAGGACCAGGCCGGCGAGGCCCGGGGTGAACACCGCGTCGCCCTGGGACACCCGGGTCACCGCCTCGATCAGCTCCTCGCGCGAGGCCGACTTGACCAGGTAGCCGGTGGCTCCGGCCTTGCAGGCGTCCAGCACGTCGCGGTGCTCTCCCGACGCCGACAGCACCAGCACCCGCATCGCGGGGTCGGCGGCCAGCAGGGCGCGGGTCACCTCGACACCGTTGGGCTCCGGGATCTGCAGGTCGACCACCGCCACCTGGGGCCGGGTCGCCTTGCCGCGGTTGATGGCCTGGTCGCCGGTGCCGGCGGTGGCCACCACGTCGAAACCGGCCTCGCCCAGGTCGCGGGCGACGCCCTCGCGCCACATCGGGTGGTCGTCCACCACCATCACCGAGATCACGCAGGTCACCCTACGTGAGCCCCGCGCCGATCCGGTGGAACCGAACCGGACCGCACACCGTCCCATCAGCTCGACGAAGGGGGAACGATGAGACATCTCGCCGCGATGGTGGTGACCGCGGACGGCATGCCGCCCGACCCGTTGCCGAGCCTCGAACAGGTCGACGAGCACACCTGGCGGCTGCGGCCCACCGGGCCTCCGGGCGACTACCAGGTCGATCTGTTCGGCCAGGGCCCGCAGGGCGACGTCTCGGTCTCGTTCGCGATGGTCACGAGCGGCTGACCGCGAGCGGCACCCGCAGCTCCCACTCGACCCCCGTGTCGGGCCCGGTGGTGAGGTCGGCCGTGCCGCCGAGGTCGCGGATCCGGCCACGGATCGACATGCTCACCCCCATCCGGCCCTCCCGGCCGGCCTCCTCGAGCCGGCCGTCGGGGATGCCGCGGCCGTCGTCGCGGACGCTCACCAGCACCGCGTCGTCCTCGTCCTCGAGGAGCACCCACGCCTGCGCCTCCGGTCCCGCGTGCAGGAGCGCGTTGTCCAGGGCAGCCCGCACGGCGCCAGCGACCTCGTGCCCCACGTGGCCGGGCACCCAGACCGGCTCGCCCGGCGTGGAGACGGTGACCCGGCTGCCGGCCATCGCGTCGAGGGTGTCGCCGAGGTCGACCTCGTCGGCCGACCCTGCCGGCGACAGCGCGGGCTCGACGGGACGCTGCACGAGATGCCGCAGCGCCACCTCCTGCTCGCCCGCCAGCCGACCCAGCTCGGCCGCGGCGCCGCCGATCTCCTGGCCGCGCCGGCGCACCAGCGCCAGCACCTGCAGCACGCCGTCGTGGATGTCGCGAGCGAGCCGCTCCCGCTCCTCGGCGGCCGCGGCGAGCCGCTCCGCCTGGGTCCGCGCCTCGGCGGCGTCGAGCAGGAGGCCGACGCAGTAGCCGATGACCCCGGACGCGAGGAAGAGCAGGAAGATGTTGCCGATCGCGGTGGTGTCGATGTCGTTGCGGATCGAGAGGTCGCATGCCGAGACGAGCAGGGCCGCGAGCAGCCCACCCTTCCAGCGCCAGTGCAGGGCCCAGGCGATCAGCGCGGCAGACACCCAGAAGGTGGGGACGGTGGGGTCGGAGGCGTCGAGCTGCTCGGTGGACTGCACGAGCGGGGTGCTCAGGAGGCATCCGATCGCGACCAGGAGGTCCGCGACGAGCCAGGGTGCCTTGCGGTCCGGCCGTGCGTCGTAGGCCCAGGTGATCACCAGCGTCCAGACCACCATCACGCCGACGACGGTCCAGCCGAGCCACACGGTGTCGAAGTCGCGCCAGCCGGCTGCGTTGGTGCCCACCGCGAAGGCGAGCACGACCGCACGGAAGACCGCCAGCGCTCGGAAGAGCGAGGTCTCGACGGCCGCGGAGGCCGACTCGGCCACGGTCACGCTGCGGGCTTCTCCTTGGCGGCCTGCTTCGCCATCTCCTTGGCGCGGGAGGCGTAGACGTCGACGTACTCCTGGCCGGAGAGCTCCATGATCTCGTACATGATCTCGTCGGTGATCGAGCGCAGGACGTACCGGTCGGACTCCAACCCCTCGTAGCGGGAGAAGTCCAGGGGCTTGCCGAACCGCACGTGCGGGCGGGTGTAGCGGCCGAACACCTTGCCCGGAGGGGCGACGACGTTGGTGCCGATCACCGCGACGGGGATCACCGGGACCTTGGCCTCGAGAGCCATGCGGGCGACACCGGTGCGGCCGCGGTAGAGCCTGCCGTCGTGCGACCGGGTGCCCTCCGGGTAGATGCCGAACAGCCCGCCGCTCTCCAGGATCTTCAGCCCGGACCTGATCGCGCCCTCGCTGGCCCGGCCGCCGGAGCGGTCGATCGGCACCTGCCCGGCGCCGGAGAAGAATGTGCGCTGCGCCCAGCCCTTGAGACCGTGGCCCTCGAAGTACTCGGCCTTGGCGACGAAGGTCACCCGCCGGTGGAGGGTGAGCGGCATGAACAGCCAGTCGGAGTAGGACAGGTGGTTGCTCGCCAGGATCGCGGGGCCCTCCCACGGCACGTTCTCGGCGCCCTCCGCGTAGGGACGGAAGATGAGACGCAGCAGTGGCCCGACCGCGATGAACTTCAAGAACCAGTAGAACAACTCACGTCTCCTCTTCGACGGACACACTGTAGTGGCGTCCTGTACCCCCTGTGCGACAGATCCTGCGTCCTTCGGGCGTCCCTCTTCACCCGGCCGCGCCGGCGTGCGACGATTTGGCCATGCCCGTTGCCTCGCACGCCACCCCGTTCTCCGCCGACGGCGGGGACGTCGGTGTGGTGCTCTCCCACGGCTTCACCGGGTCACCGGCGTCGATGCGCCCGTGGGGGGAGTACCTCGCCGACCACGGGCTGAGCGTCCGCGTGCCGCGGCTGCCGGGACACGGCACCAGCTGGCAGGAGATGAACAGCACCCGCTGGCCGGACTGGTACGCCGCCGTCGAGCGCGCCTTCCTCGAGCTGCGGGATCGCTGCTCGCAGGTCGTCGTCGGAGGGCTGTCGATGGGCGGCGGGCTGGCGATGCGGCTCGCCGAGGAGCACGATCGCGCGGTTGCCGGCCTGGTCGTCGTCAACCCGTTCGTGCAGCTGTCCGACCCCAAGCTGCGGGCTGTGCCCCTGCTACGCCATCTGGTGTCGTCCGCCAAGGCGGTCGGTAACGACATCAAGAAGCCCGGCGTCGACGAGTACGCCTACCCCCGCACGCCCCTGCACGCGCTGGGCTCGATGCTCGAGCTGGGGCGGCTGATCCGCGCCGACCTGCCCAAGATCACCCAGCCGCTGCTGGTCTTCCGGTCGGCGGAGGACCACGTCGTCGACCCGCTGTCCGGCCGGCTGATCGCGCAACGGGTGTCCTCGCGCGACATCAGCGAGCAGATCCTCAGCGACAGCTTTCACGTCGCGACCCTCGACAACGACGCCGAGACCATCTGCAGCGAGTCGCTGAAGTTCATCGAGCGGGTGACGGCGGAGGCGACCTGATGCGTGGCAACGGTCTGACCGCGGCGGCCTACACGGCCGTGTCGGCCGTCGACCGCATGCACGCGGGCGACGCGCTGCTGGTGCTGCGCGAGATCGGGGTCGCGGCCTACGTCGTGCTCGACGAGAACGGCACCGCCCAGGTCTACGCCGACAGCGACGCCGTGCCGCAGGCGGAGAGCGCCCTGCTCGACCTGGCCAAGGAGACCGCTGAGAGCGACACGGCCTGGGACAGGATCGTCGCCGGGTACGACGCGAGCGTGCCCGAGCCGACCACGATCCGCACCGAGGAGCCGCCGAAGCGGCCACGGCACGGCATGCACCTGCGGCCGCGGATCCCGCTCGAGCCCGGCAAGGAGAAGCCACCACCGCCGCCGCGCGAGCGTCCGGAACCCACCGATCACGACCTCAACACCACCCCGACCAGCTGGGACGACGAGGGACACTTCGTGCCTCCGCCGGCGCCGCCCGTGCCGCGTGGTGACCTGCTGACCCGCATCGCGTGGGGCGGCCTCGTCGGGGGTCCGCTGCTGCTGCTGGTCGCGGTCGTCTTCGGGCTGGGTCTGCCGACCGAGGTGACGATGGTCTGCGTGCTCGCCTTCGTCGGCGGCCTCGTGACCCTGCTCGTGCGGATGAAGGACACCCGGGACAACGGCCCCGACGACGGCGCCGTCCTCTGATCCCGCTGCGCCCCCTTCCGTCGTGACGCGCCAATTCAGCGGGGTCTAGTCTTCTCGGCGAGAAGCGGAGCGGAGCGACGAGGAGGCGTCTGGTGCAGGTCAGCGACACGGTGGAGATCAGCGGCCACCTGATGGACTACGGCATCCTGTCCCGGATCCTCGACGACATCCGCGAGTACGGCGGGGACTACACGATCGACCGTTTCGACGTGGGCCACGAGGCCGGCGACACGTCGTACGCGCAGATCACCGTCTCCGGCGAGGACGACGACGCCCTCCAGCGGCTGCTGATGCGGCTGCAGACCCACGGCACCAACCTCGTGCACCCGGGCGAGGCGGTGCTCGAGACGGTCGAGCAGGAGGGGGTCTTCCCTGACGGCTTCTACTCCACCACCAACCTCGACACCCAGGTGCGGGTCAAGGGGCGCTGGCTGACGGTCAGCAACCCGGAGATGGACTGCGGCCTCGTCGTGCTCGGCGAGGGGGACGACCTCTCCGTCCGCACCATCCCGATGTCGGATGCCCGGACCGGCATGCGCATCGTCTGCGGCGCCTCCGGCATCAAGGTGACCCCGCCGGCGGCCAAGGAGGGCGGCGACGGCTTCGGGTTCATGGAGTCGGTCGTGTCCAGCGAGAAGCCGCAGGCCGTCCTGGTGCGCGGCGTCGCCGACGGCATGCGGGCGGCCAAGGCCAACGGCAAGAAGGTGCTCTGGGTCGGCGGACCCGGCGTGGTCCACACCGGCGCCGCCCCCGCGATGGTGGCGCTGGTCAACGCCGGTTTCGTCGACGTGCTGTTCGCCGGCAACGCCCTCGCGACGCACGACATCGAGGCGTCGCTCTACGGCACCTCGCTCGGGGTCGACCTGTCCCAGGGCCGCGGCGTCGAGCACGGTCACGAGCACCACATCCGCGCGCTCAACACCATCCGCAAGGAAGGCTCGATCGCGGCTGCGGTGGAGTCGGGTGTGCTGACCAGCGGCGTCATGCACGCAATGGTCAAGGCCGGCAAGGAGTTCGTGCTCGTGGGCTCGGTGCGAGACGACGGTCCGCTGCCCGACGTCTACACCGACGTCATCGAGGGACAGCGGGCGATGCGCGCCGGTCTGGCCGACGTCGGCTACTGCCTGATGGTCGCGACGATGCTGCACTCGGTGGCGACGGGCAACATCCTGCCGGCCACGGTGCCGCTCGTCTGCGTCGACATCAACCCGGCGACGGTGACCAAGCTCGCCGACCGCGGGTCGTCACAGGCGCAGGGCATCGTCACCGACGTGGGGCTCTTCCTCGAGCAGCTCGCGCTCGAGCTCGTCGAGGACTACCGCGCCTCTCGGTTCTGACTGGTCGGCCGCCGGGAGACGTGGGGGTCGCACGGCGACAGGGGCACCCCGACCACACCCGGCCGGAGCGCCCCTGTCGCCTGGCTACTGCACTACCGCAGGAACGCCTGGAACTCCGCCGCCCGCACCGTCTGTGCGACCGAGGGGGCCCCGGTCGGGCAGTCGGTGTTGTTGGACGGGTCGTTGTCCTGGTCGCCCTGGAACTGCGGACCACCGGTGCACTGGTTGGTCACGACCTCCAGCCGCAGGTGGGTCGCCTCCGTGGTCGGGATGGCGAACGACCGGGCGTTGAGGTCCGGCGCAGTCGGCCGCATGCCGTCACCGGGGAAGGCGTCGGCGGGGCTGACGAAGACCTCCTCGAACGCCGCCTCGTCGGAGCAGTCCGCCCCGGTCGTGGCGTCGCAGGCGAGTACGGCGAACTGCCGCAAGGCGCTGAACCGGCTACCCGAGTCGAAGAACGCGCTGACGTTGACCCGGTTGACCTCCTGCGCCTCGGCGCCGGCGAGGTCGACGGTCACCCCGAGCCCCTCGACGTCGTCGGCCGACGCCTCCCAGCTCGTGGCCTCGGTGGCGTCGATGAGCGATGAGGCGTCGCTGCCGTCACCGGTGGCCGTCGCACCGTTGGCCGCCGCGGCCAGGTTCGGGGCCGCCTGCACCGGCACCGTCTTGCGCTCGCCCGGCTCCACGGTGAAGGAGAACCGCTGGTGGCCGATCCCGGGACCGACCGCCAGGCCGACGTACTCGCCCGGCACCATGCGGGCGCGGTCGTCGAGCCCGGAGGCGGGGTCGGTGTCGGCCACCGGCATCGCCTCCTTCTCGTACTCGCCGATGTAGAAGCTCACCGGTCCGCTCGGCTGGCCGGCCACCCGGAACCGCACGTCACCGTTCTCCGCCGTCGGCGAGGAGAAGCTCGGCACGGGGTCGGTGTCGTTGGAGCCCGCCGAGGTGGCGCCATCGCCCAGTCCGCGCTGGGCGAACGCGTCCCACAGGATGTCCTGGTTGGCGCCGTCGAAGCGGAGCCGGTCGGCCACGAGCATCGCGTCGCGCATGTCGACCATCGAGACCGACCCGGTGGCCGGCACCAGCAGTGAGTCGAAGGCCAGCTGCATCCAGCGCCGGTTGCCCGGGCACTCCCCGACCGGTGTGTCACCGTCGGCGCAGGAGCGCTGCAGCGCGGCATCACCCGAGCCGTACCGCTCGATCATGGCCTCCCGCACGGTGAAGTTGGTCGCGGACCAGATCTCGCCCTCGGAGTGCACGCTGAGGCCCACGACGTCGTAGCCGATGTCGGAGTAGTTCAGCGTGCTGTCGGACATGTCGTAGTTGCGGATGCCGGTGCGGTCGTCACCGGTCACGTAGGCACCGGTGATGTAGGGCGTGTCGCCCTTCGGCCGCTCGCCGAGCTCGAAGAGGTACTCCATCGCGACCAGGTCGGACCAGCTCTCCCCCATGCCGCGGGCCTGGTAGCCCGACAGCCCGGCGTCGGGGCCGGCGACCATCCGGTTGGTGATCATGTGGGTGTACTCGTGGCCGATGACGGTGCCGTCGAAGTCCCCGTCGACGCAGGGCACGTAGGCGCCACCGGCGATCGGCTGCCAGAGGTACATGTTGCTCCACGGAGCGACTCCGTCCGGCGGCGTGTACTGGTTGGCGTTGTCCCGGTAACCCAGCCGGGCGCCGGACTGCGCCTTGCCGATCTCGGGGTCGCCTTCACGGCCCCCGTTGCCGAAGTTGCTCTGCTGGGCGTTCCACGTCTCCTCGGTGAAGCCGAGCTGGTAGGACCAGTCGTGCAGCCGGTTGTGGTGGGCGAACAGGCTCGACGTCGCGGCGTCGATGTCGTTGCCGTCCTCGGCGGTCAGCGTGGTCGGGTCGCACTTGTTCTCGGCCCAGATGTTGTCGAACGTGTAGGCGTAGTCGCGGTCCTCCCGCGCAAGCGCGGTCCGCTCCACCGTGCCGATGTTCGGCGGCAGGTCCCACGACTTGCCCGACAGCGCGTTGTTGCCGTCGGTCGTCTGCGTGGTCTCCTTGGTCTCCGGGTCGACGTCCCACGGCAGCGGGGATCCGCCGTTGTCGACAACGTCGTCACAGCCCTCGGCCGACATCCAGCACCAGGTATCGCGCTCGGTGCTCTCGAAGTCGGGCGGGGTCGACCCGAACAGGTCCCAGGTCGGGTTGTCCTCGAAGTGGTCGACCAGGTCCTCGCGCACGAGCAGCTCGCCGGTGGCGGCGTCGATGAGCACGGTGTACGCCGCTCCGTCGCCGCCCTTCTCGGCGACGACGACCTCGTACGCCGTACGCGTGCCGTCGGTCGCCGTCGGCACCGCGACCCGGCGGGTCCGCAGCACCTCGGCAGTGCCGGGGCTGAGCTCGGCGGCCTCGATCGCCCGGCTGCGCGCGTCGCCCGCGGACAGCGTCACCGCCGCCCGGCGGTCGGTCGCGCGGGTCAGTGTCGACGAGGCGTGCAGCACCTGGCCGTCACGCACGGCCACGGTCACGAGCCCGCCCTGGGTCAGCGGCAGACCGCCGACCCGCTGGCGCAAGGTCACGATCGAGCCCTTGCCGACACCCACCACGGCGAGCGTCTCGAGCCCGTCGACGTCGGAGACGTCGAGCCCGAAGAGCGCGCGGTTCTGGTCCAGATAGCTGCGAGCGGCCCGCTCGGGATCGGCCGGCAGCCCGGTGGCCAGCGCGTCGGGCGACGACACGGCCTCGGGCGTGCCGTACTCGTTCCAACGCACGGCACCTGGCGTGCGCCGGTCGGCAGCCCGCTGCGCGGCGGTGGGTGGGAGGTCCCCGCGGCGACGGTCGACGTGGTGGTCGAGGCCGTCCCCGAGCAGGCCCGCGGCGTGCGGGGCCTTCTCGTCCGGGGGGTCAGCGCTGGCGATGGGCGCGGTCAGCGCCCCTGCTCCGGTGACGGCGGCGGTCGCGAGTCCTGCGACCACCGCTGAGGTGATTCGACGCATGAACTACCCCTCTTGGTTACAGGTGGTGCCCGTCCGAAAGCACGTTGTCACGGAAACGCCCGAAATGCCAGACCTGGGCGGGCGGATTCTCGGGTCTGGCAGGCTGCCCCTGTGCTCATCACCAACCACGTGCTGTCGGGTGCGCTGGTCGGTCTCCTCCTCGACCGGCCGGGTGCGGCGCTCGGCGCCGGCGTGGTGTCGCACTTCGTGCTCGACCTGGTCCCCCACTACGGCGTCGCGGACGAGCACCTGATGCGGATCGCCGTACCCGACGGCTTGGTCGGGCTGGCGACGATCGCCGTCATCGCCGCCAGGACACCGCCGGAGCGGCGACCGGCCGTGCTCGCCGGGATCTTCGGCGCCTGCCTGCCGGACATGGACAAGCCCGGCGAGCAGTTCTTCGACCGCTCGCCGTTTCCCGCGTGGTTCGACCGCTTCCACGGCCGCATCCAGCTCGAGTCGACGCGCCGATTCCCGGTGGAGGCCGCGACCGCGCTGGTGTGCGGCATCGCACTCACCCGCAAGCTGCGGTGAGCACGTCCGCTCGAGTGGGCACAGGGCATCCATGAGCAGCCCGGAACAGCCTGATGCCACGTCGGCCGAGATCGCCGGGGCGATCTCCGAGATCGTGCAGGAGCGCGGCCTCACCGTGGCGACTGCGGAGTCGCTGACGAGCGGCCTGATCGCCTCCTACCTCGGTGCAGCTCCGTCGTCGGCGGAGTGGTTCCGCGGCGGCATCGTGGCCTACTCGTACGCGGTGAAGCGGGACCTCCTCGGTGTACCCGAGGGTCCGGTGGTGTCCGCGCAGTGCGTCGAGGCGATGGCGCGCGCGGCGGCCGAGCTCACCGGCGCCGACCTGGCCGTGGCCGTCACCGGCTCCGGCGGACCGAGCAGCCAGGAGGGCGAGCCGCCGGGCACCGTCTTCGTCGGGATCGCGACACCGTCCGGCGTGCTGAGCGAGGAGGACCACTTCGAGGGCGAACCGGCGACCGTCGTGGAGGGCACGGCGAAGCGCGCGCTCGAGGTCCTCCACGCGCACATCTCCGAGGCGAAGCCGCGCGAGTGACCTGCGCGAGTCAGCCGTCCCGGGCTGCGAGCGAGTTCAGGACCTCGGTGAACTCGCCACCGGCCACGACGTGCACCTGACCGTCGTCGTCGAGCGCGGTGAGCTGGATGAGGTCGCCGTCTCGCCACCAGTAGACGTACGGCGACACCGCGCCCGCGCCGTCGCTGTAGACCGATGCCGTGAAGGCGGCCATCCGGTTGACCGCCTGGATCACGCCGATGTCCTCGATGGGGTGGAAGGCCAGCAGGTGGCGAACCGGTGCGGAGACGAGCACGCCGTACGGCAGCTCGCGCTCGCCGATGGTGCGGCGTAGCACGTCATCGAGCACGAGCAGCTTGCTCGCGGTGAAGAAGGACTCGCCCTCCACCACGTGCACCGCAGGGCCGTCGGGCGCGGCGAGCACCTCGTGGGACTCGATCGGCTCCCGGAGCAGGTTCTCCCGCCCGGCGGCGCGCAACGCGTCCTCCCCCAGCCGTTCGACATCTTCGGTGGGCAGCACCGTGACCGACTCGGGCAGGTCGACCGCGAGCACCTCGACCAGGTCGCCGTCCAGCTCACGCGCATAGCCGTGTCCCGACTGCCACGGCTCTGGCAGCGTCGGCGTGCCCATCACCCGCAGGTAGACCCGCGCCAGCACCTCCTCGGGCGCCAGGTCACCGAGCCCCGTCGGCTCGCTCCCGCCCGCCGGCCGGCTCTTCCCAGCCGACTCCCCACGCCGCTTCCAGAAGGCCACCCTCTGTCCCCCTTTGCCCCGGTTTTCATACCGGTCGACATCCTGCCCGGGTCAGGGCGGATGTGCGGGCAACTTGGCAGATTCCGGCCGATCGTCCGAGGTGCCGAGCGCGTCGGTGAATCTCCGCCTCTCACCTCACCGACATCGTGAGGCGACGCCCCCCACTCAGGCGGCGGATCGTCGTCGGTGTCGGGAGTGGCCCGGATGCTGCACGACCATCCGGAGCAGCTGGTGGGACGGCGTGCCGTAGCCGATGGCAGGCGGCGGGTCGGACGGGTAACGGTGTCCGGTGGGCGTGGTCCACCAGACCCGCGCCGATGCGGGCTCTGCGTCGAGCCGCCAGCCGAGCCGGTGCCGCGAGCGGTGGCACCGCTCGCACAGCCCGTCGGAGTTGCGGTGGTGGGTGCGCCCGCCCTCGGCGTGCGCCACGATGTGGTCGCCGTGGCGGATCCGGTTGGAGCACCAGGGCCGCCGGCACACGCCGTCGCGGAGCTCGGTGAACGTGCGCAGCAGTCCTTCGATCCGGCGGGCCCGGGTGTCGATGGAGAGCACCTCGCCGTCGATGGGGTCGACCACCAGCCGCCGGATCCAGGTGTCCGGCCCGTCGACGATGTCTCGGACGACCGCGGCCGGAATGGCGCCGTAGCCGGTGAGCATCCCCGGCGTGTCGTCGAGTCCGAGCAGCGTGGCGGCCGACACCACGATGTTGACGTCCACCCGGCGCTTCGCGGACGTGGTCGGTGCGGAGCCGGTGAGCCGTGCGACGAACGCATCGACGCGGATCTGCCGCAACGACCGCGGGTCGCCGGCCGAACGCAGCGAACGGGCGTGCGCGTCGAGCGCCTCGATGGTCGCGACCGCGTCCTCGGCCCTGAGGTTGGCATAGATCATGCCGACGCCGTCGGCGCGCCTGACCATCCCGACCTCGGTCCGCGCGCGTGCCTTGGTCGCCCGCTTGGCCGCGGCGTCGGCGTCGACTGCGAGCACCCGGGCCCGCGCCGCATCGCGCACCTGGCCGGGCGTCAACCGGCTCGCCTCGAGCGCGAGCGCCTCGTCGATGCCGTGCCGCTGCTCGGGTGAGAGCACGTCGGTCTCGGTGGCAATGACCCGTGCCGCGTGCAGACCGATCGCTCCGGCATCGAGGGCGGCGAACACCTGCGGAAGGTCGTTGCGGAGCAGCTGCGCCAGGCTGATGTGCAGGGCCACCGTCACCGACGACAGCCGGCGGGCCAGCGCGATCTCGTCGTTGGCGCTGTCGTGGACCACGTCGCGGGTGTCCTCGGGTACGCCGGCCCAGCGACCAGTGCGACGCCGATCTGCGAAGTCCGCCATCTCGGCCAGCTGTTGCGCCTGGGCATGCGCGATCAGCTGCTCCCAGCCCGCGATCCGGTCGATCTGCTCGGCCGCCGTGCACGGCTCGCCCTCGGTGGCGAGCAACCGCCCGCCGACCTCGCGGACCCGCTGGGAATCGAACATGTCTTCGACTCTAGATGGGCCCACCGACAACTACGATCGAGCTCATGCCGGTCTGGGTCTCACTGCTGCGCGGAATCAACCTCGGCGCGCGCAACAAGGTCAACATGCCGCAGCTGCGCACCGCCCTCACCGACGCGGGCTTCGCCGACGTGCGCACCTACGTACAGAGCGGCAACGTGATCACCCGCTCCCGTCACCGCAGCCCCGACCGGGTGGCAGGCGACGTCCGCGAGGTGGTGCGCGAGCGGTTCGACCTCGACGTGCCCGTGATCGTGCGCTCGCCGCGCCAGCTGCGCGACGTCCACAGCTGGTGTCCCTTCCCCGACGACGCCGCTGCCCGGCCGACCGGCGTACAGGTGATCCATCTGGCGGCCGACCCCGATCCCGACCGGGTCGCGGCGCTGCTCGCCGAGCCGTGTGAGCCCGACGGCCTCGCAGCGCGCGGGCGCGAGCTCGTCGTGTGCTACGCCGAGACGATGCACGCCAGCAGGCTGCAGCACGCCACCGTGCTGAGGCGGCTCGGTGTCGAGGGCACCGCGCGCAACTGGCGTACCCTGCAGACGCTCGTCGAGCTGACGGCCGACAGCTGAGCCTCCCCGCCCGTCAGGCCCGTGCCCAGTCCTTGGTGTAGGCCTCGATCTGCTCGCGGTTGAAGACCGCCGACTCGCGGGCGCGCTCCTCCCAGGCGAACACGCACACGGTCATGATCCCGTCGAAGCCCAGCCGGCCGAGCGTGCCGAAGAAGTCGTCCCAGTTGACCTCGCCCTGCCCGATGTCGAGGTGCTGGTGGATGCGCGCCGGCGAGTCGGGCGGGTTGACGATGTAGCGCAGCCCGGAGGATCCGCGGTGGTCGAAGGTGTCGGCGACGTGCACGTGGGTGAGCAGGTCACCGGCGTACTCCATGATCCCGACCATGTCGCCGCCCTGGTGGAAGGTGTGCGGCGCGCAGTACTTGAAGCTCACGTTCGGCGAGTTGATCGCGCGCACCATCTCGACCGCCGCCCGGCCGTCCTCGATGAAGTCGTCCGGGTGCGGCTCGAGGTGCAGCTCGAGTCCCTCCCGCTCGAAGATCGGCAGCAGCTCCTCCATCGAGCGCCAGAACTGCGACTCGCTGCGGCTGGGCTGCTCGGGCCGGCCGTTGAACTCGGAGTTCATCACCGTGCAGCCGAGCTCGACGGTGATCTCGATCGCGCGCTTCCAGTAGCGCACCGCCGCCTGCCGCTCGTCCTCGTCCGGCCCGGACCAGCGGTACAGCGGCAGCATCGAGGCGAGCGAGACGCCCGCGCCGTCGAGTGCCTTCTTGAACGCCGCCACCGTGTGCCGGTCCGCCCGCGGGTGCAGGAAGAACGGCATGAAGTCCTCCCGCGGCGACAGCTCGATGTGCTCGTAGCCGAGCTCCGCCACCAGCGCGGGCAGCTCGAGCAGCGGCACCCTGCGCAGCATGTAGGGGTCGAGTGCGAGCTTCATCGCGAGGCCTCACTGCCGGCGTAGAAGGACGGCCGCTCGACGAGCTGCACCGAGGTCCGCTCCCCGCTGGCCAGCGCCGCCAGCCCGGCCTCGGCCACCGCGGTTGCCGCGTAGCCGTCCCACGCGCTCGCGCCCTGGTAGTCGCCGGACCCGACGCCGTCGACCCAGGACTGGAACTCCGCCTGGAACGCGGCCCCGAACCGCACCTTCCAGTCCGCGGGTACGACGTTGGAGCGCGCAGCGGAGTGCGCCACCGTCACGTGGCTCGGGTTGTCCAACGACGCGAAGCCCTCGGAGCCGACCAGCTCGCAGCGCACGTCGTACCCGTACTGGCAGTTGACGAACGACTCGACATCGACCAGGACACCCGACGCGGTCTCGAACATCACCATCTGCGGGTCCTGGTTCGCCGCGTGCGGCGACGTGCGGCCGGCCCGGAACGAGACGGCCACGATCTCCTCCCCCAGCAGCCACCGGGTGGTGTCGACCTCGTGCACGACCGAGTCGGTCAGGGCCATCTCGCGGGTGAACCCGGGCGGAGTCGCCGGGTTGCGGTGCACGCAGTGCAGCAGCAGCGCCTCGCCGATCCGGCCGCCGTCCAGCGCCGCCTTGACCTCGCGGTAGGCCGCGTCGTAGCGGCGCATGAACCCGATCTGCACCAGCTGGCGCCCGCCGGCGACCTCGGCCTCGAGCACCTTCAGGCAGTCCTGCGTGGTGGTCGCCAGCGGCTTCTCGCACAGCACCGGCTTGCCGGCCGCGATGCAGGCGAGCACCTGGTCCGCGTGCAGGTCCCCGGGTGAGGCGATGACTAGGGCGTCGACCGTCGGGTCCTCGATCACGTCGGTCGCCTGGGCGTGAGCCCGCGCACCGACGCCTGCCGCCACCTCCTTCGCCCGCTCGGTGGCGACGTCGAACACCGCAGTCACCTCCGCGCCGGACACCTGGGTGGCGAGGCGGTCGACGTGGTAGGACCCGATCATGCCGGTCCCGATCACTCCGATCCTGAGTGCCAAGGGATTGTCTCCGTTCGTAGGGGTAGGTGCCGCCGGGCTCAGCGCTCGAGCTCGTGGTGCAGCGTCTCCAGCTCGTCGCCGCCGGCCATCTGCCGCGTCAGCTGCTCGAGGCTGGTGTCGGCGTACTTGCAGTCAAGCTCCATCCGGCCGAGCTTCAGCACGGCGAAGTGGTCGCCCACCATGTAGGCGTGGTGCGGGTTGTGGGTGATGAAGATGACGCCGAGGCCGTGGTCGCGCGCAGCGGCGATGTACTTCAGCACGACGCCGGACTGCTTCACGCCCAGGGCCGCGGTCGGCTCGTCGAGGATCAGCACCCGCGCCCCGAAGTACACCGCTCGGGCGATGGCCACGGACTGCCGCTGGCCACCCGAGAGGGTCCCGATCGGCGCATCGATGTCCGGGAGCTCGATCCCCATCCGCCGCAGCTCGGTCTCCGCGGTCTCGCGCATCTCGTCGACCTGGAGCGCCCGGAACGGCCAGACGCCCTTGACCTTCTCGGAGCCGAGGAAGAAGTTGCGCCACACCGGCATCAGCGGCACCACCGCCAGGTCCTGGTAGACCGTGGCGATCCCGGAGTCCAGCGCCTGCCGCGGCGAGGAGAAGTGCACCGGCTTGCCGTCGACGAGCAGGTCCCCCGTGTCGTGCGCGTGCCGGCCCGAGATGATCTTGATCAAGGTCGACTTGCCGGCCCCGTTGTCGCCCAGGACGCAGGTCACCTCGTGCGGACCGACCTTCAGGTTGATGCCCTCGAGGGCGAGGATGTTGCCGTACCACTTGCCCACGTCGCGCAGCTGCACCAGCGGCGCGGTGCCCGGGGGCACGCTGCTCTGTTCGGCGTTCTCGACGGTGGTCATCGGGAGGCTCCTCTCTTGCTGACCCGCATGCGGACCCACAGGTTGGCCAGGGTCGCCATCAGCAGCATCGCGCCGAGGAAGAACTTGATCAGGTTCGCCTCCCAGCCCGCGAAGACGACACCCTGGTTGGTCATGCCGTAGATGAAGGCGCCGATAGCGGCACCGATGGCGGTTCCGTACCCGCCGGTGAGCAGACAGCCGCCGATCACGGCCGCGATGATGTAGATCAGCTCGTTGGTGACGCCCTCACCGGACTGCACGGTGTTGAAGCGGAACAGCAGGTGCATCCCGGAGAACCAGGCGAAGAAGCCGACGCCCATGAACAGACCGATCTTGGTCCACGCGACCGGCACACCGACGGCGCGGGCGCTCTCCTTCTCGCCGCCGACCGCATAGATCCAGTTGCCGATCTTCGTCCGCAGCAGGATCCAGGTCGCGATGGCGACGAAGAGGATCCAGTACGGCACCGTCGTCCAAAGCGTGACTCCGCCGACACTGAAGTCCAGTGCGAAGATCGACTGCGCCAGCGCGTAACCGTCCATGTCCGAGATGTTCTGGCTCGCCACCGACCCGGTCAGCCACTTGGTGACGGCGATGTTGAGGCCCTGCAGCATCAGGAAGGTGCTGAGGGTGATCAGGAAGCTCGGGATCCCGGTCTTGATCACCAGGTAGCCGTTGAAGAACCCGATGGCGAGCGAGACCAGCAGGGCGACGAAGATACCCACCCACACGTTCGTGCTGAACTGGTAGGAGAACAGCGAGGCTGTGAGTGCCGAGGTCGTGACGGCGACGCCGGCCGAGAGGTCGAACTCACCGCCGATCATCAGCAGCGACACCCCGACCGCCATCAGCCCGATGAGCGAGGAGGAGTAGAGGATCGTCGCCATCGAGTCGGCGCCACGGAACGCCGGCGCCACCGAGAAGAAGATGAGGTAGATCGCGATCGCACCGACCAGCGAGCCCAGCTCCGGCCGGGCGAGGAGGCGGTGCAGGGTCGATGCCTTCGGCTTGACGCCGACGGCTGGGCGGGCGGCGCCGGAGGTCGCGGTTGGTGTCTGGGCCATGACTGCTCCAAGTGTCCGTGGGCGTCCGTGGGAGCCGACCGGGCCGGCTCCCACGGACCTCACCCTCAGCGGGTGCCGCGCTCCGCGTACGGCGCAACGACGTCGATGTTGGTCTCGTCGACGAAGGACGGGCCGGTGAGGACCGCCTCACCGCCGCCGATGGTGTTGCCGTTGGTCAGGTACAGCCACAGCGAGTCGATCGCCTCGTAGCCCTGGACATAGGGCTGCTGGTCGACCGCCCACTTGACGTCTCCGGACTCGAGCGCGGGGATGAGCTCCTCGTTGAGGTCGAACGTCACGATCTCCGCGTTGCTGCCCGCGCCGTCGACGGACTGCGCCGCCGCGAGCGCGAACGGCGCACCGAGGGTGACCACGGTGTCGATGCTCGGGTCCTGGCTCAGCTTCGCCTGGATGTCGGACTGCACCGAGCCCATCTGCCGGCCGTTGACGTACAGCTTCTCGGTCCGGCCGCTGAAGCCCTGCTCGACGCCGGCGCACCGGGACTCCAGCTGGACCTGTCCCTGCTCCTGCACCACGCATACCGCGTTCTGGGCGCCCTCCTCGCTGAGCCGCTGACCCACCGCCTCACCGGCGATGGACTCGTCCTGGCCGAAGTACATCAGCGCGCCGGTGTTCTCCCAGTCACTGATGCCGGCGTTGAACAGGACCACCGGGATGTCGTTCTCGACGGCCTTGTTGAGCACCGGGGTCAACGCACCCGGGTTGGACATGGTGGACGCGATGGCGTCGACGTCCTGGTCGATGGCGTTCTGCACCAGCGATGCCTGGTTCGGCGCCTGCGGGTCGTTGGAGTAGAGCAGCTCGACGTTGTCCTTCTGTGCGGCCGCCTCGGCGCCGGAGCGGATGCGGTCCCAGAAGGTGTCGCCGGGAGCCTCGTGCGTGATCATGGCGATGCGCAGGCGCTCGGTGTCGGCGACGCCGGTGCCGGCGCCTGCTGCCTCGGTATCCTCCTGCTTGCCGCCCTCGCTGCTGCAGGCGGCGAGCCCGAGCGCCAAGGCAGCCGCGATGCCGACGAGGCCGGCTCGGTTGCGGTTGAGCTTCATGATGGTGCCTTTCGCTGAGCGGTGAAATGGGTTAGCGGGTACGGCGTCCCGGGCCGAGGCCGCACTGGCCGAGGTAGCGGCGGGTGCGGGTGGCGATCGGGAGCGGCACGTCGGGTTCGCACGGGTAGAGGTCCTGCTCGACGATCGCGAAGAGGTCGACATCGAGCCGGGCCAGGGACTCGATCAGAGGCTCCATCGCGGGGATGCCGTTCGGAGGCTCGATCATGGCTCCGAGCTTCACCGCCTGGGCGAAGCCGAGCTTCTCCTCCTCGACCCGGCGCAGCACGGCCGGGTCGACCTGTTTGAGGTGCACGTAGCCGATCCGTTCGGGGTACCGCTGGATCAGCTCCAGGTTGTCGCCACCGCAGTAGGAGATGTGCCCGGTGTCGAGACACAGGTTGACGGTGGCGGGGTCGGTGTCGGCCAGGAAGCGCTCGACCTCCGGCTGGGTGCCGACGTGGCTGTCGGCGTGCGGGTGGAAGACGAGCGACACGTCGAACTCGTCCGACAGCACCTTGGCGAGCTGGTTCATGCCGCCGGTGAGGTCCTGCCACTGAGCGGGCTCGAGGTCGGCAGGCTGGGTGAGGTTGCCGTCGAGGTCGGTGTAGCCCTCCGGCAGCAGGACCAGGTGCTCCGCGCCCAGGTCGGTGAGCAGCCGGGCCTCGGTGCGGCACTCCTCGATCGCCTGCTCGAGTGCCTCGGCGCCCCGGTGCAGACCGGCAGCCACCGCCCCGCCGGACAGCCGCAGGCCACGCCTGCCGAGCTCGTCGGTCAGCCGGCCGGCGTCGGTCGGCAGGTAGCCGTAGGGCCCGAGCTCGATCCACTCGTAGCCCGCCTCCGTGGCCTCGTCGAGGAACTGCTGCCACGGCACCTGCGCCGGGTCGTCCGGGAACCACACGCCCCACGAGTCAGGGGCGGTGCCGAGGCGGAGCCGCTCGTGGACTGTCGTCATCTCATCTCTCCTGCAGGTCAGCTCGAGGTCGGGAAGTGGAAGCTGGCGCCGGCGGGGTGCTCGACGCGCGGCCAGCGCGAGGTGACGACCTTGGCCCTGGTGTAGAACGCCACGCCCTCGGGTCCGTGGATGTGCTTGTCGCCGAACAGCGAGTCCTTCCAGCCGCCGAAGGAGTAGTAGGCCATCGGCACCGGGATCGGGACGTTGATGCCGATCATCCCGACGTGCACGCCGCGCTGGAAGCGCCGCGCGGCCTCGCCCGAGGAGGTGAAGATCGCGGTGCCGTTGCCGTAGGGGTTGGAGTTGATCACCGCGATGGCGTCGTCGACCGTGTCGACGCGCAGCACCGACAGCACCGGGCCGAAGATCTCCTCGGTGTAGACGTCCATGTCGGTGGTGACCTGGTCGACGACGGTGGGCCCGACGAAGAAGCCCTCCTCGTAGCCCGGCACGACCAGCGAGCGCCCGTCGGCGGTGATCTTGCCGCCCTGCTTCTCGCCGGAGTCGATGAGGCCGATGATGCGGTCGCGCGCCTCCGGCGTGACGACCGGGCCCATCTCGCTCTCCGCGTCCCGGCCGGAGCCGACCCTGACCTCACCTGCCTTGCGGGTGACCGCCTCGACGATCGCGTCACCCGCGTCGCCGACCGTCACCGCGGCCGAGATCGCCATGCACCGCTCGCCGGCCGATCCGAAGGCCGCGGCCACCAGGTGGTTGGCGGCGAAGTCCACATCGGCGTCGGGCAGCACGATCGCGTGGTTCTTCGCCCCGCCGAGGGCCTGCACCCGCTTGCCGTTGGCGGTGGCCCGCTCGTGGATGTACTTGGCGATGGGGGTCGAGCCCACGAACGACACCGCTGCCACGTCGGGGTGGTCGAGCAGCCCGTCGACGGCGTCCTTGTCGCCGTGCACGACGTTGAACACGCCGTCGGGCAGCCCGGCGTCGGTCCACATCTGCGCCATCAGCATCGACGCCGACGGGTCACGCTCGCTCGGCTTGAGCACGAAGGTGTTGCCGCAGGCGATCGCGACGGGGTGCATCCACATCGGCACCATCGCCGGGAAGTTGAACGGTGTGATGCCGGCGCAGACGCCCAGCGGCTCGCGGAAGGAGAACACGTCGACGCCGGTCGACACCTGGTCGGAGTACTCGCCCTTCAGGTGCTGCGGGATGCCGCAGGCGAACTCCACGACCTCGAGCCCGCGCTGCACCTCGCCCTTGGCGTCGGAGAAGACCTTGCCGTGCTCGTCGCTGATCACCGCGGCGATCTCGTCGATGCGGGCGTTGACGATCTCGCGGAAGGCGAACAGCACCTTGGTGCGCTTGCTCAGCGACGACTGCGACCAGTCGGCGAAGGCCGACTTCGCCGACTGCACGGCGCTGTCGACGTCGCGAGCGGTCGCAAGCGCGACCTCGGCCTGCTGCTGGCCGGTGGCGGGGTTCCACACCCGGCCTCGCCGCGACGACTCGCCGGCGGCTGCCGATCCGCTGATCCAGTGTTCGATGGTTCTCACGTCAGTGTCCTTCGTGTCGTGTCACAGGTGCAGCCGCTGCTGGGCCTTGTGGGTCTCGTAGGTGGTGCGGGCGTCGGTGGTGGACTCGAGCGCGGAGACCTCCGACACCGGCACGTCCCACCAGGACTCGCTGTCGGGGGCGTGGACCAGCGGGTCCGTCTCGACGTGGACCATCACCGGCCCCCGCTCGTGCTGCTTGGCCTTCTCCAGCGCGGTGCGCAGCTCGGCGACCGAGCCGGCCCGCAGCACGTGCACGCCGAGGCTCTCGGCGTTGGCGGCAAGGTCGACCGGCAGCTTGGCCCCGTCGAGCCGGCCGGTCTCCTCGCTGCGGTAGCGGTAGGCAGTGCCGTAGCGCTGGGCGCCGAGCTCCTCCGAGAGGGCGCCGATCGAGGCGAAGCCGTGGTTCTGCACCAGGACCACGATCACCTTGATGCCCTCTTGCACGGCCGTGACCAGCTCCTGCGACATCATCAGGTACGACCCGTCGCCGACCAGGACGAACACGTCCCGGTCGGGGCAGGCCATCCGGACGCCGACACCGCCGGCGATCTCGTAGCCCATGCAGGAGTAGCCATACTCCACGTGATAGCCCTTGGGGTCACGAGTCCGCCATAGCTTGTGCAGGTCACCCGGCATCGACCCGGCTGCGCAGACGACCACGTCGCGCGGATCGGACACGTCGTTGACCGCACCGATCACCTCCGACTGGGCCGGCAGCGGCTCGTGGCCGAGGTGATAGGCCCGCTCGACCGTGGCGTCCCACTCCCGGGCCAGCTCGGTCGCCCGCTGCGAGTACGCCGGGTCGACGCGCCAGCCCGCAAGCCGTTCGGCGAGCGCCTCCAGGCCGTGCCGGGCGTCGGCCTGCAGCGCGAGACCGGCCTGCTTGTGCGCGTCGAGGCCGGCGACGTTGAGGTTGACGAAGCGCACGTCGGGGCGGGCGAAGATCGTGCGCGAGGCGGTGGTGAAGTCGCTGTACCGGGTGCCCACGCCGAGCACCAGGTCGGCCTCGCGGGCGATCGCGTTGGCGGCGGTCGTGCCCGTGCTGCCGATCGCGCCCAGCG
>Ga0075331_1000025_pt1 | contig 27004 bp, 24 predicted proteins | sample MayberrySE_TuleA_FD_120090 | JGI IMG/M metagenome (GOLD analysis project Ga0075331, IMG submission 120090) | Natural and restored wetland microbial communities from the San Francisco Bay, California, USA, that impact long-term carbon... | ecosystem: Environmental > Terrestrial > Soil > Wetlands ... | reverse complement strand
TGAACTTGCCGAACGGCCACGACGATCACGACGACATCATCCCGCCGTTCGAGTACCTGGACGGGCAGACGGTGGTGTCGTACCCGGGCAAGAACATGCACCTCGAGGAGGTCGTGGACAACGACTGTGACGACCCCGATGAGGATTCGAGCAACGGCGGTGGCAACGGCGGCGGCAACGGCGGTGGCAACGGCGGCGAGAACGGCGGTGGCAACGGCGGCGAGAACGGCGGTGGCAACGGCGGCGAGAACGGCGGTGGCAACGGCGGTGAGAACGGCGGCAACCCCAACGAGGTGACACCGGACGCGCCGGAGGCCAACGACAACTGCGGCACGGCGGACGACACCTACACGATCCCCTCGACCGACCACGTGGTCTACAGCGCCGACGATGAGGCGGTCGAGGCAGGTACGTACGCCGCGAGCGGGTCGGTCGTCGTGACGGCGGAGGCCGCGGAGCCCAGGTACAAGCTCGTGGGTGACACCGAGTGGACGCTGGACTTCTCCGACGAGCCGTGCGCGCAGGAGCCGACCGCGGTGTCGGCCGAGGCGCCGGGTGTCTCGGACCCGTGCAGCACCGAGGACGACGCCTACACGATCCCGTCGGTGACGGGCGTGGAGTACGAGGTCGACGGCGCCGCGCAGGCGGCCGGCAGCTACAACGCCTCGGGCACCGTGTCGGTGACCGCCGTCGCGACGGAGGGGTACCAGCTGACCGAGGACGCGGCGTGGGACATCGTCTTCACGAACGTCCCCTGCTCGACGACTCCCGAGCAGCCGGATGACGACACCGAGGAGCCGCCGGCCGTGCCGGTGACGCCTCCGGCCACTCCCGTCGACCAGTCGACCGACGACACCGACGACTCCGACGACGCGGGCAGCGGCTCCGGCGACGACGCCAACGGCTCCGGCGAGGGTGTGCCGACCGCCGTCGACGCCGGCCTGGGCGCCGCTCCGGTCGCATTCCAGGGCGGCGTCACCGGTGGCGTCCCGGCCGCGGGTCTGGGGCTGATGAGCGGTGGACTGATGCTGATCGCCGCAGGGGGCGTGCTGGCGGTCAGGCGTCGCGGTGATCACACGGTCTGACCGTGTGGTCGTCCACCTGGTCGTAGCCGGAGTGCTCCTGGCCGGCCTCGGTCTCCTCTACGAGATCGTGGCCGAGCCAGGGGCTCCGGCTACGACCGTGCACGGCGACGTGAACCCGCCCCAGCGGGCCAGGCAGCTGCCCCCGCCGGTGGAGGCGCCGGAGTTCACCAAGGCCGCCTCGGACGAGCCACGCAGTCGCGGCTACGTGAGCCGTGCGAAGGCGCTGCCCCCGGCGAGGCCAGTCACGACCGACCCCGACCGGATCGTCGTACCCGCGCTGTCGGTCGACGCGCCCGTCGTGCCGATCTCCACCCAGGGTGGCGTACTGGTGCCGCCGGGAGACCCCACGGTCATCGGATGGTGGTCGGCGGGCGCCCGACCGGGCGCGACGACGGGCACCGCAGTCCTGACCGGTCACACGGTGTCCACGGGCGGCGGCGCCTTCGACGACCTCGACCTGATGACGCCTGGGCAACGGCTGCGGATCGAGAGCGGCGCGGTGACCACGCGGTACGTCGTCCGCTCGGTGCGGGTCTACCGCAAGCAGTCGCTCGCCGACCACGCCGCCAGGATCTTCGATCAGGACGTGCCGGGACGGGTCGCGCTCGTCACCTGCGAGGAGTGGAACGGCCACGTCTACCTCAGCAACGCGGTCGTGATCGCCGACCCGGTTCACTCCTGATTCGTCCGAGTCGTGCACGGCCTGCCGCCCGCACGGGTCCGGGGAGGCGTCCACACTTCGGACTCCCGAGTGAGCCAGTGCCGGCTGCAGGGAACATGAGAGAGCAGTTCCGGGTTGTGCTGGATGCATCCCAACCACGTGGAGGAATCGCTGTGTCTCTGCCGCCACTCGTCGAGCCGGCCGCCGAGCTGAGCATCGACGAGGTACGTCGTTACAGCCGGCACCTGATCATTCCCGACGTCGGTATGACCGGGCAGAAGCGGCTGAAGAACGCCAAGGTGCTCGTGATCGGCGCCGGAGGGCTCGGGAGCCCGGCCCTGCTCTATCTCGCGGCCGCGGGCGTCGGCACGATCGGCATCATCGAGTTCGACGAGGTCGACGAGTCGAACCTCCAGCGCCAGATCATCCACGGCCAGAGCGACGTCGGAAAGCCCAAGGCGCAGTCGGCGAAGGAGTCGATCGCCGAGGTCAACCCGTATGTCGATGTCGTCGTGCACAACGAGCGGCTCGACAACGACAACGTCATGGGCATCTTCGCCGACTACGACCTGATCGTGGACGGCACCGACAACTTCGCGACCCGCTACCTGGTGAACGACGCTGCGGTGCTGCTCGGCAAGCCCTACGTGTGGGGCTCGATCTTCCGGTTCGACGGCCAGGCGAGCGTGTTCTGGGCCGAGCACGGTCCGTGCTACCGCTGCCTGTACCCCGAGCCGCCGCCGCCGGGGATGGTGCCCTCGTGCGCGGAGGGTGGTGTGCTCGGCGTCCTGTGCGCCAGCATCGGGTCGATCCAGGTCAACGAGGCGATCAAGCTGCTGACCGGTATCGGCGAGCCGCTCCTGGGCAAGCTGATGGTCTACGACGCCCTGGAGATGGAGTACCGCAAGCTGAGCGTCCGCAAGGACCCCAACTGCGCGATCTGCGGCGAGAACCCGACGGTCACCGAGCTGATCGACTACGAGGACTTCTGCGGCGCCATCTCGGACGAGGCCGCGGACGCGGTCGCCGACGCGACCATCTCGGTGCGTCAGCTGGAGAACTGGCTGAAGGAGCGCGAGGAGGGACAGCGTGACTTCGTCCTGGTCGACGTACGCGAGCCCAACGAGCGCGAGATCAACCAGATCCCCGGGTCGGTGCTGATCCCGAAGGGTGACTTCCTCTCGGGCGAGGGTCTCGAGCAGCTGCCGCAGGACAAGCCGGCGGTCTTCTACTGCAAGGTCGGCGGCCGCTCCGCAGAGGTGCTGGCTGTCGCCAAGGGCGCCGGCTTCTCCGACGCCGTCCACGTCGGCGGCGGGGTCGCAGCCTGGGTCAACCAGGTCGACCCGTCGCAGCCGGCCTACTGAGGCACTGCCCGCTCGAAAATCGCCCGCGCGGTCACGTCTGCGGCGTCCGAAGCCAGGACGCGCACGAATTTCGACCGCGCGGGCGATTCTGCGTGGGCGACGTGACCCGACCCGGTGCGGGCGGCTGACTGCTGTGCTTTCCGAAGGGTTTTCGTAACCTGCGCCACGTTTCCTCGTTGGGTCCATCAACACCACCGAGGAGAGGGAGCCCACATGTCTGTCCGACCCCGCCTGCGCCTCGCCGCCTCCGCCGCCATGGCGGTCGGTCTCGGCGCGAGCGCCGTGACCGCCACCGCGGGCAGTGCGAGCGCCGCACCGACCTGGGCGCCCGCGGACAGCGCCGCGATCCACCCCGGCATCCAGATGTACACCGAGGGTGCGCAGTGCACGGGCAACTTCGTGTTCACCGACGGCGCCGACAACGTCTACGTCGGCTACGCCGCGCACTGTGCCGGCACCGGCGCTGCTACCGACACCGACGGCTGCGAGGCCGCGTCGCTGCCGCTCGGCACGCGTGTCACCTTCAACGAGGGTGGCAGCCTGCTGAGCGAGGGCGAGCAGGTCGGCACCGGCACGCTTGCCTACAGCTCGTGGAACACCATGCAGCAGCGTGGTGAGACCGACGCGAACACCTGCGCCTACAACGACTTCGCGCTGGTCGAGGTCGACGCCGCCTTCGTCGACGAGGTCAACCCCTCGGTGCCGTTCTGGGGCGGACCTGTCGGCCTCGACACCGACGGCAGCGCCGCCGGCGACAAGGTCTACAGCTACGGCAACTCGTCGCTGCGCGGCGGCCTGACCGAGCTCTCGCCGAAGACCGGCACCAGCCTGGGCTCGAGCGGTGACGGATGGACGCACCCGGTCTACACGGTGACCCCCGGCGTACCCGGCGACTCCGGCAGCGGCTTCATGGACGCCGACGGCCGTGCGATGGGCACGCTGTCCACGCTGGCGATCGCCCCGCTGGCCGGCTCCAACGGAGTGGGCGACCTGGCCCACGAGCTGGGTTACGCCCAGCAGTACGGCGGCATTTCGGGGCTGGAGCTGGCCCTGGGCACGGAGCCGTTCTCGCCGGTGCTCTGACCGGACGCACGCGACACCTGCGCACCGGCTCGGCGTACGCCACACTGTCCCGCGTGGACTCTGAGGCGTACGTCGAGTCGGTGCTGCGTCTGGTGGAGCAGATTCCGCCGGGACGAGTGATGAGCTACGGCGAGATCGCGGCCTGCATCGGGACGGGCGGTCCGCGGCAGGTCGGCGCGGTGATGGCCGAGTACGGCGGTGGGGTGCCCTGGTGGCGAGTCGTGCGAGCGGACGGCTCACTGCCTCCGAGCCACGACGCCCGGGCACGCGAGCGCTACCGGCTCGAGGGAACGCCGATGCGCGGTGACCGGGTCGAGATGAGACGCGCGGCCTGGGTGCCCGACGGAGCTGTCGGCGGCCTTTGATCTGATGGCGCGCATGTCCACGAGCCACAGCGCCCCCGAGGTGACCTACCGGCTGGTCCGCCCGCAGCGGCCGGCCGTGGGCGCGCCGCGGCTCGACACCGCACAGCGGCGAGTGGTCGAGCATCCGGGCGGTCCGCTGCTGGTGCTGGCCGGGCCGGGCACGGGCAAGACCACGACGCTGGTGGAGGCCGTGGTCGATCGGGTCGACCGGCGCGGGCTGCGGCCGGAGCAGGTGCTGGTGCTGACCTTCAGCCGCAAGGCCGCGGAGGAGCTGCGCGACCGCATCACCGGCCGGCTGGGTCGCACGGTGACCACGCCGCTGAGCTCGACGTTCCACTCCTTCTGCTACGCGCTGGTTCGCCGCTTCCAGTCCGAGGAGGACTTCAGCTACCCGCTGCAGCTGCTGTCCGCGGCTGAGCAGGACGTCCGCATTCGCGATCTGCTGACCGGCAGCAAGATCGACCGCAGCGTGGACTGGCCACGCAGCCTGCAACCGGCGATGGAGACGCGCGGGCTCGCCGAGGAGGTCCGCAGCGTGATGGCGCGCGCCCGCGAGCTGTCACTGGACCCGCAGGACCTCGAGCGCATCGGCGCTGCCGCCGGCAAACCCGAGTGGACGGCTGTCGGCGCCTTCTTCGAGGAGTATCTCCACGTCCTGGGCTTCTCCAACCACATCGACTACTCCGAGCTGGTGCACCGGGCCGTGCTGCTGGCCGAGCGCCCCGACGTGCAGGAGGTGCTGCGACAGGAGTTCCGCGTGGTCTTCGTCGACGAGTACCAGGACACCGACCCGGCGCAGGTGCGGCTGCTGCAGGCGCTCTCGGGCGGTGGGCGTGACCTGGTCGTCGTCGGCGACCCCGATCAGTCGATCTACGGCTTCCGCGGTGCCGACGTGCGGGGGATCCTCCGGTTCCCCGAGGCGTTCCGCGGCTCCGACGGCGAGCGCGCCCCGGTGGTCCCGCTGGCGACGACGCGCCGCTTCGGCTCGCGACTACTGCTGGCATCCCGCCGCGTCGCCGCCGGGCTCGGCGTACCCGGCAGCCTCGACCGCGAGACGTTCGAGGCGTTCCGTTCGCCGGTGGCGGAGGGGTGCCCCTACGGCGAGGGGCGGGTGGAGGCCGTGACCTACTCCTCCTCGGGCGCCGAGCTCGACCACGTCGCCGACCTGCTGCGTCGCGCCCACCTCGAGGACGGGTTGACCTGGTCCGACATGGCGGTGCTCGTCCGGTCGGGCAGCCGGTCGATCCCACCGCTGCGGCGTGCCCTCGTGGCTGCCGGCGTGCCCGTCGAGGTGGCCTCCGACGAGGTTCCGCTGCGCTTCGAGCCCGCGGTCCAGCCGCTGTTGCTGGCGTTGCGTGTCGCGGCGGAGCCAGGCTCGCTCACGCCCGATCAGGCCCACTCCCTGCTCGTGTCACCCCTGTGCGGTCTCGACGCCACCCACGTGCGTCGGCTGGCGCGCGACCTACGGCGGGAGGACCGCGAGACCTTCGGCGACGAGCGACCGCCGCGGCCGTCCGCGGAGCTGCTGCGCGAGGCGGTCCTCGATCCCCGGCTCCTCGTGATGCACGACTCGCACGCCGCGCGCCGGGCGTCGGAGCTCGCGGCACTGCTCGAGTCCGCCCAGCAGAGTCTCGCCGCCGGTGAGCCGCCGGAGCAGGCGTTGTGGCGGCTGTGGGCCGGCACACGATGGCCACGTCAGCTGCGGGCCGCGGTCGACCAGGGGGGCGCGCCGGCACGCACCGCGCACCGCGACCTCGACGCAGTGTGCGCGTTGTTCGAGATGGCCGCTCGGGCGGAGGAGCGCAGCGAGCACCGTGGCACGTCCAACTTCCTCGCCGAGATCGACAGCCAGCACATCCCGGCCGACACGCTTGCTGACAAGGGCGCACGCGGAGATGCGGTGCGACTGATGACCGCGCACCGTGCCAAGGGTCTGGAATGGCGCCTGGTCGTGGTGGCAGGCGTGCAGCAGGGGCAGTGGCCTGACATCCGACGCCGCGGCTCGCTGCTGCAGGCGGACCGGCTGTCGGCCGACGGGCTGACAGCGCCACCGTCGAGCTCGGCGATGTTGGCCGAGGAGCGGCGGCTGTTCTACGTCGCTACCACCCGCGCCCGTGAGCGGCTCGTCGTCACCGCGGTGAGCTCGCCTGACGCCGAGGGCGACCAGCCCTCGCGGTTGCTCGAGGACCTCGGGATCCGTGTCGAGCACGTCTCGGGGCGGCCCACACGTCCGATGTCGCTCGCAGGCGTCGTGGGCGCCCTCCGCGGGATCGCCGGCGACCCCGCCGCCGCCGAGCCGTTGCGACGCGCGGCGGCGGCCAGACTGGCGCGACTCGCGGATGCCCGTGCCGACGGCGACGGCGGCCCCGCGCTGGTGCCGTACGCCGCTCCCGAGCGGTGGTGGGGGATGCTCGACCCCACCGAGTCAGCGGCGCCGGTGCGGGACGCCGGTCCGCTGACGCTGTCGGGCAGTGCCATCGACGGCATCGGACAGTGCGCCCTGCGCTGGTTCCTGAGCCGCGAGGCGGGTGGGGCCACGGCGACCAGCACGGCGATCGGCTTCGGCAACGTCATCCACGTGCTGGCGCAGCAGGTGGCCGATGGGCAGCTCGAGCCTGATGTCGACGCGCTGCTGGACCACCTCGATTCGGTGTGGAGCCAGCTGCGGTTCGGTGCCTCCTGGGTCTCCGCCCGGGAGCGTGAGGAGGCGTCCGCGGCGTTGCGCCGCTTCGTCGAGTGGCACAAGGCCTCCGGCCGTCGGCTGGTGGCCACCGAGCACGGATTCCAGGTCGAGGTGTCCGCGGCGGGCGAGCAGGTCGTCATCCGCGGCGCGATGGACCGGGTGGAGGTCGACGCCGACGGCGCGGTCGTGGTCGTCGACCTCAAGACCGGCAAGACCGCTGTCACCGGTGAGCAGGTCAGGGAGCACCCACAGCTCGGCGTCTACCAGCTCGCCGTCGCCCACGGCGCGGTCGACGACCTGGTCGACGAACGAGCGCCCGGTGGTGCCGAGCTGGTCTACCTGCGCCGAGACGCCGGACGGTCGGCGCCGGACCGGCCCAAGGTGATGACGCAGCCTGCCTGGGAGCCGGGCAGCGATGCCGAGCCCAGCACGCCCGAGCAGCAGATCGACCATGCGGTGCGGTCGATCCGCGAGGAGCGTTTCCATGCCAGGGTCAACGCCTTCTGCAACAGCTGCGAGTTCCGCGCCCTGTGCCCGGCCCAAGCCGAGGGCCTGTCCGTGCTCTCACCCCTGCAGGAGGTCAGCGATGACGGCCGCTGAGGTGCTCAGCATGCCGAGGCCGAGACTGACCGATCCGGCCGACCTGCGCGACCTGATGCGCATCGACTTCAGCGAGCAGCAGATGACGGCGATCACCGCGCCTCTGCAGCCGGGCGTCATCGTGGCCGGAGCGGGCTCGGGCAAGACGACGGTCATGGCCGCCAGGGTGGTCTGGCTGGTCGGGTCCGGACAGGTGCGGGCGGACCAGGTGCTCGGGCTGACCTTCACCAACAAGGCGGCGGCGGAGCTCGGGCACCGGGTGTGCGAGGCCCTCGACAAGGCCGGACTGCGTGGACCGGCACGCCGTCTGGCAGTGGCCGAGGGCGACGACGAAGCGGACCAGGGCGAGCCCACCGTGGCCACCTACCACGCCTTCGCCGGGCGGATGATCAGTGAGCATGGACTGCGGTTGGGAGTGGAGCCCGACACCCGGCTTCTCGCGGATGCCTCACGGTTCCAGCTGGCAGCGTCGGCGTGCGAGTGGCACCGAGGGCCGTTGGTCCACGTGAGCACCCACCTGCCGACCACCCTGGCCGGGGTGCTGAAGCTCGATGCCGAGATGAGCGAGCATCTGGTGAGCCCGGACCAGGTGCGCGCGGTCGACGCCGAGCTGCGCACCGAGCTGGGCAGCGCGCCCAAGCAGATCAGGGTCGTCACTGACGCGATGCGCACCACCCACAAGCGAGACGAGCTGGTCGAGCTGGTCGAGGCCTACCGTGCGCTGAAGCTGGACCGTGGGGTGATGGACTTCTCCGACCAGATGGCCGTCGGTGCGCGCCTTGCGCAGGAGTGTCCAGAAGTGGGTGCGTTGGAGCGAGAGCGCTACCGCGTCGTCCTCCTCGACGAGTACCAGGACACCTCGGTCGCCCAGCGACTGATGCTCGCGGGGTTGTTCGCGGGAGACGTCGGCGACGTCGGGTGCGGCCATCCGGTCACCGCCGTGGGCGACCCGTGTCAGGGGATCTACGGCTGGCGCGGGGCCTCTGTCGCGAACCTCGACGACTTCCCGGAGCACTTCCCCCTCGCCGACGGCCGACCTGCCCCGTCGTACCCGCTCAGCGTCAACCGCAGGTGTGGCGCGCGGATCCTCGACGTCGCCAACGCCCACGCCACCGAGCTCTACTCCGTGCACCGGGGCGTGCAGCCGCTGGCCGCGCCGGTGCAGGCGCCCGTCGGCAGGGTGCGTGCTGCCCTGCTCGAGACCTACGACGACGAGATCGCGTGGGTCGCCGACCAGGTGGCGGCGCTGCCGCACACCGTGCCCGGTGTGCCGTGGTCCGAGGTGGGCGTGCTGGTGCACCGGATGGGAGACGCCCGCGCGCTGCAGATGCAGCTACGCAGCAGGGGAGTGCCGGTCGAGGTCGTGGGGCTCGGCGGTCTGCTGTCCCGGCCGGAGGTCGCCGACGTGGTGGCGACGCTCGAGGTCGTGCACGACCTGACCGCCAACGCCGCGATGCTGCGTCTGCTGACCGGGCCGCGGTGGCGGATCGGCACCCGCGACCTCGCTCTGCTGGGGGAGCGCGCGCGCCGCCTCGCCGCCGTGCAGCGCGTGGAGCACTCGTCCGACGTCGCCGAGGCGCTCGAGCAGTCGGTCTCAGGCGTCGACGTCACCGAGATCGTCTCGCTCGCCGACGCGCTCGACGACCCGGGCAGCGCCGACTACTCGCCGGAGGCGCTGGAGCGGTTCGCCCGGCTCGCCCGTGAGATCCGCTGGTTGCGTACCTTCACCGGCGAACCGCTGGTCGACCTGGTGCGCCGGGTGATCGACGCGATCGGCGTCGACATCGAGCTGGTCGCCATGTCGGGGCCGGCCGCAGCGCAGTCGCGGGACAACCTCGCGTCGTTCGTCGACGCCGTCGCGACGTTCGCGGGCAACGACACCGATGCGTCACTGGCTGGCCTGCTGGCCTACCTCAAGGCGGAGGACGAGTACGCCCAAGGGCTCCCGGTGGCATCCCCGACCGACTCCCACAGCGTCAAGCTGATGACCGTGCACAAGGCCAAGGGTCTCGAGTGGGACGTTGTCTTCGTGCCTGAGCTCACGCAGACGGTGTTCCCGAGCTCGCTGGGCCGGCCGCGTTGGCCGACCAACGCCGAGGCGCTGCCGTCGCGTCTCCGAGGCGACGCCGACACCCTTCCGGAGGTCGAGGAGTGGACGACCGCAGGCGACCGCGCCTTCAAGCAGGACACGGCGGCCCACGAGGGGCTCGAGGAGCGCCGGCTCGGCTACGTCGCCTTCACCCGCGCCCGGCGCGCCCTGGTGGTCAGCGGTTGCTGGTGGGGACCCACGCAGAAGAAGAAGCGTGGCCCGTCCGACTACCTTCTGCACCTGCGCCGCCTGCTGGAGTCTGCCGCTGAGCAGGAGGACCGTCCTCTGCCCGACGACCCGTGGGTCGCGGAGCCCGAGGGTGACGAGAACCCGCATCTCGCACAGGCGCAGACTGCCGTCTGGCCGGCCCCGCTGGACCGAGACGCCCTCGCGCGCCGTACCAGCGCTGCCGAGCTGTTGCAGGAGGCGCGCAGCCGGCACGCCGAGACCGGGAGCTACGACGCCGACGAGGAGCTGCTGCTCGACCACGCGGCGACCGTCGCCGAGTGGGACGCCACCATCGACCGCCTGCTCGACGAGGCACGCCGCGCCCGGGTGCGCGACCACGTCGTCGAGCTGCCTCCCACTCTCAGCGCCACGGCGGTGCTCGAGCTGCGGTCCGACCCGCGGGCGCTGGCCCGGCGGCTCGCCCGGCCCATGCCTCGCAAGCCGTCATCGGCTGCGCGCTTCGGCACTCGCTTCCACGCCTGGGTCGAGGCGTTCGTGGGACAGCAGCACCTGCTCGACGCGGCCGACATCCCGGGGGCCGCCGACGAGGGCATCGAGAGCGACAGCGAGCTGCGCGAGCTGTGCGATGCCTTCGCCTCGGGGACCTTCGGGGACCGGGTGCCGCACCAGGTCGAGGCGCCGTTCGCCCTGGTCGTCGGAGGCGAGGTGATCCGTGGCCGAATCGACGCCGTCTACCAGGACCCCGACGGTTACCACGTCGTCGACTGGAAGACCAACCAGCGGCAGACGGCCGACCCGCTGCAGCTGGCGATCTACCGGCTCGCCTGGGCCGAGCTGGCCGGCGTGCCGGTGGAGTCCGTGCGGGCGTCGTTCTACTACGTGCGCTCGGGTGAGCTGGTGACCCCCGACGACCTGCCCGACCGGGCCGCCCTGGAGGACCTGCTCGACGTCGGCTGAGTCCAGCAGGACGCCTCCCTTCGGTCTGGCGCCGCAGCACCTGAGGATTGCCCCCGCCTCTGGCAGGACCACCTGATGTCCCTGGGGCTGAACCCCCGTTCCCGTGAGTCAGGCGGCGTCTGGTGCTAGCGGTGGATCGTGGCCGGGTGGCGGGTCGGGGTCCTGTCCGTTCCAGCCCCACCTGCCGCGTCGGTAGCGACTCCCCGAGCCGACTGGCAACGAGTCGGTCGGCTGCGAGTCATCTGATGCACGGTCGAGCAGGTCGAGCTGCTCGCTGACCCGCCGTAGGCACTGGTCGGGATCGGCGATCACGCGGCCGCGCGGGTCGCGGTGCACGAGGAGACCGTTCTCGCGACTCAGGCTGAAGCCGTGCTCGTGCAACAGCCGGTGGTGCGACCAACACTGCGGAACCTGCAGGTCGAGGTCTGTCGGCCCGGCCAGCGACCACCACCACAGGTGGTGGATCTCGCAGTCGGAGAACCGCACCTTGCAGCCCGGGAAGGCACACGTCGGGAAGAGCGCAGCCAGCGCCGCGTGCTGGCGGTCGGTGACGACGCGCTGCTCCCGGCCGACGTTGAGCACGCGCTCACCATGCCTGACGATGACGCGCACGAGCGCGTCGCAGGCCACCCGCGCGGCCGTCGACCTGGGAATCAGTCCGAACCGCTCCAGGAGAGCCCGCCCGTGCCCGGGCAGGCTGAGCAGTGTCTCGAGCTGCACTGTCAGGTTGGCGTGGGGGCGCTTGCGTGCCTGCGTCGGCAGGTCACTCGTGTCCATGCCACGGCGCAGCACGCTTTCGAGCGCGTCCGCCTTGCGCTCGGACAGGGTGCGCGGATCGTCAGGCGTGCGCGCTGCCCTCGCCATCGCCGCCAGCGTCGACCTCAGCTGGTCAGCCACGGCCGGGTCGACCATGGCATCGAGGTGGGCGAGGTCTCCGACGCGTGCGATCTTGACCGACCGAGATCCCTCGGCTCGCACCTTGTCGGCGTCGCGGTCGGGGTGGTTGAGGTCGGCGAGCTGCCGGCAGAACGTGTAGATCTCGTGCGGTCCGGCGCCGGTCGCGAGTACGACCAACGCGTCCTCGTGCGCCTGCAGCACGTCGAGGCCGCACTGCTGGACGTGCGCCATGATGGCTCGCATGTTCGCTGTGTGCGCCAGCCCGTCGCGGTAGGCGCGGGCGAGCTGGGGCAACGAGGAGAGATGGCGCCCGACCAGCGAGAGCTGTGAGGCATCGGCAGCGGACCTGCGCAGGACCGACATCGCGAACGAGCGTGCCGTGCGGCAGCCGGAGTCTGCCAGATCCGCGCTCTGCTCCGCCTGGGTCAAGACATCGGTCTGCGCCGCCTGCAGCCGCGTGATCTGCTGCTCCAACGCCCGCGCCTGATCCTCGACAGGCAGCAGCGCAGCAGCGGCGAGCAGCTCGTCCCCGAGCCGCTCCACCTCACCGAGTGCTGCCGATGCCATGTCGCCATCAGACCATGCACCACCGACACTATTCGAACACCGGAGCGAAGCCTGTGGACCACTCCGTCCCTCCACAAGCACCAGCCAGGAAAGCGGCCCGAGCTCTCACGCCACGGGTACGGCGAGCATCGCGTCGAGGGCGATCTCGACCATCGAGCCGAAGGTGCGCTCGCGCTCCTCGGCCGGGGTGTGCTCCTCGGTGACGAGGTGGTCCGAGACCGTGCACACGGTCAGGGCGCTCGCACCGTGCTTCGCCGCCAGGGTGTAGAGCGCGCTGGCCTCCATCTCCACGGCGACGACGCCGTACTCGGCCATCCGTCGCACGAGCTCCGGCCGGTCGGGGTAGAACGAGTCCGACGAGAAGATCTGCGCCACGGTGACCGGCAGCCCACGCGCCTGGGCGGCGTCGTCCGCGGCACGCAGCAGCGCGTAGTCGGCCACCGGCTACGCGCCTGGGCGGCGTCGTCCGCGGCACGCAGCAGCGCGTAGTCGGCCACCGGCGCGAAGTCGAGCCCCTCGAAGCGCACCCGGTTCATCGAGGAGTCGGTCGCCGCGCTCATCGCCAGCACCAGGTCGCGCAGCCCCAGGCTCGGCGACAGCGCCCCGCACGTGCCCACGCGAACGATCTGCCGCACGCCGTACTCGCGCAGCAGCTCGTTGACATAGATCGCCATCGACGGCTGTCCCATGCCCGACCCCTGCACCGAGACCGGCTCGCCGCGAAACGTCCCGGTGAAGCCGAGCATGTTGCGCACGGTCGAGTAACAGCGGGCGTCATCGAGAAAGGTCTCGGCGATCCACGTGGCGCGCAACGGGTCGCCGGGCATCAACACCCGAGGGGCGATGTCGTCCGGCCCGGCGGCGATGTGGGTGCTCATGGGCGGCGATCCTGCCAGACGTAGAGTCGGGCGGGTGAGCTCCTCCGACTCGTTCGCCGGCCCGATCGACCCGCCGCTCGCACTCTCCCGGCACGCCCACGACCGCATCGGTTCGCAACGCGTGGACGAGGAGTGGCTCGCCCGGGCGTGGGAGCGTGCGGACACCCGGGTACTGCTGCTGCACGACGCCAAGGTCGCCCTGGCGGGCTCCGGTTCACCGGCGTACGTCGCACCGGCGGCCGCCGGCCGCGGTGAGCGGGTGCTGCTGGGCGAGGAGTCGGGCACGACCTACTTCGCCATCCTCCTCGACGAGCCGCCGCCCCGCCACGAGCTGGCGACGCTCCGCGAGATCGCGATGGACCTCGATGACCGCGACGCGGGACTGCTGGTGCACGCAGTCGGCCTCGCCCACTGGCGTCGCACCCACCGGTTCTGCCCGCGCTGTGGCGGCACCCTTCGGATGGGGCAGGCCGGGCACGTCCTGGAGTGCGCCTCCTGCGGCCGCTCCAGCTTCCCCCGCACCGACCCTGCGGTGATCATGCTCATCACCGACGACGACGACCGTGCCCTGCTGGGGCGCGCCGTGCGCTACCGGCACCGGCGCGGGTTCTCCACGCTCGCCGGGTTCGTCGAGCCGGGGGGGTCCCTGGAGCAGGCGGTGGTACGCGGGGTGGCGGAGGAGGTCGGCATCGAGGTCGATCGGGTCGAGTACTTCGGCAGCCAGCCGTGGCCCTTGCCGGCGAGCCTGATGGTGGGGTTCTTCGGGCACGCCACCACAGTCGACATCGAGACCGACGGCGACGAGATTGCCGAGGCACGCTGGTTCAGCCGCGCCGAGCTGCAAGCGGCGGCGGCCACCGGTGAGGTCGTGCTCCCCGGGCGCGTCTCCATCGCGCGACGCCTCATCGAGACGTGGTACGGCGGTGAGCTGCCGGGGAGCTGGTGAGGAGCCCGGCGCCGACGCTGTCGACCGGCCGGCGCGGCCGACGCCGCGGACTGGTCAGTTCAGTGCGAGCTGGGCCTTGACCTGCTGGACCGAGGGGTTGGTGAGTGCCGTGCCATCAGGGAACACGAGCGTCGGCACGGTCTGGTTGCCGGCGTTCGCGCTCTCCACGATCCTCGCGGCGTCCGGCTCCCGCTCGATGTCGACCATCTTGAACTCGATGCCCTCCCGGTGCAGCTGCCGCTTCAACCGGTGGCAGTAACCGCACCAAGGCGTGGAGTACATCGTGAACTGCGGCGACATCGACTGTCCTTCCTCATGTCTAGGGTTGCCTCGGTGTGGAACGCCGTGACGCGCCAGATCCTTCCCGAAAGAGTGTGATTGTGAACATCCGCGATCCTGAGCGGCTGCTGTCCGGACTCGACCCGGAGCAGCGTGCGGTGGCGACCTCGCTGTCCGGCCCGCTGTGCGTGCTCGCGGGCGCCGGCACCGGCAAGACCCGCGCGATCACCCACCGGATCGCCCACGGGATCCACACCGGCGCGTTCGACTCCCAGCGAGTCCTCGCGGTGACGTTCACCACTCGGGCCGCCGGGGAGATGCGCACCCGGCTGGCCGGGCTGGGCGCGCCTGGCGTGCAGGCCCGCACCTTCCACTCCGCCGCGTTGCGCCAGCTGCGGTTCTTCTGGCCCCAGGTGTACGGCGGCGAGCTGCCGGTGCTGGTGGAGTCCAAGCTGGGCCTGATCGCGGAGGCGGCACGGGCCTGCCGGCTGCCGCAGCGGGTGGAGCAGGGCGACCTCAAGGACCTGGCCGCGGAGGTCGAGTGGTCCAAGGTGAGCAACGTCCGCCCCGACGACTACGCCTCGGTCGCCGCTCGGCGGGGCCGCACACTGGCGTCCTTCGACGAGGACACGGTGGCGCGGGTGTTCGCCGCCTACGAGCAGACCAAGCGCGACCGCGGCCGCATCGACATGGAGGACGTGCTGCTGTGCACGGCCGCGATGCTCGCCGACGAGGCGCGGGTGGCGGCCCAGGTCCGGCAGCAGTACCGCTGGTTCGTCGTCGACGAGTTCCAGGACGTCAGCCCGATCCAGCAGGCTCTGCTCGATCTCTGGCTCGGCGACCGTGACGAGATCTGCGTCGTGGGCGACCCGGCCCAGACGATCTACTCCTTCGCCGGGGCCTCGGCCGACCACCTCACCGGCTTCCGGCGCCGCCACCCCGATGCCGACGTGGTGCGGCTGGTGCGCAACTACCGCTCCACGCCGCAGGTGCTCGAGGCGGCCAACGGCCTGCTCCGGGCGGCCCGCGAGGTGGGCGAGCGGGCCGCGCTCCAGGCACAGCGCGATGCCGGTCCGCCGGTCGAGTTCGTCGAGCACTCCGACGAGGTCGATGAGGCCGAGTCGGTCGCGGCGGCGATCCTCGAGGCGCGTGCCGCGGGGGTTCAGCTGCGCGACATGGCAGTGCTGTTCCGCATCAACGCGCAGTCCGAGGCGTTCGAGGAGGCGCTGTCCGCGCGGTCCATCCCCTACGTGCTGCGCGGCGGCGAGCGGTTCTTCGCGCGGCCGGAGGTGCGCAAGGCGGTGACCCTGTTGCGCGGTGCGGCCCGGGCGGTGGCCGACGGTCAGCACAGCGACACCGACCTCGTCGACGAGGTGACCGGCGTCATCTCGGGTCTGGGGTGGACGACCGAGCCGCCGGGCGGTGGCGGGTCCGCTCGCACCCAGTGGGAGTCCCTCGACGCGCTCCGGGGGGTGGCCGCCGACTTGGCCACGGCCTCACCGGACGCAGGTCTCGCCGCCTTCGTCGCGGAGATGGACCGCCGGGCCGCCGCCCAGCACGCCCCGGTCGCTGACGGAGTCACGCTGGCGTCGATGCACGCGGCCAAGGGCCTGGAGTGGTCGCTCGTGTTCGTCGCCGGCGTGCACGAGGGCACAATGCCGATCGTCTACGCCGACACCCCCGCCGCGGTCGACGAGGAGCGCCGGTTGCTCTACGTCGCCGTGACCCGCGCGCGCGACCGGCTGCGCGTGTCCTGGTCGCGTGCCCGCACGCCGGGTGCGCGGGCGTCTCGCAAGCCCTCGCGCTTCCTCGACGGGGTCCGGCCGCCGGTCGACTCCGACGACGCCGCGCCGCGCAGGACGCGCACGAGTCCGAAGCGGGGTGGCGCCCGGGTGAGCCGCTGCCGCGTCTGTGACCGGCCACTCGCGGACGGCGCCGAGCGCAAGGTCGGCCGGTGCACGAGCTGCCCTCCGACCTACGACGAGCAGCTCTTCGAACGCCTGCGCACGTGGCGCAGCGAGCAGGCCGCCAACGAGAAGGTGCCGGCCTACTGCGTGTTCACCGACGCCACGCTGACCGCCATCGCCGAGGAGCGCCCTGACGACCCGGAGGCCCTGGTGAGGATCCCCGGGATCGGCAGGGTCAAGATCGAGAAGTACGCCGACGAGGTGCTCCGCATCTGTGGTTCGGCGTGACCCGCGGGAAGAATTTCGCGGAACTTCGAGAAATCTCGAAAAACGGTTTGCACCCTTCTTCGGACCGCGAGTAGTGTGCAAGCACCAACACGGGTGATTGCCGATTACCTGTCGCGGGACGACCGAACCGCAGAGACACCGAGAGGGGGTGCCCCGAGATGGAGAACATCATGACGACCACCACGCCGCTGGCCTCGTCGGCCCTGGCGCGCGTTCGCATGTCCGCGGGCGCCTTCGCCGGTGCAGCCGACTTCGGCGGCCAGGCTCGTGGGTGTGTCCGTGCGCTCTCTCGTGCCGTGCGCGTGAACGCGTACACCCCGGCCATCGTGGATGTCGTGAAGCACGACGACTTCCCGGGTGTTCAGGCTTGGAGTCCACCGGTCTAGCAATGTCTACGACCGGCGCCTCCAGGCCGCGGAACCCGAACCCCGGGATCCGCGGCCTTTTTGATTCCCCGTCCGACCGACGAGTTCATAAGGAGGTGACAGAAACCATGAGTCTCAGCGTCCTCGACGCGTACGCGGTCATCGCGCACGGGGAGGTCGACGAGCAGGAGCTGCCGTGCCGGTCGAACGATCCAGAGCTGTTCTTCGCCGAGTCCCCCGCCGACGTGGAGCTGGCCAAGCGGCTGTGCTTGGACTGCCCGGTCCGCATGCAGTGCCTCGCCGGCGCCCTAGACCGTCGCGAACCCTGGGGGGTGTGGGGCGGCGAGCTCTTCGTCCACGGAGTCGTCGTTCCGCGCAAGCGGCCCAGAGGCCGTCCACGCAAGACCGAGGTGGCTGCCTGAGCCGCGCACCACACCGCGAGCGGTCCTGCTCGCGGTCCCGACAGAAAGCAACCGAGCACACCATGACCAGCAACAGCTTGAAGAGGGGCACCGAGATGGAACTCATGCATGAAGCACTGGCGCGAGCCCATATGAGCGCGCGCGAGCAGGAGGCGCGCGAGCAGCGGCGCGCGGCCGTCCTGGCCCGCGCCCAGCACATGGCTCGGCGTGCGGAGCGGCAGGCCCTGCGGGCACGCCTGCTCCTCGCCCGCGCCGTCTAAGGCACGCCTTCACGATGCGTCTGCGGTCGCTCGCGGGTTCTCCGCCGAGCGACCGCAGACGCATCAGGTATGACAGGGGTATGGCTGTCACGTGCGACTTCTGCGGAACCCAGGCTGAGGGCGACACCCCACCGCTCACGTGGGTGAGCGCCGTCGAGCGCGGTCAGTCCAAGTGGTTCTGCGAGCGCTGCTCGCGCGAACATCTGCGCAGCATCGAGAGCAAGCTCGACAGCGAGTGGTGGTGAAGGCTCAGGCCGCCGTCTCGGCAAAGCCCGGCAGCCACTCCATGAGCAGCTCCCCGAACGCAGCCTCCGCCTCCAGCTGCGACAGCACACCGATCCCGCCGAGCCAGACACGGTGGATCAGCAGGTACGACGGCGGCAGGTTCAGCTTCAGACCGGTCGTGTAGCCCGGCTGCCGGGGGTCGTTGACTCGGCTGAACTGGGCCCGCATCCACTCCCGGCTGAACCGGAACGTCGGGCTGCGAGCCGGCTCGACGAACGGTTCGAGGTAGTCGCGCAGCGCCTGCGGCTCGACGTTGATGTGGGGACGGATGAAACCCTCGGCCCGCAGACCCTCCACGACCGCGTCGTAGTCACCTGCCACCGCGATGCCGAGCACGCGGCCCATCGCCTCGGGGAAGCCCTCCGGTAGCCGTGCCGCCGCGCCGTAGTCGACCACGCCGAGCCGGCCGTCGGCGAGGATGCGGTAGTTGCCGGGATGCGGATCGGCGTGCAGCAGGCCGGCCCGCTCCGGCCCGGAGAACAGGAAGGTGGCGTAGAGCGTGCCGTAGCGGTCCCGCTCCTCACGCGTGCCCTCCGCGATGAGCCTGGCCAGCGACGACGTGCTGTCGAGCCACTCCGTCACGAGCACGGCCTCGGAGTGCGCGACCACCGCAGGTACGACGAAGGCGGGGTCGTCGGCGAAGGCCTCGTGGAACTGTGCCTGAGCGGACGCCTCCAGGTTGTAGTCCAGCTCCTCGGCGACCCGGGCCTGCAGCTCCTCGACCAGAGGCCTGATCTCCATCCCGGGGATCCACCCGGCGAACATCCGCGCGGCGCGTCCGATCTGACGTAGGTCGGACTGCAGGGCCTCGCCCGCGCCGGGGTACTGCACCTTGATCGCGACCTCGCGGCCGTCGTGCCAACGGCCCTTGTGCACCTGGCCGATCGACGCCGAGGCGGCCGGGTTGTCGTCGAACTCCACCAGGCGCGTGCGCCACCGGCTGCCGAGCTCTCGGGCGAGCACCCGATGCACCACGGCCGGCGACATCGGCGGGGCCGCGTCCTGCAGCTGGGTGAGCGTCGCGCGGTAGGGGGCAGCCAGCTCCTCGGGCAGCGCCGACTCGAAGATCGACATCGCCTGGCCGAACTTCATCGCGCCGCCCTTGAGCTCGCCGAGCACGCGGAAGAGCTGCTCGGCAGTGCGTTGCTGCATCTCCGTCATCACGGCCTCGGCGGGCGCGCCGCCGATCCGCCTGCCGAACCCGACCGTTGCCCGGCCCGCCATGCCGAGGGGGAGGGAGGCAAGCCGGGCGGTGCGCGTCACGGCCTTGCGGGGCAGGTCGGTCATGGGTCCATTGTGGGGGAACTACCCAACTCACTCCGGCGAAAGACAACCGCACCACGGGTGCGGCTCGAGTGGCTCACGGGTGGGGATCGGGTCGTCGGCGGTGACGGAGAGGACGCCGCCGGCCGTGTGCGGGGTCCTGCCCTCGAGGAATGCGAGGACCTCACCCGCGAGGAGCGCGGTGGTCACGGCGACCACGAGCGGCGAGGCGGTGTTCGCCCCGAGTGGATGGATGGCCGGACCGCAGAGCGCGGCGCGGCGCCACCGCCAGGACGGGTCCGCCGCCGAGCGCCGCAGGTCGTGGCAGCGCGAGCACGCGGTCCATCCGGGCACCACCAGCGGCCCGATCCGCCCGTCACCGGTCCGTAGACCGCCCACCAGGTGGGTGACGTCGTCGCGCAGGAGCCGTGCGAGCAGGTCTGCCGACGGCTCGTGGTCGTCGGTGAGCACGACGAGGTCGGCGGGCTCGTCGCCATCGCGTTGCTGTGGTACGACGCCTGAGCCGGTCAGCAGTGCGTGCAGCGCCGGCCTGGTCGCGCCGTGCCCGCACAGGCGGATGCGCCCGGCGCGGCGGGCCGCCCAGCGCTGCTCGCCGTCGGGTCGGGCGAGCAGGTCGACGAGCGGTGCGACGACCGTGGGGTCGGCGGCGGCGGGGTCGGCGACGGCGGCGGTCGTCCCGGCGGACAGGTCGGCGACGCGCCGCAGGTGGGCGTCGGCGTCGACCAGCAACCCGCGGCGCAGCAACCGGTCCCAGGCGTCGCACAGCGCGCGATCGAGCGCCCCGCCCCAGCCGCGTGCTCGAGCACCGCTGCCTCGTCGCGAATGCCATCCGCGGCGTCGACCAGGCGGACGCCGGCATCGTCGAGCACGACGTCGCAGCGATCGTCGGTGAGGTGCAGCGCTCCGTCGACGCGCAGACGACGCAGGCCCGGTCGCAGCACCGGTCGCACGGATGCCTCACCCCCGTCTCGCTTTCGGCGTACCCGAGGAGCGTGCCACGTGCGGGGTCGGCGCGGCGGTGGCCGTCCACAGACACGGCGAGGGGCGTCCACCAGATGGGTGGACGCCCCTCGCCGTCGGGTTCGCTCGCTCAGGCCTTGCCGAGGATGCGGTTGAGGTTGGTGCTGCAGACCGGGCACTGCGCCTTGGCCATGCGGGTGCCCTTGTCGTTGACGCGCACCTCGCCGGTCGCCTCGCGCTTCTCCTTGCACTTGACGCAGTAGAACTCGCCGCTCCACGTCTCCGCCATGACGGCCTCCTTGCCTAGATGGTCCTGCGAGCCGGGCGCGGGCCCGCGCTCATGGTTACCCAGCGTGATCGAACTGCCGGGGGTCATGCTCGGGGTCGTGCTGTGTGGTCGTACGCGGGGCGCACGCTCAGCGAACCGCCTGCGCTCCGCACCGGGGACGCCCGAACGGCCCCGACACCGCGTCACCCTACGTGAGTCGTAGCGTTTAGCCACGTTCCCACGCGGCTGGTCCCGCTGCGGTATGTCCGGAACGTCCCGAATCGAGTAGATCTGGAGTGCCTGTGCGTGAGCCGCGCGACCTGCGAGTGGACCGTCCCGACGACCACGTCGCCGTCGTGACCCTCGACAACCCCGACAAGCGCAACATGATGTCGGAGCCGATGACGCGGTCCTGGGCGGCGACCATGGAGGAGCTCGCCGGAGACCGCGACCTGCGCTGCGTCGTCGTGACCGGGGCGGGCAGCGCCTTCTGCTCCGGCGGTGACACGGCCTGGATCGGCGGCGACAGTGGCGCGGCCGTCCACGAGCTGCGCACCAGGATGATCGCGTTCTACCGCTCGTGGCTGTCGATCCGGCGGCTCGAGGTGCCGACCATCGCGGCGATCAACGGGCCGGCGATCGGAGCAGGGCTGTGCGTCGCGCTCGCCTGCGACCTGCGGTACTCGACGCCTGCCGCGCAGATGGGTGTGCCGTTCACGCGGCTCGGCATGCACCCCGGCATGGCGGGGACGTGGTTGCTGCCACAGGTCGTCGGGACGTCGGCGGCACGCGAGCTGCTGCTGACCAGCCGCCTCGTGGCCGGCGAGGAGGCCCGCGCCCTGGGTCTGGTGAACCGAGTCCTGCCGCAGGAGGGGTTCCTCGACGCCGTGCTCGAGATCGCGGGGGAGGTGGCCTCGACGGCACCGGTCGCATCCCGCCTGACCACGCTGGCGCTGCGCGACGGCGGGCACGCGAGCTTCGACGCCGCGTTGCAGTGGGAGGCGCTGGCCCAGCCGGTGACCCTGGCGACCGACGATCTGCAGGAGGGGCTGCGCGCGGCGCGTGAGCGAGACGTTCCGCACTTCACCGGTCGCTGAGCCGCGCGGGGCGGTGGGCGAGAGGAAGGCCCCCGCAGCTGCGGTGCCGCGCTCGCCTTCCCCTTGCGAACGCAGCCGCCGGACTCCGGGGGCCTGTCTGGGCTCGACGCTAAGACGCTGTCGACGGGCGGGTCAACGGCTGCTGTCCACTGCCTGTGGATAACGCTGTGGACTACTTGGGGACGGTGTGTGGACCGCAGCGGCAGCACCTCTGCACAGACCTGTGGACAGCCAGCCTGGGTACGGCGTCCTGACCGCCCGGGCATCGGTGCCGACCAGCATCGATGTCCATCCACCTGCTGTGGATGCGATTTCTCTGTCGAGATCCAGCGATACCGTAGCCGTGTGACCCCGGCACCGACGCCTTCGCCACCGCCCGACCGCCCGCCGGTCGAGGTGCGCCGCAGCCGACGCCGCCGCCGCACGGTGGCCGCCTACCGCGAGGACGACCGCGTGATCGTGCTGCTGCCGGCGCGGATGTCGCAGGCGGAGGAGGAGCAGTGGGTCACCACGATGCTCGAACGACTCGAGCGGCAGGAGCAGCGCCGCAGGCCCAGCGACACCGCCCTGCAACGGCGGGCGCGCGAGCTGTCCCGCCGCTACCTCGGGGGGCAGGCCGAGCCCGAGTCCGTGCGCTGGGTCGACAACCAGCGCAGCCGCTGGGGCTCGTGCACGCCGGTCGACCGCAGCATCCGGCTGTCGTCGCGGCTGCAGGGGATGCCGTCGTGGGTGATCGACTACGTCCTGATGCACGAGCTGGCACACCTGATCGAGCCCGGTCACGACGAGCGGTTCTGGGCGCTGGTTCGCAGCTACCCCCGGGTGGAGCGCGCCCGGGGCTACCTCGAGGGGGTCGCGGCAGCGGCCGGTCTGGAGCTCGCCGGTGGGGAGGACCTCGACGAGGCCGATGCCGCGTGCGGCGACGACGTCACCGACGACGGGGACGACGAGCCGTGACTCGGCGCGTCGTCGCGCCCTGGCTCACCCGTCCGGCAGCTGCGGCGGCGCCGCCGGGGATCGACCCCGGAGAGCTGGCGCGGGCGATGTTCGAGGACCTGTACGACACCCTCAGCGAGCTCGACCTGGTCGAGGTCGCCGCCCTCGCCGCTGCTGGCGGCCTCGACCCGGTGCGGTCCGTGCTCTGGCCCGGCACGCCGTGCGCCGAGGTGGCGGCTGTCGATGCTGCGCAGGCGCTGCAGACGCTTGCTGCGCTCCATGGTCTCGACGACGGCTCCGTGGTCATGGTCGTCTCCGCGGACGCGCCCGACCTGCCCCCGCTGCTGGTCGGCAAGGCCATGAGGGCGCTCGGTACCGCCGAGGTGGCCTACTGCGAGGCCGCCGGCGGAGGCCTGGTGCTGCTGGCCGTCCGCACGCCGGTGCCCGCGTGGCTGACCACGCTCGGTCCCGACCTCGACGACCCAGGCGTGGTCGCGGCGCTGCGCGCCGCCGCTCCCGAACGACGTCGGCTCGCGGCCACTCCCGGCTGGCACCGGCTGCGCGCACCGGTCGACCTGGCCAGCCTCGATCGCGGACTCGAGGGGTGGGAGGTCACCCGGGCGCTGCTCGCGGGACGGCCGCTGCGTCAGGTCGACTAACGGTGCCGGCGAGGGCACTCGCCACCAGAGCACGTACGGACGCGTCCACATCGGCAGGCAGCTCTTCCGGGCGGAACCAGCGGACCTCGTGCGACTCCTCACTGCGCACGGGTACGGCGTCGGCCGGCGCCGTGGCGACGTACTGCACGTCCAGGTGGTGCGCCGGACGGACGGGGCCGCACGGGACCTCGTGCCGCGACAGCAGGACCGGCCACGCGGACAGCGTCAGCCCGGGGATGCCTGACTCCTCCGTCGCCTCCCGACGCGCGGCGGCCCGCAGGGTCGTGTCGCCGGGCTCGCAGTGTCCACCCATCTGCAGCCAGCGACCGAGGCGGCCGTGCAACGTGAGCAGCACCTGCCGGCGGTCGGCCGAAACCACCAGCGCGCTCGCGGTCAGGTGGTCGGGGTGGCACGCGCGCCACATCGCGTCGTCGTGGGTCCGCAGATGGCTCAGGTAGTGGTCGCGCAGACGCTGCTGCCGACGGTCCGGAGGACGCCAGGCCTGGAGGGTGCGCACGGCGTCGCCGTGCAGACTCACCGGGACGGCTCGTCGCCGGTGCCGTCGCCTCCGGTGCCGTCGTCTCCCGTGCCGTCATCCCTTGGCTTGTCGTCGGCGCCGTCGCCCGGCTGCTCCTCGGTGCTGTCCTCAGGGGCGTTCGCCCCTCCGGCGGAGTCGAGCAGCTCGGCGAGCGCGGCGTCGAACTCTGCGTCGGTGGCCGGCGTCTCGTCGCTCACCCGGTCGGAGGTGAAGCCGAGCGGGTCGTCGAGGTCCTCGGCCGTCGGCATCAGGTCCGGGTGCGCCCAGACGGCGTCGCGTGCCTCGATCCCCTTACGGCTGCGCAGCGCTCCCCACAGCGCGGCGGCGTCGCGTAGCCGGCGAGGTCGCAGCTCGAGACCGACCAGGGAGGCGAAGGTCTGCTCGGCAGGGCCACCAGCCGCGCGCCGGCGGCGTACGGCCTCCTGCAGGCGACCGGCGCTGGGCATCCGGTCCCGGGTGGCCTCGTTCACCACGTCGTCGACCCAACCCTCGACGAGGGCGAGCGCGGTCTCGAGCCGCTGTTTGGCCGCACGCTGGGTCTCGGTCTCCTGGGGCTCGAACAGCCCGCCCGTCATCGCCTCCTGCATCGCCTCGAGGTTCGTCGGGTCGAGGGAGGTCATCGCCTCCTCGATCCGGGAGGTGTCGATCGTGAGCCCGCGGCCGTAGTCCTCGACAGCGCTCAGCAGGTGGGCCCGCAGCCACGGCACGTGCGCGAACAGCCGCTGGTGGGCGCACTCGCGCAGCGCGAGGTAGAGCAGCACGTCGGAGCTCTCGACGTCGAGCCCCTCGCCGAACGCCGAGGCGTTGGTGACCACGATGGCGGCCGACGTGCCGTCGGTGAGCGGGATGCCGACGTCGGTCGACGACAGCACCTCACCGGCGAGTGCCCCGACGCCCTGGCCGACCTGAGCGCCGAACATCGAGCCGCCGGCCTGGCTCAGCATGCCCATCAGCGGCCCGGCCATCGCCTGGGCCTCCTGCGGGAGCGCGCGCTGCATCGCCGTCGTCATCTGCCCTGCCATCGGCTCGACCAGCTGCTGCCAGGAGGACATCGTCGCCTCCACCCAGTCCGCCCTGCTCCAGGCCGCGGAGCGGGCCCCGGTCGCGGCGAAGTCGCAGGCGGCATCGAGCCACAGCTCGGCCAGCCGGACGGCGGCATCGACTGCGTCGCGCTGGGAACCGGTGGACGACGGGTCACTGCCCTGCGCCACGGTCGAACGTGCGGTGTCCTTGGCAAGGGCCCAGTTGACCGCGCCCTCGTACGGCGTGAACATCCGTTGCACCTGCTGCAGCAGCGCGGACAGGTCGGGCGTGCCCTGCCCTCCGCCGGCCCCGCCACCGAAGGCGGCAAACATCTGCTCGAACGGTGTGCCGGCGAACGGGTTGCGCGGCTCCTCGGGCTGGTCTCCAGGGTTCTCACTCGGCGGCTGTGCCATGGCTCCAACCTACGTCGTCCGAGCAAGGCACAGCAGCCGGCACGGGCGGGGGCTAGGGTTTCGGACGTGGTGGGAACCCGAGCCTCGCAGATCCGGTTGCTCGACCTCAGGGACGAGCCGTTGTCGGTCGACGAGGTGCTGCGTGCGGTCGCCGACCCGGCGGCGGGCGGCGTGGCGAGCTTCGTCGGCGCGGTACGCGACCACGACCAGGCGCGCGGCGTCACACGGTTGGACTACAGCGCCCACCCGACCGCCGAGCAGGTGCTGCGCCGAGTGGCCGAGGAGGTGTGCGCAGCGCACCCGGTACTCGGTCTGGCGGCGGTGCACCGCACGGGCACCCTGGCGGTCGGCGACCTCGCGGTGGTGGCCGCTGTGTCCTGCGCACATCGCGGTGCGGCGTTCGACGCGTGCCGGATGCTCATCGACGACCTGAAGGCGTCGGTGCCCATCTGGAAGCACCAGGTCTTCACCGACGGCGGGGACGAGTGGGTGGGCACCCCCTGACGAGGGGCCCCCAGCCCGGCCACCGGTGGGTGTGGCGCCTTGGGGGAACGGCCACGCCCGCTTAGCCTTGGTGCGTGGAGATCCTCTGGTGGTTGGCCTTCCCGGCGGCTGCGACGCTGGTCGCGATGCTGTGGGCTGCCTGGGCGGGTCGGCCCGAGCGGGAGCCGAGCCAGCGGGACACCGACGCGGCCTACGAGCGGTTCGCCGCCGCGGTGGCCCGACCGCATCCGACGGCGGGACGACGGGTGCCACCGGCGGCCCTGGGCCGGGTCACGGGGGTCGCGCTGCGCCGCAAGATCCCCGACGAGGTCCACTCCGCAGTCCGTCCTGGCGTCCCCTCGGACACACCCGCTACCCGGCGTGACGGTCGGCGGTGAGAAACTTCCTCGCATGACTCGCCGCACGCTCACCCTGCTCTCCGCGGGTCTGCTGCTGGTTGCGCTGATCAGCGTGGCCGCGCTGCGTCCGGTGCCCTACGTGACGATGCGTCCGGGGCCGGTGCAGGACACTCTCGCGCAGCTCGAGGACCAGGAGATCGTGGCGATCGGGGGCCAGAAGGTCTACCCGACCAAGGGGCAGCTCGACCTGACCACCGTGTCGGTCACCGCGCCGCAGGCCAACCTGACCTTGAGCGAGGCCGTCACCGCCTGGCTCGACCCGGACAAGGCGGTGCTGCCCCGTGACGTCGTCTACCCGCCCCAGCAGTCGCCCGGCGAGGCCGAGGAACAGAGCACGGTCGAGATGACCACCTCTCAGGACGCGGCGGCAGTGGCGGCGTTGACGGACCTCGGCTACGACCTGCGCTTCGACGTCACCGTGGTCGAGATCCTCGAGGGTGCGCCTGCGCAGGGACACCTTCGCAACGATGACGTGATCGTTGCCGTCGACGGCGAGCAGGTACGCCGGGCGAGCCAGGTCGCCGAGCTGCTGCAGCGGGTGGAGCCCGGTGCCGAGGCCACGCTGACGGTACGCCGCTCGGGGCGGCGGACCGAGGTCGTGACACCGACCGAGGCCGCTTCCGACGATCCCGACCGTACGGTCGTCGGTATCCAGATCGCCGACGAGCCCCGGTTGCCGTTCGAGATCGACATCAAGGTGGGTGAAGAGATCGGCGGGCCGAGCGCCGGGCTGATGTTCTCGCTCGCCATCGTC
>Ga0075331_1000024_pt1 | contig 27011 bp, 28 predicted proteins | sample MayberrySE_TuleA_FD_120090 | JGI IMG/M metagenome (GOLD analysis project Ga0075331, IMG submission 120090) | Natural and restored wetland microbial communities from the San Francisco Bay, California, USA, that impact long-term carbon... | ecosystem: Environmental > Terrestrial > Soil > Wetlands ... | reverse complement strand
TTCGAGGCCTTCGACTACAGCACGGCGCTCGAGATCACCGAACGGTTCTTCTGGACGTTCTGCGACGACTACCTCGAGCTGGTCAAGGAGCGCGCGTACGGCAGCCGGGGCGACGACGCCGCCTCCTCCGCGCGCGCGACGCTGGCGATCGCCCTCTCGGCGCAGCTGCGGATGCTGGCGCCGTTCCTGCCCTACGTGACCGACGAGGTGTGGTCGTGGTGGCAGGACGGCTCCATCCACCGCCAGCCCTGGCCGAGCGCGGACGACCTCGGCTCGGCGGCAGCGGCGTCCCCCGCCCTGCTGGAGGCGGTCGAGCGCGTGCTCATCGCGCTGCGCGGCGTGAAGTCGCAGGCCAAGGTGTCGATGCGCACGGAGATCACGCGCGCGGAGGTGCGCGGACCCGACGCCGTGTTGACGCTGGCCAAGCAGGCCGACGCCGACCTGCGCGCCGTCGGTCGCGTCACCGGTGAGCTGGCCTACACCGTCGACGACAGCGCCGAGTCCGTGACCGTCGACGCCGACCTCGCCACCTGACCCCGATTCGTCTGCGATCGTCCTCCGCAAAGACCCTCACACAGCGCAGACGAATCGGGGTTGTGGATGGCGGTTCGCGCCGCGTCGCTGTCTGCCGCAGGATGCGGGTCATGCCCGATGCCCCTGACCCCGGTTCGTCTGCGGACGAACGCCGTAAACTCCCTCAGCCACGGCAGACGAATCGTCGAGACCGGCTGGAGCGGCTCGCGCCGCTCGCGGAGCAGCAGGTGCGCGTGGTCAGCCGGGCACAGCTACGAGCACTCCGCTGGACCCCGCAGCAGATCATCCACGAGATCAGGTTCGGACGCTGGCATCTCGCGTCCCCCCATGTCGTCGCGCTGCAGAACGCTCCGCTCAGCGGCGACCAGCTGCTCTGGCTGGGCGTCCTGCACGCCGGTCCCGAGGCTGCCGTCAGCCATCTGACCGCGTGCCGGCATCACGGCCTGCGCTGGAAGGCTGATGACACCGTCCACGTGCTGGTCCCCAAGGGTCACCTCGTCAGCCCACTCGACAACGTCGTCTTCCATCAGACCCGACGCCGATATCGCGACTGGGTCCACCACGACTCCGGAGGCCTGCCGGTCGTCGATCTCGAAGCCGCCGTCCTGCTGACCGCGGAGCGCGACGACTACCTCCGTCGGGCCATCGGACTCCTCGCCGCCGCAGTCCAGCAGGGGCTGACCAGCGCCGAGCGACTCCTGCTGACGAAGCCGCGGATCCGCAAGCTGCGCCACGGTCGCCAGTTCGTACTCGCGCTCGGCGACATCGCCGGTGGTGCACAGTCATTCGCCGAGATCGACATCGGCCGGCTCTGTCGCGAGGTCGGCCTCGCCGAACCCGTCCGGCAGCGGGTACGACGTGACCGCGACGGCCGGAGGCGCTACCTGGACTGCGAGTGGGAACTGCCCGATGGCCGAGTCGTCGTACTCGAGATCGACGGGTCGTTCCACATGCGCACCGAGCACTGGTGGCGAGACATGCGTCGTGAGCGTCACGTGGTGCTCTCCGGGCGCACCGTGCTGCGTTGCGCCAGCGTCGAGCTGCGGCTGGAACCGTCGGAGGTGCTCCTCGACCTACGAGCGGCCGGCGTGCCGCGTGCGCACCGGACGGCGGCCTGAGAGCGGATTGGTCTGCGACGGCTGAGGGGAAATGGGCGAAGCAAACGCAGACGAATCGGGGAGGGTCAGGCGGACTTGCGCTTCTTGGGCTCGGGCTCGCGCGGAACCAGCGTCGGGTTGACGTTGGACGACACGACCTCGCCGGTCACGACGACCTTGGCGATGTCCTCGCGGCTGGGCACGTCGTACATGACGTGCAGCAGGACCTCCTCCATGATCGCGCGCAGTCCGCGAGCCCCGGTGCCCCGCAGCATGGCCTGGTCGGCGATGGCCTCGACGGCGTCGGGGGTGAACTCGAGCTCGACGTGGTCGAGCTCGAACAGCTTCTGGTACTGCCGGGTGAGGGCGTTCTTGGGCTCGGTGAGGATCTGGATCAGCGCGTCGCGGTCGAGGTGGTTGACGGTGGCGATGACCGGGAGCCGCCCGATGAACTCGGGGATCAGCCCGAACTTCAGCAGGTCCTCGGGCATCACGTCACCGAGCGCCTCGTCGGACTCGACCTCTTCGTCGTCGTGCATCATCGCGGTGAAGCCGAGCGTCTTCTTGCCGGCCCGGGACTCCACGATCTGGTCCAGACCGGCGAAGGCACCGCCCACCACGAACAAGATGTTGGTGGTGTCGATCTGGATGAACTCCTGGTGCGGGTGCTTGCGACCGCCCTGCGGCGGCACCGACGCGGTCGTGCCCTCGAGGATCTTCAGCAGCGCCTGCTGCACGCCCTCGCCGGAGACGTCACGGGTGATCGAGGGGTTCTCGCTCTTGCGGGCGATCTTGTCGATCTCGTCGATGTAGATGATGCCGGTCTCGGCCTTCTTGACGTCGTAGTCGGCGGCCTGGATCAGCTTGAGCAGGATGTTCTCGACGTCCTCACCGACGTAGCCCGCCTCGGTGAGCGCCGTCGCGTCGGCGATCGCGAAGGGGACGTTGAGCATGCGAGCGAGCGTCTGCGCGAGGTAGGTCTTGCCGCAACCGGTGGGCCCGATGAGCAGGATGTTGGACTTGGCCAGCTCGACCGGATCGTCCTTGGAGTGCTTGCCGGTGCCGGCGACGCCGGCCTGCACCCGCTTGTAGTGGTTGTAGACCGCGACCGCGAGCGACTTCTTCGCCGCGTCCTGACCGATGACGTAGGAGTTGAGGAACTCGTAGATCTCGCGGGGTTTCGGGAGCTCCTCGAGACCAACGTCGGAGCCCTCGGACAGCTCCTCCTCGATGATCTCGTTGCACAGGTCTATGCATTCGTCACAGATGTAGACACCTGGACCTGCGATGAGCTTCTTGACCTGTTTCTGGCTCTTCCCGCAGAAGGAGCACTTCAGCAGGTCTCCGCCGTCACCGATGCGTGCCACCCGCGACGTCTCCTCACGAATCGGGCTCGGTCTCGGGGGCGACCGAGCGGGGGTACGTGTCTGACGGTACCCCCTCCGGGGGGTCAACGGGGGTGGGCCCGCCGTACGGCGTGGCCGGTTCGTGTACGCCAGGAGCGAACAGCCCAACCCTTGACAACCGGGCCCGGAGGGGGTCCCCCTCAGACCACAGGCACCTGCTTGAGCGAGGCGAGCACCTGGTCGACCAGGCCGTACTCGACGGCCTGCTCGGCGGTCAGGATCTTGTCCCGCTCGATGTCGTGCCCGACCTGCTCGACGTCCTTGCCGGTGTTGTCGGCGATCATCTGCTCCAGCAGCGACCGCATCCGCAGGATCTCGTTGGCCTGGATCTCGATGTCGCTGGCCTGCCCGTAGGTGCCCTCGGTGTAGGGCTGGTGGATCAGGATCCGGGAGTTGGGCAACGCCAGGCGCTTGCCGTGGGTGCCCGCCGCGAGCAGGATCGCCGCCGCGGAGGCCGCCTGCCCGAGGCAGACCGTCTGGATGTCGGGCTTGACGTAGCGCATCGTGTCGTAGATGGCGGTCAGCGCGGTGAAGGAGCCTCCGGGCGAGTTGATGTAGAGGCTGATGTCACGCTCGGGGTCCATCTGCTGCAGGCACAGCAGCTGCGCCATCACGGCGTTGGCGATCTCGTCGGAGATCGGCGTGCCGAGGAAGATGATGCGGTCCTCGAACAGCTTCGCGTAGGGGTCGATCCGGCGGTAGCCGTAGGACGTGCGCTCTTCCCACTGGGGAATGATGTAGTTCACGAGCTTTCCTCCTCAGTGGGCTCAGTGAGCCGGTCGGGCGTGGTCGGGGACCTGGCCGACGCTGGCGACCACATGGTCGATGAAGCCGTACTCGAGCGCCTGCTCGGCGGTGAACCAGCGGTCACGGTCGGAGTCGGCCTCGACCTGCTCGACGCTCTGGCCGGTGTGCTTCGCGATCAGCGCCTGCATGGTGCGCTTGATGTAGAGCGACTGCTCCGCCTGGATCTTGATGTCGGACGCGGAGCCGCCCAGCCCGCCTGACGGCTGGTGCATCATGATGCGCGAGTGCGGCAGCGAGTAGCGCTTGCCCGGCGCCCCCGCACACAGCAGGAACTGCCCCATCGAGGCGGCCAGTCCCATGCCGTAGGTGGCCACGTCGTTGGAGATGAACTGCATCGTGTCGTAGATCGCCATGCCGGCGTCGACCGATCCACCCGGCGAGTTGATGTAGAGGTTGATGTCGCGTTGCGGGTCCTCGGCGCTCAGGAGCAGCATCTGGGCGCAGATGGCGTTGGCGTTCTGGTCGCGCACCTCGGAGCCGAGGAACACGATCCGCTCCTTGAGCAGCCGCTGGTAGATGTGGTCGTCGAGGCCGTAGCCGGACGGACCACCGTTCATCTGAGTCGTGTTCACGGGGTCGACCCTAGCGGGCTGCACCCCCGAACCCACGAGGCGTGGGGGGTTGTTCGCCCACAGCGCAAGCAGGCCGCCGCCCCTCGGCCGCGTCACTCGACGCGGTCACTCCTCGGGGTCACTCGGGTCACTTCTCGGGGTCACTCGGGTCACTTCTCGGGGTCACGTCTCGGCGTCGGCCTTGATCCGCTCCAACGTGGCGCGGAGACCAGCGTCCAGCTCGCGGTCGTGACCCGTCGCACCTCCGATCAGCGGTGCCAGCAGCCGGGTCCCCACGGTGAAGCCCTCGAGGTCGCGGCGGCCCACCAGCCGCGCGCCCGTTGCGGTCGGCTCGATCTCGTAGGTCCAGGTGGCGCCGCTCTCCCGGGTACGCCAGGCGACGGCGCGACCCGGTTCGAAGCGCACGATCCGCGACCACGTCGGCCAGACCGCGACGCCGCGCCGGTTGATGCCCACCATGCGGACGCCAAGCTCGGCACGCTTGGCACCGACGAGGAAGACCCGACGGCACTCGGGGCTCCACTCCCCCATCCGGGCGACGTCGGACACCACCTGCCAGACGCGGTCGGACGGCGCGTCGACGTCGACGCTGGCGGTGATGCTCAGGGGCTGGGGCACGGTTCACTCTCCTCGGTGAGCAGACGCCGGAGGTCGGCGTACACGTCGGGATGGTTCAGCAGGGCGAAGTGGTGGGTGCGGACGAGGTGGCGCGTGGTCGAGCCGGCGATGCGGCCCCGAGCGCTCGAGCGGCGTACCAGCAAGTCACCGAGCAGCAGGCCCAGCGGTCCGCCGAGGCTGGCCGACACGCAGTGGTACGTCGCGTGTGGGAGCGGCTCGCAGTCCGGCCCCGCCGACCGCAGGTCCAGGATCCCCCCGCTGCGCGTGTCGAGGATCGCCGCGAACGGCGCCGACTCGGGGAACGCCTCGAGCACCCGGGAGCCGTGGTGGACCGCCTGCTCCAGCGGCGCCCCCAGGTGCGGGGTGCCGAGGCACACCACGGACCGCACCCGGGAGGTCCAGGACGCGTCGGCCCCCGCGCGGCAGGCGGCCAGTGCGACCAGGCCGCCCATCGAGTGGCCGACCAGCGCGATCCTGCGGACCGGCACCGGCCAGGTCGTGACCAGGTCCTGCAGCCAGTCCGAGAGCAGCTCACCGTTGCGCTCGATCCGCAGCCCGGTGTTGTAGCGCAGCACGACGGGCGTCCAGCACGTGTCACGGCCCAGCCGTTCCGGGTAGCCGCCTCCCGTCTCGGCGGCCCCGAGCTGCCACGACTCGTCGCTCTCGCACAGCCCGTGCACGAACACGACGACGTCGGCCGTGGCGTCCGGGTACGTCGCGGCGAGATCACCGACGTCCACTCCGTCCCGGCGCGCCGACAGCTCGATCGCCAACGGGTGGTCGCTCTCCGCGAGCGACTCACCGACCAGACCGTTCACGACCGCCGAGACGAGCCGTCCCCGGCGACCCGCCTCCAGCGGTCGAGCGCGACCCCTGGAGTCGACAGCTGCCAACGCCGCCCCGGCGACCCGCGCCCCGCCGCTCACCGCGCCGTACACGCCCGTGCTGACGGCGTCGTGCGCCAGCCGCACGGGCGCCGAGGCCGAGCCGGTCATCCTGCGAGCCAGGCCGAAGGACCGCCTGCTCACGGCCCGGTGCACGTCGCGCGCCGTGCGCACCAGGAGGCGGTCGGCGTACTCGACGGCGAGCGCGGCCGCCGCCGCAGTGCTGACGGACATGGCGGACATACTGCCGGTATGAACGGTGGGTTGTCACGCGTGTGGGGAGCGGCGGGCACGTCGCCGGCCCGCGGCGGGCAGCCTCTAGGGTTGGGCCCATGCCCCACACCTTCGACACCGATGTCGAGGCAACCGGCCTGTGCTCATACGTCGACGCCTCACCGTCCCCGTTCCACGCCTGCGCCGAGGCGGCCGTCCGGCTCGAGGCAGCGGGCTTCGTCCTGCTCGACGAGACCGCCGCATGGCCGACCGCGCCGGGCCGCTACTGCCTACGTCGAGGCGGGTCCCTCGTGGCGTGGTCGAGTGAGCACGCCGCCGGGCCGGCCACACCCTTCCGCGTCGTCGGCGCGCACACCGACAGCCCCAACCTGCGGATCAAGCCGCAGCCCGATCTCAGCCGCGCCGGGTGGCAGCTGCTCGGTGTCGAGGTCTACGGCGGACCGCTGCTGAACTCCTGGCTCGACCGCGACCTGGGACTCTCCGGCCTGGTCGCGGTGCGCCGCAGCGACGGGCTGCACGAGCGCCTGGTCAAGATCGACGAACCCGTGCTGCGGGTGGCCCAGCTCGCGATCCACCTCGACCGCGACGTCAACGAGGGGCTGAGGCTCAACCCCCAGCAGCACCTGTCGCCCATCTGGGGCGTGAGCACCGAGCCCGGCGACTTCCGGTCCTACATCGCCGACGCGGTGGGCGCCACCCCTTCCGACGTCCTGGGCTGGGACCTCATGACGCACGACCTCACTCCGTCGAGGCGCATCGGGCGGGGCCAGGACCTGATCGCCGCGCCTCGGCTGGACAACCTCGCCACCGCCTACGCAGGCGTCCAGGCACTGCTCGCCGCGGCCGAGGGCCCGCCGACGCAGCCGTGGGTGCAGGCCCTCGTGCTGTTCGACCACGAGGAGGTGGGCAGCATGTCCGAGCGCGGCGCGCACTCGACCCTGTTGCCGGCGGTGCTGGAGCGGATCGTGCGCGCTGCCGGTGGCGATCGCGACGACTACCTGCGGGCGCTGGCCGGATCGATCATCGCGTCCGGCGACATGGGACACGCGACGCACCCCAACTATCCCGAGCGGCACGAGCCCGAGCACCAGATCGCGATCAACGGCGGCCCGGTGCTCAAGCTCAACTCCAAGCTGCGCTACGCCAGCGACGCCCTCGGATCGGCCGTCTTCGCGAGCGCCTGCGAGCAGGCGGCGGTGCCGGTGCAACGCTTCGTCACCCGCTCCGACCTGCCCTGTGGGTCCACCGTCGGCCCGGCGACCGCCGCCCTCACCGGTGCGACCACGGTCGACTTCGGCGCCCCGATGCTGTCGATGCACTCGGCGCGCGAGATGTGCGGCGCACTCGACCCCGCGATGTACGCCGGCGCGCTCGCCGCCTTCCTCTCCCCCGCCTGAGGTCCCGATGAACGACATCACCATCCGCCGCCTGCCCCCGGAGGCGGTCGAGTCGACCCTCGACCTGTTCGACCTCGCCTTCGGCCACTCCAGCACCAGCGAGGAGCGGGAGTCCGAGCGGGTGATCCTCGACGACGCCGCGATGTTCGGCGCCTACGACGAGGACCTGCTGGTCGGCAGCACCGTGGGCCTGCCGTTGCAGATGACAGTGCCGGGCGGCACCCTCGGCGTCTGCGGAGTCACGGGCGTCTCGGTACTGCCCACTCACCGGCGCCGCGGCATCCTCAGCAAGCTGATGGAGCGGCAGCTCACCGACCTCCATGAGGAAGGCGCGCCGGTGGCCGCGCTGTGGGCCACCGAGCCGCAGATCTACCCGCGCTTCGGCTACGGCTTCGCCGCCCGTTCGCTCGGCATCGAGGTGCCGCGCAGCAGCTCGGAGCTGCAGGTCGCACCCGCCGCCTCCGAGGTGTCGCTGCGCTACGTGCCGCCGGCCGCGCTGCCGGCGCTGGCCGGCGAGGTGTTCGACCGTGAGGTCGACTCCCGGCCCGGTGCCTTCCGGCGCGACGCGCGGTGGTGGGCACGGGCCGCCCTCGACCCCGAGAGCGGACGCGACGGCGCCTCCGAGCTGCGCGCGGTCCTGGCCGAGCGGGACGGCGAGGCGGTCGGCTACGCCACCTTCCGCACCCGGGCCAACTGGACGCCCAACGGGCCGCACGGCACCGTCCTTGTCAAGGAGCTGTTCGGCGTCGACGCCGGCTCCTACGCGCGGGTGATGGAGTTCGTGCTGAACCAGGACCTGATGGCCGTGACCAAGCTGCGCAACCGGCCGGTCGACGACCCGCTGCTCGACATGCTGGTCGACCCGCGTCGCACCTCGGTCGACATCAACGACCAGCTGTGGATACGCCTGGTCGACGTCGACCGCGCACTCGCCGCGCGCCGGTACGCCGTACCCGTCGACGTCGTCATCGAGGTGCGCGACCGCCGGTGCCCGTGGAACACGGGCACTTGGCGGCTGCGCGGGGACGTCGACGGCGCCGAGTGCGAGCGGGTCGACACCGCCGCCGACTTCAGCCTCAGCGTGGACGACCTGGGCGCGGCCTACCTCGGGGAGCGCCACCTCAGCCGGATCGCCGCCGCCGGCCGGATCGTCGAGCACACCAAGGGTGCGCTCTCGCGCACCACGCAGGCCTTCGACTGGGATCCTGCTCCCTGGTGCCAGGAGATCTTCTGAGTCCCCGAGTCACGACCCGCGTCACGCACCGGCCACGACGACCCGGCACGCGAAGGGGCGGCACCTGTGCGAGGTGCCGCCCCTTCGCGTGTCCCACGCCAGGGTCACTGCTGCTCGGAGGACTCCTCCGGCTGCTCCCCCGCGCCCTCGGCGGGCTCGTCGGCCTCGGCCTCGTCGGCGGACGGCTCACCGATGCTGCCGTCGGGCTGCAGGTTCTTCAGGTCGATCACGTTGCCCGAGCCGTCCTTGACCTCGGCTGACTCGACCACGAGCGCCAGCGCCTTGCCGCGCACGACCTCGGCGACCAGCATCGGCACCTGACCCGCCTGCATCACCTGCTGCGCGAACTGCTCGGGCTGCATGCCCGACTGCTGCGCACGGCGCATGATGTGCTGCGACAGCTCGCTCTCGTCGACGCCGATCTCTTCCTTCTTGGCGATCTCGTCGAGCACGAACTGCGCGGCCATCGCGTCGCGCGAGCGCTTCTCGACGTCCGCCGCGAACTCGTCCTCGGTCTGCTCCTCGGAGTCGAGGTACTGCTGCTCGGTCATGCCGGCGTACTGCAGCTGCTCACGGATCTGCTCGCGGCGAGCCTCGATCTCCTGGGCGAGCACCTTCTCGGGCACCGGCACCTCGATGATGTCGAGCAGCTTCTCCAGCACCGCGTCGCGTGCCTCCGACGCCTGCTCGAGGCGCTTGCCCCGCTCGAGACGCGCGCGGACGTCGGCGGTCAGCTCCTCGATGGTGTCGAACTCGCTGGCGGTCTGGGCGAACTCCTCGTCGAGCTCGGGCAGCTCCTGCTCCTTGACCGCAGCGACCTTCACCTCGACGTCGACCTCCTGGCCGACCCGGTCGCCGCCGACCAGAGTCGTGGCGAAGGTGCGGGTCTCGTCGACCTTCATGCCGAGAAGCGTCTCGTCGAGCCCGTCGAGCATGTTGCCCTGGCCGACCTGGTAGGACATGTCGGTGGCCTGCGCGTCCTCGATCAGCTCGCCGTCGGCGCTCGCCGACAGGTCGATGGTCACGAAGTCCTTGTCCTGCACCTCGCGGTCGACGTCGACGAGCGTGCCGAAGCGCTCACGGAGCGCCTGCAGCTGGGACTCGACGTCCTCGTCGGTCACGGTCACGTCGCTGACCTCAGCCTGCAGGCCCGCGTAGTCGGGCAGCTCGATCGCGGGGCGCACGTCGACCTCGGCGGTGAAGGTGAGCTTCTCCCGGTCCTCGAACTCGGTCACCTCGATCTCGGGCTGGCCGAGCGGAGTGATCTCCGCGTCCTCGACCGCCTTGTAGTACAGCTGCGGGACCGCCTCGTTGACGGCCTCGTCGAGCACCGCGGCACGCCCGATCCGCTGGTCGATGATCTGCGGGGGAACCTTGCCCTTGCGGAAGCCGGGGATGGTGATCTGCTGCGCCACCTTCTTGTATGCCGCGTCGAGGTTGGGCTGCAGCTCCTCGAACGGCACCTCGACGGTGAGCCGGACACTGGTCGGGCTCAGTTTCTCCACGGCGCTGTGCACGATGATCGGTTCTCCTTCGGATGACGACTGCTGAGCTCGGCGCCGCGCACGCCGACCGGACTGGACAGCTCGTGGTCGGGGCGACAGGACTCGAACCTGCGATCTCCTGCTCCCAAAGCAGGCGCGCTAGCCACTACGCTACGCCCCGCGACGCAGGGACCCACTGTAATGGAGATGCCCGAGTACGCCGAACCGGGCTGATTGGGCATCGCGTGCGGCCCGTGGCATCATGTTCGCGGCGCGACGGCCACCAGCCGACGTCGTCCGCGCGGGTGTAGCTCAATGGTAGAGCCCCAGTCTTCCAAACTGGCTACGCGAGTTCGATTCTCGTCACCCGCTCCAGCCAGATGTGCGACCCTGTCCTCCTCGGGGAGCGTCTTGACGCGCTGTCCCCGAGGAGGAGCTGCGATGCGACCACGAGCCCGATGCGGCATCGGCGCCCTGCTGTGCGTGCTGCTGTCCGGCTGCGGCACCCAGCCAACCGTCACAGCGACCGCGGGAGCCACCGCCCCCACCGAGCCCGGCGCCGAGAGCAGCCAGGGCCGCGAGCGTGCGGCCGAGCGGTCCGGGGGCGCATCCGAGCGGCGCGGCGCGTCCGACGACCGGCCCGTCGGCAAGGGCGTCGGCAAAGGCACGGCCAAGGGGAACCCGTGGCACGGCGTCGACCGGCTGCAGCGGTCACGCGCCACGTTCGCCGAGCACGGGGACCACTACCGGTTCAAGCTGCGCTCCTCGTGCGGCGAGCCGGGCGTGCGGTACACCGTCACCGTGCGTCGAGGAGCGGTCATCGACGTGGTGGCACCTCCGTCCGCCACCACAGCCCGGACTCCGAGCGCGCCGTCGATCGAGCAGCTCTTCGACGAGCTCGCCCTCGCCGCCGGCCGTGCCGCCGGGCCTGCCGCCGACCGGGTGGACGTAGCCTTCTCGCCTCGCGGCTACCCCCGCAAGATCTCCATCGACCCAGACGCCGCCCGCACCGGCGACGAGGTCTGCTACCACGTGCACGGGCTGCACTTCCTCAGCACGGGCCGGGGCTGAGGCGCGCGGTCACGGCGTACCGATCGTCGTCGACGGGCTTGCCCCACAGCGCGACGTCGTCGAGCCGCGTCACCCTGATGCCGGTGGCGTGCGGTCGCAGCAGGGCGACCACCTTGTCAGCCGTGAGCCCCGCTCCGGTGGACCAGCTCCCCTCGACGAGCACGAACCGCCCGCCCGGGCGCAGCAGCCGGGCCCAGTGCCCGATCGCGGCGACCTGGTCGGGCAAGTCCCAGAGCACGTGCCGGGTCAGCACGACGTCGTACGCCCCTGGATCGAGCGGTGGGTGCCCGGCGTCACCGAGATCCAGCCGGACCTCGACGGCGTGCTCGACCGCCTTGGCGTGGGCTCGTCGCAGCATCTCCGGCGAGAAGTCGACACCTGCCACGTCGTAGCCCTGCTCGGCGAGCAGGACCGCCAACGAGCCGGTGCCGCAACCCAGGTCCGCGACTCGCGCCGGTGACGGTGGCAACCAGCCCCTCAGCAGCCGGCTCCAGGCCGCACGCGCCGGCCCCAGCAGACCATGGTCGACCTCGTCGTCGAAGGTCGTTGCCTCGACATCCCACTCGGCTGATCGCACCATGGCGAGCAGCATGCCACCCACCGCCCCCAGCGACACCGTCCGGGCGAACCGGCCCCGCGACCCGGCAGCCCGGATGAGTTCACGCAGATGTCACACGCAGGAGACGTCGGCGCAGCACACGCGGCCTACGTTCGAGGCAACCGAGCGAAGGGATGTGTGGCGATGAACCGGTTGCTCGACGCCAGGCCATGGCGCCGCCTCACCTCACCCGAGGTCGCCCGCGCCAACGCCGCGACGGCTGCGGCGGTGCTGGCAGCGGCGCGTCGCGAGCGCGAGAACATCGATGCCTTCGTCGAGTCACGGGTCGGGTTGCAGACCGCCGCGTCGTCCGCCGTCCCCGCCTGACCGACGCCGGGCGTCAACGCCGGTGCAGCAGCAGCAGGGCGCGATCGTCGTTCTCCGACGCGATCCGGTCGACCAGCCTGGTGGCTCCGCGGTCGAACCCGCCGCGCACCAGCCGCTCGCCCTCGCCGAGCAGCTTGTCGATGCCCATGGTGATGTCGCGCTGAGGCGTTTCGACCAGCCCGTCGGTGTAGAGCAGCAGGGCGTCTCCCACCAGCAACCGGCCGTTGGACACCGAGAACTCCGCGGCCTCCATCAGTCCGAGCACCGGCCCCTCCGAGTCCCGCACCGCCCAGCGGCCCGAGCCGGCGTGGAACTGCACCGCGGGCGGGTGACCGGCGGTGCGCACCTCGTAGTGGCCGGTCTGGAGGTCGATCGCGAGGTGCACCGCGGTGGCGAACCCCTCGCCCCACTCCTGCCGGAGCAGGTAGTCGTTGGCGGCCGGCAGGAACTGTCCCGGCGGCAATGCCCCGAGCAGCCCGCCGAAGGCACCGGACAGCAGCAACGCCCGGGTCCCCGCGGCCATCCCCTTGCCGGAGACGTCGACGACCGCCACCTCCAGCACGCGACCGCCGTGGGTCTTGGCCGCCACGACGAAGTCACCTGCGAACGAAGCGCCTCCGGCGGAGCGCATGACGGCCTCGGCGTACCAGGCCCGGGGCAGCTCGGGCAGCTCGCTCTGGTTGAGCAGCCGGTCCCGCAGGTCGATGAGCATCGACTCGCCGCGGGACCCGGCGACCCCGAGCTTGGACCGCGACTGCGCGCTCCATAGCATGAGCAGCCCGACGACGACCGTGACGGCCACGGAGCCGAAGCGCACCCCACTCGGGCCGATCAGGCTGAGGCTGCCCACCATGGAGAAGGCCACCACCGCCAGCAGCCACCGCAGCCGGCGGACGCTCAGCACGAGCCCGCCGACCAGGGTCGGGACGACGAAGGAGCTCACCGGCACCCACGGGGTGGCCTCGACCGCGCCGACCCCGATCAGCACGGTCACGGCGCAGAGCGCGACGAGCCAGGTCATCTCCGACTCACGGAGTCGGCGGGTCCTGCGGTCCAGGCGGCGACGCCAGCTCCACCGGACTCCCCTGCGCCGGGTCAGGCGTGGCTGCGATGACACGGGGGTGACCCTATCCAGATCGAAGGCTGACCGTCTGCCGTAAACCCCGGTGACCTTGTCAGGCCGGCCGCCGATCCTGGCACGTGGGACACCAGAAGAGGTTGCGCCCCGCCAGCACCTCGGTGCGCACCTCCTCCCCGCACACCCAGCAGGGCATGCCGGCGCGCCGGTAGACGTAGACCTCGCCGCCGTGGTCGTCCACCCGCGGCTCGCGGCCCATCGCCTCCGGCGTGTGCGCGCACCGCACGGTGTCGATGCGACCGCTGGCGACACCTGCGCGCATGAGCTGCACGAGGTCGTCCCACATCAGCAGCCACCGCTGCCGGTCGAGCCGGCAGCCCGGGGTCTGCGGGTCGATCCCGTGCCGGAAGAGCAGCTCGGCGCGGTAGACGTTGCCCACGCCCGCGAGCACCTCCTGCTGCATGAGCAGCGCAGCGATCGGAGCCCGGCTGCGGCCGATCCGGCGCCACGCCTGCTCGGGGTCGGCGTCCTCGCGCAACGGGTCCGGTCCGAGCCGGTCCAGGACCGCGGCCCGCTCCCCCGGCCCGATCAGCTCGCACACCGTCGGCCCCCGCAGGTCCGCGTACGACGATCGGGTGGCGAATCGCAGCCGAACGGCGCCGCGCGGCTCAGGGGCGGTGCCTGTGCCGAGCACGAACGACCCGATCAGGCCCAGGTGCACGTGCACGTAGCGCTGTCCGCTGAACTCGACGAACAGGTGCTTGCCCGCGGCCTCGGCACCCCGCAGGGTGGCGCGGTCGAGCAGCGTCGCTGCGTCGGAGAACCGGCCTTGCGGCGAGGAGACGCGCACCCGACGGCGGCCGAAGGTGGCCCCGATCTCGCCCGCGAGCCGGTGCAGGGTGTGGCCCTCAGGCATGCTGGTGCCATGAGTGACCCGAGGCCCGCGCGCAGGCGGCAACGCGCGCCACGACCGGAGCCACACCCCGTCCGCGGCGATCGCAGCGCCACGACGCACGGTGAGGCCGTCCGCGCACGCGACGTCTCACGACCTCGGTCCGCCGAGCCGGATACACCCTCGCAGCCCGCACCGGAGCCCGCACCGGGTCATGACCCCGGCAGCGGCGGGAGCTCACCGGTCTCCTCGTAGCGGGTGAGCATGCCGATCCGGCGACTGTGCCGGTCCTCCCCGCTGTAGGCCGTGGTCACGAAGATGTCGACGAGGCGCACGGCTTCGTCCGCGCTGTGCATCCGGGCACCGATGGAGACCATGTTGGCGTCGTTGTGCTCCCGCGACAGCGCGGCCGTCTCCCGGCTCCAGGCGAGCGCGGCACGCACGCCGCGCACCTTGTTCGCCGCGATCTGCTCGCCGTTGCCCGACCCCCCGATCACGACGCCCAGGGAGCCCGGGTCGGCGGCTACCGCCTCGGCCGCGCGAAGGCAGAACGGCGGGTAGTCGTCGAGTGCGTCGTACACGTGCGGTCCGTGGTCCGTGACGTCGTGGCCGCGCTCGCGGAGCCAGGTGACGAGGATCTGCTTGAGCTCGAAGCCCGCGTGGTCCGCACCGAGGTGAACGCGCATGGCGCGTAAGTGTGTCAAAGCACCCGCGCCCGCGGCATGTCGGCCTGGCTCGGTCGAGGACTCAGTCGAAGACGGGGTCCCGGTCGCGCGTCCGCTTCAGCTCGTAGAAGCCGTCGGTGCCGGCGACGAGGAGGACCCCGTCCCACAGCCGGCCGGCGGCCTCGCCCGTGGGCGCGGGGGTCACGATCGGGCCGAAGAAGGCGACGCCCTCGACACTGATCACCGGTGTGCCGACGTCGAGACCCACCTGGTCCATGCCCTCGTGGTGGGACTTGCGCAACGCGTCGTCGAGGTCGCCGGAGTCCATGAGGTCGGCCAGCGAGGTGGGCAGGCCGACCTCGGTCAGTGCCTCCTCGACGGTGGCGCGGTCCCTCTCGCGGTTCTCGACGTGGAAGCGCCGGCCGAGCGCGGTGTACAGCGGCCCCAGAACCTCGTCCCCGTGCTGCTGCGCGGCCGCGACGCAGACCCGCACCGGCCCCCACGAGCGGTCCATCAGCGCGCGGTAGTCCTCGGGCAGATCACGGTCCTGGTTCAAGTAGGACAGGCTCATCACGTGCCACGCGGGGGTGACGTTGCGCACCTTCTCGACCTCGAGCAGCCACCGCGACGACAGCCACGCCCACGGGCACACCGGGTCGAACCAGAAGTCGGCGACCATGGCCGCGTCAGCCACCGGCGCCGCATGCCGTCCCGGCTCGGGGGTGGGCTTACTCATGCATCTCTCCTCGTCACGGTCTGCACACATGCCACAGGATAGGTGTTCCCGATCCGAAGGGGGACGAATCGTGCCGGCCCGGGATCTGCTTCGTGGGGTGTGTCACGCGCGTGCAAGGATGCGGCCATGCCAGGCATCAACCTCACCCGGGACGAGGCGCGCGAGCGCGGCCGACTGCTGACCGTCGACAGCTACCAGGTCGAGCTCGACCTCACCGCGTCGGAGACGACGTTCGGCTCCACGACCGTGGTGAGGTTCCGGTGCACGGAGCCTGGGTCCCCCAGCTTCGCCGACCTGGTGGGCGCGGACGTCCACGAGATCACGCTGAACGGCCGCTCTCTCGACCCGGCGACGGCGTACTCGGACAGCAGGATCGCGCTCGACGACCTGCAGGCCGACAACGAGCTGCGGGTGGTGGCCGACTGCCGGTACAGCCGCACCGGCGAGGGCCTGCACCGCTTCGTCGACCCCGCCGACGACCGGGTCTACCTCTACTCGCAGTTCGAGGTGCCCGACGCCCGCCGGGTGTTCACGACGTTCGAGCAGCCGGACCTGAAGTCGGTCTTCCACTTCACGGTCACCGCCCCCGCGCACTGGCAGGTCGTGTCGGTGTCGCCGACGCCCGACCCCGAACCGGTGCGCGACGGCGTCTCGGTGTGGCGCTTCGGCCCGACCCCGGTGATGTCGACCTACATCACCGCGCTGGTCGCCGGTGACTACCACGTCGTGCGCGACAGCCACGCCGGTCGTGCCGGCGACATCCCCCTGGGCATCTTCTGCCGGCAGTCGCTCGCGCAGTTCCTCGACGCGGAGGAGATCTTCACGCTGACCCACCAGGGCTTCGAGTTCTTCGAGGACCTGTTCGAGATGGCCTACCCGTTCGGCAAGTACGACCAGCTCTTCGTGCCGGAGTACAACATGGGCGCGATGGAGAACATCGGCTGCGTCACGCTGCGCGACGAGTACATCTACCGCAGCCGGCAGACCCGCGCGGCCTACGAGGGCCGGTGCAACACGATCCTGCACGAGATGGCGCACATGTGGTTCGGCGACCTGGTGACGATGCGCTGGTGGGACGACCTGTGGCTCAACGAGTCCTTCGCCGAGTGGGCGTCGCACCACGCGGCCTCGCAGGCCACCGAGTACGCCGACGCGTGGACGGCGTTCTGCAACGCACGCAAGAACTGGGCCTACCGGCAGGACCAGCTGCCCTCGACCCACCCGATCGCCGCCGACAACTTCGACCTGGAGGCCGTCGAGGTCAACTTCGACGGGATCACCTACGCCAAGGGTGCGTCCGCGTTGCGTCAGCTCGTCGCCTGGGTCGGCCTGGAGGAGTTCTCGGCGGGGTTGCGCACCTACTTCGAGCGGCACGCCTACGGCAGCACCGAGCTGGCCGACCTGCTCACCGCGCTCGAGGAGAGCTCCGGGCGCGAGCTCGGCTCGTGGAGCAAGGAGTGGCTGGAGACGTCGGGCGTCAACACCCTGCGGCCGGAGTTCGAGCTCGACGACTCCGGGGCCTTCACCTCCTTTGCGGTGCGCCAGTCGGCTCACCCCGACTGGCCGACGCTGCGCCGGCACCGCGTCGCGGTCGGGCTCTACGACCTCACGGATGGTCAGCTGGTGCGACGCGAGCGCCTGGAGCTCGACGTCCGCGGCGAGCGCACCGACGTGTCCGAGCTGGAGGGCAAGCGGCGGGCCGACCTCGTGCTGCTCAACGACGAGGACCTGACCTACGCCAAGATCCGTCTCGACGAGCAGTCGCTCGAGACCGTCATCGAGCACATCGGCGCGTTCCGTGACTCCCTGCCCCGGGCCCTGGTGTGGGGTGCGGCCCTCGACATGACCCGCGACGCCGAGATGGCCCCGCGGGCGTTCGTGGACCTCGTGCTGGGCGGGATCGGCACCGAGTCCGACCTGACCGCCGTCCAGTCCCTGCTTCGGCAGGCCGACGCGGTCGTGGGCAGCTATGTCGCGCCGGCGAACCGCCCCGGTGTGGCCGGGCGGTGGGAGGCGGGACTGCGTCGCCTCGTCGAGGCAGCCGAGCCGAGCAGCGACCACCAGCTGGCCCTGCTGCGCGCGCTCGCGGCTGCCACCCGGTCCGACGATGCGGTGGCCCTGCTGAGCGGGCTGCTCGACGGCTCCGCACGGCTCGAGGGGCTCACGGTCGACACCGACCTGCGCTGGGCGCTCGTCACCGCACTGGCTCGCGTCGGCGCGATCGGGGACGTCGAGATCGATGCCGAGCTCGAGCGCGACGACACCATCTCAGGACGCCAGCAGGCGGCCGCGGCCAGGGCCGCCCAGCCCACCGCGGCGGCCAAGGAGCGTGCGTGGGAGGACGCCGCCGTGCGCGACGACGTCCCCAACGAGACCCAGCGGATGATCGCGGCGTCGTTCCAGCGGACCGGACAGGACGAGGTGCTGCTCCCCTACGTGGACCGCTACCTCGCGCTCGCCGGCGAGGTCTGGGAGGCGAAGGGCACGCAGCTGGCGACGACGATCCTGCTCTACCTGTTCCCCCGGGGCATCCCCACCCGGGCGGTGGCCGACAAGGTCGACGCGTGGCTGGCGAGCACCGAAGCCAACCCGGCGGCACGACGGCTCGTGTCAGAGGGGCGTGCCGACCTCGAACGGGCGCTGCGTGCACAAGAGCTCGACACCCGCAGCTGACCCGGGCGGCGAGAGCCGCCGCCCGGTCAGCCCTGGTCGAAGTGGAGCATCTCCGGCCGCCGGGCGTGTTCGGCCAGCTGCTGCAGACCCTGGGTGAGGCCACCGACGAAGTCGCCGGCGGCGAACGACGTCTGCATGGCGAGTGCGGCGAGGGCTGCCTCGGAGTCGTCGAGGTGGCGGCGCAGCTGCGGACCGGTCACGATCTCGAGCCGGCGCGCGACGGGGTCGACGAAGACCAGGATGCTGCGCTCGGGGGCGACCAGACCGGCGTGCAGCCGCTCAGCGTAGGCGCGCGGGTCGCCGTCGGCCTCGTCGATACAGACGGAGAAGTCGCAGTCGGCCTGCTCCTGGGCCATCGTCACCGCCCGCTGGATCGCGCGGCGATCGGTCTCGGAGAGGAACTCACCAGCGGGCACTGGCGCCTCCCGGCTGACGGTCGCCGGCCTCCAGCTCGCGCCCGGGCTGCTCCGACCTGCCCACCTCGCTGCCGAACCACGCCGGCTCGGTCCACGAGGCAACGCCTCGACGCTGGCGGTCACCGCGCAGGATCGACGGTGCGAAGGCCAGCAGCGAGATGACCGCGAAGAGCGCGAGCGGGCCGCCGACGAAGATCAGCAACGCCGTCAGCGTGGACATCGGCTCGGCCTCCTCCCACGCGGCCGGCGTGTCGGCCAGGGCCGGCGCTGCGGCGAACAGCGCGGTGAGGGGTGCGGCGACCGCAGTGATGCGGGCGGCACGGCGAAGAGCGTCGGTGGTCGTCGCTGGTGTCGTCACGGGTGTCGTCACGTGGGTCAGGATACCGACCCGGCTTCTCCCACCGCGCGCTCGGTCCGGGGCCATGTCGTGCGCACCTAGACTCGCGCCGTGACCGCCTCCGCCACTCCGTCGCCATACCTGTCCGCATACCCGCCCGCACGCCGCGAAGACCTCGTCGAGGACCTGCACGGCGAGCAGGTCGCCGACCCGTACCGGTGGCTGGAGGACCCGGAAAGCGTCGAGACCAAGAACTGGCTCGCGGCGCAGGCAGAGCTGCTCGACGCCCGCCGCGCCGAATGGAGCGCGCGGCCGCAGCTCCGTGCGCGGCTCGACTCGCTGATGCGCACCGGGTTCCACGGGCCGCCGGCGTGGCGGGGCGAGCGGCTGTTCTTCGCCCGGCGCAGCCCCGAGCAGGAGCATCCGGTGCTGCACGCCGTCGACCCGGACGGCGCCGAGCGGGTGCTCGTCGACCCGATGCGGCTCGACCCGGCGGGTACGACGACCCTCGACGCGTGGCACCCGAGCCCGGACGGCGCCCTGGTGGCGTACCAGCTGTCGGAGTCGGGCACCGAGGAGTCCGCGATCCGGGTGCTCGACGTCGACAGCGGCGCCCTGGTCGACGGCCCCATCCCGCGCACTCGGTTCTCCCCCGTCGCCTGGCTCCCCGACTGCAGCGGGTTCTACTACGTCCGCCAGCTCGACCCGGAGCGGCTGCCGCCCGACGAGACCCAGTACCACCGGCGGGTGTGGCTGCACCGGCTCGAGACCGCGCCGGACGAGGACGTGCTCGTCTTCGGCGAAGGGCACGACAAGGAGATGATCTGGGGCGTCTCGCTCAGCCGTGACGGCCGCTGGCTGGTCGTGAGCGGCGCCCGCGGCACCGACCCGCGCACCGACGTCTACCTGGCCGACCTCGCCGACGCCGACCTCGCCGCCCCGGCCTTCGAGACGTTGCAGGAGGGGGTCGACGCGCGCACCAGCGCCGGGGTCGGCGTCGACGGCCGGCTCTACGTCTGGACCGACCGCGACGCACCCCGCGGCCGCCTCCTCGTCGCCGACCCCACCGCCCCGCAGAGCGAGCACTGGCGACCGCTGGTCGACGAGGACCCCGAGGCCGTGCTCACCGGGTTCGCGATCCTCGACGACCTCGACACGCCGCAGCTCGCCGTGTCCTGGACGCGGCACGCGGTGTCGGAGGTCAGCCTGCACGACCTGGCGGACGGCACCCGTCGCGGGGAGGTGCCACTGCCCGGCCTCGGCACCGTGGGCGGACTGATCACCCGCTACGAGGGCGGCCACGAGCTGTGGTTCAGCTACACCGACCACGTGACACCGCTGCTCGTCCGGCGCTACGACGCCCGCGCCGGCGAGGTCACCGACTGGGCCCGTCCACCCGGCGCGTCACCGGACACCACCGGGATCAGTGCCCGGCTCGTCGACTACACCTCCCACGACGGCACCACCGTGCGGATGTTCGTGGTCGGTCGCGACGACGTCACCGGCCCGCGCCCCACCATCCTCTACGGCTACGGCGGCTTCGGCGTGTCGATGACGCCCGCCTACTCGGCGAGCATCCTGGCGTGGGTCGAGGCCGGCGGTCGCTACGCGATCGCCTGCCTGCGCGGAGGCGGTGAGGAGGGTGAGGACTGGCACCGCGCCGGGATGCTGGCGAGCAAGCAGCACGTCTTCGACGACCTGCACGCCGCGGCGGAGTGGCTGGTCGACGAGGACCTGACGCGGCCGGACCGGCTCGGCATCTCCGGCGGGTCCAACGGCGGACTGCTCGTCGGTGCGGCGTTGACGCAGCGGCCCGACCTCTACCGGTGCGTCGTCTGCTCGGCCCCGCTGCTCGACATGGTGCGCTTCGAGCGCTTCGGTCTCGGAAGGCTCTGGTCCGGCGAGTACGGCAGCGCCGACGACCCCGACCAGCTGCGGACCCTCCTGACGTACTCGCCCTACCACCGGGTCCGGCCGGGCCTGCCGTACCCGGCGACGTTGTTCACCGTCTTCGGTTCCGACACCCGGGTGGACCCCCTGCACGCCCGCAAGATGTGCGCAGCGTTGCAGCACGCGACAGCGAGTGACGCGACCACCCATCCGGTGCTGCTGCGGGTCGAGGGTGAGGTCGGCCACGGCGCCCGGTCGGTCTCTCGGTCGGTCGACCTGGCCGCGGACACGTTGGCGTTCCAGGCGTGGAACGTGGGTTTGAACCCCCGCTGAGGTTCTCGTACGTTCGGGTCCGTGCTCCCCTCCTCTGAGCTCTCCGAGAACATCACCACCTGCCAGGATGGTGATGCCATGTGCAAGTGGCTGCTCGAACAGACCTCCAACGAGTGGCTCGCCGGGTCCGCGAACTGGCTGATCGCCAAGCCGGCCCACATCGTCGGCCTGATCCTGATGGCCCTCGTGATCCGCTGGATGGCCCACAAGCTGATCGAGCGGCTGGCCTCGAAGGCCGCCGAAGGCTCGATGCCGGGCGTCATCCAGCGCGGCAAGTCGCGTCAGTCGATCCTCGACGCCTCGCGCATCGCCAGCGAGCGGCGCAAGCAACGCGCGGCCACGATGGCGTCGCTGCTGAAGAGCATCGTCACCAGCATCGTCTTCACGATCATCGCGATCATGATCATCGACGTGCTCGGCTACAACGTCGCGCCGCTGATCGCCAGCGCCGGGATCGTCGGCCTCGCGCTCGGCTTCGGTGCACAGTCCCTCGTGCAGGACTTCCTGTCCGGCATCTTCATGATCGTCGAGGACCAGTACGGCGTGGGAGACGTGGTCGACGTCGGTGAGGCGGTCGGCGAGATCGAGGCCGTCGGCCTGCGGATCACCCGGCTGCGCGACATCGACGGCACGGTCTGGTACGTCCGCAACGGCGAGATCCTGCGCATCGGCAACATGAGCCAGAACTGGGCGCGCACGGTGCTCGACATCGGCGTGGCCTACGACGAAAACCTCGCCCGGGTGCGGGAGGTTCTCCGCGACGAGGCGCACAAGCTGTGGGAGGACCCGAAGTTCCGCGGTCTCGTCCTCGAGGAGCCCGAGGTGTGGGGCGTTCAGGAGCTCGCGGCCGAGTCCGTGCTCGTCCGGGTCGTGCTGAAGACCGCACCGCTCGAGCAGTGGGGCATCGCCCGCACGCTGCGGGAGCGGATCAAGGACCGCTTCGACGCCGAAGGCATCGAGATCCCGCTGCCGCAGCGGGTCATCTGGAATCGCGAGGCGTCCTCCCCGCAGGTGCTGCACAAGCCGGAGGAGCCGGCCGAGCCGCGGTCCTGACCTGCAGGTAGGACCCCTGGCGCGGCCGGATCCCCCGTGGGTCAGGCCAGGGCGGCGTCCAGCGAGATCTCGACCGCCTTCAGCGCCTGCGACACCGGGCAGCCCTCCTTCGCCTCGCCGGCGAGCTTGACGAAGGTGTCGTTGTCCATGCCCTCGACGCGGCCGCGGACGGTGAGCTTGACCCCGGTGATCCCGACTCCGGGCTGGAAGCCCACCTCGGCCTGCGTGTCCAGGGCCTGTGGCGGGGAGCCGGCGTCGTTCAGGATCTTGGAGAAGGCCATGTTGAAGCACGACGAGTGAGCGGCCGCGATCAGCTCCTCGGGACTCGTGCGGCCCCCGGGCTCCTCGGTGCGCGCGGCCCAGGTGACGTCGTAGGTGCCGAGACCGGACGAGTCCAGGGAGACCTGGCCGGCGCCTTCGAACAGCGAGCCCTCCCAGTGGGCCTTGGCGATGCGAGTGGTGGCCATACTCAACTCCTCATGAGGTCGGGGATCTGTCGTGCGCCTACCCCATAGATCCTGCCGCAACACCGCGACCGCCTTCGAGGCAGGCTGGATCGGGTTGTCACAATGGCAGGGTGAGTGACGTGCAGGGAGACCAGACGACCAAGTACGACGCGATGGGTGGTCACGAGTTCTTCGTCCGGCTGGTGCACAACTTCTACGCCGGCGTGGCCGCCGACCCGGTCCTGCGCGCGCTGTACCCCGAGGAGGATCTGGGCCCGGCCGAGGAGCGCTTCCGGATGTTCCTCGAGCAGTACTGGGGCGGACCCACGACGTACTCGCAGCGTCGCGGCCACCCGCGGCTGCGCATGCGCCACGCTCCCTTCAAGGTCACGCACGCCGCGAAGGGGCACTGGCTGCGGCACATGCGCGCCGCGCTGGACCAGGAATCGCTGCCGCCCGAGCTCGAAGCCGAGCTGTGGGGCTACTTCGAGTACGCCGCGGAGTCGATGGTCAACAGCCTCGAGGAGCCCCCGCGACGGTCCTGAGTCTCAGCCTCGGTACGCCGACTCCAGCGCGGCCCGCTCGACGTCGCTCATCGGCCGGGAGCGTTGCGCCGCCTGGTCGAACGCGACGACCACCGTCCGCGCGTGGGCCAGCAGGGTGTCACCGTCGAGGATGTCGGCCTGCAGCTCGTAGGAGGACCGCCCGACGCGGGTCACCCTGGTGGTGATCTCGTAGGGCTCGGAGCGGAACAGCATCGGCCGCTTGTATTCCACGTCCTGGCGGGCGACGACCCATGTGCTGTCGCCGGCCAGCGAGTCCTCGGCGAGGCTGTGCATGAAGCGGATCCGCGCCTCCTGCACGTACTCGAAGTAGCGCACGTTGTTGACGTGACCGTAGGCGTCGACGTCGGACCAGCGCACCCGGCAGGAGTAGACGTGGCCCGGCGGCCGGCCGGTATCGGTCTGGCCGGCCGACGCCGGCGTGGCCTCGGTCATCGCACCGCCCCTTCTTCCTCGAGGAACTTCTCCAGCACCGCACGCTCCTCGGGGCGGATGCGGCGTGGGCGCTCGGCCGCGAAGACGAACGGCGTCAGTAGCGTCGACGCCCGCGCATAGACCGTGCGCGATCCGTCGGAATGCTTGTCGAGGATCTCGTAGTCCATCCGGAACGAGGCCGCCCGGATCTCGGTCACCCAGGACTCGATGCGCACCGGCTCCTGACGGAACACCAGCGGTCGCACGAACTCCACCTCGTGCTTGGCGACGACCACGCCCTCGCCGAGCTCCTCGCTGCCGGACTGCGGCGCGTGCACCGAGAGCATGTCGACCCTGGCCTCCTGCAGGTAGTCGACATAGATGACGTTGTTGACGTGGCCGAGCGCATCCATGTCGCCCCAGCGCAGTGGGCAGTAGTAGACGTGACGCACGCGTCGATCCTAGGCCCGGGCTGCGACGTTCTGCTTGTGCGATGTCCCACAGCCCCCTACCGTCAAAACCCCTGCGGAGGTGAGCAGAGGACGTGGACTCGATCCGGGACGCCAGCCCACCGAGACCTGGCAGCGACCTGGTCGGTCGCGTCAGGTCGCTGAAGCGTGCGCATGCCGAGTTCCGCCGCGGGGACAGCCCCTCCGACCTGCGTCCCGTCATCTCCGCATCCTGGCGCCGCTCGCTCGCATTCGGCGTCGACCCCGACCGCGCCGACGCCCCGCTGCGGATGGACGGACCGGAGCTCGAGGCGTACCGCAGCGACCATCGGCTCGCGGCGCTGATGCCGCTGGTCGAGGACCTGCTGCTCGCACCGGCACGCGAGGCCGGTCTGGTCGTGGCGGTGGGTGACGAGCACGGGCGGCTGCTGTGGGTGGAGGGCGCGGATGAGGCGGTACGCCGTGCCGAGGGCATCCGTTTCGTGCCCGGATCCTCGTGGGCGGAGCGCGACGCAGGTACCAACGCGCCCGGCGTCGCACTGCGCTCCCGCCGGCCGGTGCAGGTCTTCGCCGCCGAGCACTACAGCGAGCCCGTGCACCCGTGGAGCTGCGCCGCCGCGCCGATCTTCGACCCGCACACCGGCAGGCTGCTGGGTGTGCTCGACGTCACCGGCGGGCCGGAGGTGGCCGCGCCGCCGACGCTGGCCCTGGTCCGTGCGACCGTCGCCGCACTGGGCTCGGAGCTCAGGATGCAGCTCCGGTCGGCGCCGGCAGCGCCCAGGTTGTCACTGCTCGGTCGCGACCGGGCGTGGCTGCAGACCGGCGAGTCCGGCACCCGGTTGAGCCACCGGCACGGCGAGATCCTCGCCCTGCTCGTGGACCGTGAGGGTGGGCTGTCGGCCGAGCAGCTCGATGCGCTGCTGCACGTCGACGGGCACAAGGCGGTGACGACCCGGGCCGAGGTCTCCCGGCTGCGGCCGCTGCTCGCGCCCATCGGGCTGGAGTCCCGACCCTACCGGCTGCAGGGCGACTTCGACTCCGACGTCGCCGAGGTGCGGCGCCTGCTCGCCGCGGGACACCTGCACGAGGCGCTGTCGACATACGCCGGCCCGCTGCTGCCCGCGTCGGACGCGCCCGGCGTACGGGCTGCGCGGCGGCGCCTGCACGACGAGGTGCGCCACGCCGTCCTGCTCAGCCGTGACGAGGAGCTGATGCTCACCTTCGCTCGGCGGGAGGGCGCCGACGACGAGGTCGAGGTCTGGCAGCGGCTGGCCGCACAGGCGCCGACAGGGTCACCGCTCGCCCGGGAGGTCGCGAACGCGTTGAACCGGCTCGACTCCGAGCTGCGCTGAGCCCGCCCCGCCGGCCGGCGTGCCCCGGTGGTAGCGTCCGCTAAGCATCCGCTTAGCCGACTCCGGACGAGGAGACCACGTGACGACGAACCGCACCGCCATCGTGACCGGAGCCGCCCGCGGCATCGGGGCCGCCACCGCTCGCCGGCTCGCCGCCGACGGGTTCGCCGTCGGGGTGCTCGACATCGACGAGGCCGCCGGGGCATCGACCGTGGCACAGATCGAGTCCGATGGTGGACGCGCCCAGGCCGTCGGTGTGGACGTCGCTGACGAGACCTCGGTCGAGGCGGCCGTGGCGCGCGTGTTCGAGACGCTGGGTGCCCCGACCGTGCTGGTCAACAACGCGGGCATCATCCGCGACAACCTGCTGTTCAAGATGCCGGTGGAGGACTGGGACGCGGTGATGCAGGTGCACCTGCGCGGATCCTTCCTCATGACCAAGGCGGTGCAGCCGCACATGGTCGATGCCAAGTGGGGGCGGGTGGTCAACCTGTCGAGCACCTCCGCGCTCGGCAACCGCGGCCAGGCCAACTACTCGGCCGCCAAGGCCGGCCTGCAGGGGTTCACCAAGACCCTCGCGATCGAGCTCGGCCGCTTCAACATCACCGCCAACGCGATCGCCCCGGGCTTCATCGCCACCGACATGACCGCCGCGACCGCGGAGCGGATCGGCGTGTCGTTCGACGACTTCAAGACCGCGGTCGCCAAGGAGATCCCGGTCGAGCGCGTCGGCGAGCCCGAGGACATCGCCAACGCGGTGTCGTTCTTCGTCAGCGAGGCCTCGTCGTTCGTCTCCGGCCAGGTGCTCTACGTCGCCGGCGGCCCGAAGGCCTGACCCTCTGGTGACGCGTCAATCCTGCGGAGGGTGACGCGTCAGTCCCAGCTGACGCAGACGGGCCCAGGTGTCCTCCAGGCCCCAGGCCGCGACGATCCGACCGTCACGCACCGTGAAGAAGTAGACCTCGGGGATGTCCCGGAACCGCCTCCCGGTGGCGGGATGGCCCAGCCAGTCACCGACGTGCGTGCCGGAGCAGGTGAACCGACCCACCACCCGATCGCCCTCCGCGACGAGCTCGACGACACGCATCTCGATATCGGCGGACGACGTCAGAAACGGTGCGATCCATCGCCGCGCCGCGGCCGCCAGACGCTCGTCGCCCGGGGCGCCGCCGCGTGCCCATCAGCCGCGCGGGGAGTACATGATCACCGCGACTCCGACCAGGCAGACCAGCGCACCGACCACGTCGTACCGGTCGGGCCGGAAGCCGTCCATCACCATGCCCCAAACCAGGGACCCGGCCACGAAGACACCACCGTAGGCGGCGAGAATGCGCCCGAAGTGAGCCTCTGGCTGCAAGGTGGCGACGAACCCGTACAGGCCGAGCGCGATGACCCCGGCCCCGACCCACAGCAGCCCGCGATGCTCGCGGACCCCCTGCCAGACCAGCCAG
>Ga0075331_1000023_pt1 | contig 27038 bp, 30 predicted proteins | sample MayberrySE_TuleA_FD_120090 | JGI IMG/M metagenome (GOLD analysis project Ga0075331, IMG submission 120090) | Natural and restored wetland microbial communities from the San Francisco Bay, California, USA, that impact long-term carbon... | ecosystem: Environmental > Terrestrial > Soil > Wetlands ... | reverse complement strand
GTGGGCGCGGTCGCGATGGGCGCCACCACCTACGCATGGGTGCTCGAGCACGAGTTCGCCGGCAAGGACCCGTCGGAGTGGCGCTGGCCCTACGAGCAGCCGTGCTGGGTGTTCACCCACCGCGACCTGCCGGAGGTGCCCGGCGCGAAGATCGCCTTCGTCCGCGACGACGTGGCACCGGTGCACGAGCAGATGGTCGCCGAGGCAGGCGGCCGCAACGTGTGGCTGGTGGGTGGCGGCGACCTCGTCGGGCAGTTCGCCGACGCCGGGCTGCTCGACGACGTCTTCGTGATGATCGCGCCGGTGACCCTCGGTGCGGGTGCACCGCTGCTGCCCCGCCGGCTGACGCTGCGGCTCGAGGAGGTGGCGAGGAACGGCGACTTCGCCTGCGCCCACTACTCGGTCGGGAGGCCGGCGGACTGAGGGCGGCGCCGCGCCCGGTCGTCGCCGTCGAGCACGTCGGCCAGCGCCCGCGCGTAGGCGACCGGCACCTCCGGAAGCACCGAGGCATACAGGCCGGGCTCGATCAGCTCGACCTCGCTGACGACCAGCCCGCCGTCGGCCAGACGCATCACGTCGACCCGGGCGTACGGCAGCGCCGACCCGTGCCGATGCTCGACCGCGCGGACCGCGGCCAGGGCCAGGTCCGACAGCTCCTCGGTCAGGTCCGCAGGCCCGGTGTGCCCGCCGTACTCCTCGTGCACGCGGATGTCGTCAGGTCCGGCGCGCTTGACCGCCGCCGCCACGACGGCCCCGCCCAGGACGTAGACGGAGTGCTCGCCCTCGGTGCGCACCGAGGCCACCAGGGGCTGCGCGACCCGCTGGTGCCCGGCCGCCTCGGCGTGCTCCCCCGTGGCGAGCAGACGCAGACCTCGGCCGCTCGCGCCCACGGCTGGCTTGAGCACCGTCGGCCCGGAGGCGGTGAAGGACTCACCCGCGGAGACGGAGCGGGTCGGCACCACCGGCACGCCGAGCGCCTCGAGCTCGACCAGGTAGACCTTGCGGCTGTTCCAGCGCAGCACCGGCAGGGGGTTGACCAGCGCGGTCACGGCGTCGACCCCGGCGGCCCAGGTCAGGAACGTGTCGAGCCTGCCGGTGTAGTCCCACGTGCTGCGCACGGCGACGAGCGGGGCAGCCGACCAGTCGACGGCCAGGTCGTCCCACACGGCCCAGCGCGCCTCCATGCCGAGGTCGGCGAAGGCGGCGTCGATCGACGCGGCCTCCGGTCCGCCGGTCGGCAGCGCGGCGCAGGTGGCGAGCCAGATGTCGGGCACGGCCCTAGCCTGCCAGCCGCCCGGGGGCCACGGGTGGTGTTCAGCCGCCGGCGACCGCCGGGATCACCGAGACCTGCGCCCCCTCGGGCGTCTTGGTGCCGAGCCCGTCGGCGAACCGCACGTCCTCGCTGCCGACGTAGACGTTGACGAACCGGCGCAGCTCGCCCTGCTCGTCGACGATCCGTCCCTTGATCCCGGGGTACGACGAGTCCAGCGAGTCCAGCACGTCGGCCAGGGTCTCGCCCTCGGCGCTGACCTCGGACTCCCCCTTGGTGTAGGTGCGCAGGATCGTGGGGACGCGGACACTGACGCTCATGCGATGACTCCTCAGATCAGGTTGGCGGCGGTGAAGTCTGCGTACGACGACTCGATGGTCGCCGTGGGCCCGACCCGGTCGGCGACGGCGTCGAGCGTCTTCAACCCGTCACCGGTGTTGAACACGACGGTCTCGGCGTCGGGGTCGAGCCGGCCGGCCTCGACCAGCTTCTTCAGAGTCGCCACCGTCACCCCGCCGGCCGTCTCGGCGAAGATCCCCTCGGTGCGCGCGAGCAGCGTGATGCCCTCGCGCACCTCCTCGTCGGTGACGTCCTCGACGGCCCCGCCGGTGCGCCGCACGGTGTCGAGCACGTACGGGCCGTCCGCCGGGTTGCCGATCGCGAGCGACTTGGCGATGGTGTCGGGCCGCACCGGCCGCACCACGTCGTACCCGTCCTTGAAGGCGGAGGCGACCGGGGCGCATCCCGCCGCCTGCGCGCCGAAGATCCGGTACGGCGAGTCCTCCACCAGACCGAGCCCGGTCAGCTCACCGAAGCTCTTGTCGACCTTGGTCAGCTGCGAGCCCGACGCGACCGGGATGACCACCTGCTGCGGCAGCCGCCAACCGAGCTGCTCGGCGACCTCGAAGCCGAGCGTCTTGGAGCCCTCGGCGTAGTAGGGACGGACGTTGACGTTGACGAACGCCCAGCCCTCCTCCTCACCGGCGATCTCGGACGCGAGCTTGTTGACGTCGTCGTAGTTGCCCTTGACCGCCACGAGCGTGCCGCCGTAGACGGCGGTCGTGAGCACCTTGGGCCGCTCGAGGTCGTGCGGGATGAACACGACCGTCTTGATGCCCGCGCGGGCGCCGGCAGCAGCAACGGCGTTGGCGAGGTTGCCCGTCGAAGGGCACGCGAAGACCGTCATGCCGAGCTCGCGGGCTGCGGACAGCGCCTGGGCGACGACGCGGTCCTTGAACGAGTGCGTCGGGTTGCCGGAGTCGTCCTTCACCCACAGCTTGCGGATGCCGAGCGCCCGCGCCAGGTTGTCCGCCTCGACGAGCCGGGTGTAGCCGGGCTCCATGTTGCGCGAGGCGGTGATGTCGCTCGGCACCGGCAGCAGCGGCTGGTAGCGCCAGATGTTCTTCGGGCCGGCCTCGATCCGGGCCCTGGTGATCTCGGGGAAGTCGTAGGACACCTCGAGCGGGCCGAAACACTCCAGACAGGCGTAGAAGGGGCCTAGCTCCTGCTGGTGCCCGCAGGCTCGGCAGGTGAGACCGACAGCGTTGCCGAAGGCCCCAGGGCGCAGGGCGGTGGAGCCGGGAGTGGCGGTAAGGGTCGTGCTCACGAGGCCTCCTTCTCATCTCTCCCGCATCGACTCTCGGCGCGGGACGGACGTGGCACCGTGGCCGGCTCGGAGACCCGTGATCGAAGAGAGTCGTCGCTGGCTGGTTGCCGGGGCTTCACAGGGCCGTATCCCTCTGCCCCTCTCGATGAGCTGCCCGTCAGCCTAGACGGGGGCTACCGGCCCTGCCCAATCACGTCCGCATTCTGGGAATCCTGCCCGTATCCCGAGACCCCTCGGCGGGTCAGGCCGGGCGGGTACGGCGTTCGGCGTGGCGAGCCCGGGCCTCCACGACCGTGGTCGGGTAGCCACCGTCCGCGAGGCCGGCGAGCTGTTCGAACGGGTTGCGGGTGCCGGGGTTGCGGCACCATGCCCACGAGATCGCCGCCCCCACGCCGTAGAGCGGGAGCATCGGCAGCCCGAGACACGCGACGTACTGCCAGGCGTGCCGCTCCTCGTGGGCGAGCAGCTGCGGCCGCTGCAGCAGCCAGTCGGCGCCGTGCGGCGTCACCACCACCGAGCCCAGGGTGAGCGCCCGCGCCCGCAGCAGCGGCAGCCGGAACCGCTCGGCGACCCACAGTCCGCGCGGCGCGGGGACCAGCCGGGCACCACCGAGGCGGCCGACGGCGAGCCCGAGGGGCGTGCTGAGGTTGACCCAGTTGAGGACCTGCCGGGCCCGCCACGCCTGCATCGCTCAGCGCCCCCGGTCGCGGCCCTGCCGTGGGGCCTCCAGCTCGGCCAGCACCGCACGCAGCCAGGCGACGACACCGGACGGACCGTCGACGACGAGGTCGGCGCGCTCGGCCAGGGCCTGCACCTCGCTCGACCCCGAGCACACGAGCAGGCCGAGCACGCCCTCCGCGCGCAGCTGGTCCATGGCGTCGAAGGCCGCGAGGTCGCCGAGGTCGTCACCGACGAAGGCCGCGACCCGCACACCGGTCTGCTCGACCAGCCCCCGCAGCGCGCCACCCTTGTCGGCACCACGGGGCCGCAGCTCCAGGACCAGTCGACCGAGCTCGAGCACCAGCCCCGCCTCGTCCGCGAGGTCGGCCAGCGGGCCGCGCAGCCGCGTGAAGGCTCCCTGGGGGTCGGCGGAGCGCCGGGTGTGCACCGCGACGGCCGCGTGCTTGTCCTCGACGAAAGCATCGTCGGCGTCGGCGGTGGCGAGCAGCCCCGGCAGCTCACGGCGTACCCGGTCCAGGCCAGGGTGCGGCGGCGGGGCGTGCACCTCGCCGGTGGCGGAGGTCCAGCGCTCGAGGCCGTAGTGGCCGAGCACGACCAGGTCGCCCCGGCCGACGACCGCACCGAGGTCGAGCCACTCGGCGGCCACACCCGCCGGCCGGCCGGTGATCACCGCGACGTGGCCGACGGCGTCGGCCAGCCTGGCCAGCAGTGCGGGTGCCTCGGGGTGCGCGAAGGCCCGGTCCGGGTCGTCGACGATCGGCGCGAGCGTGCCGTCGTAGTCGAAGGCGAGCAGCGCACGGTCCGGGTCGGCGCGCACGGCCCGCAGCCAGGCGGCGCCGGTCTCGGTCGTCTGCACGGGAGAGCAGCCTACGCGGCAGGGACCGGACCGGCCGTCTCAGACGGCGTCGGTGGTGAGGATGACGGTCAGCCGGTCGAACTTCATCGGAGACACGGCGCCTCGGGTGCGGCTGATGCCCAGCGTGTTGGCGAGCTGGGTCGCGGCGTCGGCCATGCCGTCGGGGTAGTAGACCGTGCTCTCCGGGATGTTGCCCCGCCAGTTGTCGATCCCGACGACCTGCCAGCCGGCGTCCTGCAGCTGCGCCGCCTTGGAGCTCGCCAGCCCGCTGACCGACGTCATGTTGTAGACCTCGACGTAGACCGACGGGACGGCCGGCTCCGGGGCGGCCGTGGGCTTCGGTTTCGGCTTGGGCTTGGGCTTGGGCTTCGACTCGGACGTGCGCCGCTGCTTCGGCGACGGCTTGGGCGACGGCTCCTGCGTGGAGGGTTCCGCCGTGGCCGTCGACTGCGTGGTCGGCTCGTCGCTCGCGGCCGTGGTGTCGTCGCCCGAGCCGTCGAGCACGAACGCCACCAGCGCCGCGGTGATCGCCGCCGCGCTCACCACCGTCACCATCGACGAGGTGATCCGCCCCGCCGCGCCCCGCCCCTTGGCACGCATCGCGCTCAGACCTCGAACCCGAGCCGACGCGCCGAGCGTGCCCGCTGCCGGGCCGAGCGCAGCCGGCGCAGCCGCTTGACCAGCAGCGGGTCGAACGCGAGCGCGGACTCGCGGTCGAGCAGGGCGTTGAGCACCTGGTAGTAGCGCGTCGCGGACATGTCGAACTGCTCGCGGATCGCTTGCTCCTTGGCACCGGCGTACTTCCACCACTGGCGCTCGAAGCTCAGGATCTGCTGGTCACGATCAGTGAGCTCCTGCGCGGCACGGGCGGACTCCCCCGATGTCACCATGTCAGCAGGCTCCTCCTGGAACACTGCCTGCTGCGTCGCGTTAGCGGCGTCACTCCCCGACATGGGCCATCTCCATCGCATCTCGCGTACTGCTGCGGTTGTCGCTGCGCCTCATCGTAAGCGACGAACAACATCGATGTGGTTTGTGCGCGTACGACGCGCCGAGCGGGTCCGGCAGCGCCCCTCGCCCGATGAACGCCCTGGTCAGCAGGCACAATCGGGTCCGTGACCACACCCGTCGGCTGGGGCATCATCGCCACCGGCAAGATCGCCCACTCCTTCGCATCCGACCTCGCGCTGCTGCCCGACGCCTGGATCGCCGCGGTCGGGTCGCGCTCCCTGGAGTCGGCCCGCGCCTTCACGGCCGAGCACGCACCCAGCGCCCGAGCATACGGGTCGTACGGCGAGGTGGCCGACGACCCCCGCGTCGACATCGTCTACGTGGCCACCCCGCACTCGATGCACCACGCCGACGTCATGCGCTGCTTCGAGGCGGGCAAGCCGGTGCTGTGCGAGAAGGCCCTGACGCTCAACGCGCGCGAGTCCGCCGAGCTCGTCACGGAGGCGCGTCGGCGTGGGCTGTTCTTCATGGAGGCGATGTGGATGCGGTGCAACCCGATCGTCCAGCGCATCCGCGACCTCGTGCACGACGGTGCGGTCGGCCAGGTGACCCAGCTGCGTGCCGACCTCGGCTTCGTGGCCGACTTCCCGCCCTCGCACCGGCTCTACGACCCCGAGCTCGGCGGGAGCGTCCTGCTCGACATGGGGATCTACCCGCTCACGTTCGCCCACCTGATGCTGGGCGAGCCGGCCAGCGTGGCGGCCGTGGCCACGCTGTCGGACCGTGGCGTGGACCTCGACACCTCGGTCAGCCTCGGGTACGACGCCGGAGGCGTCGCCGCGCTCACCTGCTCCACGACGTCGTGGCTGTCGTGCACGGCCGCGGTCGCGGGCGACCGCGGCCGGATCGACGTGTCGCCGCGGTTCCACCACCCGACCTGTTTCACGCTCTACCGGGACGGCGGATCCGAGGTCTTCGAGCACGAGCCCTTCGGCAGGGGCTACACCTACGAGGCGGTCGAGGCGATGCGCTGCCTGCGCGAGGGGCTGACCGAGAGCCCGATGGTGCCGCTCGACGAGAGCGTCGCGATCATGCGCCTCATGGACACCATCCGTGACCAGCTCGGCGTGCGGTTCGCCGTCGACTGACTAGGCGGGGCTCCACGCGGGGTCGCGGCCGAAGCGGGCGATCAGCCGGTCCTGCGGGTCGTCGGAGTCGGTCCGTACCCGTTCGGCGATCACGCCACCCTTGCGGTACATCTCCTCGCGTCCGGCGAACCACCCGGCGACGGCCTCGACCACAGCCGGGTCGAACCGGGTGTCCCCGCCGACAGCGACGGCCAGGTCCCAGGCGTGGACCAGGTGGTCGGTCGTGAGCTGCCACACGTACTCCTCGACCTTCTCCTCGCCGTAGGAGAGGTGGACGGTTCCGCCCTGCGGCAGGCGCTCGGCGACGCCCGTCGTCGCGCTGTCGCCGGCCGCTCGGGCGGCCTCGGCCGGTCGCGCGCCCAGCAGGTCGCCGTCGAAGGCGTCACCCACGTCCTCGATCGTCCGTCCACGCAGCAGGGGCTCGGTCCACAGGTCCTCCCCGACGACGTGGTTGACGAGATCGTGCACGGACCATCCCTCGCAGGGCGTCGGTGCCGACCACTGCCCGTCACCCACCGCGGTGACCCGCTCGACGAAGGCGGACACCGTCCGGTGGTGCAGCGCTTCCAGATCCATGCCATCAGCCTGCTCGTGGATACCGGCGGCGTCCACCGTGCGTACCGTGGATGGCGGCCGGCGTGAACTGCGAGACGATCATGTACGTCGACGCCAACCCGTGGGAGGGGAAGCCTTGGTCTACTGGCTCACCCGGCTGCTGCTGATCCCGCTCGCTCGCCTGGTCTGGCGTCCGGCCGTCGAAGGGCGTGCGAACGTGCCCGCCACGGGTCCGGTGCTCATCGCCAGCAACCATCTGTCGTTCGTCGACTCGATGGTGATTCCCCTGGTGGCGCCGCGACGCGTGGTGTTCCTGGCGAAGGCCGAGTACTTCCGTGCGACCGACCTGCGTGGGCGGCTCCTGGGCAAGTTCTTCGCCGCGCTCGGGGCAATCCCGGTCGAACGGGCCAGCCACCGGGCCGCCCAGGAGGCGCTCGACGCCACGCTGGAGGTGCTCTCGCGCGGCGACGCGTTCGGGATCTACCCCGAGGGCACGCGGTCCCGTGACGGCCGGTTGTACCGGGGCCGGACCGGCGTCGCCTGGCTGGCGCTGACCGCGGGCTGTCCCGTCGTACCCGTCGGGCTGATCGGCACCGAGCAGATCCAGCCGGTCGGCGCGCGGTTCCCGCGGGTACGCCGGATCACGGTCCGGTTCGGTCAGCCGATGGAGTTCCCCGACTACCACGGCAGGGCGCGGTCCGGAGTCGCCCGTCGCGAGGTCACCGACCAGATCATGGATGCCATCGCCGAGCTCAGCGGGCAGCCACGATGCACCACCTACAACGAGCGCAGCGAGCTGACGTGACGAGCCCGACAGGCGACGGGACTTGAGTCATCTGGCGGCGGTTGGGCACGAGCGGTTTACTGTCAGCGAGTCACCGGAGCACAAGGAGGTCGGACCCCCGTGTCGCAGGAGTCCCGTGTGAGCTCGACCAGCGACATGGTCGTGGTGGCCAACCGTCTGCCCGTCGACCGAGTGGTCGATGACGACGGGGGGATCACCTGGCGCCGCTCCCCCGGCGGGCTCGTCACCGCCCTCGAGCCGGTGCTGCGTCGGCACAACGGCGCATGGATCGGCTGGCCGGGCAGCGGCACCGACGGGTTGGAGCCGTTCGAGCAGGAGGGGCTGGACCTCGTGCCGGTCGGGCTCACCGACGCCGAGATCGAGGAGTACTACGAGGGGTTCTCCAACGCGACCCTCTGGCCGCTCTACCACGACGTGATCGTCGCCCCGGAGTTCCATCGCGAGTGGTGGGACGCCTACGTCTCGGTCAACCGCCGGTTCGCCCACAAGGCCGCGCAGACCGCCGCCGAGGGTGCGATCGTGTGGGTGCACGACTACCAGCTGCAGCTGGTGCCTCGGATGCTGCGCGAGCTGCGACCGGACCTGCGCATAGGGTTCTTCCTGCACATCCCGTTCCCTCCGGCCGAGCTCTTCCAGCAGCTGCCCTGGCGGCGACGGATCATCGAGGGGTTGCTCGGCGCCGACCTCGTGGGCTTCCAGGTGCCCGGTGCTGCTGCGAACTTCGTCCGGCTGGTCCGCAACCTCACGGGTAACAAGACCCATCGCGACCGGGTGATGCTGCCCGACGGCCGGCTGGTGCGCGCCAAGTCCTACCCGATCTCCATCGACGCCGACGGCTTGGAGCAGCTGGCCCGGCTCCCGGAGACCCAGCAGCGCGCCAAGGAGATCCGCGAGGAGATCGGCAACCCGCGCCGGATCCTGCTCGGCGTCGACCGGCTCGACTACACCAAGGGCATCCGCCAGCGCCTGCGCGCCTTCGGCGAGCTGCTGCGCGACGACGAGATCACGGTCGACGATGCCGTCTTCATCCAGGTGGCGACGCCGTCGCGGGAGCGGGTCGAGCAGTACCGCGTGCTGCGCGACGACATCGACATGCTCGTCGGGCGGATCAACGGCGACTACGGGCGCATCGGCACCGCCGCGATCAACTACATGCACACGTCGTTCGACCGCGCCGAGATGGCCGCGCTGTTCCTCGCCGCCGACGTCATGGTGGTCACCCCGCTGCGCGACGGGATGAACCTCGTCGCGAAGGAGTACGTCGCCTGCCGGTCCGGCAACGACGGCGCCCTGGTGCTCAGTGAGTTCGCCGGCGCCGCGGCCGAGCTCAAGCAGGCCTTCCTCGTCAACCCCTACGACATCGACGGGCTCAAGGAGTGCCTGCTGCGCACCCTGCGCAGCGACCGACGGGACCTGAGCCGACGTATGAAGGCGATGCGCAGGCACGTGCTCGAGCACGACATCAACCGCTGGGCTTCGGAGTTCCTCGACCAGCTGAGCACCAGGGAGTGACCGGATGAGCGTTGCACCGCTGGCGAAGCTGATGCCCAGCGTCCCCGGCCTGCCCGCGCCCGAGCAGCTGCTGGCCGCCGGCGCCAACGTCGCCCACAAGATCCTGTACGGCGGCCTCGCCGACCTGCGGCAGATGCCGCGCACGCTCATCGACGACGGCACGCTGCGGGAGGTCTACCACTACCGACCCGGCGCCGGCTCGCGCTCGGACGGCCTCCCGGTGCTGCTGGTCACCCCGCTCGCGGCGCCCGCGCTCTGCTTCGACCTGCGACGAGGCTGCTCCCTGGTCGAGCACCTCGTGCAGCGTGGACGGCCGACCTACCTCGTCGAGTACGGCGAGGTGAGCTTCGCCGACCGCCGGCTGGGGGTCGAGCACTGGATCGACGAGGTGCTGCCCGCTGCGATCCGGGCCGCGAGCCGACACGCGGGCGGCAAGCCCGTGCACGTCGTGGGATGGAGCCTCGGCGGCATCTTCGCCACGCTCGCCGCTGCCGACCACCAGGACCTGCCCATCGCGTCGGTCACCGCGATCGGCGCACCGTTCGACGTGGAGAAGGTCCCACTGATCGCCCCTTTCCGCCCGCTCGTCAACCTCGCCGACGGTGCGATCCTCAGCGGTGTCTACCGCCTGTTCGGTGGGGCACCGAAGCCGCTGGTCAAGCGCGCCTTCCAGCTCTCCAGCATCGACAAGCTGGTGACCCGCCCGGTGGCGCTCGTGACCCACCTCGACGACGCGGACTTCCTGGCCCAGGTGGAGGCGGTGGACCGGTTCACGGCCAACATGATCGCCTACCCGGGCCGCACCTTCGGCCAGCTCTACCACCGGTTCCTGCGCGCGAACGCCCTCGCTAGCGGGGGCTACGACGTGGGAGACCGCCGGATCGAGCTCAGCGCGCTGGACCGGCCCCTGCTGGTGCTCGCCGGAGCGGCCGACGCGATCGCACCGATCGACGCCGTACGCCCGCTGGTCGACATGGTGCCGCAGGCGTCACCGCGGTTCGAGGTCGTGCCCGGAGGCCACCTCGGCATGCTCACCGGCCGCCAGGCGCGGAGCACGACCTGGCGCGTGCTCGGCGACTTCCTGGCCGGTGTCGAGGAAGCGGACGATCTCCCGGCCGCGGAAGCTCCCGCCGGGCCCGCGCCGATCGGGATGAGCCGCAACCGCCTGCACACGTCGGCGAAGACCCGAGCCGCGCTCGCCGGCAAGCGCTGACCGCCGCCGACGGCGGACGCGGGGTGGCGGCCCCACGGGCGAGCCGCGCCCTAGGCTGGCGGCCGTGAGTGCGCAGACCCGCAGACCTCTGACCGAGCTGATGGCTGCCGACTGGGCGCACGCCCTGGCGCCCGTGGAGCACCGGATCGCCTCCGCAGGCGACTTCCTGCGGGCAGAGGTGGCGGCCGGTCGCCCCTACCTGCCGTCCGGCGAGCGCATCCTGCGCGCCTTCGGCGAACCGCTCGCCGACGTCCGCGTGCTGGTCGTCGGGCAGGACCCCTACCCCACCCCCGGCCACGCCGTGGGACTGTCGTTCTCCGTCGAGCCGCACGTGCGGCCGCTGCCCAAGAGCCTGGTCAACATCTTCCGCGAGCTCGTCGACGACGTCGGGGTCGAGCCACCGGTCAGCGGCGACCTCACCCCGTGGAGCAAGCAGGGTGTCCTGCTGCTCAACCGGGTGCTCTCCGTGCGAGCCGGCAGCGCCGGGAGCCATCGTGGCCGCGGCTGGGAGGAGGTCACCGAGCGGGCGATCCATGCGCTGGTCGAGCGCGGCGGCCCACTGGTGGCGATCCTGTGGGGCCGGGACGCGCAGACGCTCAAGCCGATGCTCCGCGGGGTGCCCTGCGTCGAGTCGGCCCACCCGAGCCCGCTGTCGGCGCACCGCGGCTTCTTCGGCTCCAAGCCGTTCAGCCGGGTCAACGCGCTGCTGGCCGACCAGGGCGCGGCGCCGGTCGACTGGTCGCTGGCCTGATGTCCAGCACGCCCGAGCCCGGCTGGCCGCTCGCCGCCGCGCTGGTCGTGCTGGTGGTCATCGCCGTGGTCGCCGCCACCGCCGGCGGCATGCGGATCCGGCGCGACATCGTCGTCGCCTGCATCCGCGCTGTCGCGCAGCTCGCCGTCGTGTCGCTGGCGATCACCGCTGTGCTCAGCCATCTGTCGTGGTCCGCGGCGTTCGCGTTCCTGATGTTCGCCGTCGCCGCGTGGACGTCGGCCGAGCGCATCGGCGCACCGCGCGACGTCGCCTGGGTCGCGGCGGCCATCGCCGCCGGTGTCGCGCCCGTGCTCGCCCTGCTGCTCGGCTCCGGCGTCATCCCGAGGACCGGTGCCGCGCTGGTGCCCACGGCCGGCATCGTCATCGGCGGCGCCATGACCGCGAACACGCTCACCGGCCGGCGCGCCTTCGACGAGCTGAGGTCCCAGACCGGCGTCTACGAAGCGGCACTCGCGATCGGCCTTCCGCGGCGGGAGGCGACGCTGGAGGTGGTGCAGCCGACGACGCCGGAGGCGCTGACGCCGGTGCTGGACCAGACCCGCACGGTGGGACTGGTGACCCTGCCCGGCGCGTACGTGGGTGTGCTCCTGGGTGGCGGGACCCCGCTGGAGGCCGGTGCCGCGCAGGTGATGGTGCTGGTGGGCCTGGTCGCCGCCGAGACCGTGGTGGCGCTGGTCCTCACCCACCTGATCGCGACCCGCAGGGTGTTGCCGCCGCGGCTGCGGTCCGATCTCGCGCACTAGGGATTCTCCCGCGGCGTCGCTGGGTACGCCTCCCGACACCGACGACACGTGTGGGAGTCAGCATGAGCGAGTCAGGGCCGAGCAGGACCGAGCAGCGGGCGGGGGAGCTGCGATCGGGGGGTGGCGGCAAGGTCGTCATGTTCGCCCTCTCGGCCGCGGTCGGGGGCTTCCTCTTCGGTTTCGACACCGCCGTCATCAACGGCGGTGTCGCCGCGATCCAGGCACAGTTCGAGCTCAGCTCCTTTGTCACCGGGCTCGCCGTCGCGGTGGCGCTGCTCGGCTCCGCGCTCGGCGCCTGGTACGCCGGTCGACTGGCCGACAACTGGGGTCGCGTCCGGGTGATGCAGCTCGGCGCGGTGCTGTTCTTCGCCAGCGCGCTCGGGTCGGGGCTCGCGTTCGGGCCGTGGGACCTCGTCGTCTGGCGCATCGTCGGCGGCGTGGGCATCGGCATCGCATCGGTGATCGCACCGGCGTACATCGCCGAGATCGCACCGGCCCACCTGCGCGGGCGGCTCGGCTCGCTGCAGCAGCTCGCGATCGTCAGCGGCATCTTCGTCGCCCTGCTGTCCGACGCGTGGCTCGCGGGCATCGCGGGCGGGGCCGCAGAGACCCTCTGGCTCGGCCTGGACGCCTGGCGCTGGATGCTGCTCGTCGAGGTCGTGCCGGCGGTGATCTACGGCGTGGTGGCGATGAGCATCCCCGAGTCGCCGCGCTTCCTGGTGGCCCAGGGGGAGACCACCCGTGCGGCCGAGGTGTTGCGGTCGGCGCTCAAGCTGGCCCGTCCGCACGAGAAGGTCGAGTCGATCAAGGCCAGCCTGCGCCGGGAGGACGAGCCCTCGCTGCGCGACCTGCGCGGCCCCCACCTCGGTCTGCTGGCGATCGTGTGGGTCGGCATCCTGCTGTCGGCGTTCCAGCAGTTCGTCGGCATCAACGTGATCTTCTACTACTCGACCTCGCTGTGGCAGGCCGTCGGGTTCAGCGAGTCCGACTCCTTCACCTCCTCGGTGATCACCTCGATCGTGAACATCGTGGTGACCGTGGTCGCGATCCTGCTGGTGGACCGGATCGGCCGCCGCAAGCTGCTGCTCACCGGCTCGGCCGGGATGACCGTGTCTCTGGCGACGATGGCGATCTGTTTCTCGCAGGCGTCGATGGCGGGTGGCGAGCCCTCGCTCCCCGACCCGTTCGGACCGATCGCGTTCTTCGCCGCCAACGCCTTCGTGGTGTTCTTCGGGGCGTCCTGGGGCCCGGTCGTGTGGGTCCTGCTGGGCGAGATGTTCCCCAACCGGATCCGCGCGATGGGCCTGGCCGTCGCCGCTGCCGCCCAGTGGGTGGCGAACTTCCTCATCACGGTGACCTTCCCGCCGCTGTCGCAGGAGATCTCGCTGTGGTTCGCCTACGGCCTCTACGCCACGTTCGCGCTGATCAGCTTCCCCTTCGTCTACTGGAAGGTGCCCGAGACCAACGGCCGTGAGCTGGAGGACATGAGCAACGACGTGCCCTCCCGCGCCCAGCGGTCCGAGCGGGCAGGGGTCTGACCCCGCGCATCTGGACGGCAATACCCCTCCCCCGTATCATGGAGAGAACCGCCGATGTCCCCGGGGAGTCCCACATGACCGCAGCCGAGCCGCACCAGCACTACGGCTACATCCACCACAAGGACGACTACCTCAAACGGCTGCGCCGGATCGAGGGACAGGCACGCGGGCTGCAGAAGATGGTCGAGGACGAGAAGTACTGCATCGACATCCTCACCCAGGTCTCGGCGATGACGAAGGCACTGCAGTCGGTGGCGCTCGGACTGCTCGAGGAGCACATGAACCACTGCGTGGTCGATGCCGCTCGTCACAGTGACCAGGAGGCGGACGCCAAGATCAAGGAGGCCGCGGACGCCATCGCGCGCCTGGTCCGCTCCTGACCGACCGCTGGCGGGTGCTCACCCGGCGGATCCACCACAGTCCGACGACCGGCAGCACCAGCGGCACGAAGCCGTAGCCCTGACCGTAGACCGACCACACGGTCGCGTCGGGGAACGCCTCGGGCGCTGCCAGGCTCCAGGTGCCGACCACGAGTACGCCGACCAGCTCGATGCCGCACGCGACGAGCGCCAACCGCAACGCGTCCCGCGCCAGCGCCACCGTCGCCACCACGTAGACGAGGGCGGCGAGCGCCGAGAGCAGGTACGCCACGGGGGCGTCCCCGAACCGGGACACGATCTGCACCGCGGAGCGCGCCGTCGCAGAGATGGCGAAGACCCCGTAGACGGCGACGAGCAGGCGCCCGGGTCCGCGGCGGGCGTCAGGCACCGCCGGCCCAGATCTGCTGCATGCGCACGACCATCACAGCGACCACCAGGCAGGCCACGACCAGCACGGCCGTGCCCCACCGGCTCTTCTCCGCGACCGACCACACCACCGCGCCCGGGAGGATCAGCAGGGCGGTCAGCAGGTAGCCGATGAAGGAGGCTCCGTCGACCTCGCGGGTGGTGTTGGCGAGGGCGATCGACCCGCCGACCAGCTGCGCGACCAGGGCCACCTCGATCGCGGCCAGGCCGTAGAACAAGGGGTTGTCGAGGCGCCGGTCGAGCGCGACGTACACGAGGCACCAGGCCGCCAGCAGCAGGCTGGCGCCGATGAGGATGGAGGCGACCGTGTCGTGCACGGTCAGCACCCTACGGCCCGCGAGAATCGACCGCGCGGGCGATCTTCGCACCGGACCGGTCCGCACGCGCAGCAGGCATGACCGCACGGTCGATCTTCGCGGGCGGGGCCCAGGGCGGCCGGCACGAGTCAGGCCCGCGACCGCCACAGCAGCCACACGAAGTACGGCGTCCCGATGAGCGCGGTCACCAGGCCGGCGGGCAGCTGCGCCGGCGCGATCACGGTGCGTCCGAGGGTGTCGGCGAGGCTGACCAGCAGCGCGCCGAGCAGCGCGGCGACCGGCAGCACTCGCGCGTTGCGCCCACCCACGAGCGCTCGGGCCGCGTGCGGAGCGACCAGCCCGACGAAGCCCACGACGCCGATCGCGGAGACCGCGGTCGCGGTGAGCAGTGCCGCGCCGGTGAGGGCCAGCAGGCGCGTGCGTTCGAGCCGGACACCGAGCACGCGCGGGGTGTCGTCGTCGACGGCGAGCAGGTCGAGATCGCGACGGGCCAGTGCCAGCAGGGGAATCGCGACGACCAGCGCCAGCGCGACCGGCACGACCTGCGGAAGGGTGCGGCCATAGGTCGACCCCGACAGCCAGGTGAGCGCCTTCGCGGTGTTCCAGGGGTCGCTCAGCACGATCACCATCGTGGTGAGCGCGGCGCACCCGGCCGACATCCCGATGCCGATCAGGACCAGCCGGTCCGAGCTGAGCCCGCCCCGCCACGCCAGCAGATAGACCACGGCGAACGTCAGCAGGGCGCCCGACCCGGCCACCGACGACAACGCCAGGACGCCGGCCGCCGGCACGAAGGTGATCAGGCAGACCGCCCCGAACCCGGCCCCCGCGGTGATCCCGAGCAGACCCGGTTCGGCCAGCGGGTTCCGGCATACCGCCTGCACCGTCGTACCCGCGAGCGCGAGGGCGGTGCCGGCCAGCAGCGCCGCGGCCACCCTCGGCAGCCGAGTCTCCAGCACGAAGGTGACGGCCAGGCTTGCACGGTCACGCAGCCAGTTGGCGACGTCCCCGGTGAGCAGCAGGGTGTCGCCGAGCAGCGTGCCGGCCACGGCCGCAGCACACACGGCCGCGGTCGCGACCGCCACCGTGAACCAGAACGCCCGCGCCGACCGGGCGCTCGACACCCGCGCCACGGGTGGCTGCCGGGTCGGGCCGGAGTCGCGGCGGCCACGCGCCAGCCACACCAGGACGGCGGCGCCGGCCACACTGGTCACGATGCCGATGGGGAGGTCGACACCGGCCTGCGCTCCGAGCAGCGCCCGCACCAGCACGTCGGCCGCCAGGACGATCACGATGCCCGCGATGCCCGACATCGGCAGCAGGACGCGGTGCCGCGCCAGGACCTTCGACCGCGCGCCCAACAGCCGCACGATCACGGGCGCGCACAGACCGACGAAGCCGATCGGTCCCGCCACCGTGACCGCAGCCGCGGACAGCAGCACCGCCAGCACCGTCACCTGCACCCGGGTACGTCGAACGGGCACCCCCAGCACGGATGCGGTGTCGTCCCCCAGCGCGAGGATGTCGAGCCGGTGGCCGATCCCGAACAGCGCCGCCGCGGCCAGGGCTACCACCGGCGCCATCTGCGTCACCGCGCCGAGGTCGGCCTGCACGAGTGAGCCGCTGCCCCAGGCCAACAGCCCCACCGTGTCCTGCTCGAAGAGCAGCAGCAGCACCGTCGTGGCCGCCGCGAGGGCCAGCGCGGTGGCCGAGCCGGCGAGGATGAGCCGCGTGGGACCGGACACTCCCCCGGAGGCCAGCGCGAAGACCAGCCCCGCCGCCAGCAGCCCACCGGTGAAGGCCAGGCCACCGACCGGCAAGGTGGGCAGCGAGACCCCTACCGCCGCGGCCGTCACCACCGCCAGGTGTGCGCCCGCGTTCACCGCCAGCGTGTCCGGCGAGGCGAGCGCGTTGCGGGCCAGGGACTGGAACGCCGCCCCGGCGATGCCGAGCGCGAGTCCGACCACCAGCCCGGCCAGCAGCCGCGGCAGCCGGGAGGCCACCAGGACGTTCCACGCCTCGGTGCTGCCGCTGCCGGTCGCCAGGGCGACCAGGTCACCCGCGTCGACCGACGACGTTCCCTGGGTGAGGTGCACCGCGGAGAGCGATACGACCGCAGCGCTACCGCAGACCAGGAGGAGCGCAGTCCCGAGCGGGTGCGCCGCGGCGGCCGCTGCCTGGGCAGGCTCCGGCCGCCGCGGCGACAGCAGCTGGGTCAAGACGCGAGCGCCTCGACGACCTGGTCGATGAAGAGCTCCGAGGAGGCCGGCCCGCCGAAGGTCCACGTGCCGGGGTCGAGCTTGTGCACCTGCCCCTGCCTGACGAAGGGCTGCGACCTCCAGATCTCGTTGTCGGCAAGCCCTTCGGCGAACACGTCGTCCTCGGAGGCGCTGTAGAAGAACTGCACGTCGCCGAGCTTGCTCAGACCCTCGACGTCGGTCTGGCCCAGGCCCCACATCGGGTCGACCTTGCCCTGCCAGGCGTTCTCCAGCCCCATCCGCGCGGCCAGCTCCGACATCAGCGAGCCGCGGCCGAACATCCGGATGGCGACCGTGCTGCCCTCCATCCAGCCGTCGGCCATCGCGAACTTCTCGTCGGCCATGCCCGCGTCAGCGATCTGCTGCCTGCCCTCGGCGAGTGCGTCGTCGAAGTCGGAGAGGACCTGCTCGCCCTTGTCCTCGGTGCCGGTCGCCTCGGCGAGCAGCTCGACGTTGTGCTTCATCTGGCCGATGTTGTCCTCGGTGTCGCTACCGAGCACGGTGACGACCGGCACGTACTCCTCGATCTGCTTGACCAGGGCGGACCCGCGCTCGGCCTCCATCACGACGAGGTCGGGCTCCAGCGCCACGATCGAGTCGATGCTCGGCTCGGCGCGCGTGCCGACGTCCTCCACGTCGTCGTCGAGCGGTTCTGCCGTGCCCACCCAGGTCTCGTAGCCCTCGACATCGGCGACGCCGACCGGCATCACGTCGAGCGTCGCCAGGATCTCGGCCTCGGACCACTCGAGGGCGACGACGTCGTCGGCGGGACCCTCGAGAGTCACCTGCTTGCCCCGGCTGTCGGTCACCGTGACCGGGTCCGAGCTGGCCGAGGCCGAGGCCGAACCGCTGGAGGCGTCGTCGGACGTCGCAGGCTCGGTGGTCCCGCAGGCGGACAGGGCGAGTGCGGCGGCAGCCGTGACGGCTGCGACGCGAGTGGATCGCATGGGTGTGGTGCCTTTCTGGGCAGGGGGTTCAGAGGGCAGCCGCCGGCGCGAGCCGGCTGGTGTGCTTGCCCATGGGCTGGGTCGTGACGCACCCGGTGCGCGGGTCGGTGCCGACCTCGATGCGCAGGCCGTAGGCGCGGCTGAGCGCGTCGCTGGTGAGGACGTCGGTCGGGTCGCCGCAGGACCACACCCGCCCCTCGGCGAGGAGCGCGATCCGGTCGGCGACCGCGGCCGCGTGGTTGAGGTCGTGCAGGACGACGCCGACGGCGACGTCATGGTCGTCGGCCAGGTCCCGGACGAGGTCGAGGATCTCCACCTGGTAGCGCAGGTCGAGGTGGTTGGTCGGCTCGTCGAGCAGCAGCACGCCGGTGTCCTGCGCCAGCGCGGTGGCGAGCCAGACCCGCTGACGCTCTCCTCCGGAGAGCTCGTCCACGCAGCGATCCGCCATGCCGTCGACGCCGGTCACGGTCATCGCCCGCTCGATCGCCGCAGCGCCTCCGGGATCGCCGGTGCGCCAGCGCCCCCGGTAGGGGTGGCGGCCGTAGCTGACGACGTCGCGCACGCAGACGCCCGTCGGGGTCGGTCGGCTCTGCGCGAGCATGCTCACCCGTTGGGCGAACTCCTTGGCCGAGAGCGCCGCTGCCGCCCCACCGTCGGCGAGCAGCACCTCGCCGCTGCTGGGCCGGTGCAGTCGCGCCAGTGCTCGCAGCAGCGTGGACTTCCCGCTGCCGTTGGGGCCGACCAGGGCCGTGACCTCGCCCTGGCGCAGGGCGATGTCGACGCCCGAGAGGACGTCGTGCCCGGCGTACCCGAGGGAGAGATCATCGGCGCGCATGCTGGGCGCAGGAGCGAACATGTCGGCAAGGTTAGCCTTGCCTTATTTATCCCCGCAATCCGGGGCTCAGCTGCTGGACTCGTCCGAGAGCTGGGAGAGCGCCGCCTCGGAGGCGGCCAGCTCGGTCTGAGCCAGCTCGATCAGCTGGCGGAGTCCCAGTACGCCGAAGCGGTCGCGCACGTGCTCGACGTTCTCCACGATGATCGGGTCGATCTCTTGCTCAGTCACCCGCCGATCCTCTCAGACGCGTCGTCCTTGTCGTCGTCAGGCGTCATCCAGCGTGCCACCGGTACGTCGGTCGAGCTGTGCACGAGGATCGACAGCGCGACGCAGACGGCGATGACCGCGAACTCCTGCTGCGCCTCGGGCGCATCGCTCTCGAGCACGAGCAGGCCGTAGACCACCGAGGCGAAGCCCTTGGGTCCGAACCACGCCGCGGCCAGCCGCTCCCGCCGGGTGAGCCGCGAGGACAGCATCGACACCAGCACGGCCGCCGGACGGACCAGGAACAGCGCGAGGACGGCGAGCACCCAGCCGCCCCATCCGGCCTGCGCCAGGAGCTCGGGGGTGAGGAGGGCTCCGAACACCAGCACCGCGAGCAGCTTGGCCCCCTCCGACAGGTCCTCACCGAGTCGCAGGCTGCTCCTCGGCGAGCGCGGCAGCAGACTCGCCGACGTCACGCCGCCGGCGAAGGCGGCGAGGAAGGGGTTGGCGTGCACGAGCTCGGCGATCCCGAAGATCGCGATACCGGTCCCCAGCGCGAGCAGGGCCGGGTCGGCGCGGCTCGACAGCCCCCGGATCCGCGTCAGCGCCGCCACGAGCGCAGGCACGGTGATGCCGAGCACGACGCCACCCACCAGCTCGCCGGTGAGCACCACCGGGTCGCTCGAGCCCTGCGGCGTCCCCTCCAGGGCGAGCAGGACGAGCACGATGGGCAGTGCCAACCCGTCGTTGATGCCGCTCTCGAGGTTGAGCAGCCGACGCAGCCGTCCGGCGATCTCGTCCCGCTGCACCAAGGCCGCCGCGAAGACGGGGTCGGTGGGCGCCAGCACAGCGCCCACGAGCAGCGCCTGGCTCCAGTCGAGATCGGTGAGCAGCACCGCCAGCGAGGCGATGCCGATCATGGTGAGCGGCATCGCCAGGACCAGCGCACGCCCCCCGAGTCTGGCTGTGTCCCGCAGCTCGCTGATCGGCAGCCGGTGGCCGTCGGTGAACAGCACGATCACCAGGGTCACCTCGGTGAGCAGGGACACCCAGGCCGCCTCCGGGCGCACGTCGAGCCACCCGAGGATGCCCGGGCCGAGGGCCACGCCGGCCAGCAGGACGAGCAACGACGTCGACAGGGGTGTGCGTGACGCGACACCCGAGACGAGCGCGGCCACGATCAGCGCGAGCCCGAACGCCGCGACGATCTCCATCAGCTCACCGTCTCGATCGACAACACTGTCAGCGGACTACCCCACAGTGGCACAAATCTCACCCCCGACGGGCCGATGGGAACCCGACGGGACCGTCGGGACTAGTGGCCCTTGCGCCCGGGTCGCGAGGCCCTGACCCGTCTGTCCCTCGGCGCGGGACCCTGAAGCCGGTACCGAGTGCTCGGCGGGAGCCCCGGTCAGGGAGAGGAGCCCATGATGCGCAACCCGGTCGTCGTCGGCGTGGACGGGTCGAAGCACGGAGACCGCGCGCTGACCTTCGCGGTCCAGGAGGCACGTCGCCACCACTGCGGCATCCGAGTGGTGCACACCTTCGAGGAGAACCTCCCGATGATCTCCCGGATGCCGCCCCTCAGCCGTTACCCGCTCGTCACCGCGGCGCAGAGCGTCGTGGACGCCGCCGTACAACGGATCAACGAGCTCGGCGGCGGCGACATCGACGTCGACGAGGTCATCGATGCCTCGCCCCCGGCGCGGGTGCTGGTGAAGGCCGGCCGGGACGCCCGCATGATCGTGCTCGGTCGTCGACCGCTCGGGCACGCCGTGCGGCTCGTGACCGGCTCCACCTCCGTCGCCACCGCCGCCAGGGCGCACTGCCCGGTGGTCGCCGTACCTGCCGAGTGGAACCCCGAGAGCGACCACGGCCGCGTCGTCGTCGGCGTGGACGACGAGACGGGGTCGACCGAGGCGCTCGAGGTCGCCTTCGACGCCGCGGCGCAGCGGGGGGACACGCTGCACGTCGTGCACGCGTGGAAGCCACCGGTCTACTACGCCGACCTCCCCGAGCTGCGCGAGATCGTCGACGAGTGGCACTCCGCGGCCGAGGTCACGCTGTCGGAGGTGCTCGCGGGCTGGCGGGAGAAGTACCCCGACGTGCACGTCGACGTCTCGATCGAGCGCGACGGACCCGCCCATGTGCTCACCGAGGCCTCCCGCACCGCCGACCTGCTGGTCGTGGGACGGCGCGGGGTCGGGCGCGTGAGCGGGCTGCCCGTCGGTTCGGTGGCGCGGTCGGTCCTCGTGCACGCGCACTGCCCGGTCGCCCTCGCGCCGCACGCCGAGTGAGCAAAGGGAAGCCCCGGTCGGCCTGAAGGGGGAGACAACCGACCGGGGCGCGCCTCTTCGTCACTCTCAGCGAGTGATGCCACCATCACCTACTGTACGACGGAATCCGGATCTGTCAGCCAGATGCGGATTCCTGCTCGGCCGGCTGCTGACGTCGCGGCGTGCGCGCGGGTACGGCACCCAAGCTGGCCGCCACGACGAGCCCGATACCGACCAGCCCGCCGAGCGTCGGTCGCTGGGCGGCCACCACGAGCCCCGTGACGGTGGCCACCGCCGGTTGCATGCTGAGCATGATCCCGAAGCCGCGAGGACTCACCCGGCGCAGCGCCTTCAGCTCCAACGCGTACGGCAGGACCGAGGACATCACCGCGACCGTCAGGCCCGCCACCAGCACCCGCGGGTCGAGCAGCGCCGTACCCGCGTCGGCCACGCCCAGCGGCACGAGCACCAGGCAGGAGGCAGCCATCGCCCAGGCCAGGCCGCTGGTGCCCGGCACACCCCGGGCGACGCGTGAGCCGACCAGGATGTAGCCGGCCCAGCAGGTGCCGGCGCCCAGCGCCAGCCCCACACCGACCGGGTCCAGACCCGCGGTCGAGGGATTGGTCAGCACGAGCACGCCGCTCGCGGCCAGCACGACCCATACCAGGTCGGTGGCCCGGCGGGAGCCGAGCAGCGCGACGCTGAGCGGCCCCACCAGCTCCAGCGCCACGGTCGCCCCGAGCGGGATGCGTTCCAGGGCGAGATAGAACAACAGGTTCATCGCGCCGAGGACGGCGCCGAAGGCGACCACACCGCGCAGCGCCCGCCCCCGCGGCAGCAGCCGCCAGGCCCGCCCGAGCACCACGAGGATCACCGCGGCGAGGCCCATCCGGAGCGTGAGCATCCCTGGCGCCCCGACGAGCGGGAACACCCGGGCGGCGAGCGCGGACCCGGTCTGCAGGCTGACCGCGGCGGCGATCACCAGCAGCTGTGGCGGGACGCGGCTCGCCGTCGCCGCGGCTGCGCTCGTCGAGGTCATGACCTTCACGTTAGGCACGACCAGGACATCGGGGAAATGCCGATTCCGGCGTGGACCCTCGGGGTACCTGGACGACATGACCACGCTCGCCCCGACACCGTCGCGCCGCGGCCGCAGCGCGCTGCCGCGCGCACGCGGCCCGCTGTCCGAGGCCGTCGTGCAGGCGCTCGCCGGAAGCCCCCCGGCAGGACCGTTTCCCGTGGCGGAGGTCACGTCGGCCGACCCGTGTGGTGACGACCTCGCCGTGGCCCTGCACCTGTGCTACGAGCTGCACTACCGCGGCTTCGAGGCGGTCGCCGACTCCTGGGAGTGGGACCCGCAGCTGATCGAGCTGCGCGGGGCGATGGAGCGGCACTTCCTCGCTGCCCTGCGCGACCGGGTCGAGGGCGGCGACGACGTAGCGGGCACCCTCGACGCCTTGCTGGTCGAGCAGGTGCCGGGATCGGGTGTGACCCACCACCTGCGCGACGCCGGCACCTGGTGGCAGCTGCGCGAGTACGTCGTGCACCGCTCGGTCTACCACCTGAAGGAGGCCGACCCGCAGGTGTGGGTCATTCCCCGGCTGCGGGGTCACGTCAAGGCGGCACTGGTCGCGGTGGAGTACGACGAGTACGGCGGCGGCCGCGGGGAGCGCCTCCACGCCGACCTCTTCGCGGGGCTGATGGAGGACCTCGGTCTGTCGGCGGACTACCTGCACTACTTCGACCACGTGCCGGCGCCGATCATCTCGATCGTCAACCTGATGTCGCTGTTCGGGCTGCACCGCGAGCTCCGCGGTGCCATGGTCGGCCAGTTCGCGTCGGTCGAGATCACCTCCTCACCGAGTGCCCGGCGGATGGCCCGCGCGGTCGAGCGCCTCGGGGGCGGCCCACGGGCGCTGGACTACTTCACCGAGCACATCGAGGCCGACGCCGTGCACGAGCAGGTCATGCGTCGCGACGTGATCGACGGCCTGCTGGCGGACGAGCCCGAGCTCGCGCCCGACGTCGTCCTCGGGGTGCAGGCCACCGAGCTGCTCGAGGCCAGGCTGGCCGACCACCTGCTCGCGGCGTGGGGGCGTGGGGAGACGTCGCTGCTGACACCCTTGCCCGGGCTGCACACGCCGGGCTGAATCAGCCGTCCCCCCGGTCCGAACGCACCCGGCGGCGGTGGCTGGTGTCGCAGAAGGGGTAGCGCTTGCTCCGGCGGCACACGCACAGCGCCACCCAGTTGCGGTCGGACCGCACGACCGTCCCGTCGTCGAGCGTCACCTCGACCGGCCCCTCGACCAGCACGGGCCCGTCCTCGGTGACCGTCACGCGGTTCACCACGTCAGCACGGCCGCTCACCGCGGATCACCACCAGCTCCTCCTCCTGTTGCTGCGGCCGTACCAGGCCGGCCGCTCGGAGGGCCGCGGCACGGCCTCGCATCACCGGGCCGAACGGCTGAGTCCTGCGTGCCACCACCTCCGCCCTCATGCCGACCTCCCGCAGCTGGTCCAGCGTGATCGTGACACCACACACGGCCGAGTGCACCAGCACCAGGAGACCGCCGGGCGCGAGCATCTGCGGAGCCTGTCGGCACAGCGGGTCGAGCAGCGCCCGCCCGCGCGGACCGGCGTCCCACGCCCGGGAGGCCCCGCGCCGTGGCAGTGCGCCTTCGGACGGTACGTAGGGCGGGTTGGCCAGGATCACGTCGAACTGCCGACCGGCCATCCGGTCGAAGACGTCTCCGTGCTCGACCCGCACCGGGAGCCGGCGTACCCGGGCGTTGAGCCAGGCCGCGAGGACGGCGCGGCCGGAGATGTCGACCGCGGTGACCTCGCGTGCGCCGGCCCGGGCGGCAGCCATGGCGATCGCGCCGGTGCCGGTGCCGATGTCGAGCACGCGAGCGCCCTCGTGCAAGGACGTCCCGTGCACGACCTCGGCGAGCAGGTTGGTGTCCGCCTGGGGCGCATAGACACCGGGAGGCTTCAACAGCAGCACGGACCTGAAGTACCTCCTGGGGCCGGCCCCAAACCTCGGGCCGGACCCGATTCCCGCCGGCGGTTGTCGGGTACGGCAGCAGAAACGACCCAACACCGGACGAAGGGGAGCACCGATGAAGGCCGTCGTCTACCACGAGCCCTACAACGTCAAGGTCGAGGACGTCGAGGATCCACGCATCGAGGACCCGACCGATGTCGTCGTCAAGATCACCACGACGGCCATCTGCGGATCCGACCTGCACATGTACGAGGGGCGTACCGACGCCGAGTCGGGCCTGGTGTTCGGTCACGAGAACATGGGCGTGGTCGAGGAGGTCGGGTCGGCGGTCACGAGCCTGCAGCGCGGGGACCGGGTGGTGATGCCGTTCAACGTCGCGTGCGGGTTCTGCGCCAACTGCCGCTCCGGCAAGACCGCCTTCTGCCTGACCGTCAACCCGGGCTTCGCCGGAGGCGCATACGGCTACGTGTCGATGGGTCCGTACCGGGGTGGGCAGGCGGAGTACCTTCGGGTCCCCTTCGCCGACTTCAACTGCGTGCCGCTGCCGTCCGGTGAGGAGCACGAGGACGACTTCGCGCTGCTCGCGGACATCTTCCCGACCGGCTACCACGCGACCGAGCTCGCCGGCGTGCGGCCGGGCGAGACCGTGGCGGTGTACGGCGCCGGGCCCGTCGGGCTGATGGCGGCGTACTCGGCGCTGATCAAGGGTGCGAGCCAGGTCTTCGTCGTCGACAAGGTTCCCAGCCGGCTCTCCCTCGCCGAGTCGATCGGGGCGAAGCCGGTCGACTTCTCCACCGGCGACCCGGCTGAGCAGATCAAGGACGCGCTGGGCACCACCGGTGTCGACCGCGGCGTGGATGCCGTCGGCTACCAGGCCACCGTCGCCGAGGGCGAGGAGCAGCCGGCGGTCGTGCTCAACCAGCTCGTCGACACCGTGCGCCCGACCGGCTCGGTCGGCACCGTCGGCCTCTACCTGCCGTCGGACCCCGATGCGCCGAACGAGGATGCCGCGCACGGCAGGCTGCTGTTCAACATGGGCCGCTTCTTCGAGAAGGGCCTGAGCATGGGCACCGGCCAGGCCGACGTGAAGGCGTACGCGCACCACCTGCGCGACCTCATCATCGCGGGACGCGCGAAGCCGAGCTTCGTCGTCTCCAAGCAGCTGCCCCTCGGGGACGCGCCCGACGCCTACGCGCGCTTCGACCGGCGCGAGGAGGGCTACTCCAAGGTGCTGCTCAAGCCGGCCGCCTGAGCCGGCCGGGCAGGGCGGTCGAGACGGGCTGTCCAGTCGTTCGCGCTCGGCCGCAGTGCATAGGGTGGTCGGACCCTCACCCGGTGACCGCACCCGCACGTGCCTGGAGGAAGCCGCGATGACATCAGCCGACCGCACCCCCGAGCTCGTGCCCGAGTGGGTGCGCGAGGAGCCGGCCCGACTGCTCGCGTTCGCGCGCTCGGCCGCCCTGCCCACCGGCGGGTTCGGGTGGCTGGCCGACGACGGGGCTCCGGTGGCCGACCGCCCTGTGCAGACCTGGATCACCTGCCGCATGACGCACGTGTTCGCCCTCGCGTCGCTCCAAGGCGACCCCGACACGCGGGCGCTGGCGGAGCACGGAGTCGCGGCCTTGCGCGGCCCGCTGCATGACGACGAGCACGGCGGCTGGTTCGCGGCCGGTGGCGGCGACGCGGATCGCCTCGACAAGCGTGGCTACGAGCACGCGTTCGTCGTACTCGCCGCCGCCAGTGCCACGGCGGCCGGCGCCGACGGCGCCGAGTCGCTCCTGGCCGACGCCCTCGACGTGGTCGAGCGGCGGTTCTGGGACGAGGACGCGGGCATGGTCGTCGACGTCTGGGACCGCTCCTGGCAGCAGCTCGAGGACTACCGCGGGATCAACGCGAACATGCACAGCGTCGAGGCGTTCCTCGCGGTGGGCGACGTGACCAACGACCGTGTGTGGACCGAACGCGCCGCCCGCATCGTCGAGCGAGTGGTCGACGGCTTCGCCCGCGAGCACGCGTGGCGGCTCCCCGAGCACTTCGACCCGCACTGGCGCGTGCGGCTGGACTACAACCGCGCAGAGCCCGCTCACCAGTTCCGGCCCTACGGCGTCACGATCGGCCACCTGATGGAGTGGGCCCGGCTGGCGCTGCACGTGCGTCACGCGCGCGGCCTGGCCGCACCGTCCTCGCTGCTGGAGGGCTCCCGGGCGCTGTTCGACGCGGCAGTGCGCGACGGGTGGGACGTCGACGGCGCCGAGGGCTTCGTCTACACGACCGACTTCGACGGCAGGCCGGTCGTCCGCGACCGCCTGCACTGGGTCGTCACCGAGGCGATCGCCACCGCCTGGGCGCTCCATCGGGTCACCGGTCAGGACGTCTACGCCGACTGGTTCAGCCGCTGGTGCGAGCACGCGGACCGGTTCTTCGTCGACCGCAAGCTCGGGTCCTGGCACCACCAGCTCGACCCGGCGAACCGGCCCGCCGCCACGGTCTGGGCCGGCAAGCCCGACGTCTACCACGCCTACCAGGCGACCCTGCTCCCACGGCTGCCGCTCACGACCTCGTTCGTCTCCTCCATCCGCGCAAATACCCTAGAGGGGTAGGGTTGCAACCCTTGCGCGACCGGTGTAGTTTCAGAAACCCCAGGGGGGTATACAATCTCCAGGCCGAGAGAGGGCGTCATGGCCACCAGCATTCACACCGTCGCGGGCATGACCTGCGACCACTGCGTCAGCGCCGTCCGC
>Ga0075331_1000022_pt1 | contig 27165 bp, 26 predicted proteins | sample MayberrySE_TuleA_FD_120090 | JGI IMG/M metagenome (GOLD analysis project Ga0075331, IMG submission 120090) | Natural and restored wetland microbial communities from the San Francisco Bay, California, USA, that impact long-term carbon... | ecosystem: Environmental > Terrestrial > Soil > Wetlands ... | reverse complement strand
GTCGCACAGCGTCTGCACGTCGTCCTCGGTCTCCCCCGGGAAGCCGACGATGACGTTGCTTCGCACACCGGCGGACGGCGCGTGCTCGCGGATCTGGTCGAGCAGGGCGAGGAACCGCTCAGGGTCGCCGAACCGGCGCATCCGGCGCAGCACCCGCGCCGAGGCGTGCTGGAAGGACAGGTCGAAGTACGGCGCGACGCCGGGTGTCGTGGTGATCGTCTCGACGAGGCCCGGCCGCATCTCGGCGGGCTGCAGGTAGGACACCCGCACCCGGGCGATGCCGTCGATCGCGGCCAGCTCGGGCAGCAAGGTCTCCAGCAGCCGCAGGTCGCCGAGGTCCTTGCCGTAGGAGGTGGAGTTCTCGCTGACCAGGAACAGCTCGCGGACTCGCTGCTCGGCGAGCCAGCGTGCCTCGGTCAGCACGTCGGCCGGACGGCGCGAGACGAAAGCACCCCGGAAAGCAGGGATGGCACAGAACGTACAGCGGCGGTCACACCCGGAGGCGAGCTTCAGCGGCGCCATGGGACCGCCGTCGAGCCGCCGACGCAGGGCACGGGGGCCGGAGGCGGGCGCGTGGCGAGCGGCGAGGTCGGGCTCGTCGATCGGTACCCCGGCTCCGTGCCCGGGCACCGCGACGCCGTCGGCGGAGCGCTCGGCCGGGCTGAGCGGCAGCAGCCGCCTGCGGTCGCGTGGGGTGTGCGGGACGTGAGGCTTCCCGTCGAGGATCGAGCGGACGCGGGCGGCGATGTCGGGGTAGTCGTCGAAGCCGAGCACGGCGTCGGCCTCGGGCAACGACGCCGCGAGGTCCTTGCCGTAGCGCTCGGCGAGGCAGCCCACCGCCACCACGGCCTGCGTGCGGCCCGACTCCTTCAGGTCCGCGGCCTCCAGCAGCGTGTCGACCGAGTCCTTCTTGGCCGCCTCCACGAACCCGCAGGTGTTGACCACCACCGCGTCCGCCTCGGCGGAGTCGTCGACCAGACGGAGTCCGTCGGCCTCGAACCGGGCCGCGAGCTCCTCGGAATCGACGTCGTTGCGAGCGCAGCCGAGCGTCACGAGGGCGACAGTCGTCGGCTTGCGGGCAGGGGTGTCCGTGGTGAAGTTCGTCATGGCACTGACCGACCAGTATGACCGACGTGGCCGCTACGGCCCAACCGGCCTGATCCGGACACCGACTCCCGGCGGGTGCTGCGGGCTCAGTCGACCGGCCGTGCCGGCACCGTGAGCCGCACTCCCTCTCCCGCCTCCCCCACGAGCCCTCGCGCCTCGCCATTGACCTGGGCGCGGACGACTCCAGCGTTGAGAATCCGCACCCGCAGCGGCTCGTCCGCACGCACCCACCGTGTCTGGCCGTCGAGCAGCATCCCGCGGAAGGCGATCTCACCGTCCGAGGTGCGCGCGACCACCCGGCTGCCACCACCGTCGGCGACCAGGCGCACGACGGCGCGACGCTCCACCTGCTGCGTCGGCGCGGTCAGCCCTCCTGACCCGACGGGTACGGCGGACAGGTCGTCGCCCGTCGGCTCCTCCGCCGAGGTGAGATACGACGCCACACCCCAGACCATGAGCAGCAGCACCACCACGACGATCAGGGCGCCCCAGCGCGGTCCGCCCAGGCCGACGCCGCGGATGGCTCCCGCGGTCGCGAGCTCGGCCTCGAAGACCTTCCGGGCGTTGATCGGCGCCTGGGCGTAGCGCTCCTCGAACTGCTCGAGCAACGGCTCGGCGTCGATACCCAGCACCCGGCACAGCGAGCCGACGTGGCCGCGGGCGTAGAAGTCGCCGCCGCACGGCGCGAAGTCGTCGACCTCGATCGCCTCGATCACGTGTGCTCGGATGCGGGTGCGAGCCGCCAGCTCGTCGACCGGCATGCCGAGGCGACGGCGCGCCGCGGTCAGCTGCGGGCCGATCACCGCCGGCTCCACGGGCTCCGGTTCGGGCTCGGGCACTGTCTCGGGCGTCACCTCGGGGACGGAGGTGTCGACCGGCTGGGCCAGCACCAGGCTCATGTTCCCGCGCACCCGGGCCCGCTCGGCGCGTTCGGCGTCCGCGGCCGCCGAGTCCTCGTCGTACGAGCGGTCGGTGCGGTGGTCGAGCGCGAGCATCCCCATCACCGGTGCCGACACGGTCGGCCGGCGGGTCACGTCGGCCCGGAAGGCGCGCCGGACCATCCGCAGTGCGCGCGCGGCCGGCGCAGCGGACGCACCTCCCCCGGCGCCGGTTGCGGGATCGGCCCGCCACTGAGGCACCGGCTCAGGATCGCTCAGCGGCTCGTGGTGCACGAACGGCGCGGCCACGGTCTTGTCCGCGGGCTCGTCCGCCGTCTCCTCCGCGGGTTCGTCCGTGGCCCCCGCGGTCTCGTCGACCGGCTCGTAGCCGCTCGCCTCGACGGGCTCATCGGCGCGGTCCTCGACGGTCTTGTCGACCGGCTCGTCGCCGGGCTCGTCACCGGGCTCGTCACCGGGCTCGCCGGTCCGGCTCGACCCGTCCGGCTCGTGCGGCGCCTCTGCAGGGTCCTCTGCCGGACCATCGACCGGGGAGAGGTCGGTGACCTCCGTACGGCCGTCGGCGAGCCGCCGCAGCCCGCCGACGATGTCGTCGGTCGAGGACACCGTCAGCGTTCCGAGCACGGTGACGAACGGAGCGCCGTACTGCTTGGTGTTGGCGGCGAAGAGCCGAGCGCGCCGCGCACTCACCCCTTCGGCGGCGTCCTCGCCCAGCGACCGTACGGCCACGTGGCCATTCTTGGACAACCCGCGCCGAGGTGCGACGTCGATGCCGGCCACGTCGTCCCACATCAGCCCGTGCCAGGCGTCGTCCAGCCGCAACCGGATGCCGACGTCGTCGGCGACCAGCAGCGGGATGCGGGCATCGATCCACTCGACCAGGTGGTAGCCGGCCAGCAGCACCAGCCCCGCGCCGACCACCCAGGAGAGCGCGCCCCCGCCGTCGACGGCCCGCCACAGGTACAGCGCGCCGAGCAGCGCCGCCCCCAGGCCGATCACGGCCGACACGGACGCGCGTCGATGCACGACCACCTGCGGATGCTCGAGACTCGGCTCGGGGACCGCGGGGATCACGGTGCTGGACTGGTCGCTCATTCCTCACCTCGCAGGGTGGCCAGGACGTCATCGAGGTCGTCGGGTTTGATCAGCACGTCGCGCGCCTTCGAGCCCTCCGAGGGACCGACCACCCCGCGCGACTCGAGGATGTCCATCAGCCGTCCCGCCTTGGCGAATCCGACCCGAAGCTTGCGTTGCAGCATCGACGTGGAGCCGAACTGGGTGGAGACCACCAGCTCGACCGCAGCGATGACCAGCTCGAGGTCGTCGCCGATGTCGTCGTCGAGGTCGCGCTTGGTCTGCTTCGGGACGGTCACGTCCTCGCGGTAGTCGGGCTCGAGCTGCTTCTTGCAGTGCTCGACGACCTGCCGGATCTCGGACTCGGTGACCCAGGCACCCTGCACCCGCACCGGCTTGCTCGCCCCCATCGGCAGGAACAACCCGTCGCCCTTGCCGACGAGCTTCTCCGCACCGGGCTGGTCCAGGATCACCCGGCTGTCGGCCAGCGACGAGGTCGCGAACGCCAGCCGGCTCGGTACGTTGGCCTTGATGAGACCGGTGACGACGTCGACGCTGGGCCGCTGCGTGGCCAGCACCAGGTGGATCCCGGCGGCGCGGGCGAGCTGGGTGATCCGGACGACGGCGTCCTCGACGTCGCGTGGCGCGACCATCATCAGGTCGGCCAGCTCGTCGACGACCACCAACAGGTAGGGGTACGGCGCGAGCACCCGCTCGCTCCCGGGCGGTGCCTGCACCTTGCCGTCGCGGACCGCCTTGTTGAAGTCGTCGACGTGCCGGAAGCCGAACTGCGCGAGATCGTCGTACCGTGCGTCCATCTCCCGCACCACCCAGTTGAGCGACTCCGCCGCCTTCTTGGGGTTGGTGATGATCGGTGTGATCAGGTGCGGGATGCCGTCGTAGATCGTGAGCTCGACCCGCTTGGGGTCGACCAGGATCATCCGCACCTCGTCCGGAGTCGCGCGCACCAGCAGTGAGCTGATCATCGAGTTGATGAAGCTGGACTTCCCGGACCCGGTCGCGCCGGCGACCAGCAGGTGCGGCATCTTCGCGAGGTTGGCGGTGATGAAGTGCCCCTCGACGTCCTTGCCGATGCCCATCACCATCGGGTGGTGGTCGTTGCGGGCGACGGGGGCGCGGAGCACGTCACCGAGGCTGACGTTCTCGCTGTCGACGTTCGGGATCTCGATACCGATCGCGGACTTGCCCGGGATCGGCGACAGGATCCGCACGTCGGCGCTGGCGACCGCGTAGGAGATGTTCTTGCTCAGCGCGGTGACCTTCTCGACCTTCACCGCCGGGCCGAGCTCGACCTCGTAGCGCGTCACCGTCGGCCCCCGCATGTAGCCGGTGACCTGGGCGTCGATGTCGAACTGCTCGAGCACCTCGGTGAGCCGCTCGACGACCTGGTCCGAGGCCTTCGACCGGGCCTTGTGCGGCGACCCCGGCTTGAGCATGTCGTTGGCGGGCAGCGTGTAGGTGATGTCGCCGGACAGACTGAGCTGCTCGACCCTGGCCGGCAGCGGCGTGTGCGGCGGCGGCTCGAGCTTGCTGTCGTCCTTGGCCGCCGCCTGGCCGACCGGCTGAGGACCCGCGTCGCTCGGCTCCACGGGCGCGGCCTTGGCGCCCTTGCGCCGCTTGGAGACCTCACGCCCCTCGATCGTGTGGTTGTCGGCGAGCGAGTCCGCGGCGTACTCGTCCTCGATCTTCGCGGACCTGCGCCTGCGCGGCTTGCCGGCGGCGGTCTTGTCGGCCTCCGGCTCGGCCGGCTCCCGCCCCAGCAGCTTGTCGCGGGCAGCGGCCAACCGCTCCGGCACGGTGTGCACGGGCGTCCCGGTGACCACGAGTACGCCGAACAGGAGCAGCAGCGCCAGCAGCGGCACCGCGACGTAGCTGCTGCGGAACAGGTCGGCCAGCAGTGACGACACCACGTAGCCGATCGCGCCTCCGGCCTGGCGCATGGCTACCGGGTCGCCGGGACGCGGCAGCCCGTGCGCGATGTGCACCAGGCCGAGCACGCCGAAGAGGATGGACAGCCAGCCGATGACCTGGCGACCGGCGGGGCCGTTGCGGTCGGGGTGGCGCAGCGTGCGCCAGGCGATTCCCGCAAGGAGCAGGGGCAGTGCCCAGCCGAGCGAGCCGACGGATCCGGTGGTGACCGTGCGGATGCCCTCGCCGACCGCTGTGGGCATCTGCCACCAGGTCGCCGACGCCGTGACGACCGCGAGCCCGACCATGCCGAGGCCGACGCCGTCGCGGCGCAGCTCGGGATCGAGGTCACGGGCGGTCGAGCCGATGTGCCGGACGACTCCCCCGACCATGTGGGCGACACCGAGCCAGGTGGCCGCGACGGCTCTGCCGAAGCCGCTCACGAGCAGGTTGAAGGGACCAGGACCGTTGCGACGAGACCTCGAGGCGGTCGACCGCTTCTTCTTCGCGGACGACGCCTTGCTCCTGGTCGACGTGGTGCGTCGGGCCTGGCTACCGGACGACCGCGATCGGGAGGCACCGGACTTGCTGCTGGTGCTTCGCGACCGCGGTGGGGAAGACGTGCGGGTCGCCATGGTGGCGAATGTACGCGATTACCACACCTGTCACAGGTGTCACACGCCGAGGGGACCCCGGCTGTCTGGGCCCGGCCGGGTGAGACGGCTCACCACCTGTTTGTGCGCGTCGGCCAAGGGTAGCGACCCTGGTGAGGGACATTCCACGCGATCGAGCAGGAGGAACCACGATGGCCGCCACACTCACCGGCAAGACCGTAGCGTTCGCCGTCGCTCCCGAGGGCATCGAGCAGGTGGAGCTCACCGAGCCGTGGCAGGCGATCGAGGAGGCCGGTGGCACGCCCCGCCTGATCTCGACGTCGTCCGGCGAGGTCCAGGGGTTCAACCACCTCGACAAGGCCGACACCTTCCCCGTCGACGGCGTGTTCGCCGACTCCGACGCGGACAGCTTCGACGCACTCGTGCTGCCGGGTGGGGTCGCCAACCCTGACTTCCTGCGCACCGACGAGGACGCGGTCGAGTTCATCCGGGCGTTCTTCGAGGCGGGCAAGCCGGTCGCGGCGATCTGCCACGCCCCGTGGACGCTGATCGAGGCCGATGTCGTGCGCGGGCGCACGCTCACGTCCTGGCCGAGCCTGCAGACCGACCTGCGCAACGCGGGCGCCACCTGGGTCGACGAGGAGGTCGTCGTCGACTCCGGCCTGGTCACCAGCCGCAAGCCCGACGACCTCGACGCCTTCTGCGCCAAGATGGTCGAGGAGATCGCCGAGGGCACCCACGAGGAGCAGAGCCGCTCCGCCTGATCTCGGCGCGACCGCCGACGCCCTGCCCCGCCCAGCGGTGGCAGGGCGTCGCCGTCTGCGCGGTCAGGCCTCGACGACCACCGGGATGATCATCGGCCGGCGCCGGTGCTTGGAGTTGACCCAGCGCCCGATCCGGCGGCGTACGACCTGCTGCAGCTGGTAGGTGTCGTCGGCCCCGTCGGCCATCGCCTGGTTGATCGCCTCCTCGATGGCCGGCCGTACCTCCTCGAAGATGCTGTCGTCCTCGGCGAAGCCACGGGCGTGGATCTCCGGACCGCTCACCAGCTTGCCGTTGACCGAGTCGACCACCACCACGACGGAGATGAACCCCTCCTCACCGAGGATGCGCCGGTCCTTCAACGAGGTCTCGGTGAGGTCACCGACCGTCGACCCGTCGACGAAGACGTAGCCGCACTCGACCTTGCCGGTCACGCGCGCGACACCGTCGACAAGGTCCACGACGACACCGTCCTCGGCCAGGACGACCCGCTCCGGTGGGATGCCGGTGGCCACCGCCAGGTCGGCGTTGGCGCGCATGTGCCGGTCCTCGCCGTGGACCGGAAGGACGTTGCGCGGCTGCACGATGTTGTAGCAGTACAGCAGCTCGCCCGCACTGGCGTGACCCGACACATGCACGAGCGCGTTGCCCTTGTGCACCACGTTGGCGCCGCAGCGGACCAGCCCGTTGATCACCCGGAACACGGCGTTCTCGTTGCCTGGGATGAGCGAGGATGCGAGTACGACGGTGTCGCCCGGCTCGATGCTGATCCGGTCGTGGCTGCGCTGGGCGATCCTGGCCAGCGCCGAGAGCGGCTCGCCCTGCGACCCGGTGGAGATGATCACGACCTCCTCCGGGCGGTACCTCGCGATCTCCTTCATGTCGATCAGCGTGTCGGGCGGCACGTGCAGGTAGCCGAGGTCGCGGGCGATCGCCATGTTGCGCACCATCGACCGGCCGACGTAGGCGACCTTCCGCCCGTTGCGGACGGCGGTGTCCATGACCTGTTGCACACGGTGCACGTGGGAGGCGAAGCAGGCCACGATAATCCGCTGGCCGGAGCCGGCGAAGACGCGGTCGAGCACGGAGGTGATGTCGCGCTCGGGCGTCGTGAACCCGGGCACCTCGGCGTTGGTCGAGTCGACCATGAACAGGTCGACCCCGGCCTCCCCCAGCCGGGAGAAGGCGCGCAGGTCCGTGAGCCTGCCGTCGAGCGGCAGCTGGTCGAGCTTGAAGTCACCGGTGTGCAGGACCGTCCCGGCGCGCGTGCGTACGACGACTGCCAGCGCGTCTGGGATCGAGTGGTTGACCGCGATGAACTCGAGCTCGAACGGACCGAAGGTCAGCTTGTCGCCCTCGCTGACCTGGTGCCTGGGGGCCTCCTTCAGCCGGTGCTCCCGCAGTTTCGCGTCGAGCAGTGCCAGGGTCAGCTTCGAGCCCACCAGGGGCAGGTCGCCGCGCTCGCGCAGCAGGTACGGCACCGCCCCGATGTGGTCCTCGTGCCCGTGGGTGAGCACGACCGCCTCGATGTCGTCGAGCCGGTCGCGGATGGGCTCGAAGTCGGGCAGGATCAGGTCGACACCGGGATGGTGGTCCTCGGGGAAGAGCACTCCGCAGTCGATGACGAGCAGCCGTCCGGCGTGCTCGAGCACCGCCATGTTGCGACCGATCTCACCGAGCCCACCGAGCGGGATCACCCGGAGCCCGTGGTCCGGCAGCGGTGGTGGCGGGCTGAGCTCCGGGTGCGGGTGGCTCATGCGGACTCCCCTCGAAAGCCTGGCAGAGGTCGCGCGTGAGGTTCGGTCATCGGTGGGGGTCCTCCAGGAGTCCGGCCGCGACCAGGTCGGGTCGCAGCTCCTCGATCTGGGCAGTGGTGGCCTCGACGAGCGGCAGCCGCACGGTGCGCTCGGCGAGCACACCCTGCAGCTGCAGCGCTGCCTTGACCATGATGGCGCCCTGCGTGCGGTGCATGATCGCGTCGACGGCCGGCAGCAGCCGCCGATGGACCGCGAGCGCCGTGGCGAGATCGCCGTGGGCGACGGCCTGGATCATCGCTGCGTAGGCATCGCCGGCGACGTGGCCGACCACCGACACCAGGCCGGTGCCTCCGTGGGTGAGCCAGGCGAGGTTGTTGGGGTCGTCGCCCGAGTAGTAGGCCAGCCCGGTGCGGTCGATGACCCACGAACCGCCGAACAGGTCGCCGCTCGCATCCTTCACGGCGACGATCCGGTCGTGCTCGGCCACGCGGGCGAGCGTCTCGATCGCGATCTTGGTCCCGGTGCGCCCGGGGATGTCGTAGAGCATCACCGGCAGCTCTGTCGCGTCGGCCACCGCGGTGAAGTGCGCGATCACCCCCTCCTGCGGGGGCTTGTTGTAGTACGGCGTGACGACCAGCAGGCCGTCGACCTTGCAGGCGGACGCCATGCGGGCCAGCTCGACGGCGCGGACGGTGTTGTTGGTGCCGACGCCGGCGACGATGCTGACCTGGTCACCGACGGCCTCGACCACGGCGGTGAGCAGCTTGGTCTGCTCCGACGTGCTCAGCGTCGGTGCCTCCCCGGTCGTGCCCAGGACCACGAGGCCGTCGTGCCCATGCTGTACGAGGTGCTTGGCGAGCTGCTGCGCCTGGACGAGGTCGACCTCGCCGCTGGCGGTGAACGGGGTGACCATCGCGGTCATCATCCGGCCGAACGGCGCGGGAGGCAGCACAGACTGGGGCATGCGGCACACGCTACCGCCCGGGGTGGGCGAGTCCCGAACCTGACGCGACCCCGATCTGACGCCAGATCCGACCCGTCACTGCCTCGATGGTCGCCGGCTGCGCTGCGTGAGCGACCGGTGGCGCACGGGCACCGGTCGCGGACATGAAAAAGTCCCGCTGCTGTCCGCTCGGGGGTCCGGGCAGCAACGGGACTCATGCGGTTTATCGCTACGCCCCGTGCATGTGTTACACGGCTCGGCCAGAAACCTTGAAAATTCTTCTTCCGTCGCCAGCGAGTAGCGAGATGGTCACGCGCTGTCAATGCGCGCGTAGGTGGCGAGTACCCAACCGGGGTGCTCCTCGCGGCTGGTCTCCCGCCACCGGGCCCAGTCGACCTCCGGGAAGTAGGCATCGCCGGCAGGCTCCACATCCACCCAGCTGATCCGGAGCCGGTCGGCGCGCGGCAGCGCGTCGGCGTAGACCTGGCCGCCACCGAAGACGAACACCTCGTCGTCGATGCCCGCCCCGAGCGTCAGCGCCTCCTCGACGCTGCCGGCCACCCGCACGGTCGAGGGCAGCCCTCCTGGCGGCTGCCAGTCCGCCTGCCTGGTCACGACGACCGTGGTCCGGCCGGGCAGCGGCCGGCCGATCGAGTCATAGGTGCGACGTCCCATCACGAGGACGTGCCCCATCGTGAGCTCCTTGACCATGCGCAGCTCACCGGGCAGCCGCCATGGGATGTCACCGTCGGCGCCTATCACGCCGTTGCGCGCGACGGCGGCGACGAGCGTGACCGTCATACGGCGATGGGCGCCTTGATGCCCGGATGGGGGTCGTAGCCGCTGATCTTGACGTGCTCCAGGTCGAAGCCGGCGAGGTCGGTGACGGAGGGGTCGAGCCAGAGCTCGGGCAGTGCACGCGGATCCCGCTGCAGCTGGGTGCGCGCCTGGTCGAGGTGGTTGAGGTAGAGGTGTGCGTCACCGAAAGTGTGCACGAAGTCGCCCACCCGCAGGCCGGTCACCTGGGCCACCATGTGCGTGAGGAGCGCGTAGGAGGCGATGTTGAAGGGCACACCGAGGAAGACGTCGGCCGACCGCTGGTAGAGCTGGCAGGACAACCGTCCGTCGGCGACGTAGAACTGGAACAGCGCGTGGCAGGGCGCGAGCGCCATGCGCGGCAGGTCGGCGACGTTCCACGCACTGACCAGGTGCCGGCGCGAGTCGGGGTCGCTGCGGATCTGCTCGACCACCTGCGCGAGCTGGTCGATGTGCCGGCCGTCCGGCGTCGGCCACGAGCGCCACTGGTAGCCGTAGATCGGCCCGAGGTCACCGTGCTCGTCCGCCCACTCGTCCCAGATCGTGATGCCCCGCTCCCGCAGCCAGCGCACGTTGGTGTCCCCGCGGAGGAACCACAGCAGCTCGCCAATGACCGAGCGGGTATGGATCTTCTTGGTGGTGACCAGCGGGAAGCCGGCAGCGAGGTCGAACCGCATCTGGTGCCCGAACACACTCAGCGTGCCGGTGCCGGTGCGGTCGCTCTTGGGGACGCCGTCGTCGAGGATGCGTTGGACGAGGTCGAGGTACTGCCGCACGGATCGACCATACCCGGCGGCGACCCCGATCGGACTGCGCACGCGCCGGGGGACGTCTCCGCGGCCGACTCGATCAGGCGTCGTAGTCGAGCAGGACCCGGTCGCTGGTCGGGTGCGACTGGCAGGTGAGCACGTAGCCGCGCTCGACCTCGTCGGGCTCGAGCGCCCAGTTCTGCTCCATCTCCACGCTGCCCTCGACCACCTTCGCGCGGCACGTGCCGCACACCCCGCCCTTGCAGGCGAACGGCGCATCGGAGCGCACGGCGAGCGCCGCCTCCAGGACCGACACGCCGTCGGCCGGTAGCCGCAGCTGCGAGCGGCGCCCGTCGAGCACGATCGTGACCTCCGCGCCCTCCTCGTCGCCGACCGCCTCGACCGCCCGCCGCTTCGGCGGTGCCGACTCGACGTGGAACAGCTCGGCGTGCACGTGACGCTTCTCGACACCGGCAGCCACCAGCGTGTTGCGCAGCGAGCGGACCATGTCGTAGGGCCCGCACAGGAACCACTCGTCCACGGTGCCGATCGGGATCAGCGTGTCCAGGAACCGCTGCAGCCGCTCGCCGTCGAGCCGTCCGGAGAACATCTCGACGTCGTGCGGCTCGCGGCTCAGCACGTGCACGAGCTGGAACCGCTCGGGGAAGCGGTCCTTGAGGTCCTCGAGCTCCTCGAGGAACATCACCGTCCTGCTCGTGCGGTTGGCGTAGACGAGGGTGACCCGGCTCTCGGGCTCGGTCTCCAGCGTGGTCGCGATGATCGACAGCAGCGGCGTGATCCCCGAGCCGGCCGCGATGCAGACGTAGCTCTTCGCCTGCGCCGGGTCGAGCTCGGTGAAGAACCGGCCGGTGGGCGTCATGACCTCGAGGGTGTCCCCCGGCTTGAGCTTGTCGATCGCGTACGACGAGAACGCGCCGCCGTCGAGGCGCTTCACGGCGATCCGCAACCGGCCGGACGAGGCCGGGGAGCAGATCGAGTAGTTGCGGCGCACGTCGTCGCCGGCCAGCGCGGTGCGCACCGTGAGGTGCTGGCCCTGGGTGAACGCATAGTCGTCGGCGAGCTCCGCCGGCACGTCGAAGGTGATCGCGACCGCGTCGTCGAGCAGCCGCTCCACCTCGGCGACGCGCAGCGGGTGGAACACGGCATGGCGAGTGCTCACGGCGGGACTCATCGGGGACTCACAGGGTCTTGAAGTGGTCGAAGGGCTCCCGGCAGGCGTTGCAGGCCCAGAGCGCCTTGCAGGCGGTCGAGCCGAAACGAGACAGCTCCCTGGTGTCCGGCGACCCGCACTGCGGGCAGCGCACGGACAGGGTCAGCGCGACCACTCCGCCCCCGGCCGAGGCGCCCGGCGGGGCGATGCCGTAGTCCTCGAGCTTGCGGCGGCCCTCGTCGGTGATCCAGTCGGTCGTCCAGGCCGGGGAGAGGACCAGCCGCACGTCGACGTCGTCGTACCCGTCCCGCAGCAGCGCGGCGCGTACGTCCGCCTGGATCGCCTCCATCGCGGGGCACCCCGAGTAGGTCGGAGTGATCGTGACCTCGACGTGGCCCGCCTCGTCGACGGACACGTCCCGGAGGATGCCGAGATCCTCGATGCTGATCACCGGGATCTCGGGGTCCGGCACGGCCGCCACGACGGACCGCACATCGGTCTGCACGCTCACCAGGTCGCCCCCGGGTGGGAACGCGCGAGGTGCTGCATCTCCGCGAGCAGGTAGCCCATCACCTCGGTGTGGATGCCCCGCCGCCCACCGGTGACGGCCGGCCGCAGGTCGGGAACCCGCAGCGTCGCGCGCTCGACGACCTCGTGCAGCTGCTGGGTCACCGGCTCGACGAGCTCGGCCGGGTCGACGGCCACGCCGCGCAGCCGCGCGACGAGCTCGTCGCGCTCGAACAGCTCGGGCAGGTAGGGCCAGGTGCTGTCCAGACCCGCCTGCATCCGCCCGTGCGACTCCTCGGTGCCGTCACCGAGGCGCAGCACCCACTGCGTCGCGTGGTCGCGGTGGTAGGCGACCTCCTTGACCGCCTTGGCCGCGATCGCGGCGAGCGTCTCGTCGGCGCTACCGGCAAGCCGGCGGTACAGCTCGTGCTGGTAGGTCGAGAACAGCAGCAGCCGCGCCATCGTGACCGCGAAGTCACCGTTGGGGAGCTCGACCAGCTGCACGTTGGTGAAGTCGCGCTCGTCCCGGAAGTACGCCAGGTCGTCCTCGTCGCGGCCCTGACCTTCCAGGTTCCCGGCGTACGTGAGCAGCGCGCGCGCCTGGCCGAGCAGGTCCAGCGCGATGTTGCCGATCGCGACGTCCTCCTCCAGCTGTGGTGCGGCCGCGATCCACTCCCCCAGCCGCTGGCTGAGGACGAGCGCGTCGTCGCCGAGCCGCAGCGTGTACGCCACGACGTCGGCTGCGGCCGTCGCAGTGCTCACAGGTGCTCCACGCCCTCGGGTACGTCGTAGAAGGTCGGGTGGCGGTAGATCTTGTCCGCCGCCGGGTCGAAGAAGGCGTCCTTCTCGTCCGGGCTGGACGCGGTGATCTGCGCCGCCGGGACCACCCAGATCGACACGCCCTCCTGGCGGCGGGTGTAGAGGTCGCGCGCGTTGCGCAGCGCCATCTCGGCGTCGGGCGCGTGCAGCGAGCCGACGTGGCCGTGGGACAGTCCGCGCCGGGCGCGCACGAAGACCTCCCACAGCGGCCAGTCGCGTCGGTTCTCGCTCATGCCACGGCCTCGCTCCCGGCCCGAGCCGCGTGCTTGGCGGCGTACGCGTCGGCCGCCTCCCGTACCCAGGCGCCGTCGTCGTGCGCGCCGACCCGGTGAGCGAGCCGCTGCGCGTTGCACGGGCCGTTGCCCTTGATCACCTCGAACAGCTCGGTGAAGTCGATCTCGCCGAAGTCGTAGCTCTCGCGCTCGGGGTTCCAGCGCAGGTCGGGGTCGGGCAACGTCAGGCCGAGCACCTCGGCCTGCGGCACGGTCATGTCGACGAAGCGCTGCCGCAGCTCGTCGTTGCTGAACCGCTTGATCCCCCACTTCATCGACTGCTCGGAGTGGGTGGACTCGGCGTCGCTCGGTCCGAACATCATCAGGCTCGGCCACCACCATCGGTCGACCGCGTCCTGGGCCATCGCCTTCTGCGCGTCGGTCCCACGGCTCAACGTGTAGAGGATCTCGAAGCCCTGCCGCTGATGGAACGACTCCTCCTTGCACACACGGATCATCGCGCGGGCGTAGGGGCCGTAGGAGCAGCGGCACAGCGGCACCTGGTTGACGATCGCGGCGCCGTCGACCAGCCATCCGATGGCGCCCATGTCGGCCCAGGTCAGCGTCGGGTAGTTGAAGATCGAGGAGTACTTCTGCTTGCCCGCGTGCAGCTTGTCCAGCAGGTCGCCACGGTCGGCGCCCAGTGTCTCGGCGGCCGCGTAGAGGTAGAGCCCGTGGCCGGCCTCGTCCTGCACCTTCGCCATCAGGATCGCCTTGCGACGCAGGCTCGGGGCGCGACTGATCCAGTTGCCCTCGGGCTGCATGCCGATGATCTCGGAGTGGGCGTGCTGCGCGATCTGGCGGACCAGCCCCGTGCGGTAGGCCTCGGGCATCCAGTCCCGCGGCTCGATCCGGCCGTCGGCGTCGATGATCGCCTGGAAGCGCTCGGTGAGCTCGTCGTCGCTGACCGGCGGCCGCTCCGTCTCGGCCGGCGCGCCGAAGTCGTTGCCGTACATCCGTGTGCCTCCCTGGGGTCGAGCACCATGTTACATCTGAGCGCATCTGCTGCAAAAACGCGTAACATCGCGGTCCCGGTCGCGGCCGGCATGCGCCGGTGCCCGGGCGCGTCGTCGCCGGCGCGAGGGTCATACGCTGGCGCCATGAGCAGACCGACTGCCGACGTCAGCGTGCGGGTCGCCTGGGCCGCCGACGCCCGGGCCATCGCGCGGCTGCAGGTACGGGCCTGGCGCGCCGCGTACGCCGACCTGCTGCCCGCGGCGCTCCTCGACGGCCTCGACGAGGAGGCGTTCGCGGCGCAGTGGGACGAGGCGATCAGCAAGCCGGCGGAGGCACGCACGCGTGTCCTGGTCGCGCTCGAGCGCGCCACCGTGACGGGGTTCGCACTGACCGCGGTGGCCGACGACCCCGACGCCGACCCGGCCACGGACGGCCAGGTCGCCGAGCTGGTGGTGGACCCGGAGCGGGTGCGCGAGGGGCACGGCTCCCGGCTCATCACGGCCTGCGCCGACACCCTGCGGGCGGACAAGTTCACCCGGGCGACGTACTGGCTCAACTCGACCGACGACGCGCTCCGCGCCTTCCTGGAGTCGGCCGGCTGGGCGCCCGACGGCGCCCACCGTGAGCTCGACCTGACCGGGGACGGCAGCGTCCGGGTGAAGCAGGTGCGCCTGCACACCGATCTCCGCGAGGACTGAGGTATCGCGGGTGTTGCATTCCGGCGCATCGGGGGTAAAGAGTTGCCGGCGTGCAACCCATCGGCCCCCTCGCACGTCATACAGTCGAAGCCCCGGGGACCCCGTGGAAGGAGCAGCCATGTTCGGCTCGCTACCAAGACTGCATCGCTGGATCGTGGTGCTGGTCTGCGGCATCGCAGGAGCGGCACTCGGAGCCTGGGTGTCCAACCTCGCGAGCGCGCGCGGCGGCTACGCCTGTGGCGACGTCCTGCTGGGTGTCTGCATCGGCACCACGCTGAACCTGCTCCCCCTCATCGCCGGTCTGATGCTCGGTCTGGTCAGCGCCCTGATCCTCGTCTACAACCCGCACGACCCGCACCGCAGCCGCCGCAAGGCCACGGTGCGTGACGACGAGACGGACCGCTGAGCGACAGCCTGTCAGGACTCAACCATCCGTTTGCTAATGTCGATTGGGTGGCTTCTGCACGTCGACAGATCGTCCGGGACGCCCTGGCCGTCGGCATCGCGACCGGCGCCTACGGTGTCTCCTTCGGCGCGATCGCGGTGGCGACCGGCCTGGACGTGCTCCAGGCCTGCGCCCTGTCGGCGCTGGTCTTCACCGGCGCCTCGCAGTTCGCGTTCGTCGGGGTGGTGGCCGCGGGCGGTGCACCGATGGCCGGTGCCGCGACCGCGCTGCTGCTCGGCTCGCGCAACACCCTCTACGGCCTGCGCCTGACCTCGCTCCTCGGGTTGCGCGGTGCACCGCGGGCAGCAGGCGCCCAGCTCGTGATCGACGAGTCGACCGCGATGGCGGTCACGCGGCACGACCGGGAGCATGCACGGCTCGGCTTCTTCGCGACCGGGCTGTCGGTCTTCGTGCTGTGGAACCTCGCGACGCTGGCCGGTGCGCTCGGCGGGCGTGCGCTCGGTGACCCGCGCGACCTCGGCCTCGACGCGGCGGTGGGTGCGGCGTTCCTGGCGCTGCTCTGGCCGCGGCTGACCACGCCGATCAACCGTGCCATCGCCGTCGCGGCCGCGCTGGTCGCGGTCGCGCTGCTGCCGCTGGTACCGGCCGGTGTGCCGGTGCTGGTCGCGGCCGGCGTCGCCGTCGTGGCCGGACTGGGGGTCCGACGCTGATGTGGGCTGCCATCCTGTTGACCGCACTCGGTTGCTACCTGCTCAAGCTGGCCGGACTGTCGGTGCCGGACAGCCTGCTGGCCCACCCGACGATGCAGAGGGTCGCAGAGCTGCTGCCCGTCGCGATGCTCGCCGCCCTGATCGGCACCCAGACCTTCGGCGCCGGGTCCGCGCTCACCATCGATCCGCGCCTGGCCGGACTCGCGGTCGCAGTCGCGGCCCTGCTGCTGCGCGCGCCGTTCCTCGTGGTGGTCGCCCTCGCGGCGGTGACCGCGGCGGTGCTGCGGATGCTCTGAGGCCGGCCTCGTCGTCGAGGCTCAGCCCGGGATCTCGATGGTGCCGTCGGACGCGAGCGGGAAGCCCGGGTTGAAGCAGACCTCCCACAGGTGACCGTCGGGGTCGGCGAAGTATCCGGAGTAGCCGCCCCACTCGGCGCGCGTGGCCGGCTTGACCAGGCGCGCACCGGCGGCCACGGCGTCGCGCAGCGCGAGGTCGACCGCGGTCTCGTCGGGGAGGTTGAGGGCGAGCGACACCCCACGGTAGTCCGGTAGGGGGAGCGGCTCCAGACCCGCGTCGGCCGCGAGGTCGGCCGAGCCGTACAGCCCGATCCAGGTCCCTGACGTGCGGAACCAGAGGATGCCCGCGCCGGGGTCGCCGTGCTGCTCCCACCCCAGCTCGCGGTAGAACGACGCGGCCCGAGCGACATCGCTCACGCCGAGGGTCACGATCACGAAGTTGGCGGCGATGCCCATGCCTGCCAGCATGCCGCAGCCCCTCACGTCCCGGTGTGCGTAGGGCGTCGCGGATCAGCCGTGCAGGTCGATCGCGCGGCGCATCGACTGCCGCGCGCGCCGGCGATCCCGCGCGTCCTCGTAGGCCAGCCCGAGCCGGAACCACGCGGCCCAGTCCTCGGGCGCGTACTCCACCTCGGCCCGCCGCCGTTCGAACAGCGCATCGGCCGCCTCTCGCAGCGGACGCCCGGACGGCGCCGTCGGCAGGTCCTCGTCCGGCCAGCGCCCGGCATCGTCCAGCTCAGCGGCAAGCCGCTGCGTCGCGAGCCCGAACCTGACCTCCCGCCACACCAGGTAGCCGGCGACCATCGGGAGCAGGAGCACGCCGAGTCCGAGCACGACCGCCACGGTGCTGCCGTCCCGCACGAGCAGCACGCCCCGCCAGCCGACGAGCACGAGGTAGACGAGGAGCACGGCCACGAGCACCCCCACCAGGACGCGAGCGCGCATGGCTTCAGCGCAGGTCGAGAAAGGACTCGAGCCCGACGGTCACGCCGGGGCGGTCGCCGATCTTGCGCACGCCGACGAGTACGCCGGGCATGAACGAGCCCCGGTCGAGGGAGTCGTGGCGGAGCGTGAGGATCTCTCCCTCGGCCCCCAGCATGACCTCCTCGTGCGCCACGAACCCTCGCGCGCGCACCGCGTGCACGTGCACGCCGTCGACGTCGGCTCCACGAGCGCCCGGCAGCTCCTGTGAGGTCTGGTCCGGCATCGGGGCCGAACCCGCCTCGCGGCGCGCGGCCGCGATCAGCTCCGCAGTACGCCGGGCCGTGCCCGAGGGTGCGTCGGCCTTCGTCGGGTGGTGCATCTCCACCACCTCGATCGACTCGTAGTACGGCGCCGCCTCGGCGGCGAAGCGCATGAGCAGCACCGCTCCGATGGAGAAGTTCGGCGCGATCAGCACGCCCACGCCCTCGGCCGCATCGGTCCACGACCGCAGCTTCGCCAACCGGTCCTCGTCGAACCCGGTGGTGCCGACCACTGCGTGGATGCCGCGGCCGACGCAGTACTCGAGGTTGCCCATCACCGCGTCGGGGTGGGTGAAGTCCACCACCACCTCGGCACCGCTGCCCCCCACCACGTCGAGGTCGTCGCCCTGGTCGACCTGGGCGACCAGCTCGAGGTCGCCTGCCGCCTCGACGGCCGCGCACACCTGCGCCCCCATCTTGCCGCGGGCACCGAGCACCGCCACCTTCGTCACGCGCCCATTCGTCATGCGGGCCAGTCTGTCAGGTGCGCAGGATGCCACCGACGCGGTGTCGCCCCGCGCCCGGGCACCGAGAGATCACGCGACGGACAGCCGCTGGTCATCGTTGTGTAATCACTCCAACACTTGCAGTCGTCAGGTTGGGCGGGTCCATCCACGCGCGAGAGGAACCGTTCGATGACCCGCCTTCTGCACCTTCTCGGGGTGCTCACCGTTTCCGTACTGCTCGTCGTCGGCGCTCCGGTCGCGGCGCAGGCCGCCCGTGCCACCGACGTGGTCGACGTGGCACACCGCGGCTCGTCCGGAGCTGCTCCCGAGAACACCCTCGCCGCAGTGCGGCTCGCGCTGCGGCAGCACGCCGGCTTCGTCGAGGTCGACGTGCAGCGCTCGGCCGACGGCGAGCTCGTGATCGTCCACGACGTCACGCTGGAGCGCACGACCGACGTCGAGGAGGTGTTCCCCGACCGGGCGCCGTGGCGGGTCGGCGACTTCACCCTCGCCGAGCTGCGTCGCCTCGATGCCGGATCGTGGTTCGCCGACGGCTACACCGGTGAACGGATCCCGACCCTGCGCGAGGTCGTCGACGTACTCGGCACCCGGGCGGGTCTGCTGCTGGAGCTGAAGAGTCCCGGGCTCTACCCGGGCATCGAGACCGACATCGACAAGGAGCTGTCGTCGGTGCCCGGCTACCTCTCGGCGGCGCTGGCGGCGGACAAGCTCGTCGTCCAGTCGTTCGACCACACCTCGATGCGCACCTACCACGACCTGGCGCCGCGGGTGCCGATCGGGCTGCTGTTCGGCTACCGCCCGACCGAGCCCGAGCTGGCCGAGGCCAGTGGCTGGGCCGAGCAGATCAACCCCACCTACCGGGTCACCGACGCCGCGCTCGTCGAGCGTGTGCACGAGCTGGGCATGACCATCAGCGTCTACACGCTCAACACCGGCCGGCTGATGCGCGAGTACGCCGACCTCGGCGTCGACGGCATCATCACCGACTACCCGCTGGTGCTGCGCGACATCCTGCGCAACGGCTGAGCAGAGATCGCGCGCCGCTCAGCTCGCGACGCCGGCGAACCGGTCCGGGCCGTCGAAGGGACCCACGACGGCCAGGACCGGGTCGGCGCTCAGCAGCTCGCCCGCCAGCTCGCCGACGTCGTCGAGGGTCACGGCGTCGATCCGATCGAGGTGCTCGGCCATGCTGTGCACCTCGCCGCGCAACAGCTCAGCCTGCGCGATCCGGTACATCCGGGAGCCGCTGTCCTCGAGGCCGAGCACATAGCCACCCCGCAGCTGACCGCGACCACGGTCCAGCTCGGCGCGGGTGATGCCGTTCGCGGCGATGTCCGCCAGCTGGTCACGGCACACGTCGATGACGTCGTCGACACGGTTGGGCAGGCAGCCGGCCGAGACCGCGAACGAGCCGGCCGAGGCGCAGCCGCCGAAGGACGAGTAGACGGAATAGGCAAGCCCGCGCTGCTCGCGGATCTCCTGGAAGAGCCGGCTGGAGGTGCCGCCTCCGACAGCCGAGTTGAGGATCGCCATGGCGTAGCGGCGGTCGTCGTTGCGGACCAGGCCGGGCATCCCGAGCATGAGGTTCGCCTGCTCCTGGATGCGGCGGCGCACCGCCACCCCGGACCGGAGCCGAGGTGGCCGCCCCTGCGCCCGGGGCGGACGCGGCCGCGCGTCGCCGTCGTCGAGCAACGGCGTGGCCCGCAGTGCGGCGCGAACCAGCCGCACCACCCGGGCATGGTCGAGGCTGCCCGCCACCGAGACGACGATGTTGTCCGGACGGTAGCGGCGGCGGTAGTAGCCGGCGATCTGGCTCCGGCTCAGTGACTTGATCGACTCCGGCCGCCCGGCGATCGGCCGTCCGAGCGGCGTGTCGCCGAACATGTGCTGGGTGAACAGCTCGAGCACGGCGTCGTCAGGGTCGTCGTCGTGCATCGCGATCTCGTCGAGGATGACCTCGCGCTCGGCCTCGACGTCTGCGGACGCGAGCGTGGCACCGGACACCATGTCGGCCAGTACGTCGATCGCGATCGGCAGATCCTCATCGAGGACCGACGCGTGGTAGCAGGTGAACTCACGTCCGGTGAAGGCGTTCATCTCGCCGCCGACGGAGTCGAGAGCGACCGAGATGTCGAGCGCCGTGCGCCGGTGCGTCCCCTTGAACAGCAGGTGCTCGAGGAAGTGCGAGGCTCCGGACAGACCGGGGCTCTCGTCCGCGGAGCCGACACCGACCCAGATGCCGACCGCCGCGGAGCGGACCCCTGGCATCGCCTCGGTGACCACGCGCAGGCCGCCGGGCAGGACGGTGCGGCGGACACGGGAGACGATCTCGCTCCCCCGCCGCTCCGTCAGCAGCGTGCGCGTGGTCCCGGGTGCCTGCTCCGAGGCAGGTACGACGCGACTCACTCCCCGTCGGTGTCTGCGGCCGGCGCCTCGTCGGACTCCTCGACGACCGGCACCAGCGAGAGCTTGCCGCGGTCATCGATCTCGCCGATCTCGACCTGGATCTTCTGGCCGACGCTCACGACGTCCTCGACCGCCTCGACCCGCTTGCCGCCGGAGAGCGCCCGCAGCTTGGAGATGTGCAGGAGCCCGTCCTTGCCGGGCAGCAGTGAGATGAACGCGCCGAAGTTGGTCGTCTTGACCACGGTGCCGAGGTAACGCTCGCCGACCTCGGGCATCGTCGGGTTGGCGATCGCATTGATCATCGCCCGGGCCGACTCGGCGGCGTCGCCGTTGTCGGCGCCGACGTAGATGGTGCCGTCGTCCTCGATCGTGATCTGGGCGCCGGTGTCGTCCTGGATCTGGTTGATGATCTTGCCCTTGGGCCCGATGACCTCGCCGATCTTGTCGACCGGGACCTTCATCGTGATGATCCGCGGAGCGGTCGGAGCCATCTCGTCCGGCTCGCTGATCGCCTCGCTCATCACGTCGAGGATGGTGAACCGCGCGTCGCGGGCCTGCTGCAACGCGAACGCGAGCACCGAGGCGGGGATGCCGTCGAGCTTGGTGTCGAGCTGCAGCGCGGTCACGAACTCGCGGGTACCGGCGACCTTGAAGTCCATGTCGCCGAAGGCGTCCTCGGCGCCGAGGATGTCGGTCAGCGTGACGTACTCGTCCTTGCCGTCGACCTGGCCCGAGATCAGGCCCATCGCGATGCCGGCGACCGGCGCGCGCAGCGGCACACCGGCGTTCAGCATTGCCATCGAGGACGCGCAGACCGAGCCCATCGACGTGGAGCCGTTGGACCCGAGTGCCTCCGAGACCTGCCGGATGGCGTAGGGGAACTCCTCGCGAGTCGGCAGCACCGGCATCAGGGCACGACCGGCCAGCGCGCCGTGGCCGATCTCGCGACGCTTCGGCGAGCCGACCCGGCCGGTCTCACCGGTGGAGTACGGCGGGAAGTTGTAGTTGTGCATGTAGCGGCGCGTCGTCTCCGGCGACAGCGTGTCGAGCTTCTGCTCCAGCGACAGCATGTTGAGCGTCGTGATGCCCAGGATCTGGGTCTCGCCGCGCTCGAACAGCGCGGAGCCGTGGACCCGCGGCACCACGCCGACCTCCGCGGACAGCGTGCGGATGTCGGTGAGCCCGCGGCCGTCGATGCGCACCTTCTCGCGCAGCACGCGCTCGCGGACGAGCTCCTTGGTGAGCGAGCGGAAGGCGGCGCCGAGCTCCTTCTCGCGGCCCTCGAACTCGGTGCCGAGCTTCTCCAGGGCAGAGACCTTGAGCTCGTCGAGCCGGTTCTCCCGCTCCGCCTTGGCGCCGATGGTGAGCGCCTGGGCGAGCTCCTCGCGCACGGCCGACTCGACCGCTGCGTAGGCGTCGTCCTCGTAGTCGAGGAAGACCGGGAACTCACCGACCGGCTTGGCGGCCTTCTCGGCGAGCGCCGCCTGCGCGTCGCAGAGCTGCTTGATGAACGTCTTGGACGCCTCGAGCCCCTCGGCCACGACCTCCTCGGTCGGTGCCTGCTTGCCCGCGCGCACCTGCTCCCAGGTCGCCTCCGTCGACTCGGCCTCGACCATCATGATCGCGACGTCGCCGTCGTCGAGGGTGCGGCCCGCGACCACCATGTCGAAGGTGGCGTTCTCGAGCTGGCTGTGGGTCGGGAAGGCCACCCACTGGCCGTCGACGAGTGCGACCCGCGTGGCGCCGACCGGGCCGGAGAACGGCAGGCCGGACAGCTGGGTGGACATCGAGGCGGCGTTGATCGCCAGCACGTCGTAGGGCGTGTCGGGGTGCAGCGCCATCACGGTGATGACGACCTGTACCTCGTTGCGCAGGCCCTTCTTGAAGGTCGGGCGCAGCGGCCGGTCGGTGAGCCGGCAGGTGAGAATGGCGTCCTCGGAAGGGCGGCCCTCACGACGGAAGAACGAGCCGGGGATGCGCCCGGCGGCGTACATCCGCTCCTCGACGTCGATCGTCAAGGGGAAGAAGTCCAACTGCTCCTTGGGGTGCTTGCCGACCGTGGTGGCCGACAGCAGCATGGTCTCGTCGTCCAGGAAGGCGGCGACGGAGCCGGCGGCCTGGCGCGCGAGCTGGCCGGTCTCGAACCGGACGGTGCGCTTGCCGAAGGAGCCGTTGTCGATGACAGTCTCGACGGACTGGGGTTCGGTTCCCTGCACAGGGATACCTCTTTCTGCTCAGTCCGGAGCTGCGGCCCGGAAAGCCCGCGGGAGGTCTGTGGCCGGTCTTCGATCGAGGCCCGCGGGGGCGCCATCAGGGGCGACACCCGGTGGCCACTACCGAGGACCGACGTCCTCGCACGGGGCTTTTCGCGTGCACGCCCCGGATGGGTACGGATTTCGAAACGTTGTTCAGTTGTCAGTGGTTCCGGGTCCGGCCGATGGGTTCAGGCAACCACAACGTAGGAGAAGCGGCCACCCCGGGGTGACCGCTCCTCGAAACGTCAACGGCGCAGACCGAGCCGCTCGATCAGACTGCGGTAACGGTTGATGTCGTTCTTCTGCAGGTAGTTCAGCAGCCGACGGCGCTGACCCACCAGCAGCAGCAGGCCGCGGCGGCTGTGGTGGTCGTGCTTGTGGAACTTGAGGTGCTCGGTCAGATCCATGATCCGACGGGTGAGCAGAGCCACCTGGACCTCCGGCGAGCCGGTGTCGCCCTCGGTGGTGGCGTACTCGGACATGATCTGCTTCTTGGTCGCAGCGTCAAGCGACACGCGATCTCCTCTCGGGGGTCGTTGCGCGGCGCGCCGGGGCCTGTTCACCCGGGCAAGTCACTCCGCGGCCGTTACACGGCGTCGCCAAGGCTATCAGCGCCCGGCCCAGACCTCCCAATCGGCGCGGCCCCCTCCCCGGCTGACGCGTCACTCCTGCAGAGCGTGACGCGTCACTCGCGCAGGGCGCGGTAGACGGTGCGGGTCGCGACCGCCCGCTCCAGCTCGTCGGTGACGGCGGTGAAGAACTGCTCACGGTATGTCGCGTCCGTGACGGCGTACACGGTGAAGTACAGACCGGAGAAGGCGGCCAGGAAGACCGACACCTGGAACAGCTCGGCGCTGATCAGGTGCACCGCTCCCGAGTACGTCGGAGGGCTGCCGATCCACGACTCGATGACCTCCGGCGTGATCGCCATCCGGCCGAAGAGCGCGAAGAAGCAGAAGATCGCCAACGCGAGCAGCAGCACCTGGGTCGCCTGCGCGATGAGCACGATGAGCACGAGGTTGAGGCGCTGGAGCCCGGTCACCTCGGCGATGTCGGCGGCGGACACACGCCGGTCGAGCTGCGTACCGGCGGCCTGCAGCGGGGTGCCCTCGAGGCTGGTCTGCAGCCGCTCCCCCTCCAGCTCGGCGCTGATCCGATCGAGCTCCTCGGGCAGCCTGGCCACCAGGAAGACGACGGCGAGCGCCGCGAAGAGCAGCACGGTGACCCACAGCAGGGCGCGGTCGAGCAGCGCGGCGACCTGCCACACCTCCGCGTTGATGAACAGGAACGTGATGAACAGCAGCAGCAACGGCAGCGCACGGGTGACGAGCGGGAACACCTGGCCCAGGCTGCCGAGGGTGCGCCGCAGCGCCCAGCTCACGATCGGCCAGACCCGCAGGGCGAGCAGGCAGTAGGAGGCCGCCGCCAGGCCGAGCACGAGCATGAACAGCAACACCCCGCCGGAGATGTCCGAGGTGACCCAGCCGACCCCCATCGCCACAGCGACCCCGGCGAGCGCAGCCGCCACCGCGGCAGGGACCCAGTGCCGGGGGCGCAGTGCGGCGGCGACCCGATGCCTGCGGTCGTCGATGAAGTACGGCAACCCATGGCTGATGAGCCAGCGCTCGGCGACCTCGATCTGCTCCGCTGACTCCTGCGGCGTCACCCGCCGTCACTCCTCACCGACGCCGCCTCGAGGATCTCGCGGGTCTCGGCGACGTCCTCGGCCATCTGCGCGAGGAGCTCCTCCAGCGAGTCGAACCGCTGCATGCCCCGCAGCCGAGCGACGAAGGACACCTCGACCTCTACGCCGTAGAGCTCGAGGTCGGTGCGGTCGAGCACGTAGGACTCCACCCGGCGGTCGATCCCGTCGAAGGTGGGGTTGGTGCCGACCGAGATCGCTGCGGGCATCGATTCGCCCTCGGGATCGTCGAGCCGCCGCAGCCAACCGGCGTACACGCCGTCGGCGGGGGCGGCGAGCATGCCCTCGGTGGGCACATTGGCGGTCGGGTAGCCGAGCTCGTGGCCGCGCTTGTCGCCCTCGACGACGACGCCGCGCACGCCATGGGGGCGGCCGAGCGCCTCGGCGGCGCCGGTCACGTCACCGGAGGCGAGGCGGTTGCGCACGTAGGTCGACGACCACACCTCCGAACCGCCGTCGAGAGCGACGGAGACCACCCGGAAACCGCGCTCCCGGCCCAGGACGATCAGGGTGTCGACATCGCCCGCGGCCTTGGCCCCGAACCTGAAGTTGGCCCCGACCACCACGGCCTCGGCGTGCAGCGTCTCGACCAGGATGTCGTCGACGAAGCGCTGCGGCGGCCAGGCGGCGAGCTCTCGGTCGAAGGGCACCACGAGGACGTCGGTCGCGCCCGCGTCGGCGAGCAGCTCGGCGCGCTGCTCCGGGGTCGTCAGCATCGACGGTGCGCGTTCGGGCCGCAGGACGGCGACCGGGTGCGGCTCGAAGGTCACCGCCACCACCGGCAGCCTCCCGGCCGCGGCCGCGCGAGCCTCCGCGATCACGTGCTGGTGGCCGAGATGGACGCCGTCGAAGTTGCCGACCGTCACCACGCTCGGACCGAGGTCGGCGGGCACGTCGGCCAGCGAACGCCAGATGCGCACGGTCTCCGGACTCCTCACGCTTCGCCTTCACGTCGTCGTCCCAGATCCTCCCACGCCCGCCGAGTTGGGTCGGCGTGCGACCCTGGAGCCTGTGCGTACCGCCGTGCTGTGCTGCCTGCTCGCGCTCGCCTCGAGCGCGTGCAACACCCAGCAGATCGGCGGCGGGTCGGCGGCGGAGCCGTCGGCCGAGGCTGCCCCGACCACCGGGTCGTCTGCTTCCGACTCGGTCTCCCCCACGGCTCCGGACCCGCTCGCCGGCGTCTACGACGAGTACGTCGCACTCGGTGACTCGTTCACCGCCGGGCCGCTCATCGCGCCACCGGATCCCGACGGGGAGTCATGCGGACGGTCGCTGGCCAACTATCCGAACAAGGTCGCCGACCGGCTGCAGATCGACACGCTGCGGGACATGAGCTGCAGCGGGGCCGACACGACCCACCTCACCACCCGGCAGTCGAACCTCTTCGGCGAGAACCCCCCTCAGCTGCGGGCGCTGCGTCCGTCGACCGACCTCGTGACGCTCGGCATCGGTGGAAACGACTTCGGGGTGTTCGGCCGGCTCGTCGTGGGGTGCGCCCGAGTGGCCGACGAGGACCTTGACGGGGCGCCATGCCGCCAACAGCTGTCGGATCTCGTCGGCGTGTTCGACCAGATCCAGGCGAGGATCACTGAGGCGCTGCGCACGATCCAGGAACGCTCCCCCGACGCCGAGATCCTGCTGGTCGGCTACCCCCACCTGGCTCCGCGCAACGGCACCTGCACCGACGAGCTGCCCTTCGCGGCCGGCGACTACGGCTTCGCCCGCGACCTCGAACAAGGCCTCAACGACGCCTTGCGCGCTGCCGCCTCGTTGGCGGAGGTGGAGTTCGTGGACGTCGGCGCCGCGTCGGCCGGCCACGACGCCTGCGCGGGCGACGAGGCGTGGGTCAACGGGCGGCGGGCGAAACAGGGCGAGGCGCTCAGCTACCACCCGTTCGAGCGGGGCATGACTGCGGTCGCCGACCTGGTCCGCGCCGAGCTGGACTGAGCAGGACATGGACGTCATCGAGGCCGGTTGGGACAGCCGCGCATTCGTGATCGACGGACGATGGCTGGACCGCGAGCCGCGGCGACCGGCGGTCGCGGCGCGGCTGATGGCCGAGACCACGCTGCTGCCCTGGCTCGCGCCCCAGCTGCCACTCCAGGTGCCCGTGCCGCACGTGGCGGTCAGAGCGCCGCTACGGGTACGCCATCGCCTCGTGCCTGGCCACGGGACACCACGGCCCACGATCCGGCAGGCGGTCGGCCTGGCCGAGTTCCTGCTGGAGTTGCACGGCGTCGACGTCGACGAAGCGATCGACCACGGCGTGCCGGACCCCGACGTCTCACGGGACGAAGCGGCGAGCACGCACCGACTCCGGGGTGTTGACCGGAGTGATCGACTGGAGCGACGCACACATCGGCGATCCTGCGATCGATCTGGCATGGCTGCTGTACGGCTCCGGTCACTTCGCGGCCGTGAGAGACGCCTACCGCGCTGACGAGACCGTCTGTGCACGCGCACGTGACTGGCACCAGCTCGGGCCTTGGCACGAGGTGCTCTTCGGTCTCGATACCGACCAGCCTGAGTTCGTCGCCAGCGGGCTTGCAGGGGTGCGCTCACGCTTGACCAGGCCGCCTGCCTAGGGGCGGCTCCTCGGCCCGGTTTT
>Ga0075331_1000021_pt1 | contig 27453 bp, 26 predicted proteins | sample MayberrySE_TuleA_FD_120090 | JGI IMG/M metagenome (GOLD analysis project Ga0075331, IMG submission 120090) | Natural and restored wetland microbial communities from the San Francisco Bay, California, USA, that impact long-term carbon... | ecosystem: Environmental > Terrestrial > Soil > Wetlands ... | reverse complement strand
TGCTGCGCGCCGTCGTCGGCGCGGCGCGTCCCGCCGGCCAGCCGGTCCGCGCCCGCCGCCAGCCGGTCCGCGCCGCCGGCCAGCCGGTCCGCGCCGCCACCGAGCCTCCCGGCGCCGTCCGCGAGCTCACCGAGCCCGCCGGCGAGCCGGCTGGCCCCGGCGTCGACCTGGCGGGCGCCGTCGGCCACGTTCCCGGCGCCGGCGGCCACCTTGCCGGCGGCGTCGGCGGCCCGGCCGAGCTGCATCCGCATCTCGCCGGTCCGGCTGAAGATTCCCTGGAGGTAGGTGCGCGTCACCCGCTGCCCGAGGCGCGCGGTGGCCACGTCGGCGACCTGACGGCTCACCTGGCCGACCAACGCGCTCGAGGCGTCGTTCGTGCTGAGCGCGATCTCGGCGCGCCGGGGGTCCGGGCCGCTGACCGAGGCCAGCGTCTTCGAGAAGTCCTCCGGGATGGTCAGGACGGCGTAGTAGTCGCCGGCCTCGAGGCCGGCCTCGGCGTCCTCGGGCTGGGTGAGCTCCCAGCCGAGGTTCGTCTCGCGCTCGCGGGCCGGTGAGGTCAACCCGGCGGCGAGCAGGCGCCCGGCGGCGATGATCTGCTTGCCCTTGCCATTGCCGCGCGTGACCGGCTCGTCGAGGTTGACCACGGCGGCGGGTACGGCGTCGGCACGCTCCGGGCGGTCCTCCAGCGACCACAGCACGAGCAGCCCGAAGACCAGCGGCAGCAGGGCGGCCGCGACGAGGACGCGTCGTCGGAACAGGGCGGCGAGGCTCACAGCGCGACCTCCGGGACGGGGGCGGGCAGGGGGGCGTCCAGCAGGACGGTGGTGACCCGGGCAGGCGCCCCGGCAGCGGCGCCTGCCGGTCTGCAGCCGACCAGCACGGTGGCGCCGTGGCCGGCGAGGTTCGCCACGGCGGCCCAGCGGTAGGTGGTCTCGTCGGGGGCGAGGCCGTCGTCGAGGTCGTCGACGACCACCAACAGCTCCTCGCCGGCAGCGAGGCGCCGCTCCAGGGCGACCAGCTCGGCCCGCGCGGGCCAGGTGGTGAGGAACGCGACGCGGCGGCGTACCGCCCCGGCCTCGTCGGGCAGGACCCGCCCGAGGACGACGAGCCGTCCGCCGTCGTGCGGGAGCCGACCCGCTACGGCGGCCAGCAGCGCCCGGCGCGCGACCCGGTCGTCGGACACGACGGCGGCCAGGTCGCCCGGGCGGACCAGCACGTCGGCAGCCGGCGCCAGGGTGCCGGCGCCGCCGTCGCCGACCGTCAGCGCCTCGGCCCGCACGACCGCGCGGCCGTGCTGCTCGGTCCACCGCTCGTGCTCGAGGTGGTGGGCGAGCGCCTCCCCCTCGACGTCGAGCGTCGGCAGGGCGCGGTCCAGCCGGTCCGGGAGTCGCCAGGCCCGCTCGCCGAGCAGGGCCAGCACGGCGGGTACGAGCGTCATCCGGACCAGGAAGGCGTCGACGAACACGCCGACGGCCAGGCCGAGCGCGATCGGCTTCACCGACATGTCGCTGTGCGGGATGAAGGCGGCGAAGACGCTGATCATGATGACGGCCGCGGCGGTGACGACCCGGGCGCTCGAGGTGAAGCCGACCGTGATCGACCGGAGCGCGTCCCGGGTGTGGACGAACTCCTCGCGCATCCGGGAGACCAGGAACACCTCGTAGTCCATGGCCAGCCCGAACAGCACGCCCATCAGGAGGATCGGCAGGAACGAGATGACCGGCCCGACCTTGGTCACGTTGAGGAGCTCGGCGAACCAGCCCCACTGGAACACCGCGACGACCGCTCCGAACGACGCCCCGACGGACAGCAGGTAGCCCAGGGTCGCCTTGACCGGGACGGCGACCGAGCGGAACAGCACCATGAGCAGGAGCAGGGACAGCCCGACGACGACCAGGCCGAACGGCAGCAGCGCGTCCCGCAGCCGGTCGGAGACGTCGATGGTGACCGCGGTGTGGCCGGTGACGGTGAGCTCCTCGACGCCGTGCTCCCGCTCGAGGCCGTCCGCGCGGTCCCGGATGTCGCGGACCAGGTCGGCGGTGGCCGGATCGGTCTGGGCGCGCTCGGGGACCACCTGGACGATCCCGAGGTCCGCCTTGCGGTTCGGGGTGGCCACGCCGATGGCCTCGACCCCGTCGAGGCGGCCGAGGTCCTGGCCGAGCGCGTCCATCACGCCGAGCGGGTCGGTGGTGCGGATGATGTCGACGGTCACCAGCAGCGGCGCGTTGAAGCCGGGGCCGAACGCGTCGGTGACGAGGTCGTAGGTGACCCGCTCCGAGGCCTCCGGCGGGGCGGTGCCGTTGTCGGGGAGGCCGAGCGCGAGGTCCTTGGCCGGCAGGGCCGCGACGAGCAGCAGGCCGACCACCAGCGTCGCCGTCACCGCCGGGAAGCGGGTCACGGCGGCGACCCACCGCGCACCCAGCGTGTGCGTCTCCCCCGGCTGCACCGTCGCGTTGCGTGCCGTCCGGGAGCCCGCGCGGGGACGCAGGCGCTCTCCTGCGAGCGCGAGCATGGCCGGCACCATCGTGACGGCGACCGCGACGGCGACCGCGACCGCGCCGGCGGCGGCCACGCCCATGACGGTGAGGAACGGGATGCGGGCGACCACCAGCCCGAGCAGGGCGATGACGACGGTGGCACCGGCGAAGATGACCGCGGAGCCGGCCGTGGCGGTCGCGCGGGCGACGGACTCGCGTACGTCCATCCCCTGGGCGAGCTGGCCGCGGTGCCGCGACACGATGAAGAGCGCGTAGTCGATCCCGACCGCGAGGCCGATCATCAGCGCCAGGGTCGGGGTCGAGGTGCTGACGGTGCTGAAGGCCGCGACGACGAGCAGCGCCGCCATCGAGACCCCGACCCCGACGACCGCGGTGACGATCGGCATGCCGGCGGCGAGCAGCGAGCCGAAGGTGACCACCAGGACCACGAGGGCCAGCAGCACACCGACGCCCTCGACCCAGGTCACCTCGACCTGCTTGTTGGCGAACAGGGAACCACCCAGGTGGACGTCGATCCCCGCGTCGGAGGGCGGCTCGGCCGCCTCCTCGAGCGCGGCGACCGTGCTCTCGTCGAGCCGGTCGAGGGGGATGTCGAGCTGGACCTGGCTCAGCGCGTACCGGCCGTCGTCGGAGACGGTCAGCCGGCCGCCCTCCTCGAACGGGTCGGTGGCGAGGAGCACGTGGTCCACGTCGCGGGTGCGCTCGAGGACCCGGCGCACCTGGGCGCCGTACGACCGGACGCGCTCGCCCTCGGGGGCGACGAAGAGCAGCTGTCCGCTGACGCCGGCCACCTCGGGGAAGCGCTGGTCCAGGACGTCGAGGCCGCGCTGGGACTCGGTCCCCGGGATCGTGAGGTCGTCCTGCAGGGTCCCGCCGAGGCCGCCCGCGAGCGCTCCCGCGCCGACCAGCAGCACCAGCCAGGCCGCGAGGGTCCGCCCGGCGCGGCGGCCGACGGCGTGGCCGAGTCGGTACAGGAACGACGACATGTTCGATACACTAGCGAATCGAGTACGGAAACGAATCGGGAGGAGCCGTCATCTCGGTCACATCGCCGGCGTCCGGCGACACCCCGACCCCGACGTCCGCCACGCGGCGCCGGGAGAACACCCGTGCCCGCCTGCTCGAGGCCGCACTCCTGGTCTTCGCCGAGAAGGGCCTCAAGCGCGTGACGGTCGACGACCTGGTGGGCGCGGCCGGCTTCACACGCGGGGCGTTCTACTCGAACTTCTCCAGCATCGAGGAGGTCTTCTTCGCGGTCTTCGAGGCGCAGTCACGCCGGATGCTGGAGACGGTGCGCGCGGCCGTCGAGGCGGTCCCGGAGGGCGAGTTCTCCCTGGACTCGCTCGGCGCGATCCTCGACGACCTGCTGCCGTTCGGGCGCACCTGGTACATCATCCAGAGCGAGTTCACCCTGCTCGCGCTGCGCAGCGAGGAGGCCCGTCAGGTCTTCGCCGAGCACCACCAGCTCCTCAAGCACGAGATGGAGGAGCTCGTCGCCGACATCCTGGCGCGGCTGGACAGGGAGGCGGTCGTCCCCCTGGAGAAGCTGACCGAGACGGCCATCGCGCTCTACCTGCACAGCCTCGCGCACGAGCACCTCGGCACCGGGGCGATGGACACCTCCGCGCTCGTCGACGTGGTGCTGCCCCAGGTCCTCATCGGCCTGTCACGTCCCGTGGCGTGATCCCCGAGCCCGCGATCTCCTCGAAGACCAGCTGGGTCTCGGTGTGCCGGACCATCGGGTGCACGTTGATGTGCTCGAGCACCAGGTCGCGCAGCTCCTCGGCGGACCCGACGGCCACGTGCACGAGGTAGTCGTCCTCCCCCGCGACGTGCAGGATCCGGAGCGCACCGGGGACGTCGCGCAGGATCGAACGGAAGCTGGCGACGTGCTCGCGGTTGTGGCTGCCCAGGCGGACCTTCACGACCGCCTGCAACGGGTACCCGAGCAACGCGAGATCGACCTCCGCATGGAAGCCGCGCACCACCCCGAGCTCCCGGAGCCGCCGGACCCGGGCGATGCACGTCGACTCCGCGACCCCGACCCGGGCCGCGAGGGCGGCGTTGGTGAGCCGGCCGTCGGCCATCAGCTCGCTGACGATCCGCCTGTCGACCGCGTCGAGCCTCGCAGAATCCTTCGCCGGGACCGCGCGCACCATCGTGGGACCGCTCCTTCCTGCATCTTTAGCCCGCCTCTGCCGAGGCTTCTGCAGGTGTGATTGCCTGCCACCGTCGATTCTTCCATTCTCCGGTCATGGAGCTCTCCCTCGACACCCGCGCCGTCCACGCCGGTCGCGCCGACCTCGGCGCCCTCGGGGTCCACGCCCCGCCGCTGGACCTCTCGACCACGAACCCGCTGCCCGGCGTCGAGGCCGGTGGCCTGTCCTACGAGGCGATCGCCACCGGCGGCCACCCGACCGAGGGCGGCCACGTCTACCAACGGCTGTGGAACCCCACGGTCGCGCGCTTCGAGGAGGCGCTCGCCGAGCTCGAGCACACCGCCGAGGCGGTGGCGTTCTCCACGGGCATGGCCGCCGTGACCGCCGCGGTGCTCGCCGCGAGCCGCGAGCGCAGCGGACGGCACGTGGTCGCGGTGCGCCCGCTGTACGGCGGCACCGACCACCTGCTCGCCTCCGGGCTGCTCGACGTGGAGACGACGTTCTGCACCGCCGACGAGGTCGCGGCCTCGCTCCGTCCCGACACCTGCCTGGTCGTCCTCGAGACGCCGGCCAACCCCACGCTCGAGCTCGTCGACCTCACGGCCGTCGTGGCCGCGGCCGGCGACGTTCCGGTCCTGGTCGACAACACCTTCGCCACCCCGGTCCTGCAGAACCCCGCCGACCTCGGCGCGGCGTACGTCCTGCACAGCGCCACGAAGTACCTCGGCGGCCACGGCGACGCGATGGGCGGCGTGGTCGCGACCGACGCCGAGCGGGCGGCGGCGCTGCGCCGGGTCCGCGCGGTGACCGGCGCGTTGCTGCACCCGTTCGGGGCGTACCTGCTGCACCGCGGCCTGGCCACGCTCCCGCTGCGCGTCCGGGCCCAGCAGGCGGGCGCCGAGAAGGTCGCCGGCCGGCTGGTCTCCCACCCCGCCGTGCGCCGGGTCCACTACCCCGGGCTCGCCGAGTGCGACCCGGCCGGGCTGGTCGGTCGGCAGATGCGCGGCCCGGGCGCGATGGTCGCGTTCTCGCTCGCGGGCGGCTACGAGGCCGCCACCCGGGTCACCGACGAGGTGGAGCTGTTCACCCACGCCGTGTCCCTGGGCGGTGTGGACTCGTTGATCCAGCACCCTGCCGCGCTCACGCACCGACCGGTCGCCCCCGAGGCCAAGCCGCACGCCGACGTGCTGCGGCTCTCGATCGGCCTCGAGGACGCCGACGACCTGTACCGCGACCTGGACCGGGCGCTGACCGCCGCGCACCGGGCCTGACGTCACGGGAGGAGGTCAGGTCCAGACGCCGGAGGAGCCACGCCGGTGGCTGCCCACCAGGTGGGTGTCGACGATCCCCACCGCCTCCATGAGCGCGAACATCGTGGTCGGACCGACGAACGTGAACCCGCGGCGCTTGAGCTCCTTGCTGAGCGCGACGGACTCCGGCGAGGTGGTCGGCACCTCGGCGTACGTCGACGGGGCGGGGGTCTCGGCGGGGCGGAACGACCAGACGAGCTCGGCGAGCCCGCCGTCCGACCGCAGGGTCACGGTCGCCCGCGCATTGGTGACGGTGGCGTCGATCTTCCGGCGGTTCCGCACGATGCCGGCGTCGGCCATCAGCCGCTCGACGTCGCGCTCGTCGTAACCGGCGACCCGGTCCGGGTCGAAGCCGTGGAACGCGGCCCGGAACGCCGGGCGCTTGCGCAGGATCGTGGCCCAGGACAGGCCGGACTGGAACGCCTCGAGGCTGAGCCGCTCGAACAGCCCCTGCTCGTCGCGGACGGGCATGCCCCACTCGGTGTCGTAGTACTCCCGCAGCAGCGGGTCGCTCGCGGCCCACGTCGGACGCGTCAGCCCGTCGTCGCCCACCACCAGTGCCGTCGTCGTCTCCACGGGAGGCACGCTAGCGCCGACCACCGACGCGGCAGGATGGGCGGGTGAGCACGCCGAGCTTCTCCGAGGACCTGGTCGCGTTCTGGCGCGAGCGGCACCTGTGCACGGTGACCACGCTGCGGCGCGACGGCACCCCGCACGTCGTGCCGATGGGCGTCGTGCTCGACCCCGGGACCGGCACCGCCTGGGCGATCACCTCCGGCACCTCCCAGAAGGCCGCCAACGTCCGAGCCGCCGCCGGCGACGCACGGGTCGCCGTCTGCTGCGTCGACGGTCGCCGCTGGTCCACCCTCGAGGGACGGGCGGAGGTCCTCGACCACCCCGACGCGGTCGCGGAGGCGGAGCGGCGCTACGCCGAGCGCTACAAGGTGCCTCGGGAGAACCCGCGACGGGTCGCCCTGCGGGTGCAGGTCACACGGGTGCTCGGCAACGCCGGCTGACCACGCCGGCTGACCACGGCCGACGTCCGCACGCGGCTCAGCGGTTGCGGCGGGCCAGCGCGCCCGCGAGCACGGTCGCGAAGGCGCACCAGGCCGGGTACGGCGCCAGCGCGACCGCGGCGGGCTTCGAGACCGACGCGGTACGCCGGACGAGGTCGGCGCTGCTCAGCGTCAGCGCCCCGGCGTGCACGGCGGCCGGACCCAGCCGGTGGGACCGGAAGAACACCCACGACCAGGCGCCGTTCAGGACCAGGTTGACCGCGAGCGCGCGCTGGTAGGCGGCGGCCTCCTCGGTGCGGCCGGAGGCCTCGAGGCGGTCCAGCGCGTGGCCGGCGGTGAGGACCAGGTCGGTGTAGAGCGTGGTCCACGCGATCGGGAACGCCGCGTCCGGCGGCTGGAACGACGGCTTGTCGAGGTCGACGTACCACCGCGACCGGACCTCGCTGCTGGCCAGCCCACCCGCGGCTGCCGTCGCGCCGACCGCCACCGAGACCCGGGCGAGCCGCGCCAGCCGCGTGCCGAGCCGGCTCACCGGTCGAGTCCGGCCGCGTCGAGCACCCACGCCCACATCTGCTCGCGGTCGGCAGCGCTGTCGCGGGTGCGCTTCCGGTAGTGCGCGGGGCGCTCGGCGCGGTCCATCCAGAGCCGGCCCCCGTCGGGCTGGGGCTCGGTGGCCGCGAGCCAGACCACGGTGTCGGCGCCCTGCTCGGTGTCGCGCAGCAGCGGTCCGGTGATCTTCTTGAACAGCGGCAGGGATGTGGCGACGCCCGGGGTGTCCGCCCAGCCGGGGTGCATCACGTGGACCCGCAGCCCGGCAGCCGACCACCGCCGCTGCATCAGCGGCGCCAGCGCCACCTGCATCCGCTTGGACCGCGCGTAGGCGACAGTGCCGCGGTACTCGCCGCGCTCGTAGTCGGGGTCGCGGACCGGGAGTCGCTGGGTGTACATGCCGCCGGACGTCACCAGGACCACGCGGGCGTCGTGGCCGCGCAGCACCGGCAGCAGCAGCTCGGTCATCAGCACCGGCCCCAGCACGTGCAGCGCGACGGTGAGCTCGTGCCCGCCGGGCGCCTCGGTCCGCTCGGGCGGCATCGAGCCCGCGTTGTGCACGAGCACGTCGAGCCGGTCGACCCGCGAGACGAGGTCGTCGGCGAAGCGGCGGACGTCGGCGAGGTCGGACACGTCGCAGACCTCGAGGTGCGCGTCGGCGCCGGGGACGTCGGCCCGCACGCCGTCCAGGACGGTGCGGCCCTTCTCCTCGTTTCGCACCAGCAGGTGGACGGTCGCGCCGAGCCGGGCGAGGCCCTCCGCGGCCGCCTGCCCCAGACCCGAGCTCGCGCCGGTGACGAGGACGCGCTTGCCGGCCATCGACCCCGGTCGCGGGTCGTCGGCGTCCCAGCCGGTGCGGCGCACCCAGTAGCCGAGCTTGGTGTAGCCGGGGACGACGGTCCGGTCCAGGGCGGTGTCGAGCAGCGGTCGCAGGGGCTTCACGAGTCTCCTTCTCGATGCGCGCGGCGGAACAGGGGTGGCAGGAAGTGCACCATCAGTGTGGACCAGGTGAGGTGGGTCAGGACCGGGGCCTGGAGGCCGCCAGAGGCTCGCCGCTGCAGACCGAACAGGGCCCCCATCACGCCGGCGGCGAGCACCAGCGCCGGGTTGCGCGTCGTGGTCGTGGCCAGGGCGTACACCGCCGTCGAGGAGAGCACGGGGGCGCGGTCGCCGAGCGCCGCGTAGAGCGCCCCGCGGAAGAACACCTCCTCGCCGAGGCCGTTGGCCAGGGTCGTGAGGAGCACCAGGCCCTCGTCACCCTCCTCCGCGAAGACGAGCACCCGGCCGATCGCCCGGTCCAGCGGCGGGATGCGCTGCGCGGCCAGGGCGCAGCCGTAGAAGAACCCGAAGGCCCCTACCCCGGTGAGGACGGGCACGACGACCGGTCGGCGGACGGCCTCGTCGCGCGACTGGATCCAGCCCAGGTGCAGGGGACCGGAGACCAGGCCGCCGACGGTCCAGACCGAGGCGACGCCGAGCGTGGCGCCGTAGAACCGCCGTGACCCGGGCCGCGTCGACAGCGAGGCGCCCAGCAGCCCGGCCCCGAGCACGGCGACAGCCGCCACGACCCGCTGCCGGCGCCGTACGACGGCCGCGGTCTCGTCGTGGTCGACGGGCACGACGTGCGTGAGCGGCATCGGCAGCCGGTCCCGCAGCCGCTCGAGGCCCCTCACCGGACGCGCTCCCGTTGCCTCTCCTCCAGCGCGTCGCGCACGGCGTCGTCGTAGCAGGTGAGCTCGAACGGCACGACCCGCGTGATCGCGTCGTCCTCCACCACCACCTCGTTGGTCATCGAGTCCACGAGCGCGCGGCCGGCGCGCGTGTCCACGTCGGTGACCAGCGACAGCCACAGCGACGAGAGGCCCGGGGTGAGCAGCGGGACCGGCACGATCAGCAGCGGCCGGTGCTCGATCGCGGCCACGCGCTTGAGCATGGTGCGGTACTCCAGCACCTCCGGTCCGCCCACCTCGAAGACGCGGCCCAGGGCGTCGGGGTGGCCGAGGACCCCGACGAGGTAGCGGACCACGTCGGCCACCGCGATCGGCTGCGTCCGGGTCCGCACCCACCGCGGCGTCACCATGGCGGGCAGGTGCTCCACGAGCTGGCGGGTGAGCTCCCACGACAGACCGCCGTGACCCACCACGATCCCGGCGCGCAGGACGGTCACCGGCACACCGGCCTCGCCCAGGAGCCGCTCCACCTCGCGTCGGCTGCGCAGGTGCGCGGAGAGGTCGTCGGCGTCGCGGCCGAGGCCGCCGAGGTACACGATCTGCGTGAGGCCGGCCTCGGCGGCGGCCCGCCCGAACGCGCGTGCTGCCTCCGCGTCGAGACGCTCGAAGTCCGGCGAGTCCAGGGAGTGCACGAGGTAGTAGGCAGCCGTGCAGTCGCGCAGGGCGTCGGGCAACGTGCCGGCGTCGTGGACGTCGCCATAGGTCGCGCGCCCCGGACCGTCGTACTCCGCCGGGCTCCGGGTCATCGCCCGCACGTCGTGGCCGGCGTCCACGAGCGCCTGGGTCAGCCGGCGGCCGACGAATCCCGAGGCACCGGCGACGAGGACCGCCCCGGTCGTCACGAACCCGGTCCCGGCGGGCCGGGGGCGCGGAGCGCGCTGCGCGGAGGCTGGGGCCGCTGGCGCCCGAGCTCGCCGCCGATCCGGCCGCCGTAGGGGCGGCCGTGGTCCGCGTACTCGTCACGGGTGAAGGTCATCGTCCACGAACCTATCTCGACGCGTGAGGCGGTCCGGAGGATGCGCTGCCGGACCGGCTCGCCGTTGACGCGGACCGGCTCACCTCGACCCAGGTGGACCAGCACGAACTCGTCGGCGGCGTCGTGGCGCACCTCGGCGTGCACCGGGAGCAGCCCCGGCAGCCGGATGTCGCACTCGGGCGCGCTGCCGATCGTGCTGACGCTGTCGCGCAGCCGGAAGACGGGCTGCTCGTCACCGGGCCAGGGGTCGGCCCGGGGGGCGAGCACGAGCCGGGGGTTCCCTCCACCCCGCGGGTCATGGGTGGTGGTCACCGGCCTGCGGGGGAGGCGCAGGAACGTCGGCGCCAGCGGCGTCAACGTCGAGGGCGGTGCCAGCGAGGCGTCGGGGAGGATCGCCTCGTTGGGGGCGTGGGCGCGGGCCCTGAGGCCGGTCCAGGCGCCGCGGGCTCCCCCGATGCGGAGGTGCCGGGAGCCGGTGAGCCGGCGCTGGAGCCAGCCGGTCCGGACGTCACCGAGCGCGAGCAGCGGCCGGTCCCCGGCCACCACGGTCACCCGCAGGCCACGGGCCGCCAGCGCTGCTGCCAGCCCGCGCACCGCGTCGGAGTCCCCGCGGCCGCCGAAGGCGGTGGGGTCGTCGACGCGGAGCTCGAGGTGGCTCCCGCGGCCGGACAGGGTGCCGTGCAGGGGCGACCGTCCGGGGACCTCGACCTCGAAGGACAGGTCAGCGGTGATCTCGAGGGCACCGGACGGGGCGGGCATCAGCCGACCTGGGTGTTGTCGCGGGTCGTGACCTGCAGGGTGCCGTTGAGCTTCCAGGTCGCCCGGGGGGCGTCGGCGCCGGTGTCGCGAGGCACCTCGACGGACATGTCGATGAAGCTGTAGTTGATCGCGGCCTGGCGTCCGGTGAGGAACGACCACATCTCGCGGCCGAGGTCGGTCCAGTCCACGACGTCGTCGCGGCCCTGCTGGGGGGTGGTGGAGCTGTCGATGGTCATGCCGTCATCCTTCCAACTTCTGCACTTTCCTAAACAGACTGTTTAGGTTTACGATCCAAGGGTGACCACAACCCGCACCGAAAAGCAAGAGGCAGCGTTGACCATCGGCGACCTGGCCCGGCGCACCGGACTCACCCCCGCGGTGCTCCGCACCTGGGAGTCCCGGCACGGGTTCCCGGTGCCCAAGCGCCTCGAGAGCGGTCACCGCCGCTACGACGAGGCCGACGTCGCGCTGGTGGAGCGGGTGCTGCGCCGCCGCGACGCCGGGATCCGGCTCGAGGTGGCGATCGCGGAGGCCGCCGCGTCGACCGCCCCCGAGACCCCGTCGGTGTTCGCCGAGCTGCGGCGCCGCCACCCCCACCTGGTGCCGCACCGGCTCCGGAAGTCGACGCTGCTGGCGCTGTCGTGGGCACTCGAGGACGAGTGCTGCGCCCGCGCCGAGAGCCCCATGCTGTGGGGCGCGTTCCAGGAGCAGCGGTTCTGGACCCCGTCGGTCCCGCGCTGGAACGAGCTGGCGCGGGTGGCCCGGTCCACGATGGTGATGGCCGACTTCCCCGAGGTCGCCGACGCCGACGACCCTCACCGCCCGACCAACGTGCCGCTCTCCCCCGACGCCCCGATGCGCCGCGAGTGGGCGGTCGTCTGCGATGCCGTCGACCTGCCGGCGGTCCTCATCGCCTGGGAGCTCCCGGGGCAGACCACGGTCCCGGACCGGGACCGGGTGTTCGAGGCGATGTGGACGATCGAGCCCCAGCCGGTGCGCGACGCGGCACGGGTCTGCGCGCAGGTCTCCCAGCAGGCCGGGGTCGCCGAGGCCGCCCCACTGCTCTACGAGCTCGCCGAGGACGCCGCGCCACGCGCGCTCGACGTCGCCGGCGCGTCCACCTTGTTCAACCGGGTCGTGGCGTACGTCGACCGGCTCGGTCGCTGAGGCCGCCCGGTCAGCCCCGCAGGACCGCCTCCGGCCGTCGGAACGGGTGCGGCGCGGGCATCGCCGGGAGCGCCCGCGGCAGCGCGTAGGACGCCACCGGCTGCCACGCCGAGGTGTCCTGCTCGTGCAGCTGCGCGAGCAGCTCGAGGAGCCGCTCCCCGTCCGGCGCCGGGCGGGACCCGTCGTGCACGACGGAGGTGGCCACGAGCTCGCGACCGTCCGCGGAGTACTCCGGCGCCGCGGCGGTGAGCACCATGCTGTTGGCCACGCCCGACCCGTCCGCGTCGACGACCAAGGTCGCCCGCGCACCCGGGCGGGGCGGTGCCGCGTGGTAGTGCGTGGTCACGCCGCGGGCGGCCGGCGGCTCGCCCAGGCCGGGCACAGGCGGTGCGCGGTCCAGGGGCCGGTGGCCACGACCCGAGCCGCACCGCGCCCTCGGGCAGTCCCGCGGCGAGCTGCTCGGGCATCGCCTGCATGCCGGCCGCGCGCCACGCCTGCGGCCCCGGCACGTCGTCGCGGCGCCGCAGCGCGTCGACCGGCAGGGCCGCCGCGCGGGCGACGTACGCCGCGAGCGCCAGCCGTCCCTGCACCCCGTCCACCGGCGCGGCGAGGAGCGTGGCGGCCCCCGCCGGCGCCTGCAGCGGGTTCGCGACGCGGTGCAGCCGTCCGCCGCGGCGGATGGTGACGGCGCTGTCGAAGTGCCGCAGGTCGAGCCGGTCGAGGTCGAGCGCGCGCCGGGCCTCGGGGTAGCCGGTGTTGAGCACCTGGAAGCCCCGGTCGAGCCGGAAGCCGTCGACCCGGTCCGTGCGGACCCGGCCACCGACGCCGTCCGACGCCTCGATCACCCGCACCGGCCGGCCCGCCCGGTGCAGCGTCCGGGCACAGGCCAGCCCGGCCAGCCCGGTCCACGCCACTCAGCCAATTCCCAGGCGAGCGCCGTACCGTCGCCTCATGCTGCAGCGACTCGCCGCCCTCGGCGGCGTCCTCGTCCTGGTGACCGCCTGCGGCACGAGCTCCTCCACCGGCAGCGGCGGCTACGGCCCTCCGTCCTCGGTGCCGTCTCCCGCCGCCGAGGACACCGGGGGGTCACCCTCCGCGACCGCGTCTGAGCCGGAGCCGGGGGCCGGCGGGTCCACCGAGGCGCCGTCACGCGACCCCAGCCCCCGGACGGGGACCCGGATCCGGGTGGCGGACAGCGAGTTCGGACCGATGCTGTTCGACGCCTCCGGCCAGGCGATCTACCTCTTCGACAAGGAGGAGGGTCCCCGGGCGGAGTGCTACGGCGCCTGCGCCGCCGACTGGCCGCCGGTGCAGACCGAGGGTGAGCCCCGGGGCGTCCGCGGCGCCCGGCAGGGACTGCTCGGCACCACCGAGCGGCGCGACGGCAGCCTGCAGGTGACGTACGGCGGCCACCCGCTCTACTTCTACGCCCACGAGGACCCGTGGCAGGTGCTGTGCCACGACTTCGTGGAGTACGGCGGCACGTGGTTCGTCGTGCAGCCCGACGGCGACGCCGCTCCCTAGACACCCGCCCGGTCCACGAGTGACCGGGCGGGTGACGGCCGGCGATCATCGCCGTTCCGGGCTGGCTCTCCAGCCTCGACCTGGTCGCTGCCGACCAGGACCCCCGGTCCTCCGCTGCGTTCCCACGACGGGCCGGGACCGCTCGTCATCGCCCAGCTGTTCCGCCCCGCCCGGCGTGAGGGCGGAGCCGGGCAGGTCGACGATGAGTCGCGGCAGCATCAGCTGGACCAGTGGTCCGATCGCGAGGGCGTAGGCGAACGTCCCGATGCCCACCACGCCGCCGAGCAGCCAGCCGACCAGCACGACACCGAGCTCGAGGCTGGTGCGCACGAGCCGCACCGACCGGCCCGTTCGGCGCACCAGTCCGGTCATGAGGCCGTCGCGAGGCCCCGGGCCGAGCTGGGCGCCGACGTACAGCGCGGTCGCCAGCCCGTTCAGCAGGATGCCTCCGGCGAGCAGGGCCGCTCGAGCCGCCAGGTGGCTGGGCTCACCGATCACGGCCAGCGCGGCATCCGTGGCCAGGCCGATCACCACCGCGTTCGCCACGGTGCCGATCCCCGGAAGCTGACGCAGCGGGATCCACAGCAGCAGGACGACGAGCGAGACCGCGATCACCACCCCACCGAAGGTGAGCGGCAGGTACGTCGCCAACCCGAAGTGGAGGACGTCCCACGGGTCCAGGCCGAGGCCGGCGCGGAGCATCATCGCCATGGAGAGCCCGTACAGCACCAGACCGACGAAGAGCTGGGTCAGGCGCCGACGCAGCTGCCCCGCGCGGAGCTGCTGCACCGGGGTGAGGACAGCCAGCTGCCGGTGGCGAGCGGGGGAGGAGACCGTGAGCGTCATGCCGACGATCCTGACGCCGATTGGCCTGTCAATCGATAGCCAATTGTGGGACAGTGGCCTGCATGCCACCCCAGGTCTCAGCCGCGCGCGTCCAGACCCTGCTGGGGAGCTCCTGGCAGCGCTCACCGGTCTACGCGGCGCTCGCGGACGCCCTGCGCCGGTTGATCTCCGACGGGCGGATCTCTGCCGGCACACGTCTGCCCAGCGAGCGCGAGCTCACCGGCCGCCTCGGGGTCAGCCGCACGACGGTGACACGCGCGTACGACCTCCTGCGCGAGCGTGGCTACCTCAGGTCGCGCCGGGGCTCGGGCAGCGTGGCCGCGGTGCCCCACCCCACCGAGGCCCGGACCGACTCCGTGCTGTCGCCGGGCGGGGGTGACGACGAGCTCCTCGACCTCACCTGCGCGGCGCCGGTGACGGCCCCCGGTGTGGCCGAGGCGTTCGAGGCGGCGGTCTCCGACCTCGGCGCGTTCCTCACGGGCACCGGCTACTTCCCCTCCGGGCTGCCCGCGCTGAAGCAGCGCATCGCCGACTGGTACGTCGGGCGCGGACTCCCGACCACCGAGGACCAGATCGTCGTGACCAACGGAGCGCTGGCCGCCACGGCGGTGGTCGCCCGCGCCATCGTCGGCGTCGGTGACCGGGTCCTCGTCGAGACACCCGGCTACCCCAACACCCTCGCGAGCCTTCGGCGCGGCGGGGCGAGACTCGTGCTCGCCACCGTCCATCCGGACGGTTGGGACGTCGAGGCCCTGAGATCCTCCCTCACCCGGACCCGGCCGGCGGCCGCCTTCCTGGTGCCCGACTTCCACAACCCGACCGGGTGCTTGATGCCCGACGAGCAGCGAGCGGAGCTCGGGCGGGCTCTCCACCAGGGCCGGGTGGTCACGGTCGTGGACGAGACGCTGGTGGACATGGTGATCGACGACGTCCCCATGCCGGCATCGATGGCGGTCCACGCGTCCGACTGCGTGCTGATCGGCAGTGCAAGCAAGTCGTTCTGGGGAGGTCTGCGGATCGGCTGGATCCGTGCCCCGCACGCACGAGCGGGCGAGGTGATCGCTGCGCGGCTGAGCCTGGACCTGGGCGCGCCCCTGGTCGAGCAGCTGGCCCTCACCCACCTCATGGACCAGCGCGAGGAGGTGCTCCGGTTCCACCGGGACCGGTTGCGCACGTCTCGCGAGGCTCTCGCCGCCGGGCTGCGCGACCTGCTGCCGGACTGGAGGTTCACGACACCGTCCGGCGGTCTGGCGCTGTGGTGCGAGCTCCCTGAGCCGTCGTCGACGGCGGTCGCCGCCGCCGCGTCGGGTCACGGGGTGCTGCTCGCACCGGGCCCCAGCTTCACGGCGGACGGCACTCACGAGCGGTTCCTCCGAGTTCCCTACAGCCGCCCGGCCGAGGAGATGCGGCGCGTGGTCGAGCACCTCGCGGTCGCCTGGTCCGAGGCCCAGGAGACGCGACGTCCGGGGCGTCATCCCTCGGTGCCGCTGGTCGCGTAGGGCGGCACAGGACGTCTACACGCCGGCGAACCAGCCCGTGGGCCCGACCTCGGTCCCCATCCGGGGCACGTACTGGTCGAAGTAGATCCGCGCGATCAGCTCGCGTCGGCTGCGGACCCCGGCCTTGTCGAACACCGACTTGAGGTGGTCCTGCACGGTGTAGGTCGACACGTGGATCGTGGCGGCGATCTCCTTGGTGTCCACGCCCTGGAGCACGAGCTGCGTGACGTCCCGCTCCCGCGGCGTGAGGTCGAAGGCGGCGACCACGAGCGGCACGATCTCGGGCGGTCGCGCCTCGTCGATGGTGACGACGACGTCGCCGCCGCGCCCGTCGCGCGGGCTCAGCGGGGTGGCGTGCAGCACCAGCCACATGCCGCTGCGCGACCGCATCCGGCACCGCGGTGGCGTGGCGGCCTCACCGCGGGCGAACCGCCGGGCCGCGCCGACCAGCGCCGCCACCACCGAGACGGGGTCGGCCATCGCGGCGCTGCCGACGAGGTCGGCGAGCCGGTCCTCGGCCCCCGCGCTCATCTGCTGCACCGTGTCGTCCGCGTCCACGATGATCACTGCCGGCCCGGTCGTGGCGGGCGGCAGGCCCGCCGCCATCCGGGTGAGCAGCCCGGCCCGCATGCCCACCGACATCAGCGGGGACAGCGCCGCGAGGAGCGCGGCATCGCCGTCGTCGAAGCCGTCGTCGGTCTCGTCCCGGAAGAGGGCGGCCCCGCCCCAGACCGTGCCGCGGTCACGGAAGACGACCCGCAGCTCGTCGGTGTAGCCGAAGTAGGGCTCCATGAAGTCCGCGACGCGCGCCGAGGAGTCGGGGCGCACGGCGAGCGCCGGCTCGTCGCGGCGGGCCAGCTCGGCGAACGACGAGGGCTCGGCCGTGCCGTACTCGATCAGGCCCCACTCGAGGTCGTGCTCGTCCCGGCCGCGCAGGTCGCCGTACTTGTGCGTCCCGGTGAGCAGCAGCGTGCTCGGGTCGACGGTGGCCAGGCACGCACCGACGTGCGGGACCGCACGCGCCACGGAGGCCAGCGCCTCCTCCATGAAGGTGTCGAGGTCGAGCCCCGCGCGCGCGACCACCTCGACGTCGCGCAGCACCCGCTGCGCCATGAGCTCCGGCGCCACGTCGGCCAGTGTGCGTCGCCGGGGACGGTCGCGCCATCCCACTTTCGTGGGGGGTGGACACCCCCCAACCGGGCCGGTCCCGAAGACCCCCCGTCCCGGGGATGGGCCGCGCCCCCCTCGGCGGGCCACGCTCTACGGCATGCAGAGGATCCGTCCGAGCACCGACGCCGGCACGCTCACGCTGACCGGCCTCGGGCCGCTCGACGAGGCGGGGCGCCTGGTCCACGAGGACGACCCCGCCGCCCAGCTCGCGCTCGCACTGGCCAACCTCGCGGCCTCGCTCGACGCGGCCGGGCTGGAATGGCCGGACCTGCGGACGCTGCAGGTGCGCACCACCGACGTCGCCGAGCTGCTCGGCGTCTACGACACGCTCACCGAGCACCTCGCGGCCATGGGGTCGTCCCCGCGGACGACCGTCGTCGAGGTGCCGGCGCTGCCGGTGCCCGGGATGACCGTCGCCCTCGACGGCCATGCGGCGCGCCGTACCGGACCCGTCTCGGACCACCACGACCGAAGGAACAGCATGCCCGCCAGCACGACCACCCCCACCGTCCACGACAGCGCCGCCCGGCTCGAGGCACTCCTCGCTGCGTGCCCCGGCGCACTCCACGCTCCCGGGACCGAGGAGTACGACGCCCACCGGGTCCCCTGGAACGTCGCGATCGACCAGCAGCCGGCCGCCGTTGCCGTGCCCTCGTCGGCCGAGCAGGTCGCCGAGGTCGTGGCCGCGGCCGTGGGGCTCGGCTACCGCGTCGCACCGCAGGGCACCGGTCACGGGGCGGCCGGTCTCGCCGGGCGCGACCTCTCCGACGTGGTCCTGCTGCGCACCACCGCGCTCACCACGGTCACCGTCGACCCGGTGGCCGGGACGGCCAGGGTGGAGAGCGGCGCCGTGTGGCAGGACGTCGTCGAGCTCGCCGCGAGCCACGGACTCGCGGCGCTGCACGGCTCGTCCCCGGACGTCGGCGTCGCGGGCTACTGCCTCGGCGGCGGCATCGGCTGGTACGCACGCAAGCACGGCCTGGCCGCGAACAGCGTCAGCGCCGTCGAGATCGTGACCGGCGACGGGCGGCTCGTGCGCGCGGACGCCGAGCACCACGCCGACCTGTTCTGGGCGGTGCGCGGCGGCGGAGGGAGCTTCGGCGTCGTGACCGCGCTGGAGCTGCGGCTGCTGCCCATCGAGACCGCCTACGCCGGCATGCTCCTGTGGGACATCACGCACGCCGAACGGGTGCTGCGTGCCTGGGCCGCGTGGGCCGAGGACGCACCCGACGAGGTCACCACCGCGTTCCGCGTCCTGCGCTTCCCGCCGATGCCCGAGCTGCCGGACTTCCTGCGTGGCCGCCGGGTGGTCGTCGTCGACGGCGCCGTCCTCGGCGACGACGAGCTCGGGGCGAGCCAGGTGGCGGCGCTGCGAGCACTGGACCCCGAGCTGGACACGTTCGGGCGGGTACCCGCCGCCGCCCTCGGCCGGCTGCACATGGACCCCGAGGGACCGACCCCCAACGTCGGGGGCAGCACCATGCTGCGCGCCCTGGACGACGCCACGATCGCGACGTTCCTCGCCCAGGTCGGGGCCGACGCGTCACCCGCCATCCTGGGCGCCGAGCTGCGGCAGCTCGGCGGCGCGCTCGGGCGCCCTGCCCCGGGTGGCGGCGCGCTCGACCGGCTCGACGCCGCCTTCTGCGTGTTCCTGGTCGCCGTCGCCGCCACCCCGGAGACGGCCGCCGCGGGCCGGGCGTCGATCGACCAGGTGCTGGCCGCCCTGGCGCCGCACGGCACCGGCGGCATGTTCCTGAACCTCGCCGAGCAGCGCGGCGTCGAGCCGCGGGCCGGCTTCGCCACCGCGGCGTGGGAGCGGCTGGTGCAGGTGCGCCTCGCGGTCGACCCGGCGGGCAGCTTCCTCGCCAACCACCCGGTGGGCTGAGCGCACCGGGGAGGGGCTGGGTCGTCCGGCCCTTTCCCCGGGACGCCGTCCGGGTCTGTACTGGTGCCACACGCCGAGGAGGTGCGCCACCATGCTGTTCGCGGACCGCATCGACGCAGGCCGGCGGCTCGCGCACCGGTTGCGCAGGTTCCGCGGGCCGGACGTGGTGGTGCTCGGCGTCCCGCGCGGCGGGGTCCCGGTGGCCGCGGTCGTCGCGGAGGAGCTCGACGTCCCGCTCGACGTGCTGGTGGTCCGCAAGCTCGGCGCACCCGGCCACCCGGAGCTGGCGATGGGCGCGGTCGGGGAGCGCGGCGTCCGCGTGGTCAACGACGACGTGGTCCGGGGGCTCGGGGTCCCGGCGGAGGACTTCGTCGAGGCCGACCTGCGTGAGCGTGCCGAGGTGGCCGACCGGGCCCGGCGGTTCCGCGGTGCGGCAGCGATGACCCCCCTCGGCGGGCGGACGGCGCTCGTGGTCGACGACGGCGTGGCCACCGGCGCGACCATGGCGGCGGCCTGCGAGGTCGCCCGGGCTCTCGGAGCGGCCTCCGTCGTGGTCGCCGTCCCGGTCGCGTCCCGCGAGGCACTGACCCGGTTGCGTCGGGCTGCCGACGAGGTCGTCTGCCTGGGCGCCCCGGAGCCGTTCTTCGGCGTGGGCCGCTGGTACCGCGACTTCCGGCCCACCTCGGACGACGAGGTGGTGGCGCTGCTCGCCGAGGCCCACCGCGCCGCGCGGACCGGGTCGGCGGACCCGCCGGACCCGCCGGACCCGCGGGCTGCGGACGCCGTGGTCGACCTCGACGCCGGCGACGCCACGCTGCCCGCGCACCTGGCCGTGCCGGCCGGGGCGACCGGGCTCGTGCTCTTCGCCCACGGGAGCGGCAGCAGCCGGCACAGTCCGCGCAACCGGCACGTCGCGGCGGTGCTCCAGCAGGCCGGGCTGGGCACCGTTCTCGTCGACCTGCTCACGCCCCAGGAGGCGGAGTCCCGCGCCAATGTCTTCGACGTCGAGCTGCTGGCCCGCCGGCTCGTGGCGCTGTCCCGGACCCTGGAGCGCGACCCCCGGACCGTGGGGCTCCCGATCGGCTACTTCGGCGCGAGCACCGGCGCCGCCGCCGCACTGGTGGCTGCCGCCGAGCCGGGCAACCGCGTGCGTGCGGTCGTGTCGCGTGGCGGCCGGCCGGACCTCGCGGGCGACGCGCTCCCCCGGGTCACCGCGCCGACGCTGCTGGTCGTGGGTGGCCGGGACACGGCCGTGCTCGGGCTCAACCACCGCGCCCGGCGACGGATGCGCTGCCGGTGTGACGTGGTCGTCGTCCCGCGAGCGACCCACCTCTTCGAGGAGCCCGGCACCCTCGACGAGGCGGCCCGGCACGCGGCCGGCTGGTTCCGGACCCATCTCGGCGCCGGGAGCCCGGCGGGGATGGGCCGCTGACGCCGACCGCGGCCCGCCACCGAGATCGGGCCTTCCGGCCCTGGACCGGGAGCGCATCGAGGCGTTCACTGAGAACTGAGACGAGAGGAACCCGACGAGGTTGGGCCCAGGACCGGGAGACCGGAAAGGGCCAAGACTCCGAACCCGTGTCAGACGGCAGGATTCCTCTCGTCCCGCACGTCCGCGTCCGGGACACCGCCGGGGTCCTACAGGAACGCGTTGACCCCGGTCTCGGCACGACCGATGAGCAGCTTCTGGATCTGGCTCGTGCCCTCGTAGAGCGTCATCACCCGGGCGTCGCGCATGTACTTCTGCACGGGGTAGTCGTCGACGTACCCGTAGCCCCCGAACGCCTGGATGGCCAGGTTGGACGCCTTGACCGCAGCCTCGGAGGCGAACAGCTTGGCCTTGGACGCGGCCACGCCGAACGGCTCGCCCCTGTCGACGAGGTCGGCGGTCCTCCAGCACAGCAGGCGCGCGGCGTCCGCATCGACGGACATCTCGGCGACCATGTCCTGGACCAGCTGGAACGACGCCAGCGGCCGTCCGAACTGGGTCCGTTCCTTCGCGTACGCGACCGTCTCCTCGAGGCAGCCCTGGATGATGCCGACGCAGCCGGCCGCCACCGACATCCGCCCCTTGTCGAGGGTGGCCATCGCGATCTTGAAGCCCTCGCCCTCCTCGCCGAGGAGGGCCTCGGCGGGCACCCGGACCCCGGCGAGGGAGAGCTCGGCGGTCGCCTGCCCCCGCAGGCCGAGCTTGCCCTTGATCTCCCGCGCCTCGAATCCCGGGGTGTCCGTGGGCACCAGGAACGCGGAGATGCCGCGCGGTCCGTCCTCGCCGGTGCGCGCGAACACCAGGCACACGTCGGCCCAGGTCCCGTTGGTGATGAAGACCTTGGACCCGTCGATGACGTAGTCGTCGCCGTCGCGCACCGCACGAGCGCGCAGGTTGCCCGCGTCCGAGCCGTGGCCCGGCTCGGTGAGGCCGAAGCAGCCGAGCAGCGCGCCGGAGGCGATCCCGGGCAGCCACCGCTGCTTCTGCTCCTCGGTCCCGCGCGCCAGGACCGCCTTGCCCACCAGGCCGTTGGACACGGAGACGATCCCGCGCAGCGCCGAGTCCGCCCGGCCGAGCTCCTCCATCGCCAGGCAGTACGTCAGGTGGTCGCCCCCGACACCGCCGTACTCCTCGGGGAGCGTGAGCCCGAGGAACCCCATCTCGCCCAGCCTGGCGACGATGCCCCGGTCGACGGCCTCGCGCCGGTCCCACTCGGCGCGGTGCGGGACCGCCTCCGCGTCGAGGAACTCGCGAGCGGCCTGCCGGAAGCTGCGCTGCTCGTCGGTCAGGGACAGGTCCATACGTCCTCCTCGGGTCGCGCCCAGCATGCCGCACACGGTTTGACACCGGCCGCGCACGTCGCTCGGATGGCCGCATGCGTGATGACGGTGTGGGAGAGGCCGCGACGGGTAACCCCGCAGACGTGGACGACACATGGGACGCCGACCGGGTGGAGCGGCTCTTCGCCGCTCTCGACACGTACCTCCCCGATGCCGTGGCGCTGCGACGCCGGCTGCACCAGGAGCCCCGGCTCAGCGGTGACGAGGACGACACGACCCGGATGATGGCCGACGTCCTCGGACTGCCGGCCACCTACCTCGAACGCGGCGGGGCCCTGCTCCGGCTCGGCGAGGGCCCGGGCCCGGCCGTCGGGCTGCGCGCCGAGCTCGACGCCCTCCCGGTGGTCGAGGACACCGGCGTCCCCTGGGCGTCCACCAGCGGCGTGATGCACGCGTGCGGGCACGACGTGCACCTGGCCGCCACCTTGGCGGTGACCCGGGCCCTGCAGGCTGTCGGGACCCCCTGCCCCCTGGTCGTCACCCTGCAGCCGCGCGAGGAGACCCTCCCGTCGGGGGCGAAGGACATCGCCGACTCGCCGGAGTTCGCCGCGTCCGGGGTCGCGGTGATGCTGGGCGTGCACGTCCAGCCGCGGCTGGAGCAGGGCCACTTCGCCGCGACGCCAGGGCCGGTGAACGCCGCGGCGGACCAGTTCACGATCGTGGTCAACGGACTGCCCGGTCACGCCGCCTACCCCCACCTGACCGCGGACCCGGTCGTGGCCGCCGCCGACCTGATCGGCACCCTGCAGCACCTGGTCTCGCGCCAGGTCGACCCCACCAACCCGACCGTGCTCACCGTGGGCTCGATCAGCGGGGGCAACTCCCCGAACGTCGTGCCGTCGTCCGTGCGGATGACCGGCATCCTGCGCACCTTCGACGAGCACGACCGGGTGCGGCTGCACGAGGCGATCAGCTCGGCCGCGAAGGCCGTCGCCGAGGTGCACGGGTGCGAGGCGGAGGTCGAGGTCTCCCGCGGGGCTCCGGTGCTCGACAACGAGCCCGAGCTGACCACGGCCGCCGCCATCTGGCTGGAGCGGGCCGGGCTGCACCCGGCCCCCGCCCTCCGGTCCTGCGGCGCCGACGACTTCTCCTACTACTGCGACGCCGTGCCGTCGCTGATGGTGTTCCTCGGCGTCGGCGCCCCCGGGCCCGGGCAGCCGGGCCTGCACCACCCGCGGTTCCTGCCGCCGGAGCGAAGCGTCGGCGAGGTCGCGCGCGCGATGCTCGGCGCCTACCTCGGCGCGTGCGCGCAGTACGTCGACCTGCCGACGCCCGAGCCCCGGCTCTCCTGAGGCGTGCGGGTCAGCTGTCGAGGCCGGCCGTCACGCGGGCGATGTCGGCGACGACGTCGAGCATCGACCCGGTCTTGTCGAGGACGGCCCGCTGACGGGTCGCCCCGTTGCCCTCACGGAGCACCTCGGCGAGCCGCTGCTCGACGAACACGTCGTCCTCGTTGGCCTTCAGCGCCGGCCGTACGTGCTCGACGAGCCCCTGCAGCACCTCCTCGACGGGTCGCGGCTGCATCGACGCCGGGTCCAGGAGGCTGCCCCTCACCCCGTCGCGAGCAGCCTGCCAGGACGCGAGCCGGAGCATCGACGAGGGGACGTCCGCCGGCGGGATGCCGTTGCGCCACTCGTCCGACGCCGTGTCGACCAGGGCCCGCGAGAGCGCCGCGAGCAGCATGGTGTCGCGCACGTCGAGGCAGACGTCGGCGATCCGGACCTCGAGCGTCGGGTACTCCGCCGACGCCCGAGCGTCCCAGTAGACCATCCCCGGGTCGAGCAGGACCCCGGTGTCGACCATGGCCTGGACCCGCTGCCGGTACGCCTCGGGCGACCCGAACAGGTCCGGGGTCCCCGAGGACGGCCACCGGGCGATGACCTGCGACCGGTAGCTCGCGTAGTGGGTGTCGCGGCCCTGCCAGAACGGCGAGTTGCCGGTGATCGCCAGCAGCGACGGGAACCACACCCGCATCCGGTCCAGCGCGGCGATCGCCTCCTCGTCGGACTCCACCGAGACGTGCACGTGGCAGCCGCAGGTCAGCTGCTCCGCCGAGGTGGAGCCGTACTTCTCCATGATGACCTCGTAGCGCTCGTTGCGGTGCGCCAGCGGAGCGACCTCGGTGGGGGACGTCCCCACCGCGAGGATGCGTGCCCCCGACGCGCGGGCCGCACGGACCGCCACGTCGCGCCACGCCTGCAGATCGGTCTCGAGCTCGCCCAGGTCCGTGCGCGGAGGCGTGTCCGTCTCGACCTGCTGGCGTTGCAGCTCGGCCCCGATCGACCCCCCGGGCTGGTCAGTCTCCCCTTGTCCGTCCCCCGCGTGGTCGGGCTCGGCCCGACGCAGGACCCGGTCCGCCACCGACACCGGTCGCCCGCTCTCGCCGTCGACGACGAGCAGCTCTTCCTCCACTCCCACAGTTCGCATGGGAGACCAGTAGCCCGATCGGTCATGGGCAAACCCGGCGACCGCCGCGGAGACCGGGTCAGCGGGTGGGGTAGGGCGTCAGCAGCTGGTCCACCGGGGCGTGGTCGTCACGGAGCACCTGCGCGTCCCCGGTCCAGGCGTCGACATCACCGGACCGCAGCACCGTCCAGCCCACGTCCCGGTCGCCCATCCGGTCCCGCCAGGCCTCGGCGTCGACGGGTCGGTCGCCCGCCACGACGACCAGGTTGCCGCCGCCGCGACGCGCCAGCGTCTCGGGGTCGGCGGCGACAAGCACGTGGTCGAAGGTGGCGCGCAGGGTGGCCACGGCGGCCCGGGCGAACCCGACGTCGCCGTGGTCGATGAGGTTCATCACGTACACGCCGTCGTCGGCCAGCACCCGGCGCACCTGCGCCATCGCCTCCCTGGTCGTGAGGTGCCACGGGACCGACACGCCGCCGAACGCGTCACCGACGACGAGGTCGTAGGCCCCGCTGTCGAGGCGGGCCAGCCCCCTCCGCCCGTCCTCGACGCGGACCTCCAGGGCGTCGTCGGTACGCAGTCCCAGCCGGTCGACGTCGATCCGGACCACCCCGGGGTCGATCTCGGAGACCAGGCTGCTCGAACCGGGGCGTACGGCGTCGAGGTAGCGCGGCACGGTCAGGCCGCCCGCCCCCAGGTGGTAGCTCGTGAGCGCCGCGCCGGCGGGGAATGCGGTGTCGAGGACCGCGGCGACGGCGCGGGCGTAGCGGAAGTCCAGGTGGGTGGGGTCGTCGAGGTCGACGTAGGAGTGGTGGACACCGTCGAGCACGAGCAACCGGCCGCCCTCGCGTCCCGGGTCCGCGCGGATCTCCGCGCAGTGGTACACCGTCTCGACGTCGCAGCCACCCGGGGCGGCGGCGGCCGTCAGGCCTCCGAGCACGACGAGCACCGCAGGCAACGGGCCAGGCCGTCGGCGTCGCAGGACCAGCTCGAGCGCCGCCGCCGAGACCACGAGGGCGATGCCCAGCCCCACGAGGATCGCGCTGACCGGGAGCCGCGTGATGAGCACGAAGCCGGTGACGACCGTGCCCAGGATGGCGCCGACGGTCCCCACGCCGGACAGCCGACCGACCACCGAGCCCGTCTCGCCGAGGCTGGTGAGCTGGAGCTTGGTCACCATCGGAGTCACCGCCGACAGCGCCGCGCCGGCGGCGAAGATGGTCGCGACCGCCGTCAGCAGCACCGGCCCGCCCGGGATCTCCCCGGCCGTCCGGACCGCGGCGGGCGTGACCGCCACCACGGCGCCGGACCCGGCGAGCAGCGGCCCCAGCGCGGCCCGCGGCGACACGGTGTCGGCCGCCCGGCCGCCCGCCCAGGACCCGAACGCGATCGCGGCCAGCGCCACGCCGATGACCAGCGTGCTCGTCTCCAGGGTGAGCCCCAGGTACGGCGCGAGCAGGCGGAGCGCGACGATCTCCACCACGAGCACGGCAGCGGAGGCGCCGAACACCAGAGTGCCGGCGAGCCAAGGGTGCAGCGGTTCCGGTGCAGCCGGGTGCGGCTGCGCCGGTTCGGAGGAGCCGGAGGACGAGGTCACCCGGGCGATGATCCCCGATGCAGCTCCGGCCGGACAGCCCGGTCAGGCGTCGAGCGCGCGAGCCCACGTCCGGAGCAGCTGGGCGAGCTGCTCGCGCTGGCGCTCGGTGAGCACGCCGACCAGCCGGTGCTCGTTGGCGATGTGCGCCTCGAAGGCACGGTCGATGAGCGCACGCCCGGAGCCGGTGAGGGCGACGACGCGGCTGCGGCCGTCGTCCTCGCTGGGCCGGCGGGTGACCCAGCCCTGGGCGACGCAGCGGTCCACGCGCTTGGAGACAGCCCCCGAGGAGACCATCGTGGCGGCGCCGAGGTCGCCGGGGGTCAGCGCGTACGGCGGTCCGCTCCGACGAAGCGTGGCGAGCACGTCGAACTCGCCCTCGCCGAGCCCGTGCTCCGCGTAGACCGCGACCAGCTCCTCGGTCAGCCGCAGGCCCAGCCGGTGCAGACGGGCCACCACCCCCTGCGGGCTGACGTCGAGGTCGGGGCGCTCGGACGCCCACTGGGAGATGACCCAGTCGACGTGGTCCTGACCATTGCTTCTCATGGTTGACAACTTATCTTACGTGGAAGGTATCTTGTCTTCCATGGAAACTATCTCTGGCCGTTGGGTGGCCCTCGCCACGGTCGCGCCGGTCGTGTGGGGCACGACGTACCTCACGACGGCGACCTGGTTGCCGCCGGACCGCCCGCTGTTCGCGGCCACGATCCGGGCGCTCCCCGCGGGCCTGCTGCTGCTCGCCGTCCTGCGCCGGCTTCCCACCGGGATCTGGTGGTGGCGCGCCGCCGCCCTGGGCCTCACGAACATCGGGATGTTCTTCCCGCTCCTCTTCCTCGGCGCCTACCGGCTGCCGGGCGGGCTCGCCTCGACCGTGCAGGCACTGTCGCCGCTCGTCGTCATGACCCTGGCGTGGTTCGTGCTCGGGGAGCGCGCGGGCCGGCGCCGCGTCGCCGCGGGAGTGGTCGGCGCGGCCGGGGTCGGGCTCCTCGTCCTTGACGCCGCTGCCCGGCTCGACCCGCTCGGGATGGCCGGCGCAGTGGGCTCGGTGGCCAGCTCCGCCCTCGGCTTCGTGCTGGTGAAGCGGTGGGCGGCCCCGGTCGGGATGCTCACCCTGGTGTCCTGGCAGCTCGTCGCCGGCGGGCTCGTGCTTCTCCCGGTGGGGCTGCTCCTCGAGGGCCCGCCGCCCGCGCTCGACGCCCCGGCGGTGGCCGCGTTCGTCTGGCTCTCCGGGGCGGGCACCGTCCTGGCGTACGTCTGCTGGTTCGGGGCCATCGACCGCCTCGGTGCGGGCGCGGTGTCGCTGGTCGGCCTGCTGAACCCGCTGACCGGGACGTTGCTCGGGGTCGCCGTCGCAGGTGAGGCCTTCGGTGTCGCCCAGGCCCTCGGCGCCGCGCTGGTGGTGGGTGGTGTGCTCGCGGGCCAGCGCGGGTTGCTCGCGCCGGTCACCGCCCGGCTTCGTCGGCTGACCGCTCCGGTCCCCCAGCCCTGCCCCACCTGCCCCGGGTGACCAGGCGCCCGCAACGCACGAGGGCCTCC
>Ga0075331_1000020_pt1 | contig 28171 bp, 29 predicted proteins | sample MayberrySE_TuleA_FD_120090 | JGI IMG/M metagenome (GOLD analysis project Ga0075331, IMG submission 120090) | Natural and restored wetland microbial communities from the San Francisco Bay, California, USA, that impact long-term carbon... | ecosystem: Environmental > Terrestrial > Soil > Wetlands ... | reverse complement strand
TCGGCGGGTGCCTCGGCGTCGGCGGGTGCCTCGGCGTCGGGCGCCTCCGCAGCAACCGCCTCGGGGACGGCCTCCGATGCGGCCTCGTCGGTCGACTCCGACCCCGGGGACGCCGCAGGAGGAGCCTCGGGTTCCTCCGCGGCGGCCGCCGCCTTGGCCTGGGCCTTCTTCGACAGCTTGGGCTCGTCCGTCCTGGCTTCGCGGACCTTGACCTGGCCGGCGGCGCTCGGGCGCTCGGCCACGAACGCGTCCCAGATGCCGACCTTGACCATCAAGTTGCGGACCTGATCGCTCGGTTGTGCTCCCACCCGCAACCAGTGCAGGGCACGCTCCTCGTCGATCTCGATCAGGCTCGGTTCCTCGAGCGGATGGTATTTGCCGATGTTCTCGATGAAGCGACCGTCGCGCGGAGAGCGCTGATCGGCCACGACGACGCGGTAGAAGGGACGCTTGTTCGCCCCCATCCGCCGCAACCGGATCCTCGTCGACATGTCGTGCTCGTCCTCGTTCCTCGTCTATCGCTTCGGCACCTTCGCCGACGGGACCCTCATCGTCCCCGGCATCCCCGGCACCCGACCGGGGGTTCGCTTGCCGCCCATCATCGTCCGCATCATCTTCCTCGCGCTCTCGAAGTCCTTGAGCAGCGAGTTGACGTCGGCGGTCGTGACCCCGGACCCATTCGCGATCCGCAGCCGGCGCGGCCCGGAGATGATACCGGGTTCCCGGCGCTCGGCCGGGGTCATGGAGAGGATCATCGCTTCGGCACGCTTCAGCTCTCCCTCGTCGACCGCTTCGGCCATCTCCTTCATCGCGTTCTTGCCGCCGGGCACGCCGGGAAGCATCTTGAGAAGGTCGCCCATCGAGCCGAGCTTCTGCACCTGCCGGAGCTGGTCGAGGAAGTCCTCGAACGTGAACTGACCCTTCAGGATGTTCTCCGCCGCCTGCTGCGCCTCGGCGGTGTCGAGCTTCTCCTGCGCCTTGTCGATCAGCGTCAACACGTCGCCCATCCCGAGGATGCGCCCGGCCATGCGGTCGGGATGGAACGCCTCGAGATCGTCGAGCTTCTCCCCCGTGCCGACGAAGTACACGGGGCGGCCTGTGACGGCGGTGATCGAGAGCGCAGCGCCTCCGCGCGCATCGCCATCGAGCTTGGTGAGCACGAAGCCGGTGGTGTCGACCTCGCGCATGAAGTCCTTGGCCTGCACGACGGCGTCCTGCCCGGTCATCGCGTCGGCGGCCATCAACACGTGTTGTGGCTTCGTGACGTCTTTGATCCTGCGTGCCTGCTTCATCATCTCCTGGTCGATGTGGAGCCGGCCGGCCGTGTCGATGATGACCACATCGGCGTCTTGGCGATCGGCTTCCTTGACGCCCTGCTTGGCGAGCTTGACGGGATCCTTGCCCTCGGACCACACCGGCACACCGCATTCGCGTCCCAACGTGCGCAGCTGTTCGACCGCGGCGGGACGCTCGAGATCGGCGGCGATCAAGAGCGGACGCTTCCCCTTGGCCTTCAGGTGCTTGGCGAGCTTCGCGCAGGCGGTCGTCTTCCCGGACCCCTGCACGCCTGCCATCATGATCACGCTCGGCCTACCGCCCCCGAGGTCGAGCGGCGTGTGTTCGCCGCCCATGGTCACGGTGAGCTCCTCGTTCACGACCTTCACTACCTGTTGCCCCGGGGTGAGGCTCTTCATGACCTCCTCGGAGAGCGCGCGTTCGCGGACCCTGCCCAGGAAATCGTCGACCACCTCGACGGCCACGTCGGACTCGAGGAGCGCCGTTCGGATGTCGGACAGGGCGTTGTCGACCTGCTTCGGATGGAGCTTCCCGCGGGATCGCAACTTCCGGAACGTGCCGTCGAGCCGGTCGGTGAGCGTGTCGAACATCGGTCCCCGTGTCGATATCGGATGGACGCGGCTGCGGGCTCCCCCGGTGCGCGCCGACTAGGATTCTACCCGGGGGGAGGCATGCCAGAGTCCGATCTGCGTGACGTGAGCCTGGTCGCGGTGACGAGCCATGAGATGCGGGCGCCGCTCGCCGCTATCCGCGGCTTCGTGGATATGCTGCAACGCAGGCGTTCCGAACTCTCCGATGCTGAGATCGACGAGTTCCTGAACGTGATCTCCGTGCAGACCCAGCGTCTGATCCGGCTGGCCGACGACCTCGTCACGATGGAGAGCCTCCAGGATGCCTCGCTCGCGATCGAGCAAGGATCCATCGTGCTCGTTCCGGCCCTGGAGCAGATCGTGCGCGACCTGCCGGGTGGCGAGCGCGTGGAGATCCGCGTCTCGGCCGACGCGCCCCCGACGATCGAGTCGGACGCACTCCGGCTCGGGCAGATCCTGACGAATCTGGTGACGAACGCCCTGAAGTACTCGGACCAAGGCTCGGTCGTCACCCTGGAGGTCGTCCCCGGCGGCGACGGGTGCATCGGCATCGCCGTGATCGACCACGGCATCGGCATCGACGCACAGGAACGGGATCGCGTCTTCGAACCCTTCTATCGCACGACCGAGGGCGCTCGGTCGGCCGAAGGGTCGGGGCTGGGGCTCGCGATCGCCCGGCGTCTGGCCGAGGCGCTCGGCGGCGACATCACCGCCGATGCGACGCCGGGCGGCGGCGCAACGTTCCGGCTCAGGCTCCCGGTTCGTGCGGCGGCGCGCTGAGCACCTGCTCCACTGTGTGCAGCAAGGTGATGGGGCTGAACGGCTTCGTGAAGTAGTCGTCGGCCCCCATCGCGATCGCTCGCTCCCGGCCTTCTTCACCGTCGGCCGTGACGATGATCACCCGAACGCCGGCCGTGACCGGGTCCGCGCGCACCTCGGCCAGAACCTCCGCTCCGCTCGACCCGGGGATGTGCATGTCGAGGAAGACCAGATCGGGCGGGTCGTCACGCACCATCTCGAGGGCACGCTGCCCGTCGGCGGCTTCCTCGATCTCGAAGCCCTCCCCCTCGAGCACCAGGCGCATGGCCTCGCGCATCGTGGGGTGGTCCTCCACGATCAGGATCCTCCCGTCGGACACCGCTGAAACCCCTTCCGCCGGGATGCTTCCGCCCGGCTGCGTCAGTCGGACAGCAACCGTTCCGCGAACGCCGTCGCCTCGAACGGCCGCAGGTCGTCGGCCCCTTCTCCGACCCCGACGAAGCGGATCGGAACGTCGAGCTCCTCCCGCACGGCCAACACGATGCCGCCCTTGGCCGATCCGTCGGTCTTCGTGAGCACCACGCCGGTCACCTCGACCGCCTCGGTGAACGCCCTCGCCTGTGCGATGCCATTCTGCCCCGTCTGGGCGTCGAGCACGAGCAGGGTCTCGTCGACCGACGTGCCCGCCTTCTCGATCACGCGCTTGACCTTGCCGAGCTCGTCCATCAAGGGAGTCTTCGTGTGCAGTCGCCCGGCCGTATCGACGATCAGAACGTCGGCCCCGCGTGCGGTCGCCGACTTCACGGCGTCGAACACGACGGCGCCGGGATCGGCGCCCCGCTCCTGCCCCACGAGGTGGGCACCGGCCCTCGTCGCCCAGACCTCCAGCTGCTCACCGGCAGCGGCTCGGAACGTGTCGGCGGCAGCGAGGCTCACCTGCAACCCTTCCCCGGCAAGGCGTTTGGCGAGCTTCCCGATCGTGGTGGTCTTGCCGGTGCCGTTCACCCCGACGACCAAGATCACGCCCGGTCGTCCGGTCGGCAGGTGCAGGGGCTCGTCGGGCCCGAGCACGTCGACGATCTCGTCGTGGAGCAGCGCGACCGGGTCGCCCCCCGCCGCGACGCGTGACTTCACGCGACCGACGAGATCGGCCGAACCCTTGGGGCCCACGTCGGCCTTGACCAGCAGGTCCTCGAGCTTGGCCCAGGTGTCGTCGGCGGGGGCCCCCCGGAACAACCGCTTGACCTTGGCCCCGAGCCCCTCCTTCCGGAAGACGCCCCCCGACGGTCCCGGTTCCGGCCTGGTCGGCTCGGGGCGCTGTCCGGCCGGATGCAGTGGCGCCGGCCGCCGGACGTGCCCTTCGGCCGCATGCGTCTCGCGTTCCAGTTCCCGCAGGCGGTCGCGCCGCGACGACCGGAGCACGCCGAACGCCACGATCGCCACGACCGCGAGGACAGCGAAGACGACGACGCCGAGTTCCACTGGCGGAGGCTAGCCGACCGGCTCGCCCTCCGGCACCTCGATCACCGGCTCGTCGTCGGCCGAGGTCTGAGGGGCGAACGCGGCGGCGGCAGCCTCCCGCTCGCCCTCGAGCCGCGCGTCGGATTCCAGCGGCGTCTGTCGATCGAGCCGTTGCGCGACCACCTTGGTCGTGCCGTCCTTGCTCAGGGAGATGCCGTACATCATCGCGGCGACCTCCATCGTGCGCTTCTGGTGCGTCACGATCAGCACCTGCGACTCGCGTGCGAACCCCTCGACGAGACGCAGGAACCGATGGAGGTTCACGTCGTCGAGCGCCGGCTCGACCTCGTCCATCAGGTAGAACGGCGAAGGCCGGGCGGTGAAGATCGCGAACAGGAACGCCATGGCGGTCAGCGACCGCTCGCCGCCCGAGAGCAGCGAGATGCGCTTCACGCGCTTACGGCCCGGAGATGCCTCGATCTCGATCCCGCTCGTCAACGGCTCCGCGGGATCGGTGAGCACCAGCCTGCCCGACCCGCCCGGGAACAGGTCCGCGATCAGCCGTTCGAACTGCGAGGCGACATCGCGGTACGCGGCGGTGAACGCCTCGGTGATCTCGCGGTCGACCTGCGCGATCACCTCGAGCAGGTTGCGGCGCGCCTGCTTGACGTCGTCGAGCTCCCGGGCCATGAAGTCGTGGCGCTCCTGCATGGCCTCGAACTCCCCGGTGGCGAGCAGGTTCACTCGACCGAGCAGGGCCAGTCGGCGCTGCACGAGCTCGGAACGCTTCTCGAGCGCCTCGACGGAGTCGTCGTCGGACAGCTCCCCGACGAGCGCCGTCGGGTCGGCCCCGTGACCCTCGCGGATCAATCGTTCCGCCTCTCGGATCCGCCGCTGGATGTCGCCCCTCGTCCGGTCGTCGTCTTCGTAGGCTTCGCGGAGCCGTTCGAGCTCCGTCGACGCATCGCGCCACGCCTTGTTGACGGCCGCCTCTCGCCCGGCGACCTCGCGCTCGGCCGTCGCGGCGACGTCGCGGACCGCGGCGGCCTCGTTCGCCGCGATCTCGGCGCGCGCGACCTCGCGCTCGGCCTCCGCTCGATCGGTCTCGGCGGCCGTGAGCTCGGCTCGCATCGCGACCGGATCGTGCGCCGACAGCTCATCGCGCTCGTTCCGCAACGCGGCGAGCCGGGCGTCGTGTGCCGAGCGGTCTCGTCGCAGGGTCTCCACCGCCACGCGAGCCGAGATGGGCGGCTGCGGCACGGGCGGGAGGTCGGGCGGTCGCGCGGCGTCCGCCGGCGCCAGTGCGGCCAGGCGTTCCCGGGCCAGCGCGACGGAGTCCTCGACCGCGGCGAGGCGCTGGCCGTGCAACGCTTCCTCGGTCCTCATGCCCGTCAGGCTCCGGTCGACGCCGGCGAGACGTTCTGCCACCGAGACGATCTCGGCGTCGGCCGCCTCGATCTGGTCGCGGAGGAAATCGATCTCCCCCGCGATCTCGGCTATGCGCTCCCGCTTGGGTCTCAACGCGTTGACCGTGGCTGCGAGGTCGTGGACCACCACCTGCAGCTCGGCCCTGATCTCTCGGGATCGGGCATCGGCTTCCCTCGCCGTGTGGATGACCGCGGGGCCGACGAGCACCCCGTCGGAGGTGACGAACGACGACGAACCGTGCTGCCGCTGCTTCTCGGAGGCCTCGATGACGTCGGCCGCGACGTAGACGTCGCGGAGCACCATACTCACGATGCCCCGGGCTGCCGGATCGGCCTCGACGGCGGCGAGCAACTTGCGCTCGCCCGTCAGACCCATCGGCACCGGTCCCCCCGCAGAGATCGCGAGGATCGCACCGTCACCTTCGGGTGCGTCGGCGAGGGCGGCTTCTCCGTCGTCGTAGACGACCGCATCGGCCAACGAGCCCAGCGCAGCGGCGAGCGCACGCTCGAGGCCCGGTTCCACCTCCACGAGATCTCGGAGCAAACCGATGGCTCGACCCTTGTGCGCATCGAGGAAACGCGACCCGGGCGTCTCCTCGATGTCCTGTCGGCGCGCCTCGAGCAGATCGCGCCGGGCCTCGTGGCGGCGACGAACATCGTCGAGCTCCTCGATCCTGCCGACCAGGCCACGCCGCTCGGACTCGAGCGCTGCACGCTTCTCGTTCATCGGCGCCGACCCGTCGTCGAACGTCTCGACCTCGGCTTCCAGACCGGCGCGTTCGGCCTGGGCTTCCGCGATCCGCTCACGGACCGACGCCAACGAGGCGGCGACCCGCTCGCGCTCGCGCTCGCTCGAGGCGAGGGACCGCTCCAACGCTTCGACCTCGGCGCGGCGCCCGGCCGCCTCCTCGCCCGCGCGCCGGTGCAGCGACTCGATGCGCCCACGATCCTGCTCCGCCTCGCGGAACGCGGTCTCGGCCGCTTCGAGCTCGCGCTCGCTGCGCTCGAGGTCGGCGACCACCCGACCCAGCTCGGCGCCGACGCGCGCGATCTCGTCGTCGACCGCGTCGATGCGGGCAGCCGTCGTCGCCTGCGAGGCCAACCGTTCGCGCGCGGTGCCCTCGCGCTCCACCGCCTCTCGGAGCGCCTGCTCGGCCCGGCGCCGTTCCTCCGTGGTGGCACGAGATGCGAGCTCGGCATCGGCCAGGGCCGTGGATGCGGTCGCTCGGGCGTCGGCCGCCTCGAGGACCTCGCCGTCGAGCCCGTCGAGCCGCTCACGAGCCTCGCCACGTTCGTCCAGCCCGCGCTGCCAGGACTCCGCTCGCCGATCGCGCTCTCGAAGCAGCGCTCGGAGGCGGGCGGCTGCCAGGTTGCGCGAGAGGCTCTCCGCCTCCGAGGTGAGGGTCTCGTGCTTCGTCGCCATCTGTGCCTGTTGCTGCAGCGGCTTCAGCTGCCGGCGCAGTTCCGAGAGCACATCGGCCAGTCGGAGGAGGTCCTGGTCGAGGTTCGCGAGCTTGCGTTCGGCGCGCTCCTTCCTGCGGCGGTGCTTGGCGATGCCTGCAGCCTCCTCGATGTACTTGCGGCGGTCCTCGGGCCTGGCGAGCAGCACCTCTTCGAGCTGCCCCTGCCCGACCACGGTGTGCAGCGCACGACCGATGCCGGTCTCGGAGAGCAGTTCCTGCACGTCGAGCAGGCGCACGACCTCGCCGTTGATCCGGTACTCCGAGTCCCCCGAGCGGAAGATCGTGCGCGCGACCTCGATCTCGCTCATCGGCACCGGGATCTTGCCGGCGGAGTTATCGATCACGAGCTTCACCTCGGCCATGCCGAGCGCGGGTCGCGACGGCGTGCCGGCGAAGATCACGTCGGCCATGTGCCCCCCGCGCAGGGAACGGGCTCCCTGTTCGCCGAGGGCCCAGCTGATCGCGTCGACGAGGTTGGACTTGCCCGAGCCGTTGGGCCCGACGATCACGGAGACGCCGGGGATGAACTCGAGCACCGTCTTGTCCGCGAACGACTTGAACCCGCGGATCGTGATCGACCTCAGGAACATGTGCAGCGGATGCTAACAGGCTTGTGATTCTCAATCGCTGAAGGTGGGCTACCGAGCCACGCGGAAGGTCCGCTCCCCCGTCGGCGGCTCGTCCCGCACCTCGACCGAGTCGACCCGAGCTCCGGGCGGACCCTCCCGGCACCAGGCGATCATGGACTCGACGGCTTCCGGCACGCCTTCGAACTCGCCTTCGACGCTCCCGTCGAAGGCGTTCCTCACCCAGCCGCCCACACCCAGCGCCCCGGCGCGCTCGACGCACGAGACCCGGAAGAAGACGCCCTGCACCCTGCCTCGGATCCGGACCTGCACCCTGCGCACGCCCGTCATCGTGTCATCCCACGCGACCTGCGAGCCGCCTCGGTTCGTCCGGTACGCTGGCCGGCGATGGCCACCTACGACGACCGGACGGCGTTGCTCGTCGTCGACGTGCAGAACGACTTCGCCGACCCCGGCGGTAGCCTCTACGTCGACGGCGGTGAGGCGATCGTGCCCACCGTGAACGCCGAGGTGGAGAAGGCCGCCGCCTCCGGCGCGCTGGTGGTGTACACGCAGGACTGGCACCCCGAGCACACGCCCCATTTCCAGCGCGACGGCGGCATCTGGCCGGTGCACTGCGTGGAGGACACCCGCGGAGCCGAGTTCCATCCCGGCCTGTTGGTTGCCGATCACGAGATCGTGCGCAAGGGTCACGACGGGCGGGACGGATATTCCGGGTTCAGCGTGCGCGACCCGCTCTCGGGCGAGCGGGGGGACACGGTGCTGCACGAGATGCTGACCGCGGCGGGGGTCGAGCGGCTCGTGATCTGCGGGCTCGCGACCGACTACTGCGTGGTGGAGACCGTGCTCGATGCGCGGATGCTCGGGTACCCGGTCGAGGTGATCACCGACGGCGTGCGAGCCGTCGACCTGCAGCCGGGAGACGGAGCGGCCGCGTTGGCGCGCATGCGCGACGCCGGTGCAGAGCTCGTCTGATAGGCGCCGGCTAGCTCTGGCACTGCGGGCAGAAGAACGAGCTGCGTTGTGAGATCTTCACGCTCTCGATCGGGGTACGACACCGGCGGCACGGCAGCCCGGCGCGCCCGTACACCTTGAGCTCCGCCCGGTATCCGCCGGGCTCCCCGAACAGGTCGACGTATGCCTCGTCGTCGAGGGTCGTGCCGCGGAGCTTGATCGCCTCCTGCAGCACCTCCTGGATCGCGCGGTAGAGACGGCGAACCTCCTGAGAGGACAGATCGTCGCTCATGCGGTCGTACCGGATGCCGGCATGGAACAGCACCTCGTCGGAGTAGATGTTGCCGAGACCCGAGATGAACTTCTGGTCCATCAGGAGTTGCTTCATCTTCGAAGCGCGATCGGCGAGGAGGTATTGGAAGGTCGGCCACGTGAAGACCTGATCCAGCGGGTCGATGGCCAGATGCTGCAACTCCTTGACCTTGCCGAGGTCGTCCGCCGACGCCACGAACAGCTCTCCGAAGGTGCGAGGATCGACTTAGCGCAGGTCTCCACGGTGCTGGAACGTGAGCACCACCTGCGTGTGGGGCGCCATGGGCACCCTGCCCGTGCCGCGCTGGAGCTGGCCGCTCATGCCGAAGTGCACGACCAGCACTTCCTGCGAATCGAGGGTCATGAGGATGTACTTGCCTCGCCGCTCGACCTTCGTGATCTTGTGCCCGACGAGGCGCGACGTGAAATCCTTCCGTGTCTTGTGCCGCCGGATCACCCGCATCGCGTTCTTCGAGCTCTTGACCTCGGCCTCCTTGATGCGGAGTCCCACGACGTCCTTCTCGAGGTCGCGTCGCATCACTTCGACTTCAGGCAGCTCCACCCTGATCCTCCCTGCTCGAGGCCCCGCTGCCCGGCGCCAGGCGCTCCGAGATGCGTGCGAACGCCTCCTCGGCGGCGCGCTGCTCGGCCTCCTTCTTCGACCGGCCGACGCCCGTTCCCATCGGCTCGCCGCCGAGGTGCACGGTGGCGGTGAACTCCTTCTCGTGGTCGGGGCCGCGGTCCTCGAGCCGATACTCGGGCATCGAGCGCAGGGCCTGCGATGCGAGCTCCTGCAGGATCGTCTTGTAGTCGCGGTCGCCCTCGCCCCGTACGTACGCCTCCATGCGTGGACGGAAGAGACGCTCGATCAGCTCGGTCGCCACGGCGAGACCACGGTCCAGGTAGATCGCACCGAACACGGCCTCCAGGGCGTCGGCCAGGATCGAGGACTTGTCGCGGCCGCCGCTCAGCTCTTCGCCCTTGCCGAGCAACACGACGTCACCGAGCCCGAGGGAACGCGCCACGTCGGCGAGTGCTCCCATGTTCACGATCGCGGCGCGCAACTTGGCGAGGGCTCCCTCCGGCATCTCCGGAAAGGCCGTGTACGCCATGTCGGTGACGACCAGCCCGAGGACGGAGTCGCCCAGGAACTCGAGGCGCTCGTTGGTCACGGTGAGTCCGCGTTCGAACGCGAACGAACGGTGTGTGAGTGCGGCCAGGCGTAGCGATGCATCATCGAACGTGACCCCGAGCGCCGGATCGAGGGACTCGAGTGGCCGCACCGCCCCGGCACGCGCCTCGGCCTGCGCCTCGTCCCGGGCGTCGTCGAGCGCTTCGGCCACGCCGACTACTCGACCTCGATCGCTTGACGCCCGGCGTAGTAGCCGCAGTTGGCGCACACTCGGTGCGAGGTTTTCGGTTGCTTGCACTGCGGGCATTCGGCGTAGGCGGGGGCCGAGGCCTTCCAGTTCGCGGCCCGCTTGCGCCCGCGCGACTTGCTCTGCTTCTTCTTGGGTACCGCCATCGGTTCGCTCCTTCGTCTCCGTCGCCGATCAGTTCTCGTCGAGCATGGGCGCGAGCTGCTCGAGCGCCGCCCACCTCGGGTCGATCTCGGCGTGTCCTGGGCACTCTCCGAGGTTCCGGTCGCCGCCGCAGACCGGGCACAGGCCTTGGCAGTCGGGGCGGCAGAGCGGAGAGAACGGCAGCTCGACGCCGATCGCGTCGCGCACCATCTGGTCGGGCTCGAGGAAGCCTTCGCGGTCGAGTGGGTAGTCGTCGCCGTCGGGTTCGGGCTCGGGCACGAACAGCTCGTGCACCGTGACCTCGAAGGGCTGCTCGAACTCGGTGAGACAACGGGCGCACCGCAGCGCGAGCGTCGCTCCGAGCGTGCCCGAGACGAGGATGCCCTCGACCAACGCCTCCAAGAGCAGGTCACCCTCGACCGGCACGTCGTCACGAACCCGGGCCAGCTCGGTGCCGAGACCCTCGATGGGCGAGTCGACGCGATGCTCTTTCGAAGCTCCGGGACGCCCGATGAGATCGGTGACGTCGATCGCCGGGATCATCGCTCCTCCTCGTCGTAGAGCTGTGTCTCGGGCCGGTGCCGCCCCGCTTCGGCTGTCACGGCTTCCCCGGCGGGCTCCCCGAACTCCTGGGCGGCGACGGTGCCCGGTGTTCGGAGCTTCTCGCGGCCGACCTCGACCTGGTCGAGGGTCTTGGCCAACGCCCGGGATGAGACCTGCGTGTCTTCGAGGATCCGGCGCAGTGCGATCTCGAACTGGGCGAGCTTCGAGTCGACGTACTCCTCGGCTTCCCGCCGCATCGAGCGCGCCTGCTCATCGGCTTCCGCCAACACGCGCTGCGACTCCTCGGCGGCCCTCGAGAGCACCTCCTCGTGGCGGGCCATGTTCAGCTGCTCGTTCCTGGCCCGCTCGACGATGCTCTCGGCGTCGACGCGTGCCTTGGCGAGCAGATCTTCGCGGTCCTTGACGATCCAACGCGCCTGCTTGATCTCGTCGGGGAGCGCCTCCTGCATCTCGCCGATCAGTTCGAGCACCTCGTCGCGATTGACCAGCACCGACGACGACAGCGGCATGGCCTTGGCTTCGCGGACCATCTCGTCGAGGTGCGCGAGCCGGGCGGTGATATCCATCAGCGCCCCTCCTCCAAACGCTCGTGCAGGCGGGTTCGGACCTCGTCGGGCACCAGACCCTCGATGTCGCCACCGAACCGCGCGACCTCCTTCACGAGCGAGCTCGACAGGAAGGACCACGACGGGTTCGTCGGCATGAACAGCGTCTCGACACCCGCGAGCCGGTGATTCATCTGAGCCATCTGGATCTCGAACTCGTAGTCGGAGACGGCCCGGAGGCCCTTCACGATCACCGCGTCGTTGCGCCGCCGCGCGAAGTCGACCAGCAGGCCGTCGAACGAGGTCACCTCGACCCCGGACATGTCGGCGCAGACCTTCTCGAGCATCGCGATGCGCTCCTCGACGGTGAACATCGGTCGTTTCGCGGGGTTCTCGAGCACCGCCACCACCACGGTCTCGAACGTCTCGCTCGCGCGGTCGATGATGTCGAGATGACCGTTGGTGACGGGGTCGAACGTCCCCGGACACAGGGCGGTCAGGCCCATCGAACCTCCAGGTGTCAGGCGGATCCCTCCGGGCGGAACAGGATCACGAGGGTGTCACCGTAGCGAAGCTGCCTCGCGACGGCCCAGTGTAGCGGAATGACAGGCATGGAACTCTTGTGACCACGGGTCAGGACGACCGTCGATCGTCGGTCTCGGAGCCAGCCGTGGGCCAGGTCACGCAACACGCCGTCCAGCTCGGGCCCCTCGAGATCGTACGGCGGATCGCAGATCACCAGGTCGTAGGGGGCACCCGGCCGATCGTCCCTGCCCACGAACCGAGCGACCTTGGAGGGATGGACCTCTCCTCGCTCCTTGAGCTTCGCGATCGCCAGGTTCCGCTTGATCGCGTCGACGGCGGCCGGGGCCCGGTCGACGAACGAGGCGTGCGCGGCGCCGCGAGAGAGGGCCTCGATGCCCGCGGCGCCGGTGCCCGCGAACAGATCCAATACGGTCGCGCCGACCAGGGCGTCCGGCCCGATGCTCGAGAACAACCCCTCGCGCGCCCGGTCGGAGATCGGGCGGACGGAGGGGGGCACGGGTGCGAGCCGCATACCCTTGGCGGAGCCGGCGATGATGCGCATCGAGCCAGCGTACCGACGCCGTCACGGCCGGCCGGTCTCGGCCTCTCTCACGAGCGGAACAGCCAGTCGATCGAGCTCTCGAACCGGTGGCGGAGCTCGTCGAGCAGCTCCGGATGACGCTCGAGCGACGGGTCCTCGTCGATCGCGGCGAAGGCGCGCTGGCGGGCGCGGACCACGAGCATCATGTCCTCGGCGAGCCGGGCGAGTCGAAGGTCCGGCATGCCCGACTGCTTCGTATCGAACAACGTGCCCTCGCCGCGCAACCGCAGATCCTCGTCGGCGAGCTCGAAGCCGTCGGTCGTGCGGACCATGGCGTCGATCCGAGCCCTCGCCTCGAGGTTGGACTCCTCGGACTCGTCGAACAGGATGCACGTGCCGGGATGGGCGCCGCGACCGATGCGACCCCGGAGCTGATGGAGCTGCGCAAGCCCGAACCGCTCGGCGTTCTCGACGAGCATGACCGTGGCGTTGGGCACGTCGACACCGACCTCGATCACGGTCGTCGAGATCAACAGATCGGCCTCCCCCGAGCGGAAGCGCTCCATGACCGCCTCCTTGTCCTTCGGGCGCATGCGGCCGTGGAGGAGCTCGATCCGCAGCTCGGGGAAGACCTCGGTCGCCAGGCGCTCTGCCTCTGCCTCGGCCGCCTTGACCTGGGTCCGGTTGCCCTCGTCGATCGCGGCGCAGACGACGAAGGCCTGGCGGCCCTCCTCGACCTGGTCGCGAACGAGCTCGTACGCCGCCGCCCTCTGGGTGGCCGACCGAGCCTCCCGGGTGATGGTGGGTTGCCGCCCCCGAGGCAGCTCGTCGAGCACGACGACGTCGAGGTCGCCGTAGTACGTGAGCGCGAGCGTCCTCGGGATGGGCGTCGCGGTCATGATCAACATGTCGACCTCACCACCCTTGCGCTGCAAGGCGGTTCGCTGATGGAGGCCGAACCGATGTTGCTCGTCGACGACCGCCAGGCTGAGGTCGGCGAACGAGACCGACTCCTGCACGAGGGCGTGCGTGCCGACGATCAGGTCGAGGCTGCCGTCGGCGACGGCGTCGACGATCCTGCCGCGATCCTTGCCGGTCACCGCCCCGGTGAGCAGGGCATAGGTCAACGTGGCCTCGGCCGCCGATGAGGAGCCCTCTTCGGCGAGGGCGTCGAGCAACGACGCCTGAGCGTCGGACGCGACCCGTCGCGAGGTCGCGAATTCCAGGAACGGCACGGCGCCCATGTTCTCGAGCAGCTCCTGTACCGAACGGAGGTGCTGGCCGGCGAGCACCTCGGTCGGCGCCATGATCGCCGCTTGATGCCCCGATCCGATCGCGATCAGCGCGGCATGGAGCGCGACCAGCGTCTTTCCCGACCCGACGTCACCCTGCAGCAGCACGTTCATGGGCCTCGGCCTGCTCATCGCCTCGCCGATCTCGTGCATGGCCCGACGCTGTGCGCCGGTCGGCTCGAACGGGATCGAGGCCAGCAACCGGTCGGTGAGAGGCCCGTCGGGATCATGGGCGACCCCCGCGCTCTCGGCTTCCACCCGATGCTTCCGGAACGCCACGCCCAGCTCGAGGGTGAACAGCTCGTCGAACTTCAGGCGCTCCCGCGCCGTCTCGAGTGCTGCGTCGTCGGCCGGGAAGTGGATGTCGCGCAACGCCCGGTCGTACGAGCCCAGCCGCTCGACCCGCACGATCTCCTCGGGCATCGGATCGGCGATCGGGCTGAGCCGCTCGATCGCCCGATGCACGAGCTCGCGGATCGTGCGCGCGGTGATGCCGTCGGTGGCCGGGTGCACGGGCGTGATCCGGGCCGTGTGCACGAGATCGGCGTCGCCGCCCCTGAGCACCTCGACCTCCTGTTGGGCGAGCTGCAGGCGACCCCGGTACAACGTGGCCGAGCCCGAGACCGCGACCTCGGCCCCCTCTCGATAGATGTTCGCGGCCCACGGTTGGTTGAAGAACGCGAGGTCCAGGTACCCGGAGCCGTCGCCGACCGTGACGGTCACCATCGTCTGACGCCGGCGCGTCTGCCGCTTGCGCACCTTCTGCACGAGGCCGATCACGGTGACGTAGGCCCCGATCTTCACGTCACGGATCGGCTCGACCCGCGACCGGTCGATGTAGCGACGCGGATAGTGGTGCAACAGGTCGCCGACCGAACGGATCTCGAACGAGCTCTCGGCGAGGACCTCGAAGGCAGGACCGCCCTTGGTCCTGAACCCGGCACGTCGCGTCGCGAGCTTCCGGTCGATCTCGAGGACCGGCGAGGCGAGGCTGAGGCCGGCGCCGCTCATCGTGGGGTTGTACCACGCGACCCCGACGGGACCGCCGCTGCCTCTAGCATGGAACGGTGTCACGCAAGGCCCTCTTCCTCACGGCCGCGGTCGCGGCGATCGTGATCGCGGCGTCGATCGCGCTCGCGGTCCGCGATGACGACGCGACCTCCTCGGGCACCGGTTCATCTCCCTCGCCGGCGATCCTGGCCGTCGAGGGCGTCGAGGGGCTTCCCGACACGGTCTCGGCGCTGCCCGATGCCGATGCCGATGCCTTCCGATCCCTGCTCGACGGTCTGCGTGGCACACCGGTGGTCGTCAACCTGTGGGCTTCGTGGTGCGAGCCCTGCGAACGCGAGATGCCGATGCTCTCGGCCGCAGCGGTCGAGGAAGCCGGCGTGCAGTTCCTCGGCGTGGACACGCTCGACTCTCGTTCGGGAGCCGAGGCCTTCATCGCCGACCATTCGGTGCCGTTCCCGTCGCTCTTCGATCCTGACGCCTCGATCCGCACCGACCTCGGGAGCTTCGGGTTGCCCGTGACCGTCTTCTTCGATGCCGACGGGAACCAGGTCGCCAAGGTCGACGGTGAGCTGAGCCGGAGCGCCCTCGACGAGCATCTGGGCGCGATCACCTCGTGACCGGCGGCTCCCACGGGACGTCGGTGAACCTCCCCCGGTGGGGCCTCTGGTAGCCTCGTCTGGCTATGGCAGCCGTCTGCGACATCTGTGGCAAGAAGCCGTTCTTCGGCAAGGCCGTGACCTTCTCGCACAAGCGGAACAATCGGCGTTGGAACCCCAACGTCCAGCGTGTGCGCGCCCTGGTCGACGGCACGCCGCGGCGCGTCAACGCGTGCACCTCGTGCATCAAGGGCGGCAAGGTCACTCGGATCCCCCGCTCCGCCTGACCGCCTCCGCTCGCGTCGGTTCCTCCGGAACCAGGCCTCTCGTTCCTTCCCAGTTGCGGACGGCCCTCCTCCCGTTGAACGATGAGGCCGCATCAGGGTTCGATAGACTGGATCGCTACGTACGTCTCGAGACACGAAGCGCACCGACCCCGACCCCTCGCGAGGAGGCCGCACCCGTGGCAGAGGTTCTCGTCGATCCCACGCCCGAAGAGCTCAAGGGCTTCACCGAGGAGATGCCCGAAACACGCATCTCCGAATTCGGCAACACCAACACACGGACGAAGGCCCTCTCACGCAGCGCCGGCAGCACCTACGTCGTCGGCCGCGAGTCCAGCGGCAAGACCATGACCCGCGAGGAGTACGACGCGATCGCAGCGGCGCAGGATCGGTACATCGCGGAACACGACATGATCCAGATCGACGGCTACATCGGGAACGATCCGGACATGCGCAGCGCGGCTCGGCTCCTGATGGAGAAGCGCTACGCCAACATCGCGGGCATGCAACAGAAGCTCTACTTCGAGCGCAGCGATGGAGCCGACCCTCAGGTGCAGGTGATCTACACGCCCGGCCTGCCGGCTCCCGGATACCCCGACGACCGGGTGATCGCGGTCGACCTCGACAACTACGTGACGCGCGTCTTGAACTCGGACTACTTCGGTGAGTCCAAGAAGGGCGGCCTGCGCATGTGGAACGACATCGTCTACAACAAGGGCGGACTCGCCCTACACGCCGGCCTCAAGGTGGTCCCGACGGCCCACGGCGACAAGGTGTTCATGATCATCGGCCTGTCGGGCACGGGGAAGACGACGACGACGTTCACGACGCAGAACGGCTCGCTCCCGATCCAAGACGACTTCGTCGGCCTGATGCCCGGGGGACGCGCCTACGGCACCGAGAACGGATGCTTCGCCAAGACGTTCGGCCTGGACCCCGAGTTCGAGCCCTCGATCCACGCCGCCGTCACGAAGCCGTCGGCCTACCTCGAGAACGTGTCCATGGACGATGCGGGCACCGTCGACTTCTTCGACGAGCACTACACGAAGAACGGTCGGTCGGTCTTCGAGATGCAGGATCTGCTGGCCTATGGGGACGCCCGCGAGGTCGGGCCCGTCGACTACCTGCTGATCCTGAATCGGAACGAGAACGTCATCCCGGCGGTCGCCAAACTCGATCAGCAGCATGCGGCTGCGTTCTTCATGCTCGGCGAGACGACCGGCACCTCGGCGGGTGGGGCAGCCGAGGAGGGCAAGTTCCTGCGGGTCCCCGGCACCAATCCGTTCTTCCCGCTCCCCCACGGACTGCAGGGCAATCGGCTGCTCGAGCTTCTGGCCACGCATCCGATCGAGACCTACCTGTTGAACACGGGGCGGGTCGGCGGCAAGGACGACGACGAACGCTCGAAGAAGCTGCGCATCCCCGATACCTCCGCATGCGTGAAAGGCATCGCCGAGCACACGATCTCGTTCGAAGAGGATCCCGACTTCGGCTATGAGGTCGCCTCGGCGGTTCCGGGCATCGACGACGACGAGAAGCTCCAGCCGCGGCACCTCTACGAACGGCAGGGGCGCGGCGACGAGTACCGAGCATTCGTGGAGAAGCTCAAGAACGACAGGGTCGCGCACCTGCAGCAGTTCACGCAGCTCAGCGAGGAGATCATCAAAGCCGTCGGCTGATGTCGCCCGCCGCACGCGGCGGGTCCCCGAGCTCCGAGGACGGAGATGTCCCACGACCACCATCGGATGACCGACGAGGCTGCCGACCCGCGGCAGAGCGAGGCCCACGACGCCCACGCGGGGCACGACGCCCACGCGGGGCACGACGCCCACGCGGGGCACGACGCCCACGCGGGGCACGACGCCCACGCGGGGCACAGCGTCGCGATGTTCCGCGACCGCTTCTGGCTCAGCCTGCTCCTGAGCGTTCCCGTCCTGATCTGGTCGGAGATGCTGCAGGACCTGCTCGGCTACACCGCGCCCGACGTTCCGGGCGAGCGCTGGATCCCGCTCGTGTTCGGCACGGCCGTCTTCGTCTACGGCGGTACCCCCTTCCTCAAGGGGGGCTGGAACGAGCTCCGCGACAGAGCCCCGGGCATGATGCTGCTGATCTCGCTCGCGATCACGGTGGCGTTCGCATCGAGCATCGCGACCGAGGCGGGCCTGCTCGACCTGGACTTCTGGTGGGAGCTCGTACTGCTGATCGACGTGATGCTGCTCGGCCACTGGCAGGAGATGAAGGCCATCGGACAGGCGTCGAGCGCCCTCGACGCGCTCGCCGCGCTCCTTCCCGACATGGCCGAACGCGTCGAGGGCGCGGGCACCCGAGAGGTGGCCATCACCGAGCTGCGCCCGGACGATCTGGTGCTGGTTCGGCCGGGGGGACGCGTGCCGGCCGACGGCGTCATCGACAGCGGCCAGGCCGCGTTCGACGAGTCGATGATCACGGGGGAATCGCGACCCGTCGACCGGGCCCCCGGCGACCATGTCGTCGCGGGCACCGTCGCGACCGACTCCTCGGTCCGGCTCCGGGTCGTCGCGGTCGGCGACGACACGGCGCTGGCCGGCATCCGCCGGCTCGTGGCCGACGCGCAGGCGTCGAGCTCCAGGGCGCAGGCGCTCGCCGACCGTGCGGCCGCCGTGCTCTTCTTCGTGGCGCTCCTGGCGGGCATCGTCACGTTCATCTCGTGGATGCTCGCCGACGATGCCGACCAGGCCATCGAGAGCAGCGTCTCGGTGCTCGTGATCGCCTGCCCCCACGCGCTCGGCCTCGCGATCCCGCTCGTGATCTCGTTGTCGACCGCGATGTCGGCCCGCAACGGCATCCTCGTGAAGGATCGCCTGGCCCTCGAACGCATGCGCACGGTCGACACGGTGCTCCTCGACAAGACCGGCACCCTGACGCAGGGCCGTCACACCGTGCGCGACGTCGCGTCGACCAACGGCGACGAAGACGCGGTCCTGCTGCTGGCCGCCGCGGTCGAGGGCGAGAGCGAACATCCCCTCGCCCGGGCGACCGTCGCCGCAGGGCGCGACCGAGGCCGCGTACCCGAGGCATCGGGATTCCGGTCGATCGCGGGCCGCGGCGTCGAGGCCGAGATCGACGGCCGGCGCGTCGCCGTGGGCGGGCCGGCGATGCTCGACGAACGCGGGCTCGAGCTCCCCGCGTCGATCCTCGGGAAGGTCGAGGCGTGGCGCGACAGGGGCGCAACGGCGCTCGCGGTGATCGACGACGGCAAGGTCGTGGGCGCGCTCGCGCTCGAGGACGCGGTGCGTCCCGAGTCCCGGGCGGCGATCGACGCGCTGCACGCCGAGGGGGTTCGGGTGGTGATGATCACCGGCGACGCCCACCAGGTCGCCCAGGCGGTGGCGGACGAGCTCGGCGTCGACGAGGTCATGGCTGAGGTGCTGCCCGAGCAGAAGGACTCCAAGGTGGCAGAGCTGCAGGCGCGCGGCCTGCGGGTCGCGATGGTCGGCGACGGGGTGAACGACGCGCCGGCACTCGCGCGCGCCGACGTCGGCATCGCGATCGGCGCCGGCACCGACGTCGCGATCGAATCTGCCGGAGTCGTGCTCGCCGGCGACGACCCTCGCGGCGTGCTCTCGGTCCGCCGGCTCTCGCAAGCGAGCTACAGGAAGATGGTGGAGAACCTCGGATGGGCGACCGGCTACAACGTGCTGGCGATACCGCTGGCCGCCGGAGCGTTGGCGTGGGCCGGCATCGTGCTGCCCCCGGCCGTCGCCGCCGCGCTCATGAGCCTCTCGACGATCGTGGTGGCGGCCAACGCCCAGCTGCTCCGCCGGGTGGAGCTGCGGCCCGAGGTCCTCGCGCCCACGCAGGCCACGTCGGCCTGAGCGGGCTGCCGAACGTGGCCGGGAAGGGTCAACGCCCCCCGGCGCGCCGCCCGAGGAAGTACGCGGTCGCGAACTGCAGGGCCCCGAGGGCAAGGAACACGAGGTACAGCCACCGGTACTCATCGACGTCGTCGATGAACGCCCGGCCCCGCGTATCGGTGAGCGCGTACAGGGTGAACGCGGTGGCCAACACGAACCACATGCCGACCCGGCCGGTCACGAACAACGCGTACAGCGCGAGGTCCGACGCCCTGGTGCTCTCGTACGGCGTGCGCACCCAGTACACGAGCGACCGCGCGCCGAGCCCCGCGAAGATCACGGCCACCACGATCTCGACCGCGGTCACGGGGTGCCGCGCTCCTCGGCGGCGGCGTGCAGGGCCTCGCCGACCTGAGCGTCGGTGGTCTGTTCGAAGCGTTCGTACCAACGGCCCACCGCCCGGAGGTCACTCGGCGTGAGCAACACCACGCAGCGGTCGCATTCGTTCGCCAGCCGGCGCTCGATGCCCTGCGGACCGACCGGCGCCGCGAAGACCACCGACGCCGGACCCTGCGATCGGGCCCACCGCAGCGCCGCGACCGCGGTCACGCCCGTGGCCACCCCGTCGTCGACGACCACCGCCGTGGCACCGTGGAGATCCACCGGCGGCTTCCCCTGCCGGTACGCGGCCGTGCGCCGCTCGATCTCGGCTTCCTGCCGTCTCGCCTCGGCCTCGATGTAGGCGTCGTCGACCCCCAGCATGCGCGCGCCGACGCTGTCGACCACCCGAACCCCGGGGGCGACGGCTCCGATGCCGAGCTCGGGGTTGCCGGGCGCGCCGAGCTTCCGGGGGATCACGACATCGAGGGGCGCGCCGAGCTCACGGGCGACCTCGGCGGCGACGATCACACCCCCACGCGCCACCCCGAGCACCACGACCGGCGGCTCGACCGAGCCAACGAGCTCGGCCGCCAGTCTGCGGCCCGCCTCCACCCGATCCAGGAACACGCACAGCAGCATGCGCGTTGCGCGCCCCACGCGTCCACGGCTAGCATCAGCTGCCCAAGCGAACGGAAGGAACTCCGTGGTCCACGCGTACATCCTCATCCAGACCGAGGTGGGCAAGGCCGCCGCCGTCGCCGACGCTGTGCGAGCGATCGCCGGCGTCGCCGAAGCCGAAGACGTCACGGGTCCGTACGACGTCATCGTGCGGGGAGAGGCGAAGACCGTCGACGACCTCGGCAAGCTCGTCGTCGCCCGGATCCAGGCGGTCGACGGCATCACTCGCACACTGACCTGCCCGGTCGTGCACCTGTAGCGCCTTCGGGCGGGACCCGGCCGATCCTCAGGCCGGCGGCGGCTCGAGCTCGGGAGCGACGGTGAGCTTGCTGCGCTCGGCCTCGAATCGCTCCTGCGCAAGGTCGATCAACCGCTCGACCAGCTCACCGTACGACAAGCCGCTCGCTTCCCAGAGCTTGGGGTACATGCTGATCTCGGTGAACCCGGGGATCGTGTTGATCTCGTTCACGAACAGCTCCTCACCCCGCAGGAAGAAGTCCACCCGGGCCATGCCCCGGCACTCCGTGGCCTGGAAGGCGACGACCGCCATCCGCTGGATCCGGGCCGCCACCGCCTCGTCGATGCTGGCCGGCACGTCGAGCCGGGCGCCGTCCACGTCGAGGTACTTCGAGGTGTAGTCGTAGAACTCGTGTCCGATCGGCGTGACCTCCCCGCACACCGAGGCGACGGGCTCGTCGTTGCCGAGCACGGCGCATTCGATCTCACGCACGCCCTCGAAACCGTGTTCCACCACGGCCTTCCGCGCGTAGCGGAACGCCTCGGCCATCGCGGCGTCGAGCCCGGCGAGGTCGTGCACCCGTGAGATGCCCACCGACGATCCGAGCGTCGCCGGCTTCGTGAACACCGGCAAGCCGAGGGCCTCGATCCGCGCTGCCACGCCCTCAGGATCCTCCGACCACTCGAGCTCTCGTACCGGCTCCCACGCACCCACGGGCAGGCCCGCGGCCGCGAACAGCACCTTCTGGATCGCCTTGTCCATGCCGATCGCCGACCCCAGCACCCCGGCGCCCACGTACGGCACGTCCGCGAGCTCGAACATGCCCTGCACGGCGCCGTCTTCCCCCATGGGGCCGTGCAGCACGGGCAGCACCACGTCGATGGGCGCACGGTTCCCGTCGGCGATCACCAGCTCGCGCGAGGCTGCCTCACCCCCGAGCGCGACCCGCGCCCCCGCGCCGGCCCCGGGGGTGACTTCCGGCATGCGCCCGGTCTCCGACGGCAGCGCCGGAGGTCCGGACATCAGGTGCCAGGCTCCCTCCTTCGTGATGCCGACGAGGAAGATCTCGAACCGCTCCGGATCGAGGGCCTCGATGACCGACCGGGCCGAGATGCAGCTGATCTCGTGCTCTGCGGATCGCCCCCCGAACACCACGGCGATGCGACGGCGCTCGGTCACGCCTTCTCCAGCGCCTGCTCGACGTCGTCGACGATGTCGTCGAGGTCCTCGATGCCGACGCTGATCCGAACCAGCCCGTCGGCGATGCCTGCGGCCCGGCGAGCTTCCGGGTCCATCTGCCTGTGGGTCGTCGAGGCGGCGTGGCCCACCAGGGTGTGGGTGCCCCCGAGGCTCGTGGCCACCCAGGCGAGCTCGAGCGCGTCGCAGAACCGCCGTCCTGCCTCGACGCCGCCCGCGACCTCGATCGCCAGCATGCCCCCGCAGCCACGTGCGAACTGCTGCGCCGCGACGTCGTGGTGCGGGTGCGACGGCAGACCTGGGTACCGCACGCGCTCGACCTTGGGATGCCCCTCGACCGCCCTCGCCAGCGCCATCGCGCTCGACGAGTGACGGTCCATGCGCAGCGAGAGCGTCATCAGCCCCCGAAGGCAGAGCCACGCCTCGAACGGCGCCATCGTAGCGCCGGTGTCGATCGCGACGTCACGAAGCCGCTCCCGCCCTCGAGCGCTCGTGCACACGACGCCGGCGATCAGGTCGTGATGTCCTCCGACGTACTTCGTGGCCGAGTGGCAGACGTAGTCGAACCCGTATCGGGCTGGCGTGCAGAGGTAGGGAGAGGCGAACGTGTTGTCGACTGAGGCGGTCACGCCCGCCTGCCGGCAGGCCCGGCCGAGCGTCTCGAGGTCTGCCACGGTCACGTTGGGATTCGCGATCGTCTCGACGTGGAACAGGGCCGCTCCCGGCAGGGCAGCGCGGACCGCGTCGACATCGTGGGGATCGACGAGCGTCACCTCGACGCCGTTGCGCGGCAGCACCCGGGTGGCGAGCGCGTAGGTGCCGCCGTACAGCTCCCTGCTCATCACCACCCGATCGCCGGCTCCGGCGTGCGCTGCGAGCACCGAGTGGATCCCCGACATACCCGACGCGAAGCCGAACGCCGCCTCCGTGCCCTCGAGCGAGGCCATCTGGTCCTCGAACGCGGCGACCGTCGGGTTCCCGTACCCGCGTGTGTAGGTGTACCCGGGCGCACGGAACGCGATGGTCTCGGCGTATGCCTCCGAGTCCGGGAACCGGAACGTCGAGGTCTGGTAGAGCGGTACGCTCGGGGTCTGTTGCTCCACCAGCGGCGGGGTTCCGTGTATCGCCTTCGTGGAGAATCCTCGGTCGCGAGCCATGGTCTCCGAGCCTACCCGCCGTCGGACCAGCGCCGCGGATAGGCTGCTTTGAGCTCCTCGACCATCGTGGTCAGCACGGCCATCACCTCGTCGGTCATCGCCCGAAGGGCCTCGACGTTCCCCGCGCCCGATCGCCGATCGGAGAGCTCGACCGCCGGGCCCACTCGCATCGAGACCGGGCGACCGAGCTTCAGGCTGCCCCTGCCGGATTTCTGCCACACCGCCTGCGAGCCCCAGCTCGCGAGCGGCGTGATCGGCACGCCGGTGGCCAGGGAGAGTCGAACCGCCCCCGACCGGCCCCGCATCGGCAGGTGGTCGGGGCGCGTGGTCACGGTGCCCTCGGGATAGATCACCACCGCCTCTCCTTCGTCGATCGCGCGCTCGGCCGACCGCAGCGCGCTCGTCGGGCCGCCCTCGCGTTCGACCGGGATCTGCCGCACACCGCGAAGCGCCGAGCCGACGACCGGGATCCGGAACAGGTCGCTCTTCGCCATGAACCGGGGACGCCGGCCGGCCTTGCAGATCGCGGCCGCGTTCGTGAGTGGATCGAGGTAGGAGATGTGGTTGCACGCCACGATCGCCGGACCGGCGCTGGGGATGTGCTCGAGTCCCTCGTACCGCAGGCTGAACCACGCCCGCACCGGCTGGATCGCGACGCCCTTCGTGACGTAGTACCACGGTTCGGCCAGCGTCGCCCCTCCTTCGGTGGCTCCGGCAGCCGCGAGCCTATCGCCCCGTGGCGAGCGACGACGGCAGGCCAGCCGCTAGGCTTGCCTGCCGTGCGAGTGATCGCCCTTCCCGTGAAGTCGCTGGCCGAGACGAAGTCGCGCCTGGAACCCGTGCTGTCGCCGCTGGAACGCGGTGCGCTCACGCTCGCCATGCTCGAGGACGTCCTCGACGTCACGCACGAGGCGACCGGTTGGGAGACCTGGGTGATCTCTCCGGACGAGACCGTGCTCGAGATCGCGCTGTCGCGCGGGGTCCATGCGATCGAGGAGGATCGGCCGCCGCTCGCCGCCGCGATCCGCCAGGTCGACGAGGAAGCCGACGGCAGGAACGTCGAGAGCCTGGCGGTGCTGCTTCCCGACACGCCGCTCGTGACGCACGCCGCCCTGACCCGGGCGCTCCGCACCCTCGGCGCCGTCGTCGTCGCACCGTCGGCCGACGAGGGAGGCACGAACCTGCTGCTCCGCCGGCCCCCGGGGGCGATCGAGGCCCGGTTCGGGCACGATTCCTACCGTCGCCACCTGCAGGTGGCGGCCGAGGCGGACGTGCCGACCGCCGTCGTGAGCGCGCCGGAGCTGGCCTTCGACCTGGACCTGCCGGGCGATATCCTCACGGTGCTCGACTCCGGCCACGAGGGTCGCACGCTGCAGGTCTGCCGCGACCTCGACCTCGGGGCTCGGGTGGCCAGCCGGACCTAGGAGAGGACGACCGATGGCGCAGGGCACGATCAAGCAGTTCGACGCGGCGGGCGTGACCGGCTCGCTGCTGATGGACGATCGGACCGAGGTGGCGATCGACCGCACGTCGCTCGAACGGTCGGGCATCCTGACGCTGCGGCTGGGTCAGCGGGTCTCGTTCGAGCTGGCCGAGGCCGACGGTGCCCCGGTGGCGCGAGGCTTGCACCTCGTCACGTTCGACTAGCGCCCGGCGGCGGAACGGCGAGGCGAAGGATCGGTCGCGCGCGAACCGGCCGCTCAGATCTGCGAGGTCGTCACCACCTGCTCGCGGAACTCCTTGCCGGGGGTGAACGCCGGAAGGTCGCGCGCCGGGACCACGATGGGGGTCTGCGGCTGGCGCGGGTTCCGGGCGATCCGTTCGTTGCGATGCTTCCGCTCGAAGGTGCCGAAGTCGGCCAGGGTGACCCGTTCCCCCCGCACGACCGAGTCCCGGATCGAATCGATCGCTGCGTCGATCGCCCGGCCGGCGTCGGCCTTCGACAGGCCGGTGCGCTTGGAGACCTCTGCGACCAATCCACCCTTGTTCATGGCAGCTCCCTCCGTCGGGCAAGGGTTTCCTGACGTGACACCGTATTCCCCTCGACCCTCACGGGTCAAACGCCTCGCCGCCCAGCGGGCTTGCGCCGCAAACCGCGTGGCCGGACGACCCTCCTCCTGGGCGATTCGCGGCCGCTTGATAGCATGCCGTGACCACCCTGGGGCGTGGTGTAACGGCAGCACGACAGGTTCTGGCCCTGTTAGTCGAGGTTCGAATCCTTGCGCCCCAGCAGAACGATCTCCACGTCAGCCCTCACCCGGGTAGGGGTCGAGCACCAGGGGCGGCAGGGGCTGCTGCGTGAAGTCGAAGTTGCCGGCGAGATCGCCCAGCTCCTCGACCTCCTCGCGAACCGTCGGGCGAGCGTCCGGCCACCCGTCGGTCTCGGGGTCGAGGCGTTCACCACCGAGGAAGCGATCCTCGATCAGCTTGAGGTAGGCATCGAAGCTGAGCGTCTGGTGGTCGATGAAGCCCGGCCTCGCCCAGGGACTGATCACGAACGAGGGAACCCGCAGGCCCCAGCCGTTCTCGTCGATCACGGGAGGCAGCACGTGATCGTAGAAGCCGCCCCAGTCGTCCCACGTCACGAAGATCGCCGTGCGCAGCCACTGCTCCTGCGGGCCCTGCATCACCGCGTTGACCACCTGGGTCACCCACGCCTGGCCGTCGGCGATCGAGTGGGGCGGGTGCTCGGCGAGCCCTTCTGTCGGCATCACCCACGAGACGCTCGGCAGCGTGCCGTCTCGGGCCGCCTCGAAGAAGTCCGTGTTCGGCAGCACGTTGTCGAGCTGCCCGGTCACATCGACCGTGCGGAACCCTGGGAGCGGATTCTGCACCGCCCGCGTCTCGGTGGCCTCGAAGTCCTCGCAGGGAGCCACGACGCAGCTGCCCGGTCCGACGAAGTAGCCCCACGAGACGCCGGCCTTGTAGAGCAGCCACGTGATGTCGGCCCAGATGTACGGGAGCGGCTCTCCGGCGTCGGGCGTCCAGTTCCGCGTCTGGAGCCCGGGCCGGCGTCCCGGGTTCCGCTGGAAGGACACGCACGCCATCGGGTCGTCGGGCACACGGCACTTGGCCGACCACGCGGAGACCAGGAACAGGTGGGCGGGCAACGTCCAGGAGTCGGTCGGGGCGAACATCCGGTCGTGCAGGGTGTAGGCCCGGGCATACGCCCAGTAGTTCGGGATCTCCCGGGCGGTGTGGTAGCCCATGACATCGGGCGTACGCGCCCCGTCGGGACCCGAGCTCGTCCTCGGGCACGGAGGCACGGTCGGATCCTTCTCGCATCCGTTCCCCTTGATCCTCAGCGCTCGCACGAACCCGTTCATGCGGCCGTCGGCGATGGAGACGGCCGACGCGAGCTCGCCGTGCGGGCCCCCGGCGTCGAAGACGTTGCGGTCGTGATACGGGCGGTGACAGATCTCCCGCCCCGGCTCGGGGGCGCAGACCGTCGGCTCACCCCGCTCGTCCATCGGGATGCCGTCGGCACCGGGAAACGTGCCGAAGTAGTGGTCGAACGACCGGTTCTCCTGCACGACGAAGACCAGATGGTCGAGGTTCATGATCCCGGCCGCCGGGTCGAACGGCCGGAAGGGGTCCGCGACCGGTTCGGGCGACGGCGGGGATCGCAGCGGTCGGAGATCGACGCCGAGCGGCGCCCGCTCCGGCGCGACCGGGAAACGATCGGGCACCAGGAACGGCAGCGGCAGCTCGCCCGCGGGTCGCAGCGCCGGTGAGGCGGGCGGCGATGAGCGCGCCGCTCCGTCGCCGGGCTCGGGGGAAGGACCCGCGCTCGAGGTCACGCACGCCGCGGCCACCAGGCCGGCGCAGACGAGCGACGCCGTGAGCCGAAGACGGGCCGATCGCGCAACGTTGGCTCGGGCCATGGTGCGGGAATCGTAGCCCGGCCGGGCTCCCCGACCCGTTGCGCGCCGGGATCGGCTCCGCGCCGCCGACCCTCAGTCCCGCAACGGCCAGGGGTCGAGCACGAGCGGCGGTAACGGTTCCTGGGTGAAGTCGAAGTCCGACGCCAGGTCGCCGAGCCGCTTCACCTCTTCCCGCACGGTCGGACGGGAGTCCGGCCATCCGTCGGTCTCGGGGTCGAGACGTTCACCGCCGAGGAACCGGTCCTCGATGAGCTTCAGGTAGGCGTCGTAGCTGAGGGTCTGGTGGTCGATGAAGCCGGGCTTCGCCCACGGGCTGATCACCATCGAGGGCACCCGCAGCCCCCAGCCGTTCTCGTCGACGACGGGCGGCAGCACGTGATCGTAGAAGCCGCCCCAATCGTCCCAGGTGAGGAAGATCGCCGTGCGCAGCCACTGCTCCTCGGGACCCTCCATCACCGCATTGATCGCCTTCGCCACGTAGGCCTGCCCGACCTCGATCGAGTCGGGCGGATGCTCGCTCTTGCCTTGCACGGGCATGAACCACGACACGCTCGGCAGGTCGCCGTTGCGAGCGTCACGCAGGAACTCCGTGTTCGGCCTGATGTTGTCGAGCTGTCCGGTCGCCGCCGTCGCCGTGAACCCGGGCAGCGGATTCTGCACCGGCGCCGTGAGGATGCCCTCGAGGTGCTCGCAGGGCGGCGCCACGCACGTGCCTTCCCCCACGTAGTAGCCCCATGTCACTCCCGCCTTGTAGAGCAGCCACGTGATCGGCGCCCACACGTAGGGCCGAGGCTCCCCCATCTTCGGCAGCCAGATGTCGGCGGGCTCGTCTGCCCAGACGCCGCCGGGGAACTTCTGGTCCGAGGTGCACGACATCGGGTCGTTCAGGTCGGAGCACGTGGCCGACCAGGCCGAGATCATGAACAGGTGCGCCGGCAGGGTCCACGAGTCGGTCGGCGCGAACATGCGGTCGTGCAACGTGAACGTCTCCGCGTACTCCCAGTAGATCGGGAGCTCTTCAGCCGTGTGGTAGCCCATGACGTCGGGCTGGCCCTGCGGCCCGTCGACCGCCC
>Ga0075331_1000019_pt1 | contig 30014 bp, 24 predicted proteins | sample MayberrySE_TuleA_FD_120090 | JGI IMG/M metagenome (GOLD analysis project Ga0075331, IMG submission 120090) | Natural and restored wetland microbial communities from the San Francisco Bay, California, USA, that impact long-term carbon... | ecosystem: Environmental > Terrestrial > Soil > Wetlands ... | reverse complement strand
TCGGCCCGCTCCTGCGAGCGCACCCGCGCGCTGCGCTCCTCGGTGAGGTCGTGGGCCAGCCGGACCAGCCACGGGCCGACCACGAGCCCGAGGCCGAGCACGCCGAGCACGGCGGCCACGAGCAGCTCCTGCAGCACCGCGACCTGGCCCGACTGCACCGCGAACAGCGCCACGCCGGCGACCATCAGGCCGAGGCCGACGAGCAGCCGCGCCCACGACGCCCATCCGCCTCCGCCGACGACCGTACGCAGCGGGTTCAGCCGGCCGGAGGTGTCGGTCCACCGCTCCCGCTGGGCCTCGTCGGCCTGCCGCCACAGCACCGCGACCCCGAGCGCACCGAGCAGCAACGGCCAGAACAGCACCGACCCGCCCCCGACGAGGATGTTCACGAGCAGGACGATGCCGATGCCCATCGCTGCGAGCGCGACGAGCGGACCGATGTCCTCGAGGCGGGCGGGTCGACGGGGGCGCTTGCCCTGTCGGGTGGCAGCCGCGATGCCGGGCTCCACCTCGCTGAAGGACGGACCGAGCGGCAGCAGCATCCAGAGCACGGCGTAGACGACCACACCGAAGCCGCCGAACACGGTCGAGACGAGGAACGCCGCACGCACCCACAGCGCGGGTACGCCGAGGTGCGCGGCGAGGCCCCCCGCGACGCCGCCGAGGTAGCGATCGTCGTCACTTCGGTAGGCCTTGCGCGGGGCGAGCCGGGCGATATCGGTCTGCTGGTCCATCCTGTGGTCAATCGTCACACGCCCGTGCGCGGTCGGCCATGAGACGACACCCTGAACGGCCCCTGACCCGCCGGGCCGTCGCACCCCACCGGATCAGGGTCGTCCCCGATGGTGCGGGGGGCGGGCCGGGACGATGATCGAGACATGACACAGACACCTCCCGACGCCGCCGGCTCGGGGACGCAGCAGGGCGGACCGCGGGTCAGCGGCGAGCAGATGCGCGACCTCGGCCGCCTGCGCCGCAGCATCACCGACCGCAAGGTCGCCGGCGTCGCCGGCGGGCTCGGTCGGCACCTCGACATCGACCCGACCCTGCTACGGGTGGCGTTCGTCGTGCTCGCCTTCTTCGGTGGGGCCGGCCTGCTGCTCTACGGCGCCGCCTGGCTGCTCGTCCCGGAGGACGGCCAGGAGGAGGGCGCGATCGCCGCGAGCCCGAGCACCCGCACCACCGTCCTGGTCGTGGTCGGCGTGGTCGCCGCACTGCTGGTGATCGGCGATGGCTGGGGCCCCTGGGGCTGGGGCTGGGGCTTCCCGTGGCCGCTGCTCGTCGTGGGCCTGGTGGTAGCGCTCGTGCTGCTCAGCAACCGCAGCGGCGCACGCCCGGCCGCTGGTCCTCCGGCGCCTGCCTACGGCCCGGAGACACCACCTGGCGGGTGGACTTCCGCATCGACAACACCCACCCGGCCGGAGGCACCGGAGGCGCTGTGGGCCGAGCAGCCGCCGGGGGGCGCGACCCCCACCCAGGCCGTGCCGTGGCAGCCGCCAACCCCGCCGCCCGACCGCGGACCGCGGCTGTTCTGGCCGACGGTGGCGCTCGTCGCTCTCGCGCTCGGCGTACTCGGGCTCTATGACGTCGCCGGTGGAGCGGTCGTCGACGGCGCCTACCCCGCACTCGCCCTCGCCGTCGTCGGCGCGATGCTCACCCTCGGCGCGTGGTTCGGCCGGACCGGAGGGCTGATCTTCCTCGGGGTCGTCGCCGCGCTGGCGCTCGCGCTCTCCACCGTCGTACCCAGCTTCGGGGTCGGCGAGATCGACCGCACGCCGACGACCGCCGCCCAGCTCGACGACGACTACTCGCTCGCGATCGGGAGCATCGACCTCGACCTCAGCCGGATCACGGACATCGACCAGCTCGACGGCCGCAGCATCGACATCGACTCCACGGCCGGCGAGGTCGTCGTGACCGTCCCCGACGGGGTCGACGTCGACGTCGACGCCACCATCGACGGTGCCGGTGAGATCGAGGTCTTCGACCGCACGATCAACGGCCCCGACCTGCACGTCGAGCGCACCCTCGACGGGGGACCGGGCGCGCCCAAGCTCGACCTGAACATCGACCTGATGGCAGGTCGCGTGGAGGTGAGAACCGCATGAGGACCCACCCGCTCAACATCAGCTCGCTGGTGGTCGGCCTGATCTTCCTGGGCCTGGCCGGCGCCTGGGCGCTGCGCACCGCCGACATCATCGACGCCGAGGCCACGCGCTGGATCCTGCCGCTTCTGCTGGTGGCCGCCGGAGCCGTCGGACTTGCCGCCGCGATCATCCGTGGCGTGCAATGCTCGAAGAACAGAACCAACCACGACAAGGACCTGCCATGACCGACCAGACTCCCCCACCGGCCCCCGCGAAGCGGCTCGTGCGAAGCCGGGACGACCGCTGGATCGCCGGCGTCTGCGGAGGTATCGCCCGCTACACCGGACTCGACTCCAACCTGATCCGGCTGCTCGTCGTGGTCGGTACCGTGCTCGGCTTCGGGGCGCTCATCATCGCCTACATCGTGGCGTGGATCCTGATGCCGGAGGAGTGAGCCCCTCGGCCTGGAGACTGTGGGCCCGTCCTTCGGGGGGACGGGCCCACTGCCATGCCACGAGCTCAGTGAGCCGCCTCCGCGCCAGCCGTCTCCAGGGCCGCCACCGCGGAGTCGGGGTGGTCGGCGAAGAAGCCGTCGACGCCGGCGTCGGCAAGGGCTGCGTACTCGGAGAACACGTCGCCCTTGGCGTCCGGGTCGTCGCCCCTCCGGAAGTCGGCCGGCAGGAAGCGGTTCTCGTCCCGCACCGTCCAGACGTGCACCAGCAGGCCGGCGCCGTGCGCGTCGACGACGAGGTCACTCGGCTCGGTCAGGGACCCGTCGGGTTCGCGCCGGATGACCGTGTTCTTGCTGGCACCGACGGCGTCGGCGTACCCGGCGATCTCGGCCAGCCCCTGCGGTGTGGCCAGGTCGGCGTAGGTGCGGGGGTCACCTGCGGCCACCAGGTCGTAAGGCGCGCCGGAGTCGTTGACGAGCTGGACGAGCGGCACCCGCACCCGCGTGGCCAGCTCACGCAGGTTCGACGTCTCGAACGACTGCACGAACACCGGCGAGTCGGGGCAGTCGAGGCCTGCGCGCTGCAAGGCCCGGGCCAGGGGCTCCTCCAGCGACAACCCGATCGAGTCGAAGTAGGTGGGGTGCTTGGTCTCGGGGTAGACGCCGACGTCGCGGCGGCCACGGCTCTCCCGTCGTACCAGCTCGAGGATCTCCTCGAAGGTCGGCACCTCGTACCTGCCGTTGTAGCGGGTGTTGTCCGGTCGGACTCCTGGCAGCCGCTCGACCGCGCGCAGCGTCTTCAGCTCTTCACGGGTGAAGTCCTCGGTGAACCAGCCGGCGACCTCGCGTCCGTCGATGACCTTGGTGGTCCTGCGGTCGGCGAACTCGGGGTGGACCGCGACGTCGGTGGTGCCTGAGATCTCGTTCTCGTGCCGAGCCACGAGTACGCCGTCCTTGGTCGACACCAGGTCGGGCTCGATGTAGTCCGCGCCCATCCTGATCGCCAGCTCGTAGGCGGCCAGCGTGTGTTCCGGGCGGTAGCCGCTGGCGCCCCGGTGGGCGATCACCAGCGGCCCCTCGGGGCGGGGCCTGCCGCGGTCGACGTAGCGCAGGTGTTCGGAAGAGGGCAGGGTCATCGCTCCTGTCATGGCCCCAGGACACCGGGACCGGGTGGCGGATCCCCTACGGCGGCGCGAACGGCGGATGAACCGCACACGGAAAATCGATGGCTTGCCACCCTGCGCGCTCATTAGCGTGTGCCGAGCCATGCACGAGCTCCCCCTCGCCGATCCCGGCGTACCCGACGTCCGCTCGCCCGCCCGGTTCCTGTGGTGGGTGGTCCGCGGACAGCTGCCGACCGTCCTCGGCGGCATGGCCTTCGGCGTCGCGTGGATGCTCACCCAGGCCCTCGTCCCCGCCGTGATCGGTCGCGCCATCGACCAGGGTGTCGCGGTCCAGGACACGGGTGCGCTCCTGTACTGGACCGGCGTGCTGGCGGCGATCGGCGTGGTCCAGGCGGTGGCCGGGGTGTTCCGGCACCGCTTCGCCGTCACGAACTGGCTGATCGCGGCCTACCGGACCGTCCAGCTCATCGGCCGCCACGCCGGCCATCTCGGGGCGACGCTGCCCAGACGCGTGGCGACCGGGGAGGTCGTCAGCGTGGGAGCCAACGACCTGGCGCACATCGGCAACGCCGTCGAGGTCCTGGGGCGGGCCGCCGGCTCGGTCGTCGCCTTCGCCGTCGTAGCGGTGATCCTGCTCGACATCTCGGTCCCGGTCGGGCTCGTCGTGCTCATCGGGATGCCGGTGCTCATGCTCGCGATCTGGCCGTTGCTGCGCCCGCTGCAGCGGCGCAACCTCGAGCATCGTGACCGCATGGGCGAGCTGAACACGCTCGCCGGTGACATCGTCGGCGGGCTTCGGGTGCTGCGCGGCATCGGCGGCGAGGAGGTGTTCCACGCGCGCTACGCCGCGGAGTCGCAGCAGGTGCGTCGGCTCGGTGTCCACGTCGGGCGGCTGCAGTCACTGCTCGACGCCCTGCAGATCCTGCTCCCTGGTGTCTTCATCGTGGTGGTGGTCTGGCTCGGCGCGCGGCTGGCGCTGCAAGGACAGATCTCCGCCGGGGAGCTCGTCGCGTGCTACGGGTACGCCGCGTTCCTGATGGTCCCGCTCCGCACGGCCACCGAGCTGGCGAACAAGTACATCCGGGCGCTGGTCGCCGCTCGACGCACCTGCGCCATCCTGCGGCTGCGCCCCGAGATCGCCGACCCTGCGGCACCTTCCGAGGAGCCCGGGCCGGGCGACCTGGTGGACGGCGCGTCCGGTGTGCGGGTGGCTGCCGGCACGGTCACGGCCGTCGTCAGCGACGACCCGGCGACGTCGGCGGCAGTGGCCGACCGGCTCGGTCGCTACGAGGACCGCGACGTACGGCTCGGCGGGGTGCCGCTCGCGGCTCTCCCGCGCGCCGTGGTGCGGCGCCGGATCCTCGTCAGCGACCCCGGGGCCGCGCTCTTCTCCGGCCCGTTGCGCAGCCAGCTGGCCGCGGGACGGTGCGTCAGCGACACCGAGCTGTGGCGTGCTGTGCACACGGCCTCCGCCGAGGACGTGCTGGAGACCCTGCCCGAGGGCCTCGACGCGGTCCTGGAGGAACGCGGGCGGTCGTTGTCCGGCGGCCAGCGCCAGCGGATCGTGCTGGCCCGGGCGCTCGCGAAGGACCCCGACGTGCTCGTGCTCGTCGAGCCCACGTCGGCGGTCGACGCGCACACCGAGGCACGGATCGCCGAGCGGCTGGCCGAGCACCGGGCCGGACGCACGACCGCGGTCATGACGGCCAGCCCCCTGCTGCTCGACCGCGTCGACCACGTCGTCTTCCTTCACGACGGACGCGTGGTCACCGAAGGAACGCACCGAGACCTGTTGTCCGACCCGCGCTACCGCCGGGTCGTCACCCGAGGTGAGGACGAATGAGACAGATCCTGCCGGTGGCCGACGCACCCCAGGTGCGCCGGTACGCCCGCGCGCTCGCGCGCCGGCATCCGCGGGAGCTGGCCGGCACCGTGGCGCTGCACAGCCTCGCCGCGGTCGCCGGGCTCGCTGCGCCGTGGCTGATCGGTGACCTCGTGGAGGCGGTCGAGGAGGGCACCACCGTCGGCTTCGTCGACCGCACGATCATCGCGATCGGGGTGTTCCTGCTCGTACAGACGGTGCTCACCCGTTACGCGCGCTACACCTCCTTCGCGCTCGGCGAGACCGTGCTTGCCGAGCTCCGGGAGGACTTCGTCGAGCAGTCCCTCGCGCTGCCGGTCGGCACGGTCGAGGCCGCGGGCACCGGCGACCTGCTGACCCGCACGTCGCGCGATGTCGATGCCTTGGGCTGGTCGGTGCGGTTCGCGGTGCCGGAGACGATCATCGCCGTGGTCACCACGATCTTCACGATCGGCGCCTGCCTGCTCGTCGGTGGCTGGGTCGGCATCGCCCTGGTGCTCGGCGTACCCGGCCTGTGGGTGGCGACCCGGTGGTACCTCGGGCGCGCGAAGGACGGCTACCTGCGCGAGAACGCGTCGTACGCGCAGATCAACGCCACGCTGGCCGAGACGGTGGACGGGGCGCGCACCGTCGAGGCACTCGGTCTGCAGGCCGAGCGCACCGAGGCGGTCGACGACGCGGTGCGCGAGTCCTACGCGGCGGAGCGCTACACGCTCTTCCTGCGCACGGTGTGGTTCCCGGTCGCCGAGCTCGGCTACCTCGTGCCGACGGTCGCGACTCTGCTGATCGGCGGATGGCTCTACGTCGAGGGACACACCTCGCTCGGCGCGGTCACCGCGGCGACGCTGTACGTGCAACAGCTGATCGACCCCGTCGACCGGCTGCTGATGTGGCTCGACGAGCTGCAGGTGGGTGCGGCCTCGCTGGCGCGCCTGCTCGGTGTCGCCCAGGTCCCCGACGACCGGACCCCGACCGGCCGTGAGCCCGCCGGCGAGCGGATCGAGGCACGCGATGTGCGGTTCGCCTACGTCGAGGGCCGCGACGTGCTGCACGGCGTCGACCTCACGCTGGCGGTGGGCGAACGTCTCGCGATGGTCGGGCCGTCCGGTGCGGGCAAGTCGACGCTCGGTCGGCTGCTGGCCGGCATCCAAGGCCCGCGCACCGGCACGGTGACGGTCGGGGACGTCGGCCTGACCGAGCTGCCGCTGGGCGAGCTGCGCGGCCACGTCGCGCTGGTGACGCAGGAGCACCACGTCTTCGTGGGCACGCTGCGGGACAACCTGGCGATCGCAGTCGACGACGCAGACGACGACGCGCGGCTTCGCTCGGCGCTGGAGGCCGTCGATGCGTGGGCCTGGGTGGCTGCGCTGCCGGCGGGCCTGGACACGCGGGTGGGCGCCGGGGGTCAGGCGCTCACCCCCGCGCAGGCGCAGCAGCTGGCACTCGCGCGCCTGGTCCTCGCCGACCCGCACACGCTGGTCCTCGACGAGGCCACCTCGCTGCTCGACCCGCGGGCGGCCCGCCACCTCGAGCGCTCGCTGGCCGCCGTGCTCGAGGGGCGTACGGTCATCGCGATCGCCCACCGGCTGCACACCGCGCACGACGCCAACAGGGTCGCGGTGGTGGAGGACGGCATGATCAGCGAGCTCGGCAGCCACGACGAGCTGGTGGACGCCGGTGGGTCCTACGCGGCGCTGTGGGAGTCCTGGCACGGTGACGGGGTCAGGCAGCCCGTCACCTGACGCCGGTCAGGTCGTCCAGACGGATGGATCGGGGCCCTTCGGGACGATGCCGGTCGGGTTGATCACGTCATGCGTGCAGTAGTAGTGCCGCTTGATGTGGTCGAAGTCGACCGTCTCACCGAAGCCCGGCCGGGCGAACAGCCGACGCGCGTAGGTCCACAGTGCCGGCATCTCGGTGAGCTTGTTGCGGTTGCACTTGAAGTGGCCGTGGTAGACCGCGTCGAAGCGGACCAGGGTCGTGAAGAGCCGGATGTCGGCCTCGGTCAGCTGCTCCCCCACGAGGAACTCGCGATCCGTCAACCGTGTCTCGAGCCAGTCCAAGGTGTCGAACAGCGCGTCGTGGGCGTCCTCATAGGCCCGCTGGCTCGACGCGAACCCGCACCGGTAGACGCCGTTGTTGACGTCGGCGAAGACCCGGTCGTTGACCTCGTCGATCTCCGCTCGCAGCGCTTCGGGATAGAGGTCGGGTGCGCCCGGCCGGTGGTGCTCGCGCCACTGCGTCGACATGTCGAGGGTGATCTGCGGGTAGTCGTTGGTGACGACCTTGCCGGTCGGTACGTCGATCAGCGCGGGCACCGTCACCCGGCCGTCGAAGTCGGGGTCGGTGCCGAGATAGGCGTCCGCGAGGTAGCCGATGTCGAGCACGGGGTCGCGGTCATGCTCGTCGAGGGTGAACCGCCAGCCCTTGTCGTCGCGGATCGGGTCGACGGTCCCGATCGAGATCGCGTGCTCGAGGCCGAGCAGCCGCAGCACGATGCGCGACCGGTGCGCCCACGGGCAGGCTCGGCTCCAGATCAGCCGGTAGCGCCCTGGCTCGACGGGCCACCCGCTGCTTCCGTCGGCCGTGATGCGGTCGGTGAACCGGTTGGGCTGCCGCACGAACTCACCGCGGGCGCCGGACTCCTGGCCGAACTGTGCGCGCGTCATGGCACGAGACGTACCCATTCGGGCGCCGTCGCCAACTCCGCCGCGTGGTCACGGCGTACCCGGGGAGGCGTGCGGCACCCGCGTGGCGGCCGCCTCGGTGGCGGCGAGGAGGTAGGACACCGTCAGCGGGCCGATCCCGCCGGGACTCGCGCACAGCAGGCCGGCGACGCCCTCGAGTGCGGATGTGTCCACGTCCCCGGACGCGGCATCCACCACGGCGGCTCCCGGCCGCACCCAGTCGGCGTCGACCAGCCCCCTACGGTAGGCCGCCGCGACGACCACGTCCGCCTGCCTTGCGCGCTCGGTCGCGGCGGTGTCGGAGGGGTCCACGGGTATGACGTGGGCGGCCAGCGGGGCGAGCAGCCGCTCGAGCCCACGCACGAGCGCGGAGGCGCCACCGACGATCACCACCTCGCTCCCGGACAGCGGCCAGTCGCGCAGCACCTCCACGGTTGCGTGGGCCGACGCAGCCTCGAACGGGCTGTCGGCTCGCAGCCCGTCGACGTCCTTGCCGGCAGGCAGGTGCTCCAGGACAGCCTCTTCATCGGTCTGCGGCGGCAACGGCAGGTGCAGGAAGATGCCGTCCACGTCTCGGTCGGCGGCGAGCGTGTCGAGTGCCGCGCAGACGTCCTCGGTCGCGGCTCGGCCGGAGAGCGCGACTGCCCGCCAGCGCATCCCGACCTGGTCGCACGCCCGGTGCTTGAGCTCGGCCTGGCGATGGCTCAGGTCGTCGTCGGCGGCCACGACGGTGGCGAGACAGCCGGTGCCGACCAGGCGCCCGAGCACCTCGTCGGCGAGCGCGTGGCCGTCGACGCGCATTAGGAGAGGCCCGCGATCTCGCCCGACTCGTCCAGCGACATCCGGAACGCAGCCGGGGACGACCCGAGGCCCGGCATGGTGCGCATGTCGCCGCAGATCGGGTAGACGAAGCCCGCGCCGACGGACGCACGGACCTCCCGCACCGGCAGCGTCCAGCCGGTCGGCGCGCCCTTCAGGGTCGGGTCGGAGGAGATCGACAGGTGCGTCTTCGCGATGCACACGGGCAGCCGGCCGAAGCCGTTGCGCTCGTAGGACTCGAGCTGCCGGGTCGCCTGGGTCGAGAACGACACCCCGGCGGCGCCGTAGATCGTGTGGGCCACCGTCTCGATCTTGTCCCGCAACGTCATCGTGTCGGGATAGAGGAACCCGAACTCGTTCACGTCCTCACACGCCTCGGCAACCGCCTCCGCGAGCGCGACCGCCCCCTGACCACCGTCGGCGAAGTGCGTGCACACCGCGGATCGGGCTCCCATCTCCGCCGCGATCTGCTCGATCGCCGCCCACTCCGAGGGATGGTCGGTCGGGAAGGCATTGATCGCCACCACCGGCGAGACACCGTGCACGCGGATGTTCTCGATCTGCTTGCGGAGGTTGGCCGCGCCGGCCATGACCTCCTCGGGGTTCTCCGCGAGCATCGCGTCCGGTAGCGGTTTGCCCGCCACCACCTTGTGCCAGCCGGAGTGGGTCTTCAGCGCCCGCACCGTGGCGACCACCACCGCTGCGTCCGGACGCAGCCCCGATGCCCTGCACTTGATGTTGAAGAACCGCTCGGCGCCCATGTCGGCGCCGAAGCCCGCCTCGGTGACGAGGTAGTCACCGCCGCGGATGCCGATCAGGTCGGCGATGACCGAGGAGTTGCCGTGCGCGATGTTGCCGAACGGGCCGGCGTGCACGAGCACCGGCGTGTTCTCGAGGGTCTGCAGCAGGTTGGGCTTGACCGCCTCCCGCAGGATGACGCTCATCGCCCCGGCCGACTGCAGGTCCTCGGCCGTCACCGGGTCGCCGGCGCGGGTGTAGCCCACGACGATGTGAGCGAGCCGCTGCTGCAGGTCGTGCAGGGAAGAGCTGAGCGCCAGCACCGCCATCACCTCGGATGCGGCGGTGATGTCGAAGCCGCTCTGCCGGGTCACGCCGTCCCCACGTGGCCCGAGTCCGATCACGATGTTGCGCAGGGCCCGGTCGTTGACGTCGACCACGCGGCGCCAGGTGATCCAGTCGAGGTCGAGGTCGAACTCGTTGCCCTGGTACAGGTGGTTGTCGACGACCGCCGCGAGCAGGTTGTGCGCCGCGGTGACAGCGTGGAAGTCGCCGGTCAGGTGCAGATTCAGGAGCTCCATGGGCACCACCTGGCTGAACCCACCGCCAGCGGCACCGCCCTTGATGCCGAAGGTCGGCCCCATCGACGGTTGGCGGATCGCCACCGTCGCGGTCTTGCCGAGGTGCCGGAAGGCCTGGCCGAGACCGACCGTCGTGGTGGTCTTGCCCTCCCCCAGCGGAGTCGGCGTGATCGCGGAGACCACGACGTACTTGCCGCGCGGCCGGGAGGCCAGCTCCTCCACGGCCTCCAGCCGGATCTTCGCGACGTCGTCACCGTGCGGCTCGAGCAGGTGCTCGCCGATGCCTATGGCGGCCGCCACCTCGGGCAGCGGCTTGAGGGTGGCCTGCTGGGCGATCTGCAGGTCGGTGGGGAACGACATCGGTGACCTCCTGACGCGCCGTGCCGCGGTGCGGCCCAGACTACGACGCCACGGGTGGCCCAGGGGCTCACTCGCACTCGTTCGGTTCACCTCGGCAAGGCTGTCGGTGCCGTGGAGCAGACTGACGCCATGTCAGAGAAGCTCCCGCACCGCCATCACGCCATCGACTACGTCGAGCTGACCGTCACCGACCTCGACCGAGCCAAGCGGTTCTACGGCGAGGCGTTCGGCTGGCAGTTCACCGACTACGGGCCGGAGTACGCCGGTATCCAGAGCCCGGCCGGCACCTCGGGGCCCGAGGTCGGCGGGCTCCGCCTCGATCGCGAGGTGCGGCCAGGTGGGCCACTGGTGCTGCTGTTCTCCACCGACCTCGACCGGACGGTGGCATCGGTCGACGCCGCCGGTGGTCGTGTGGTCAGCGGTCCTTACGACTTCCCGGGGGGCCGCAGGTTCCACTTCCACGACCCGAGCGGCAATGAGCTCGGCGTATGGGCGGAGTCCTGAGCACGCACGGGCAGGTCGGTGCCGGTGGTCAGCCGCCGGGTTTGGTGCCGAAGACCAGCGCGAAGCGGTCGGTGAACTCGAGCACGTCCTCGGGGTGTCGCCGCCTGATCTCCTCGAGACCGTCGGCGATCTCGGACTCGGAGAACGTCGACAGCACCGACATCCACTGGCGCCCGACCAGCCCGAGGTAGTGTTCTCGCTCCACCCGCACCGGGAACTCCGCGTACGACAGGTCGGTCCGCAGCCCGGCGTCGGCCATGTCCTCCGCGATCCCCTCCGGCTCGGGCTGGCGCTTCGCGAACCGCTCGAGGGCGGCCTCGAAGAGCGGGTACTCGAGCAGCGGCGGCAGCGTGACGACGAGGAAGCGTCCACCGGGTGCGAGCAGGTCGGCCAGGCCGCGCACCGTCGCGGGTACGTCCGCGACGTGGTGGATCGCCTCCTTGATCAGCACCGCGTCGATCTGCTCGTACGGCAGCCGCACCTCACGCGACGCAACCTGCTCGGCCGTCGCCTGCAGTGGGGCCAGCCGCGGGTCGTCGGGCAGCTGGTCCAGCATCGGCCGGGAGGGATCGACACAGACGACCGGGTTGTCAGCGGTCACCGCTCCGCCGAGCATGCTCAGGAAGAGCCCGGTCCCTGCGCCGACGTCGACCACCCGATCTCCCGGCCGGATCTGCAGGCGGTCGCAGACCTGTCCGCTCATCCAGGCGACATAGTCGGGACTGTGGCTCCAGTTGCCGTTGTAGGTAGCGGCGAGCCGGGCGTAGTGGTCCTCGGCCTCGAAGCCCATGGGCATCATCCTCCTGCAGCTGTCGTGTAGGGGCGTGCTGGGTCGTGGCACCCCATACTTGCAGCCCTGCGCGGAGGACGTGCCAGGTGGCAGGCAAAGTCTCGGTTCAGCGGCACCTACAGGTCCAGGTGTACGACGACTGCGGCGTGGTCGGAGGCCTGGTGCACCGACGCTGTCATCTCGGGATAGGTGTCCCAGTTGGTCGGTCGGGTCTTGCGACTGCCCCATACCCCCTTGCGGAACACCTCGCCCTTGACGAAGTTGGGCGTGAGGTCGGTCGAGAGCAGGATGTAGTCAAGTCGGTCGCGGATGCCGGCAGCGTCGTAGGTTCCAGGACGCTTTCCGGCGTCGAAACCAGGGAGGGTGTAGCACGACCGTAGCGGCCCGCCGTCCTCGAACAGCGCAGCGAGGTTCGTCGGTGGCTGGTCCTCAGCGGGCTGGCCCTCGTTGAGGTCTCCCGCCACGATGACGTGTTTGCCCTCGCCGACCAGCTGGTCGGCGATACGACGGACCTGGTCGGCCTGTCGGCGGCGTTTGCTTCCGCCACCACCGGACTGCGACTTGAAGTGATTGACGAGCACGTGCAGAACCGCCCCTGAGGGTGTGTCGATCTCGTACTGGCAGCAGTCGCGGCTGAAGATGGGTCCAGAGGTGTCGGTGGTGTCGACGTTGGAGCGGATCGACCTGATCGGGAAGCCCTGCTTGGTCATGATGCCCACATCGATGCCGCGTTCATCGTTGCCGTCCACCAACATCACGTGCCTGTACCGGCCGTCGAGAAGGTCACGGTTGAACCGAAGCAGGGAGGGGCGGTCCTCGGCCTCGACGATCGCGATGACGTCGGCATCGACGTCGCGGATCACCCGTGCGGTCATGCGGGTTCCGATCTCGTCGACGGACTCTGTCACCAGCTCGAGCCACCCGATCCAGTCGTCGCGGCCGGTCGCCGTGATCTCCACGTCACGGTGCGGGTCAGCGGGTTCGGAGTCGAAGCTCCCGCGGTTCTTGCGCAACCAGGCCCAATCAGGTGTCTGGGTGAACCGTCTGCGCACTGCTCCGTGGCTGTTCTTGTAGTAGACGTCGAGCACCACCAAGATCTCGCGCATGCGTTGCTTGTCGACATTGCTGTACACGGGATTGCCGATCAGAGCGTTGAACTCGGAGTAGTGCGCGACCACCGCGTCGCCGAGTGCTCGGGTCTCGGCCGTGAACGCAGTCGGTCGCGCGAACAGGTTCTCGACGTTGAATGAGGCAACCGAAACAGCACTCATCGGATCACCCGTCCCTCCTTGCCGAACCCGCTCGACAGGTCCCCCGTTCGGACCGGTCATACGCCCTGTCACCAGAGTGCACCTTGGGTGCGACCACCGCTAGGGACTCCGGCCGGCGCGGGCGAGGTCAGAGCTGGTGGCTCACTCCCACTCGATGGTGCCGGGAGGCTTGCTGGTCACGTCGACCACGACCCGGTTGATGGCTCGCACCTCGTTGGTGATCCGCGTGGAGATCCGCTCCAGCACCTCGTGCGGCAAACGAGCCCAGTCGGCGGTCATCGCGTCGTCGGATGTCACCGGCCGCAGCACGACCGGATGGCCGTAGGTGCGGCCGTCGCCCTGCACGCCGACCGAGCGGACGTCGGCCAGCAGCACCACCGGGAACTGCCAGATGTCGCGATCGAGGCCAGCGCGGCTCACCTCGTCGCGAGCGATCGCGTCGGCCTCGCGCAGCACCTCGAGCCGCTCGGCGGTGACCGCGCCGACGATGCGGATCGCCAGCCCGGGCCCCGGGAACGGGTGCCGCCACACCATCTCGGCGGGCAGCCCGAGCTGCTCTCCCACCTTGCGCACCTCGTCCTTGAACAGGGTGCGCAGCGGCTCGATCAGGGTGAACTGGAGATCCTCGGGCAGGCCCCCGACGTTGTGGTGCGACTTGATGCTCGCGGCCCCCTCGCCGCCGCCGCTCTCGACCACGTCGGGGTACAGCGTGCCCTGCACGAGGAACTCGACCGACTCGCCGTGCGCGCCGGCGTCGGCCACCACCTCGCGCTCAGCGCGCTCGAACACGCGGATGAACTCCCGGCCGATGATCCTGCGCTTCTCCTCGGGATCGGTCACGCCGTCCAGCGCGCCGAGGAAGCGGTCCGTCGCCTCGACCACCTTCAGCGAGACGCCCGTGGCGGCGACGTAGTCACGCTCGACCTGCTCGGCCTCGTCCTTGCGCAGCAGGCCGTGGTCGACGAAGACACAGGTCAGCTGCTCACCGATCGCGCGATGCACGAGTGCGGCCGCGACCGCCGAGTCGACCCCGCCGGACAGGCCGCAGATCGCCCGCTTGTCGCCGACCTCGGCGCGGATCTTGTCCACCGCGTCGTCGACGATGTTGACCATGGTCCAGGTCGGCCGGCACTCGGCGATCTCGAGCAGGAACCGCTCCAGCACCCTCTGGCCGTGCTCGGTGTGCATGACCTCGGGATGCCACTGCACGCCGGCGAGCCCGCGGGAGACGTCCTCGAAGGCGGCCACGGCCGCACCCTGTGAAGACGCGAGCGGGGTGAAGCCGACAGGTGCCGCGGCCACGGCGTCACCGTGGCTCATCCACACCCGCTGGGAGGCCGGCAGGCCGTCGAGCAACGTGCCGGTCTCGCGAACGGCGACCTCGGTGCGTCCGAACTCCGAGACGCCGGTACGCCGTACCTCGCCGCCGAGCGCCTTCGCCATCGCCTGGAATCCGTAACAAATGCCGAAAACCGGGACCCCGGCCTCGAAGATCGCCGGTCCTACCTGCGGCGCCCCGGGCGCGTAGACCGACTGCGGCCCCCCGGAGAGCACGATCGCCTTCGGCCGCCGGGCCAGCATCTCCTCGACCGGCATCGTGTGCGGGACGATCTCGGAGTAGACCCGCGCCTCGCGCACCCGACGCGCGATCAGCTGTGCGTACTGCGCGCCGAAGTCGACGACGAGGACCAGATCATGAGATTCCACGGGCGGATTCTATCGGCCCAGGCGGCACGCGAAATTCCGGCCGAAACACCCGTAACCCCAGCCTCACTGCCTCGTTGACCGATGCGGGTCCAGTCGACTGCTCCCTCCCCTCTGGCTGGGCCCCACTCGGACCTTCGGGGTCTCGGGTACGCGGGGTCCGGCCTCCTCCCTCCCGGCCGGGCCCCGCGTCTTCTCGTCTGCCGACCGGTCAGCGCACCTCGACGACGGGCAGCCGCAGCGCCCCCGGCGCGCAGTCGGGGACGACCGGGTTCTTCGGTGCCACGGGCGCCAGCCGCACGTAGCCGGCTCCGAGCGGCGGCCGGCTGTCCTGCTCGCCCCGGTTGGGCCAGTACGACATCGCCCGCTCCGCCTGTGCGGTGATGGTCAGCGAGGGGTTCACCCCCAGGTTCGCCGAGATCGTCGATCCGTCCACGATGTGAAGTCCGGGGTGCCCGTAGACCCGGTGCCAGGGATCGATCACGCCCGAGGCGCTCGACGCCCCGATGGTGCAGCCGCCGATGAAGTGGGCCGTGAGCGGCCGGTTGAACGGCTCCCCGACGGACCCGCCCGGGGTGCCGCCGACGGCCTGCGCCATCCGGCGCACGGTCTCGTTGCCGACCGGGATCCAGGTCGGGTTGGGGGCGCCGTGGCCCTGGCGTGACGTCAGCACCCGGCGCCGGGTGAGCCGTGACCGCCGGGTGAAGGTGGTGATCGAGTTGTCCAGCGTCTGCATGACCAGCGCGATGACCGTGCGCTCGGACCAGTGCCGGAGGTCGTAGAGATCCGTCGCATGCCTGCGCTGCCGCCACATCTCACGCAGCCACAACCGCCAGCGCGGTCCGGGCCCGTCGCCGTCGGTCAGCACGGTCTGCAGCAGCGACATCGCGTTGCTGCCCCTGCCGTACCGCACCGGCTCGACGTGGGTGTCAGCGTCCGGGTGGAACGACGAGGTGATCGCGACGCCCTCGGTGTAGTCGACCCGCCGGTCGGGAGCGATCGCGCCGAGGATCGACTCGGAGTTGGTGCGGGTCAGCGCCCCGAGCTGACCCGAGATGTTCGGCAGGTGGCCCTCGTCGCGCATCCGGTGCAGCAGCTTCTGGGTGCCGAGCGTGCTCGCCGCGAACACCACCTGCTCGGCGGTCAGCACCCGCCGGGCGCCGCGCCTGCGGTCGGTGGGGCGGACCTCGACGCCGTACCCACCGGTGGGGAACGGTCGCACCGACGTCACCGTCGACAGCGGGTGGATCTCGGCGCCGGCCCGCTCGGCGAGGAAGAGGTAGTTCTTGGTGAGGGTGTTCTTGGCGTTGTGCCGGCAGCCGGTCATGCACGCGCCGCAGTCGAGGCAGCCGGCGCGCTCCGGACCCGCGCCGCCGAAGTACGGGTCGGCCACGCTCTCGCCGGGCGAGCCGAAGAAGACGCCGACCGGAGTGGGGTGGAAGGTGTCACCCACGCCCATGTCGTCGGCGACCCGCTTCATCACCTCGTCCGACGGGGTCATCCGCGGGTACGTCGTGACGCCGAGCATCCGCTTGGCCTGGTCGAAGTACGGCGCGAGCTCGGACCGCCAGTCGGTGAGGTCGCTCCACGCCGGGTCGCGGTAGAACGCGTCGAGCGGCTCGTAGAGCGTGTTCGCATAGACCAGCGACCCGCCACCGACGCCGGCGCCGGAGAGGATCAGGCAGTCCTTGAGCACATCGATGCGCTGGATGCCGTACATGCCCAGGCGGGGCGCGAACAGGAACCGCTTCCTGTCCCACGACGTACGCGGGAAGTCGGCGTCGTCGAAGCGCGCACCGGCCTCGAGCACACCGACCCGGTAGCCCTTCTCCGTCAGCCGTAGGGCCGTGACCGACCCGCCGAAGCCGGACCCGATGACGAGGACGTCGTAGTCGAAGCTCACGGGCGCCGCGTCTTCCGCAGCAGCCGCAGGGACCCCTCCATCGCCTGCGCGAAGCGCCGGTCGCCCATGCCCAGCACCGGGGCGATCGGCAGCACGCGCTGCGTGGCGACAGTCTGCGGCTCGGTGTAGCGGTGGATGCCCTCGGCGCCCTGCCGGCGGCCGAGACCGGACTCACGCATGCCACCCATCGGGGTGTCGATGCTGCCGAAGGTGGCGCCGTAGGCCTCGTTGACGTTGACCGTGCCGCACCGGATGGCCCGCGCGATCCGACGGCCACGCGCGCCGTCGCGGGTGAAGACGCTCGCGTTGAGCCCGTAGCTGCCCTCGTTGGCGCGGTCGACGGCATCGGCCTCGCCATGGAAGCGGTGGATCGCCACCACCGGGCCGAACGTCTCCTGCCCGAAGCAGTCCATGTCCGGTGTCACACCCGTCAGCACGGTCGGCTCGTAGAACAGCGGTCCCACGTCCGGGCGGGGGCGCCCACCGGTAAGCACGGTCGCCCCCTTGCCGACGGCGTCGTCGACATGCCGCGTCACGGTCTCGAGCTGGGCCTGCGACACCAGGGAACCCATGTCGGCGTCCCAGTCCAGATCCGCCGAGAGCCGCATCGCCCGCACCCGGCCGAGGAAGCGGTCGACGAACCGGTCGTGCACCTCGTCGGCGACGTAGACGCGCTCGATCGACACGCACAGCTGGCCGGAGGTCGAGAAGCAGCCACGCACGGCGGCCTCCGCCGCCCGGTCGACGTCGGCGTCGCGGAGCACCAGCATCGGGTTCTTGCCACCGAGCTCGAGTGAGCAGCCGATGAGCCGCTCGGCCGCCCGGGACGCCACCGCCCTCCCGGTGGCGGTCGATCCGGTGAAGCACACGTAGTCGGCGCGGTCGATGATGGCGCTGCCGATCACTGAGCCGGGACCGTGCACGACCTGCCACAGGTCGGTCGGGAAGCCCGCCTCCCCGAGCAGACCGATGCCGGCCAGCGCGGTGAGCATCGTCTGCGAGTCGGGCTTGTGCACGACGGCGTTTCCGGCGAGCAGGGCGGGAAGCCCGTCGGACAGCGCCATCGTCAGCGGGTAGTTCCACGGCGAGATGATGCCGATGACGCCCTTGGGCACATGGTTGACCTCCGCCCGGGTGAGCCCGGGAACCATGCCCAGCCGTCGCTTGGGGTCGAGATGCCGGTGCGCGGTGCGAGCGTAGTAGCGCGCGGTGATCGCGGTGTGGGCGAGCTCCTCGAAGGCGTTCTTGCGCACCTTGCCGGACTCGGTCTGGATCAGGTCGAGCAGCTCGCCCTGGCGGTCGAAGAGCAGGTCGTGCAGACGGAGCAGGCAGCCGGCTCGCTCATCGAGCGGCGTCTCCGCCCACCGGCGCTGCGCGGCACTGGCCCGCTCGAAGGCGGTGTCGACGTCTGAGTCCGTCGACAGCGGCAGGCTCGCGACCGGGTGGCCGGTGAACGGCGCGGTGGGACGGACCCAGTCGCCGCTGCTCGCCACCAGCCGGGCCGTCAGCCGCCGCGCCAGGGCCGGCTCCACGGCGTAGGAGCCGCTCGGGTCGAGCTCGGGATCGGCGGGTCCGGTGGCTGGATGCGCAGTCATATACCGAGAGTACGTAAACCGGCGAGCCGCTGGCTACCCCTCGGTAACGTCCGTGAGACACCCCGCTCCTCAGCGGGCGCGGACCGACACGTCGTCGAGCCAGAAGGCCGTGGCGCGGTCGTTGGCGTTCTCCTGGCCGACGAAGCGCAGCGTCACCGTCTGCCCTGCGAACCGGGACAAGTCGAGGTCGCGCTGGGTGTAGGTGTTGCTGCCGTGCCGGTTCGAGTACGTCGCCACGCGGGCCGAGCCGCCCTCGTGGTCCACCCACACCCGCAGGACGTCGCGAGCACCTGCGGACGATGGCTCCTCGGTGAGCACCGCCAGGTGGAAGCGCAGGGCCACCCGCGTCGCCTCGGGGATCGCGATCTGCTGGCTGAGCTCGTCGACAGTCGGTCCACCGTAGCCGCTGAGGTAGGCCCACCAGCGTCCGCTGTGCGCGAAGCCGTAGTCCGGGTTGCGCATGATCGCGCCCGCCGGAGCAGTCCACACTCCGTTGCCGCCGGCCTCGAAGCCGGGATTGCCGACCTGGTTCTTCGCGGTGATCGACGGCAGCGGTCCGCCGCAGCCCTCGTTCTGCGCGTTGACCGACACGGCGTTCCATGCGCGGGTGACGACCTTGCACGGCGTGCTGTTGCGGCCGTAGATGTCGCGGGCCGCCCGGATGGTGGCATCGCGCGCGTCGTGGTACCCGGTCGTCGAGGTCATGTAGACGTTCAGCGCCCGGTACCAGATCCGCGCCGCCTTCGCCCGGCCGACACCGCCGATCTTCGTGCCGTTGCAGGTCGGGCTGCTGTGCTTCCTCCCGCCGTACCAGCGCACCCGGGTGCCCTCGGCGAGCAGGTAGAAGAAGTGGTTCGCCGGGCCCGACGTGTAGTGCACGTCGGAGCGACCCATGCGGGGCGACCAGCAGTTGAAGCTGGCGCCGTCCGTCGCCGGCCGATCCATACGGCGCAGGAACCCGCGCCTGCCCTTCCACACCTTCTCCCCGATGTAGTAGTCGCCCGGGTCACGACGGTTGCGGGCCGAGAACTCCACCATCGTGCCGAAGATGTCAGAGGTCGCCTCGTTGAGCCCACCGGACTCCCCGAAGTAGAGCAGCCCGGCGGTGCGCGAGGTGACGCCGTGGGCGATCTCGTGTCCCACGACGTCGAGCGCGACCAGCGGGCGGAAGTAGCGGTTGCCGCTGCCCAGCGTCACGCAGAAGCAACGATCGTCCCAGAAGGCGTTGCCGGCCACCGGACTGCCGATCTTGCCGTAGTGCACCCGGATGCGCGCTCCGGCGCCGTTGTTGCGGACCCCGCGCCGGTTGAAGCGGCTGCGGAAGTAGTCCCAGGTCTTGGCCGCGCCGTAGTGCGCGTCAGCGGCCGCCGACTGCCGCGACCGCATCGTGCCGTTGCCCCAGCGGTTGTCGGCATCGGTGAAGATCGAGCCCATGTTGCTCAGCCCGAGCTTGCGGTTGCGGGCGTCGAACGTGCGGGTCCCGCCCCGGGTGTTGTCACGCAGGCGGAACCGGACCGACGGCTTGACGGTCTTCAGCCGCACGGTGCCGGCGTAGAGCGTGCGGCCGGGGCCCTCGGCGCGGTGCGTCATGCTCCATCGGTTGACCAGCCGTCCGTTGCGGGCATCGGTGTAGACGACGTTGCGCTGCGGGCCCTCGTCGGTGTGCCCGGCAACGACCGTCTCCCACACCAGCCGGGGCGTGTCCCCGACGGCGTAGACCACCCGGGAGGGACGCTCCTGCCGTGCGACGGAGCCCAGCCCGGACACCCGACGCGCCGATGCCGCGGCGGCCGCGAGCGGCACCCTGGCCCGCACCGACGGTACCTGGCTCAGGTCGGCGTCGGTGGCGAAGTCGGTGCCGACGATCTGGCCCGCGGCGTCGCGGTGCACGACGAGGTCGCCCCCGACGACGTCGAGCCCCGCGTACCGCCGGTCGTAGCGGGTGTGGGTCCGGCCGTCGGCGTCACGCACGACATCGGTCACGACCAGTCGCTCCCGGCTCGACAGGCCGAGCTCACGAGCGGACTGCTGCGCCTGCCGCCTCGCCCGGTCGATCGCGGCGGCCCGCTGGGCCGGACCGAACGACGTGTCGATCCGGCCGGCGCCGGGCGAGCTCTCCGGCAGCGAGAAGCGCGTCCGCTCGCGAGGTGGCTCGGCCGTCGCGGGCGTCGTGACGGCGGGGGCGGCGGTGAGGGTGGAGGTCACCAACGCGACGAGCGCAGCCGAGACCAACGGACGAAGCATGGAAGCGGGACCCCCGGCTCATGACGTGCATGCGGACGTCGCATGCCGGTGTCATTCTGCCCGAACGAGGGGTCAACCGTGCGCGATCTGCCCAACCTCGACCGCTTTGTCGTGCCTACTGGACGACGACCTCGACCCGCTGGAACTCCTTGAGCTCGGTGTAGCCCGTCGTGGCCAGCGCGCGCCGGAGCGCACCGACGAGGTTCATCGTGCCGTCGGCGACGTGGGAAGGCCCGAACAGGATCTCCTCCAAGGAGCCGACCGTGCCGATCTCGACCCGCTCGCCCCGTGGGAGCTGCGGGTGCCACGCCTCGGCTCCCCAGTGGAAGCCACGCCCCGGCGCCTCGCCGGCGCGGGCCAGCGGTGAGCCGACCATCACCGCGTCGGCGCCGCACGCGACCGCCTTCGCCACGTCACCGGACCGCCCCACCGAACCGTCCGCGATCACGTGCACGTAGCGGCCGCCCGACTCGTCGAGGTAGTCGCGCCGGGCTGCCGCCACGTCGGCGACGGCCGAGGCCATCGGCACCGCGACGCCGAGCACGGTCCGCGTGGTGTGCGCCGCACCGCCACCGAAACCGACGAGCACACCGGCCGCCCCGGTGCGCATGAGGTGCAGTGCCGCCTGGTAGGTCGCGCACCCGCCGACGATCACGGGTACGTCGAGCTCGTAGATGAACTCCTTGAGGTTCAGCGGCTCGGCCTGCCCGGAGACGTGCTCGGCCGACACCGTCGTACCCCGGATCACGAACAGGTCCACGCCAGCGTCGACGACGGTCTTGGCGAACTGCTTCGTGCGTTGCGGCGACAGCGCGCCGGCGACGGTCACACCCGCCTCGCGGATCTGGCGTACCCGCTCGGTGATCAGCTCGGCCTGGATCGGCGCGGCGTAGATCTCCTGCAGCCTGTGGGTGGCCTGCGGTCCCCGCAGCGTCGCCACCTCCTCGAGCAGCGTGTCCGGGTCCTCGTACCGGGTCCACAGCCCCTCCAGGTCGAGCACCCCGAGACCGCCGTGCCGGCCGAAGGCGATCGCGGTCTGTGGTGACATCACCGAGTCCATCGGCGCACCCATGACCGGGATGTCGAAGCGGTAGGCGTCGATCTGCCACGCGACCGAGACCTCCTCGGGGTCGCGGGTACGACGGCTCGGCACGATCGCGATGTCGTCGAAGGAGTAGGCGCGGCGGCCGCGCTTGGCACGCCCGATCTCGATCTCCATGCGGGTCCTTTGGTCCTCAGGTGGTCTCGGGCGGGTCAGCGACCGGCGTAGTTGGGCGCCTCGACGGTCATCTGGATGTCGTGCGGGTGGCTCTCCTTGAGCCCGGCGGAGGTGATGCGGACGAACTGCCCGCGCTCCTGCAGCTCGGGGATGGTGCGCGCGCCCACGTAGAACATCGACTGGTGCAGGCCACCGACGAGCTGGTGGGCCACCGCCGACAACGGGCCCCGGTAGGGGACCTGCCCCTCGATGCCCTCGGGCACGATCTTGTCATCGCTGACCACGTCGGCCTGGAAGTAACGGTCCTTGGAGAACGACGCCCTGCCCCGCGACGCCATCGCGCCGAGCGACCCCATACCGCGGTAGGCCTTGAACTGCTTGCCGTTGACGAAGACGAGGTCGCCAGGGCTCTCCTCGCAGCCGGCCAGCAGCGACCCGAGCATCACCGTGTCGGCGCCGGCAACCAGGGCCTTGGCGATGTCGCCGGAGTACTGCAGTCCACCGTCGCCGACCACCGGGATGCCTGCTGGTCGACACACCTGCGCGGCCTCGTGGATCGCGGTGACCTGGGGGACCCCGACACCGGCGACCACCCGCGTGGTGCAGATGGAGCCGGGCCCGACACCGACCTTGACCGCGTCCACGCCGGCCTCGACCAGCGCCTGCGCGCCGGCTCGGGTGCCGACGTTGCCGCCGATGACCTGCACGTGCCTGGTGGCGGGGTCGGACTTGAGGCGCCGCACCATCTCGAGCATCAGCCGGGCGTGCCCGTTTGCGACATCGGGCACGAGCACGTCGACGCCGGCGTCGACCAGCGCGGTCGCGCGCTCCCACGCGTCACCGAAGTAGCCGATCGCGGCGGCCACTCGCAGCCGGCCGTCGGAGTCCTTGGTCGAGTGGGGGTACTGCTCGGACTTGACGAAGTCCTTGACCGTGATCAGACCGGTGAGCCGGCCCTGACCGTCGACCAGCGGCAGCTTCTCGATCTTGTGCTTGGCGAGCAGCGCGGAGGCGTCGTCGCGAGTGATGCCGACCGGCGCGGTGACGAGCGGCATGGGAGTCATCACCTCGCGGACGAGCCGGGTCGACCACTCCCCCATCGGCACGAAGCGCAGGTCGCGGTTGGTGATGATGCCGAGCAGCACGTTCGACGCGTCGACGACCGGCAGCCCGGAGACCCGGTAGCGCCCGCAGAGCTCGTCGAGCACCTCGAGCGTGACGTCTGGCGGCACCGTCACCGGGTTGGTGATCATGCCCGACTCGGAGCGCTTCACCAGGTCGACCTGGGCGGCCTGGTCCGCGATCGCGAGGTTGCGGTGGAGGACACCGATTCCCCCTTGGCGGGCGATGGCGATCGCCATCCGCGCCTCGGTCACGGTGTCCATCGCCGAGGAGACCAGCGGCAACCGCACGTCGATCTCCCGGGTCAGCCGGGACGTCGTGTCGACCTCGCTGGGAATCACGTCCGTCTCGCCGGGCAGCAGCAGGACGTCGTCGAACGTGAGCCCGAGCGCGGCGAACTTTGCGGGGACTCCGGCGGGGGTCAGCTCCATGGCACCCCATCGTAATCGCCGACCCGGCGACGGCCCGAGTCCACCCGCGCTGTCCCCACGGCGCGTCAGCAGGGCAGCTGGGGTGTGTCCGGTGTCGGCTGTGACGGGAGATCGGACGCGCTCGTGCCGGCGCTCAGGGTGCGTCCTGTCCGCGCCGTGTACGGAGCATCGGAGGAGGCTTCCGGCAGGCCGGCATCGGAGCCGGGACCGGTGTCGGCGTCAGTTCCGGGCTCGGTGCCGGGCTCGGCCGGGCTGCAGGGCGGGAGGTCCACCCAGCCGTCGGTGGGCTGACCGTCGCTGCCCGGAACGTCGGGCTGGTCTCCCCGCGCGGGCTCTCGGACCTCGGGCAACGGCTCCGGAGTCGGCTCGGGTGACGGCGCGGGCTCAGGAGTCGGCTCTGGACTCGGCTCGGGCGTGGGCTCCGGAGCGGGCTCGGTGGTCGTGCTGCTGCCGTCGTCGCCGGTGGAGTTCTCCGCCGGCGGCGCCGGCTGGGTCGCGCCGGGCGCACTGCTGCCGGTGTCGGTGGACCCGGAAGGAGCTTCCTGGCTCGTCTCCGACCCGGGCGCCTCGGCATCTGTGCCCGCGTCCGACCCGCCGGCGGGCGGGGCGGGCTGCGAGCCCGCCGAGGCCCCGGTCGAGCTGCCCGGCGCAGCCGGACCGGTCCCTGTGTCGTCGGCCGGCGTGTGCCGCCCCAAGGCGCGCACGGCGTCGGCGAAGATCAGCGGCTCCGACACCGTGTCAGCGTCCGCACCCGAGGGCGAGCGCGTCTGGCTCTCGGCGACCGGGCCGAACCCCTCCGTGACCTCGCCGTCCGGGCGCTCGGGCGGAGGTGCCTTATCGGCACGGCCCGGCACCATCTGGTCCAGCACGATGTCGACCGGGCGGAACGGGTCCCCGGTGACCGCGGCTGAGATGCCGCCCGTGCTCACCACGCCGACCACCGCGACGCCGGCTGCCAGTGAGCGCAGCGCGAAGCGCCGCTCGGCCCGGGTGCCGAACGTCCGGTGGGCGTGCGGCGCCGGCGCGGGCTCGGACGCCTGCGGGGTCGGTGTCACCCGAACCGGCTGCGGGTCGGCCTGGGGCAGCGGGTCGGCCTGCGCGAAGCCAGCCAGTGCCGCGAGCGGACCGGCCACGGGGTCGTGACCGTCCACCTGCTCACCCGCACCGAGGGCGTCGAGCAGTGCGTCGGTGGCCATCAGGTCGTTCAGGTCGGGCAGCTCAGCCATGGCTGCCTCCTGACGTCCGGGCGAGCGCGAGCTCGCGCAGCTTGCCGATCGCACGGTGCTGGGCGACGCGCACCGCGCCGGCGGTCATGCCGAGCGACCGTCCGGTCTCCTCCGCCGACATGCCGGCGGCGACCCGCAGGACGACGACCTCGCGCAGCTTCTCCGGGAGCTCGTCGAGCAGCGTCATCGCCTGCCGCAGGTCCGCGGCGCTGACCACCTGTTCCTCCGGGGTCGGGGCGGCGTCGGCACCGTCGGGCAGGTCGTCAGTGGGGCGCGCCGCCCGTGCCATGCTGCGCTGGCTGTCCGCGACCTTGCGCGCGGCGATGCCGTAGACGAACGCCTCGAAGGGGCGACCCTGGTCGCGGTAGCGCGGCAGCGCAGTCAGCACGGCGATGCACACCTCCTGCGCGACGTCGTCGGCGTTGTTCAACCCACCCACCCAGCTCGCCAGCCGGGCGCGACAGTACCGGTGCGCGATCAGCCGGACTCGCGCCATGAGACCACCCGCGGCCTCCGCGTCGCCGTCGCGAGCACGCAGCGCCAACCGAGTGAGCTCGAGCGCGTCGTCGACTTCGGCGGCGCGGACTGTCATCGGACCCCCAAGGCATCTGCCGGTCGTCGGAACCACCGGCACTTACCCATTGTTACCGCAGTCGGCTGCCGAGCGGAAGGAAACGCTGAGCAACCTCCGGACGCCGCAGCCATGCCTCGCGCATGGTGGCAGGGATCCGGTCGGCCTGCGCAAGCACCGCCTCGGCGCACTCCCGGCGGACGTCGTCGGCCGGCTGCTCCTGGGCGGCGAGCGCGTCACTCAGCACCGCCAGGGTCGGCCAGCGCAGCCCCTCGACCCCGAAGTCGTCGAGGACGCGCAGGCAGATCCGGGCATAACGCTGCGCGGCCGCGGGTCGGTCGGCGGCCAGCAGCACTGCGGCGTGGAAGAGTGCGCTCTTCCCGACATAGCGCGGGGCGCGGGCCCTCCGCGCGAGCTGCACGGCGTGCGCCGAGGCCTCGACGGCGGCGGGCAGCCGGTGCAGCAGCAGCGCCACCTCCGTCCGCACCCACTGCAGCCGGATCGGCGCACGCCACCCGGTCAAGAGGTGCTCGGCCTCCTCCAGGTGCGCGGCCGCCATCCGCAGGTCGCCCAGTCCGACCGAGTCCGCGGCAAGGCCGACGACGGCATCGCCCAGCGCCCCGAGGTCACCGCCCGCGATCGCGCGCGCCCGCAGGTCCAGCTCTCGTGCCTGTGCGTAGTCGGCGAGCTGACGATGCGTACTGCCGAGGGTGGAACAGCAGTACGACAGCCAGGCACGCGCGTCCGGCTGGGCGCGGCCGCGTACCGCCGGCCGCAGCAGGTCGATCGCCTCGGCGTGCTCGCCGACGGCCAGCGCGCAGACCCCGGACAGCCAGCGCACCCTCAGGCGCTGGGGGAGGACGCCGTCGCCGGTGTCGACCAGAGGCCGCAGCAGCTCGAACCCCTCGGCCGGCCGTCCGAAGAACGCCGCCCGCTCCGCCGCCGCGATCTGGTCGTGCACCCGCCCCTCCCGCCGTCCGGCCACCGGTCGCCCGTGGCCACCTCTCGAGACTTCCCCGCACGGTCAATCTTCGCGCACACCGCCTGCTTCCCGGTGCGAAAGCGCACCGCGCGGGCGATTCCGGCGTACCCGGCACCGTGAGCCTTCCTCGTGCGGAAGGTCCGCGGAAGGTCGGGCTCCTACGTTCATCGCCGTCACCTACACGTACGCCGGCACCGGCCGGCAGCCAGGCAGAGGAGCCACCATGACGACCCCCACCACGAGCCCGATCCGCAACGGCGTCGACACCACCAAGCTGTTCGCGACCCTGGACGCGATCAAGGCCGACAACGAGATCGCCGACTTCCAGTTCCGGGCGAAGAACACCTGGGTGTCCGGGACCCACAGCCGCACCACGTTCCAGGACTTCTACGGCGCCAAGCAGGAGATGGCGCACGAGCACGAGACGGTCATGGACGCCGACCACCCGGCAGTGCTGGTAGGCGCGGACCACGCTCCGACACCCGTCGAGCACGTGCTGCACGCCATCGCGGGCTGCCTCACGGCGGGCATCGTCAACGTCGCCGCCGCGCGCGGGGTGAAGCTGAACAAGGTCAGCTCCACGGTCGAGGGCGACATCGACCTGCTCGGGATCCTCGGCCTCTCCGACGGCTCGGTGCGCAACGGCTACCAGCAGGTCCGCGTGCAGTTCCACATCGACGGCGACGCCGACGACGAGACGCTGCGCGCCCTGGTCGAGCAGTCCCGCCGGCGCTCGGCCGTCTACGACGTACTCACCAACCCCACCCCGGTGGTCATCGACGTGGTCACCGAGTGACCGCCTGACCCCCCTCGAACGAACGACGCTCCCCGGTGCTGCCCGTCACGGCGAGCAGCACCGGGCGGAGAGGAACCCCCATGCCTGCCATCGACACCGTCGTGATCGGCGCCGGCCACGCCGGACTGGCCGTCAGCCGGTGCCTGACCGAGGACGGTCGCGACCACGTCGTCCTGGACCGCGGGCAGGTCGGCGAGCGTTGGCGCTCTGAGCGCTGGGACTCGCTGCATCTGCTCACGCCCAACTGGATGTCCCGGCTTCCCGGCTGGGCCTACCCCGGTGAGGACCAGGACGGCTACATGTCGACCACGGAGCTGGTGCATCACCTGGAGGCGTACGCACGCTCCTTCGCGGCCCCGGTCGAGAGCGGCACCACCGTGCTGGACGTCTCGGCGACCGCAGGCGGCTACACCGTGGCCACCGACCGTGGCACCTGGACAGCCCGCAACGTGGTCGTGGCGACGGGCCCGTGGGGCCGTCCCGCGGTGCCCGACGCGGTCCAGGGCCTGCACCCCGACGTGCACCTCGAGACGAGCTCGGGCTACCGCAACCCGGACGTCCTGCCCGCGGGCGGGGTGCTCGTCGTCGGGGCCTCGTCGTCCGGCGTGCAGATCGCCGACGAGCTCGCCCGCAGCGGGCGCACGGTGCTCCTCTCCGTCGGGCGGCACACCCGGATGCCCCGCAGCTACCGCGGCATGGACATCTTCTGGTGGTTGCAGGCCACAGGTCGGCTCAGCCGGACCATCGACGAGGTGCCCGACCCCGCACGTGCGAGGCGGGAACCCTCGCTGCAGCTCGTCGGCCGGCCCGGCGGCGAGGCCGGTCGGACCGACATCGACCTCGGGACGCTGCGCGACATCGGAGTCGAGCTGCTCGGTCGACTCGTGTCCACCCGCGGGACCAAGGCCCACTTCGCCGGTGACCTGCCGTCGACGACGGGCAGCGCAGAGGCTCAGCTGCGCAAGCTCCTGTCCGCGGTCGACGCGCACGTGGACGCCCACGGCCTCGCGAGCGAGGTCCTTCCTCCCGATCCGCCCGCTGGGCTCCGGCTGCGCCCGGGCCCCGGCTCGGTCAACCTGCGTCGTGCGGGTGTGCGCACCGTGCTGCTGGCCACCGGGCACCTGCCGCACCACCCCTGGCTGCGGGTCCCGGTCCTCGGTCCCGACGGGGTCATCAGGCAGCACCGCGGCGTGACGCCCGCACCCGGGATGTACGTCGTCGGGCAGCGTTTCCAGCACCGACGCGACTCCAGCTTCATCGACGGAGCCCGACACGACGCCCACGCCGTCGTCGCGCACATACGCAGCACCGATCACAGCCGCATCCACGCACCGGTGTCCTCGGAGGTCGCATCATGAGCAGTCCCTACGACGTCGTGATCGTCGGCGCGCGGGTCGCCGGCGCCTCGACCGCGATGCTGCTCGCCCGGGCAGGCATGCGCGTCGCTCTCGTCGACCGCGCGGCCTACGGCAGCGACACGCTGTCCACCCACGGACTGATGCGGGCCGGGGTGCTCCAGCTGTCCCGCTGGGGCCTGCTGCCTCGCGTCGTGTCCGCGGGTACGCCGCCCATCCACCGCACGCTGTTCCACTACGGCGACGAGGAGACCGTGCAGGTCTCGATCCGGCCGAGCGTCGGTGTGGACGCGCTCTACGCACCCCGCCGGCACGTCCTCGACCGGATCCTGGTCGACGCTGCCGCAGAGGCCGGTGCCGAGGTGCTGCTCGGTACCCGGGTGACCGGGCTGGTCGGCGAGCCGGGGCGGATCGCGGGCGTGCGCGCGAGCGGCGCCGACGGACGCGGGTTCGACGTACCCGCCGAGTTCGTGGTCGGTGCCGATGGCCTGCGCTCCCTCGTGGCCGACGCCGTCTCCGCCCCGGTCGAGCGGCGCGGGGTCGCGGGGGGTGCGGCGCTCTACCGCTACCAGGCAGGCCTGCCCTCCGACGGGTACGAGTGGGCGTACCGGGACGGCGCCGCAGCCGGCCTGATCCCGACGAACGACGGGCTCACCTGCGTGTTCGTCGCGACGTCGCCGGAGCGAATGCGCGCGCTGCGACGGCGCGGCACCGACGCGGGCTTCCGGACGCTGTTCGCCCGCGCGGCGCCCGACCTGCTGGACCGGCTCGACGCAGCCACCGTCGCCGGGCGCACGCACGGATGGTCCGGCGTCGCCGGCCACGTCCGGCGGGCGTGGGGACCGGGCTGGGCGCTCGTCGGTGACGCGGGCTACTTCCGCGACCCCATCACCACGCACGGCATGACTGACGCCATGCGCGATGCCGAGCTGCTCAGCCGCGCCCTCCTGCAGGGCACCACGGCGGCGACGCGGGCGGCTGCTCTGCGTGACTTCCAGGACCAGCGTGACGCACTCTCCGCCCGTCTGCTCGAGGCGACCGAGCAGGTCGCCCGGTTCGACTGGGAGCTCCAGGACGTGCAACGCCTCTTGCGTGAGGTCAGCTCCGCCATGAGTGACGAGGTCGACATGCTGCAGCGACTGCCTGCGATCACGGAGCTGTCCACCCCGATCACGGCCTGACGGGCTCGCGGGGCGGGAGTAGCCTTCGAAGCGTCTGCCCACCGAACCGGATCGCGCATGGACGTCAGGATCACGCTGCTCGGGGGATTCTCGCTCACCCTGGACGGGGTTCCCGTACCTCCCGCCGCCTGGCGGCGCCGGCAGGCGGCGACCCTGGTGAAGCTGCTGGCACTCGCCCCGCACCGGCGCCTGCACCGCGAGCAGGTCATCGACGCGCTCTGGCCGGGCCTGACGGTCGACGCGGCCGCTCCCCGCCTGCACAAGGCGGCGCACTACGCGCGCCGGGCGCTCGGTGAGGACCGGCCCACGCTCGTGCTGCGCGACGACCTCGTGACCCTGCTGCCCGCAGACGACGTCGTCGTGGACGCGGTCGAGTTCCGGCGCCTCGCCGAGGAGGCCGTCGCCGGCGGGT
>Ga0075331_1000018_pt1 | contig 30597 bp, 27 predicted proteins | sample MayberrySE_TuleA_FD_120090 | JGI IMG/M metagenome (GOLD analysis project Ga0075331, IMG submission 120090) | Natural and restored wetland microbial communities from the San Francisco Bay, California, USA, that impact long-term carbon... | ecosystem: Environmental > Terrestrial > Soil > Wetlands ... | reverse complement strand
GGCACCGAGACCGCGCGCCGGCTGGGCGGGGCGGGCACCCCGGTGGTGTGGGAGTTCGCCGCCGCCGAGCTGGCCGCCCGGATGGGCAAGAGCCCCTACGCCGGGCGGATGCTGATCGCCGACGCCCTCGACACCCGGCACCGGCTGCCGCGGCTGTGGGCCGGCCTACGCGCCGGGGTGGTGCCGGTGCACTACGCCCGCCACGTCGCCGCCCGCACCCGGGAGCTGTCCGCCGACGCCGCCGCCGTCGTCGACACCGAGGTCGCCGGCTACGCCGACGCCCGGCTGGGCTGGACCCGCTTCGTCGACCTGGTCACCGGCAAGATCGTCGCCGCCGACCCCGCCCGCGCCGCCGCCGCCGAACGCGCCGCCGCCGAGGAGCAGCTCGCCACCGTCGGCCGCACCAACCACCACGGACACAAGACGCTGTACGTGCGCACGGCGGCCGCGGCCATGATCCGCATCGACGCCACCATCGCCCACCTCGCCACCGCCCTGGCCGCCCTCGGCGACACCGACACCCTCGACCACCGCCGCGCCAAAGCGATCCTGGTGATGGCCAACCCCGTCCAGGCCCTCCAGCTACTACAGGCCTTCACCCGCCACCGCAGCACACACCCCGACACCGACCCCGAGCACCAGCAACCGGCCGGCGACCCCACCGAGGACGACGAGCCCGACGAGGACGAGGACGGCGCGGACCGGCTGCCCCTCGACCAGCCCACCCCCGTCGACGCTGGCGTCGGCGGCGAGGCGGAGGCGGGCGACCCGGTAGCGGGGTTCCTGCGCCGGCCACGCCGACACGAGATCGCCCCCGACGACCGCTTCCGGCTCGGCTTCGACCCCACCCGGCTACTGCCGAGACTGACCTGCTACCTGCACCTCGACGCCGACCACGTCATCCGCGGCACCGACGGCGTCGCCCACTTCGAGGGCGAGGGCCCCATCACCACCGCCCTGCTGCGCGACTACCTCGCCCCCGCCGCCCGGATCACCGTCAAACCCGTCATCGACCCCACCGGCATGGCCCCGGTCGACGCCTACGAGATCCCCGACCGACACCGCGAAGCCGTCCACCTACGCACCCCAGCCGACACCTTCCCCTACGCCTCCCACACCACCACCCGACACCGCCGCACCGCCCAGCTCGACCACACCCGCCCCTACCAACACCCGGACAGCGCCGACCCACCCGACGACACCGGACCACCCGACACCGAACGACCCTCCGGTACCGGACCACCCGGCGGCCCGCCGCCCGGGCAGACCGACCTGGGCAACCTCGCCCCACTCACCCGCTGGCACCACCGCATCAAGACCTTCGGCGCCTGGCAGGTCAAACAACCCTTCCCCGGCATCTGCCTCTGGCGCGACCCCCACGGCGCCACCTACCTCGTCGACCACACCGGCACCCGCCGCCTCGGCACCACCGACCCGGCCCACCCCGACACCCCCGACATCACCCTCGAGGCCTACCCCGCCCGCGACAACCTCGCATACACCGACCCCCACGCCGCCTGAGCGCGAGGCCACCGAGTCAGGGCTCGGTCGACCGGGTCCATCAGGAACTGCACGCCGCGTGCCGACAGCTGCCCACGCCGTGGGCATGCTCGATCCGCCGTCGGCTGAGGTACTGCATGGGTGTCACGCCGTACTCGGCGTCGCGTGCCCGGCGGAGGTGAGGCAGCAGGTCCTAGGCGTCCGCGGGAGGCTCCGGCTTGGCATCTACACCGGCCTCCTTGCGCTGCTCGGCGGTGATGGGGGCCGGGGCGGCTGTGAGCGGGTCGTAACCGTTGCCGGTCTTCGGGAAGGCGATGACGTCGCGGATCGAGTCCGTGCCCGACAGCAGGGCGCAGATACGGTCCCAGCCGAAGGCGATGCCGCCGTGCGGCGGGGCGCCGTACTTGAACGCCTCCAGCAGGAAGCCGAACTTCTCCTCGGCCTCGTCCTCCTCCAGCCCCATCACCTTGAAGACCCGCTTCTGCACGTCCTCGCGGTGGATACGGATCGAGCCACCGCCGATCTCGTTCCCGTTGCAGACGATGTCGTAGGCGTAGGCCAGCGCCGACCCGGGGTCGGAGTCGAAGGTGTCGAGACTCTCCGGCTTGGGCGCGGTGAAGGCGTGGTGGACGGCGGTCCACGCGCCGTGGCCGACCGCCACGTCATCGGTCTCGGCCGTGGGCTCGAAGAGCGGCGCGTCCACGATCCACACGAACGACCACAACGACTCGTCGATCAGCCCGCACTTGCGCCCGATCTCCAGCCGCGCCGCTCCGAGCAACGCACGCGACGGCTTGGCGAAGCCGGCTGCGAAGAAGATGCAGTCGCCGGGCTTGGCGCCCACGTGGTCGGCGATGCCGGCACGCTCGGACTCGGACAGGTTCTTGGCGACCGGTCCGCCGAGCTCCCCGTCGTCGCCGACGAGCACGTAGGCAAGACCCTTGGCGCCACGCTGCTTCGCCCAGTCCTGCCAGGCGTCGAGCTGCTTGCGGGGCTGGTCAGCTCCGCCGGGCATGACCACGGCACCGACGTACGACGCCTGGAAGACCCGGAAGGGGGTGTCGGCGAAGAACTCCGTGCACTCCACGAGCTCCTGCCCCATCCGCAGGTCGGGCTTGTCGGTGCCGAACCGGGCCATCGCCTCGTCGTAGGTCATCCGTGGCAGCGGCGTCGGAACGTCGTACCCGATGAGCCGCCACAGGGCCGCAAGGATCTCCTCGCTCAGCGCGATCACGTCGTCCTGGTCGACGAAGCTCATCTCGAGGTCGAGCTGGGTGAACTCGGGCTGCCGGTCGGCGCGGAAGTCCTCGTCGCGGTAGCAGCGCGCGATCTGGTAGTAGCGCTCGAGTCCCGCCACCATGAGCAGCTGCTTGAACAGCTGCGGGCTCTGCGGCAGCGCGTACCACGAGCCCGGCCGCAGCCGCGCCGGCACCAGGAAGTCCCGGGCGCCCTCGGGGGTGGAGCGGGTCAGCGTCGGAGTCTCGACCTCCACGAAGTCGTGGTCGGTGAGCACGTCCCGCGCCGCCTTGTTGACCGCGCTCCGCAGGCGGATCGCGGCAGCCGGCTCGGCCCGGCGCAGGTCGAGGTAACGGTGCTTGAAGCGCACCTCCTCGCTGACCGGCGTGGTGTGGTGCTCCTCGACGGGGAACGGCAGCGCCGCCGACCCGCTCAGCACCTCGACGTCAGTGGCGACGACCTCGATCTCGCCGCTGGGCAGGTTGGGGTTGGCGTTGCCCTCCGGGCGTCGACCGACCTCGCCGACGACGCGCAGGCAGAACTCCGAGCGCAGCGGGTGCGCCACCTCCTCGTCGCGGATCACCACCTGCACGACACCGCTGGCGTCGCGCAGGTCGATGAAGGCCACTCCCCCGTGATCGCGGCGGCGCGCCACCCAGCCGGCGAGCGTGACGGTCTGGCCGACGTGCTCGACGCGGAGGGTTCCGGCCTCGTGGGTGCGGATCACGACAACTCCTCGGTGCTGATCAGCTGCGGGTGCAGGTCTTGCGGTGGCGGGTTCCAGGTGGCGGGATCGGCATCGTGCTGCTCACCGGAGCGGATGTCCTTCACCTGATGGGCCTGGCTGCCATCGGCCGGGAACCACACGAAGGGGATGCCGCGTCGCTCGGCGTAGCGGATCTGCTTTCCGTACTTCTGCGGGCTCGCGGCGACCTCGGTGGCGATCCCCCGGCCGCGCAGCTGCTGCGCGATGGCGTCACACTCGCTGCGGCCCTCCTCGTCCGGCAGCGCCACGAGTACGGCGGAGGGCACCGAACGGGAGGCGGTCACGGCACCCCGTTGGAAGAGGGGGACGAGCAGCCGGCTGATGCCGAGGGAGATGCCGACGCCCGGGTACGTCGACCGTCCGTCGCTCGCCAGGGCGTCATAGCGCCCGCCGGAGCAGATCGACCCCAGGCCCTCGAACCCCTGCATCCGGGTCTCGAAGACCGTGCCCGTGTAGTAGTCCAGGCCCCGGGCGACCGACAGGTCCGCCTCGATCGTGAGCCGATCGGTCTGCGCGCCGGCGCAGCCGTCGACCACGGTGGCGAGCTCTGCCATCCCCTGCTCGAGCAGCTCGTGCTCCACCCCCAGGGCCCGCACCTGCTCGACGAAGGACGAGTCGGTGCAGCGGATCTGGGCCAGGGTCAGGCAGCGCTCGGCCTGCTTCTCGCTGAGGCCGACCTCGTCGATCAGCAGCGCCCGCACGCCATCGATCGACAGCTTGTCGAGCTTGTCGACCGCGCGCATCGCTGCCGCGGGGTCGCTCACGCCGATGCCCGCGTAGAAGCCCTGGAGCAGCCGGCGGTTGTTGATCTGGAGCCGCAGCGGGGGCAGGAAGGTCAGCGTCGCGAGGGCCTCGGCCATCACGCGGGCGACCTCCACGTCGTGGTGGAACGGCAGCGTGTCGCGGCCGACGATGTCGATGTCGGCCTGGGTGAACTCGCGGAAGCGGCCTTCCTGCGGTCGCTCGCCCCGCCACGCCTTCTGGATCTGGTAGCGCCGGAACGGGAACTCCAGCTTTCCTGCGTTCTCCAGGACGTATCGGGCGAACGGCACGGTGAGGTCGAAGTGCAGACCGAGTCCTGCGTGCTGGTCACCGGGCTCGGCGTGCAGGCGCCGCAAGACGTAGACCTCCTTCTCGACCTCGCCCTTGCTGGCGAGCTGGTCGAGGGTCTCCACCGCGCGGGTCTCGACGTTGGCGAAACCGTGCAGCTCGAAGGTCTTGCTGAGCCGGTCGATGACCGTCAGCTCTGCGGCGCGCTGCGCAGGCAGCAGCTCGGGAAACCCGCTCAGGGGGGTTGGTTTGCTCATGCCTCACAAGCCTCGGCTCGGACCGGATCTCCCCGCGGACGCCGACAGGTCGAGCAGGAAGGGGTTGGCCACGCGCTCACGCCCGATCGTCGTCTGCTCGCCGTGACCGGGCAGCACCACGATGCGATCGTCGAGCGGCAGCACCTTGTCTCTCAGGCTACGCAGCATCGTGGCGTGGTCGCCGCCCGGGAGGTCGGTCCGGCCGATCGAGTCGCGGAACAGCAGGTCGCCGGCGAACATGATCTCGGGGACTTCCTCGGGCCCGTCGTACGCGGTTCGGAAGGTCACCGAGCCGCGGGTGTGCCCCGGGGTGTGGTCGACCTGGAAGTCGATGCCGGCGAGCTGCATGGTGCGCCCGTCCCCGAGCTCCTGCAGGTCGTCGGGCTCGGCGAAGGAGTAGTCGCTGCCGAGGAGGAGCTGCGCCGACTCCGGCGCGATGCCGCTCGCGGGGTCCTTGAGCATCGCTCGATCGGCCGGGTGCAGGTAAGCGGTCGCGTCGTAGGTGCCGGCGACCGGCACGACGCACCACACGTGGTCGATGTGGCCGTGGGTCAGCAGCACCGACACCGGCTTGAGCCGGTGCTCACGGATGACCTCGGCCACACCCGCGGTCGCGTCCTTGCCCGGGTCGACCACGACACACTCGGCTCCCGGCCCGGTCGCGACGACGTAGCAGTTCGTGCCCCACGGTCCTGCGGGGAACCCGGCGATCAGCACCTGACATCCTTCTGCGTCTGCTCGGTGGATCCGCTCCACCCTGACTGCGGCAGGGTATCGGGCCGGTCAGGCACGCCGCGAACCCAATACCTCCGCACGCCTGCCCGTGCAGCCGACCTAGACTTACCCACTGTGACTGCGAATGAGTGGGGTCGGGTGGCCGAGGACGGCACCGTCTACGTCAAGACCGCCGCCGGCGAGCGCCCAGTGGGGCAGTGGCCGGACGGTGACCCCGACGAGGCGCTGCAGTTCTTCGTCAAGCGCTACGAGGGGCTCGCGCTCGAGGTCACGCTGCTCGAGAAGCGGGTCCGCGGCGGCAACCTGAGCCCGGAGGACGCCGCCTCGGCGATCAAGAAGGTGCGCGGCCTCGTCACCGACGCCCAGGCCGTTGGCGACCTCGATGGGCTTCTCACCCGACTCGACGCCCTGCAGGGCACGCTCGCCGAGAAGCGCGAGGAGCGGCGCGCCGAGCGTGAGCGCCGGGTCGAGGAGGCACGTACGGCCAAGGAACGCATCGCCGCCGACGCCGAGGCGTTGTCGACCAGCAACGACTGGCGCAACGGCGCCAACCGGATGCGCGAGCTGCTCGAGCAGTGGAAGGCCCTCCCCCGCATCGACCGAGCCTCCGACGATGCGCTCTGGCGGCGCTTCTCCAGCGCTCGCACGACGTACACGCGCCGTCGCAAGCAGCACTTCGCCGAGCTCAACGAGCGGCGCGACGAGGCCGCCCGGGTCAAGGAGCGTCTGGCCACCGAGGCCGAGGCGCTGGCCGGATCCACGGAATGGGGTCCGACCGCCGGCAGGTTCCGCGACCTGATGCAGCAGTGGAAGGCCGCCGGGCCGACCCACAAGGAGACCGACGACCGGCTGTGGGCGAGGTTCCGGGGCGCGCAGGACCAGTTCTTCGGTGCCCGCGATGCGGCCAACGCCGAGCTGGACAAGGAGTACGCCGCCAACCAGGTGGTCAAGGAGGAGTTGCTCGCCGAGGCCGAGAAGCTCGTGCCGGTCAGCGACGCGCGGGCGGCCCGGGAGGCGTTCCGCGAGATCGCGGAGAAGTGGGACGCCGCCGGCAAGGTGCCCCGGTCGGCCATCAAGCACCTCGAGGGCCGGCTGCGCGCCGTCGAGCAGGCGATCCGGGACGCCGAGGACGACCGCTGGCGTCGCTCCAACCCGGAGGCCCAGGCTCGGGCGGCCGACACCGTGTCGCAGCTGGAGGCATCGATCTCCGAGCTCGAGGCACAGCGCGCCAAGGCAGAGGCCGCGGGCAACGAGCGCAAGGCGCGGGAGGCGCTCTCCGCCATCGAGGCGCGTCAGGCGTGGCTCACCGAGGCCAAGAAGGCCCTCGACGACTTCACCCCCCGCTGATCCCTACCGTGACGCCCAGCAGCGTTGACGCGTCACGGGAGGTTATTGGCTGACGCGGTGGGCGTCGAAGACGCCTTCGACGCTGCGCACGGCCTTGAGCACGTGGCCGAGGTGCTTCGGATCACCCATCTCGAAGGTGAACCTGCTCGTCGCCGTGCGGTCGCGGCTGGTCGTCACCGAGGCCGACAGGATGTTGACGTGCAGGTCGGAGAGGACCCGGGTGATGTCCGAGAGCAGCCGCGACCGGTCGAGCGCCTCGACCTGCATCGCGACCAGGAACATGCTTTGTGCGGTCGGGGCCCACTCGACCTCGACCATCCGCTCCTGCTGCCGGGTGAGCGCCTTGGCGTTGGGGCAGGTCGACCGGTGCACCGACACCCCGGCTCCGCGGGTGACGAAGCCCAGGATGTCGTCGCCGGGCACCGGGGTGCAGCACTTCGCGAGCTTGATCCAGACGTCGGAGACGCCCTTGACGATCACCCCGGCGTCGGCCCGTGGCTGCCGCTTGCGGCGCTCCCGCTCGGTCGGGAAGCGGACCGCCTCGGCCATCTCCTCCTCGGCGCCCTCCTCGCCGCCGAACAGGTCGATGATCCGGCGTACGACGGACTGCGCGCCGACGTTGCCCTCACCGACCGCGGCGTAGAGTGCGGACACGTCCGGCTGGCGTAGGTCCCGCGCGACCGCGGTCAGCGAGTCATGGGTGAGCAGCCGCTGCAGCGGCAGCCCCTCCTTGCGCATGAGCTTGGAGATGGCCTCCTTGCCCTGCTCGATCGCCTCCTCGCGGCGCTCCTTGGTGAACCACTGCTTGATCTTGTTGCGCGCCCGTGCGCTCTTGACGAAGGTGAGCCAGTCCCGCGACGGGCCCGCGCCCTGGGCCTTGGAGGTGAAGACCTCGACGACGTCGCCGTTGTCGAGCGTGCTCTCGAGCGGCACGAGCCGCCCATTGACCCGGGCGCCGATCGTGCGGTGCCCGACCTCGGTGTGCACCGAGTAGGCGAAGTCGACCGGAGTCGCCCCTACCGGGAGCGCGATCACGTCGCCGCGCGGGGTGAAGACGTAGACCTCTGCCGAGTTGATCTCGAACCGCAGCGACTCCAGGAACTCGCCGGGGTCCTCGGTCTCCTTCTGCCAGTCCAGCAGCTGACGCAGCCACGCCATGTCCCCCGAGGCGGCTGCGGCGTCGGCCTTGGCCCCCGCGAGCGGCCGGTCGGTGTCGGTTCCGGCGCGCACGTCCTCCTTGTACTTCCAGTGCGCGGCGATGCCGTACTCGGCGCGGCGGTGCATGTTGAAGGTGCGGATCTGCATCTCGACCGGCTTGCCCTCCGGGCCGACCACGGTCGTGTGCAGCGACTGGTACATGTTGAACTTCGGCATCGCGACGAAGTCCTTGAACCGCCCCGGCAGCGGGTTCCAGCGCGCGTGCATCACGCCGAGCGCCGCGTAGCAGTCGCGGACCGACTCCACCAGCACGCGGATGCCTACCAGGTCGTAGATGTCGGCGAAGTCCCGGCCGCGAACGATCATCTTCTGGTAGATCGAGTAGTAGTGCTTGGGACGGCCGGTGACGGTGGCCTTGATCTTGGCCTTGTTGAGGTCGGACTGCACCTGCTCGGTGACCTTCGCGAGGAACTCGTCGCGCGACGGAGCCCGCTCGGCGACCAGCCGCACGATCTCGTCGTAGACCTTGGGGTTCAAGGTGGCGAACGCGAGGTCCTCGAGCTCCCACTTCAGCGTGTTCATGCCGAGTCGGTGGGCCAGCGGGGCGTAGATCTCCAGCGTCTCGCGCGCCACCCGCTCCTGCTTCTCCTGCTTGAGGTAGCGCAGGGTGCGCATGTTGTGCAGCCGGTCGGCGAGCTTGATCACCAGGACGCGGATGTCCTTGGCCATCGCGACGACCATCTTGCGGATGGTCTCGGCCTGCGCGGAGTCGCCGTACTTGACCTTGTCCAGCTTGGTGACGCCGTCGACGAGCAACGCGATCTCGTCACCGAAGTCGGCCCGCAGCGCGTCCAACGTGTACGGCGTGTCCTCGATGGTGTCGTGCAGCAGGGCCGCGCACAGCGTCGGAGGCGTCATGCCCAGCTCGGCCAGGATGGTCGCAACGGCCAACGGGTGGGTGATGTAGGGGTCGCCGCTCTTGCGGGACTGGGACGCGTGGAAGCGCTCGGCGGTCTCGTAGGCCCGGGCGATGACCGCCACGTCGGCCTTGGGGTGGGTGCTGCGGACGATGCGGAGCAGCGGCTCGAGCACCGGGTTGGTGCTGGACTGGCGGTTGCCGAGACGGGCCAGCCGCGCACGCGTGCGCAGCCGAGCGGACCCTGCGTCGCTCGTCGTCGCACGGTCGCTCGGCGTCTCGGTCACCTGGTCGTCTGCCACTCCCGCTCCAAACTGCTTGCAGAAAGTTCAGTCTACGCGGGCGGCTCCAGCGTCAGACGACCTCGAGTGCGGTCAGTGGCACCTCGCCCACGGCTGCCTCGACCTTCGCCCGGCCCTCGAGGAAGCCGAGCTCGAGCAGCACGCCGACCCCGACCACCTCGGCCTCGCAGGCCCGCACCAGGCCGATGGACGCCGCCATGGTGCCGCCGGTGGCGAGTACGTCGTCGATGATCAGCACCCGGGACCCGGCCGGGATCGCGTCCCGGTGCACCTCGATCGTCGCCGCGCCGTACTCGAGGTCGTAGGACACGGCGTGGGTGTCGGAGGGCAGCTTGCCGTGCTTGCGCACCGGGACGAAGCCCGCGCCGAGCGCCACCGCCACCGGGGCCGCCAGGATGAAGCCACGCGCCTCGATCCCGGCCACGAGGTCGACCCGCGACCGGCCCTCGCCGTCCTGTCCGAGCGCGGTCAGCGCGGTGACGACCTCGGCGAAGGCCGCCGGGTCGGCGAGCATCGGGGTGATGTCCTTGAACACCACCCCTGGCTCCGGGAAGTCCACGACGTCGCGGATCATCGACACCCAGCGTCCCATCAACGCCCCCTCCCCCGTTGTGAACGGGGTCTGCGCTGCGGCTGGCTGCGCCCGGACGAGCCCGTGCCCATCGGCCGTGCCCGTGAGGCGGATCCGGCGGTCACCGGTTCCGAGGGCCGCTCGCCGGCGAGTGGCGGGGGTGCGTCACCGCGGCGCGCGGCCACGCGACGGGACTGCTCGAGGACCGCCGGCTCACGCTCCTTCAGCTGCACCAGCAGCGGCGTCGCGATGAAGATCGACGAGTAGGTGCCGGCGGCCATGCCGATGAACAGCACCAGCGCCAGGTCCTTCAGCGGCCCGGACCCCAGCTGGGCCACGCCGACGTAGAGCAGCGCCGCCACCGGCAGCAGCGCGGCGACCGAGGTGTTGATCGAGCGCACCAGGGTCTGGTTCACCGCGAGGTTGGCGGACTCGGCGTAGGTGCGTCGTGTGCTGCTCGCCATGCCCCGGGTGTTCTCCCGGACCTTGTCGAACACCACGACCGTGTCGTAGAGCGAGTAGCCCAGGATCGTGAGCAGTCCGGTGACGGTCGCCGGAGTCACCTCGAACCCGGTCAGTGCGTAGATGCCGACCGTGATCAGGACGTCGTGCCCCAATGCCACGATCGCCGCGAGCGACATCTTCCACTCACGGAAGTAGAACCCGATGAAGAGCACCACCAGCGCGAGGAACACTCCGAGCCCGAGCAGCGCACGGTTGGCGACCGACTGACCCCACGACGGCCCGACGAAGTCCGAGCTCACCGAGCTCGCACCGGTCTGCTCCAAGGCGGCGGTGACCGTCTGGATCTCTCCCGCCGACAACCCCTCGGTCTGCACCCGCACGGTGTCGTCGCCGGAGCTGACGACGATGGGATCGTCCTCGAGGCCGGTGTCGATGACGGCCTCCCGCATCGGCGCCACCGCCGACGACGGGTTGTCGGTCTGCGCGCGGAACTCGACCCCGCCCTCGAACTCGATGCCGTAGTTCAGCGGGCGCACGAACAGTGCGACGACGGCCACCACCAGGACCACCGCGGAAGCGACGTACCAGAGCCGGCGCCGGCCGACGAAGTCGAAGCTGACCTCGCCGCTGTAGAGACGCGCCCCCAGCTTGCCGAGACGAGACATCAGGCCACCCCTCCCGCGGTACGTCCCTTGCGCGCGACCGCGCCCTGGATGTGGTCGACGCCGAGGTGCTTGGCGTCGAGGCCGGACAGCGGGTGTCCCCTGCCGAAGAACCGCGTCCGCGCCAGCATCGTCACCAGCGGCTTGGTGAAGAAGAACACGACGAAGACGTCGACGAGGGTGGTCAGACCCAGCGCGAAGGCGAAGCCCTTCACCGCGCCGATCGCGAAGATGTAGAGCACCAGGGCCGCGAGCAACGTGACGGTGTCGGCCGCCAGGATGGTCATCTTGGCCCTGGCCCAGCCGGTCTCGACCGACGTCCGCAGGCTCTTGCCCTCACGCACCTCGTCGCGCAGGCGCTCGAAGAACACGATGAAGGAGTCGGCGGTGATGCCGATCGCGACGATCAGGCCGGCGACCCCGGGCAGTGTGAGTGTGAATCCCATCGTCTCGCTGAGCAGCAGCACGGCGGCATAGACGCCACCTCCAGCGACCAGCAGCGAGCTGATCACCACCAGGCCGAGCGCCCGGTAGTAGAGCAGGCAGTAGACCACCACGAGCAGGAGGCCGACGAGGCCCGCCACCACGCCGGCGGCCAGCGCGTCCTCGGCGAGCTCGGGGCCCTCGACGGTCACCCCCTGGGTGGTGAAGCTGAGCGGCAGCGCGCCGTACTTCAGCGAGTTCGCCAGGGCGGAGGCCGACTCCTGGGTGAAGTTGCCGCTGATCTGCGCCTGGCCGGTGCGGATGGCGCCGTTGCTGACGGTGGGAGCGGTGAGCACGCGGCCGTCGAGCACGATCGCGAACTGCTTGCCCGTGCCGTTGATCGCAGCGGTCACGTCCCCGAAGACGTCGGTCGCCGAGTCGTCGAACTCCAGCTGGACCACGTATCCGGCTCCGGCCGCCGGGATGCCCGACGAGGCGTCGCTGAGCTCGGTGCCCTCGATGATCGCCGGAGAGAGCAGGTACTTGTTGCCCGCGTCGTCGCAGCTGATCAGCCCCCGATCGGGGTTGTCGGCCTGCTGGTCGGCCTCTCCCGGAGCCGGGCAGGTGTAGCTCTGGTAGCGCTGGAGCAGCGCGTCGGACGGCTGCCATCCGAGCAGCTCCGCTCCCTCGAGGTCGGTGGACGATCCCCGGTCCGGCGAGGGCTGCGCTGACGGCTCGGCCGAGGTGGACGGCGACGGCGAGGCACCGGCGGCCCGCTGCGCCCAGGTCGGCGCCACGCGGTTGTTCTGCGGCGAGGCATCAGGCTGGGGGCTCGGCGAGGCATCAGGCTGCGGCGAGGCGTCGGGCTGCTGCGGCTGCTGCGGCTGGGCGCCGGGCATCGGCTGGCCCCACACCAGCCGGAAGCGCAGCTGGGCGGTCTGGCCCACCTGCTCGGCGAGGCGACCACGTTCCTCGCCCGGCACCTCGACCACGATCTGGTCGGCTCCCTGGGTGGAGATCTCCGCCTCGGTGACGCCGGTGCCGTCCACCCGTTGCCGGATGATGCTGACGGCTTCGTCCATCTTCTCCTCGGTGATCTCACCTGTGCCGCTGGTCGGCTCCGCCTGCATGGTCAGGCGAGTGCCGCCCTGCAGGTCGAGACCGAGCCGTGGCTTCCATTCACCACCGAGCACGACGAAGCCGTACATCGCGGCCAGGACCACACCGAGCACGAGCAGCACCCGGCCCGGCCGCGACCGCGCCGGAGGCGCGTTGCGTGCGGCCACCTCAGCCCTCCGCGTCGGGCTGCGACGCCGACCCGTCACCGGGCTGCTCGGTGCCGGAGCGCTGCTCCTCCACCGAGACGACCGCGTCGCGGTGCACGCGCACGACAACGCCCGGAGCGATCTCGACGCGGAACCCGTCGTCGCTCACCGCGGTGATGTCGCCGTACAGACCGCTGCCGAGCAGCACGGTGTCGCCGACGCCCACGCTGGCGCGCAGGCGGCTCATCGCCTGCTGCTTCTTGCGGGCGGGCCGCACGATCAGCAGCCAGAAGACCGCCACGATCAGGACGAGAGGGATGATTTGCGCGATCGCGCTCGAATCCACGGTGGAGTTCTCCTGTGCGAGTGAGTGCATGGAACGACCGCTGCAGCGGCCACGGCGAAGTCTAGTCAGGCCTGTCGGGTTAGCATCGGACCGGTTCGACACGACTGCGGACATCGGAGGTGCCGACCGTGACCCGTCGACCCGAGGTCGTCGTCTTCGACGTGAACGAGACGCTGTCGGACATGTCCCGGATGGCGAACCGGTTCACCGACGTCGGGGCGCCCGGCCACCTGGCTCCGACCTGGTTCGCCGGTGTGCTCCGCGACGGTTTCGCCCTCACCGCGGCGGGCAGCACGGAGCGGTTCGCCACCCTCGCCCAGCAGGGCTTGCGCGAGGTGCTCACCGGCCGGCCGCTCGACCGTGACCTCGACGCCGCGGTGGAGCACGTTCTCGGCGGCATGTTCGACCTGGACGTGCATCCGGACGTGCCCGAGGGCGTGCGAGCCCTGGCCGGGGCCGGGCTCAGGCTGGTCACCCTGACCAACGGCGCGGCCGAGGTCGGCGACCGGCTGCTGCAGCGAGCCGGGCTGCGCGAGGAGTTCGAGCGGCTGCTGTCGGTGGAGCAGGCGGGGGTGTGGAAGCCGGCCCGCGGAGCCTACGAGTACGCCGCCCGGGAGTGCGGGGTCGAGATCGAGGCGATGCTGCTGGTGGCGGTGCACCCGTGGGACATCGACGGTGCCGCTCGGGCCGGCATGAGCACTGCATGGGTCAACCGCGGTGGCCGCAGCTACCCGGGCTCGTTCACCCCGGCCACGCACGAGGTGTCAACGCTCCCCCAGCTCGCCCGGCTCGTCGTCGAAGAGCGTGGGTAGGTCGGAGAACACCGCGCCCTCGGGAACACTCAGGCCGAGGTGGTGCCAGGCCGCCGGCGTCGCCACGCGGCCACGAGGGGTCCGGGCGAGCAAGCCGTTGCGCACCAGGAACGGTTCGGCGACCTCCTCGACGGTCTCACGCTCCTCGCCGACCGCCACCGCCAGCGTGCCGAGGCCCACCGGGCCGCCGCCGAAGCGCCGGCACAAGGCGTCGAGCACCGACCGGTCGAGCCGGTCCAGGCCGAGCTCGTCGACCTCGTAGAGCTCGAGCGCGGCACGCGCGACCCGCAGGTTGACCACGCCGTCCGCACGCACCTGGGCGTAGTCGCGGACGCGTCGCAGCAGCCGGTTGGCGATGCGCGGCGTTCCGCGGGAGCGGGACGCGATCTCGGCGCCGCCCTCGCCGGTCACCGGCACCTCGAGCAGCCGCGCCGAGCGGTGCACGATCTGCTCGAGCTCGTGCGCCTCGTAGAACTCCAGGTGAGCGGTGAAGCCGAACCGGTCCCGCAGCGGTCCCGGCAGCAAGCCGGCCCGCGTCGTGGCACCCACGAGGGTGAAGGGCGGTATCTCCAGCGGGATGGCGGTGGCACCCGGGCCCTTGCCCACGACGACGTCGACTCGGAAGTCCTCCATCGCCATGTAGAGCATCTCCTCGGCCGGCCTGGACATCCGGTGGATCTCGTCGAGGAACAGCACGTCGCCCTCGCCCAGCCCGGACAGGATCGCCGCCAGGTCTCCGGCGTGCTGGATGGCCGGCCCGCTGGTCAGCCGCAGCGGTGCCGTCATCTCCGCGGCGATGATCATCGCCAGCGTGGTCTTGCCCAGCCCCGGAGGGCCGGAGAGCAACACGTGGTCGGGCGCGCGGCCCCGGCCGCGGGCAGCCTCCAGCACCAGGGCCAGCTGTTCACGCACGCGCTCCTGCCCGATCACCTCGCCGAGCGCGCGTGGCCGCAGTGCCGCCTCGATCGCTCGCTCGTCGCCGTCGGCCTCAGCCGTGACCAGGCCGCGTCCGCTGTCGTCAGCCACCGGGCATCACGCCTTCGACAGCGTGCGCAGGGCCGCACGCAGCAGGGTGGGCACGTCCGGACTGTCACCGGCCTGGTCGGCGACCGCTGTCACCGCCGACTCGGCGTCGCGCGCGGACCAGCCGAGGTTGAGCAGTGCGCTGTGCACCTGCTCGCGCCAGCCACCGCCGCCGGTCGCACCACCCGAGACCGAGGGCGTGCCGGTCGTGCCGGTGGGCCCCCCGATGCGGTCCTTGAGCTCGAGCACGATGCGCTGCGCGCCCTTGCGGCCGATACCGGGCACCCTGGTCAGTGCCGCGAGGTCCTCGTTGGCCACCGCGCGGCGCAGCTCGTCGGGGCCGTGCACGGCCAGCATGGCCTGCGCCAGCTTGGGCCCGACTCCGCTCGCGGTCTGCACCAGCTCGAAGAGCCCGCGCTCGTCGTCGTCGGCGAAGCCGAACAACGTCAGCGAGTCCTCGCGCACGACCATCGAGGTGGCGAGATGTGCCGACTGGCCTGTGCGCAGCCCCGCGAGGGTCCCCGGAGTGCACATCACCTGCATGCCGACACCGCCGACCTCGACCACGGCCGAGTCGAGCCCCACGGCGGCGACAGTCCCCCTGACGAACGCGATCACGGCTGCCGGCTCCTCCCAGTCGGTGTTCCGGTCGGTGTTCTGGTCGGTGTGCTGCCTTGGTTCCTGCTCTGGGCGACGGCGGCCTCGAGTCTGGACGTGGCGACGCCGCGCCACACGTGACAGATGGCCAACGCGAGGGCGTCGGCGGCATCGGCCGGGCGGGGTGCGGCCTGCAGCCGGAGCAGGCGGGTGACCATTGCGGCGACCTGGGCCTTGTCGGCGCGCCCGCTGCCGGTGACCGCCGCCTTGACCTCGCTCGGCGTGTGCAGCGCGACCGGGAGCCCGCGTCGGGCCGCGGCGAGCATGGCGACCGCGCTGGCCTGCGCCGTGCCCATCACCGTGCTGACGTTGTGCTGGCTGAACACGCGCTCGACCGCCACCGCCTCGGGCCGGTGCTCGTCGATCCACTCCTCGAGGGCCGCCTCGATCCGCTCCAGTCGCTGGGGCACCGGCAGGTCGGCAGGCGTGCGGGCCACCCCTACCCCCAGCAGGTGCAGGGGGCGGCCGATCTGCCCCTCGACGACGCCGAGGCCGCAGCGGGTCAGACCGGGGTCGACCCCGAGGACACGCATCAGCACCTCCCAGCGAACAGGTGTTCGACACAGTAGTGGGGAGGTCCCCCGGACACAGGCGGGACACGCCGGTCAGTCGATCTCGGCCAGCACCTCGTCGGGGACGTCGATGTTGGCGAAGACGTTCTGCACGTCGTCGGAGTCCTCGAGCGCCTCGATCAGGCGGAAGACCTTCTTGGCGCCCTCGGCATCGACCTCCACCTGCATCGACGGCACGAAGGAGGCCTCCGCCGAGTCGTAGTCGAGCCCGGCGCCCTGCAGCGCCGTACGCACAGCCACGAGATCGGTTGCCTCGGAGATCACCTCGAAGCTCTCACCGAGGTCGTTGACCTCCTCGGCACCGGCCTCGAGCACGGCGTCGAGGACCTGGTCCTCGCCGATCTCCCCCGACTCCTGCTGCTTGGGCAGCACGACGACGCCCTTGCGGTTGAACAGGTACGCCACCGAGCCGGCGTCGGCCATCGAGCCACCGTTGCGTGTCATCGCCGTACGCACCTCGCCGGCGGCGCGGTTCTTGTTGTCGGTGAGGCACTCCACGAGCAGCGCGACGCCATTGGGCCCGTAGCCCTCGTACATGACCGTCTGCCAGTCGGCTCCGCCCGCCTCGACGCCCGAGCCGCGCTTGACCGCTCGCTCGATGTTGTCGTTGGGGACCGAGGACTTCTTGGCCTTCTGGATCGCGTCGTAGAGCGTGGGGTTGCCGGCCGGGTCACCGCCGCCGAGCCGAGCAGCGACCTCGACGTTCTTGATCAGCTTGGCGAAGAGCTTGCCGCGCCGCGCGTCGATGACGGCCTTCTTGTGCTTGGTCGTCGCCCACTTGGAGTGGCCGGACATGCAGGTGTCCTCCTAGTTCCTCACGAGTTCCACGAAGTAGCGGTGCACACGGTCGTCGCCGGTGATCTCGGGGTGGAACGACGTCGCGAGCAGGTGGCCCTGCTGGACCGCGACGATCCTACCGGCGGCGTCACCCGAGGCCACGCGGGCGAGCACCTGGACACCCGAGCCGACCTTCTCCACCCAGGGGGCGCGGATGAACACCGCACGGAAGTAGTCGTGGAAGACCTCGAACTCCACGTCGGCCTCGAACGAGTCGACCTGCCGACCGAAGGCGTTGCGCCGGACCGTCACGTCGAGCCCCCCGATGGTCTCCTGGCCCGCGATCCCCGCCTCGATCCGGTCGGCCAGCATGATCATGCCGGCGCAGGTGCCGAGGGCGGGCAGGCCGCCGCGCACCCGCTCGCGCAACGGCTCGAACACGTCGAACGCCACCGCCAGCTTGTGCATGGTGGTGGACTCGCCGCCTGGCATGACGATGCCGTCCACCTCCGCCAGCTCGCTCTCCCGGCGCACCGGCACCGGCTCCGCACCGACGCCTGCGAGCATCGCGAGGTGCTCGCGCACGTCACCCTGCAGGGCGAGTACGCCGATCCTGGGCCGGGTCGTCGGCCGGCTCACGCGAGCGCCTCGATCCGGCGCTGCCAGAAGGCCGCCACCTCGATCCGGCCCTCGTCGAAATGGGCGGGCAGCGCGTGCGCCGTGAACACGTCGATCACCTCGGCCAGCAGCGAGTCCCCGGGTGCGGCGTTGGCGGTGTCGCCGTGCCAGAGGTTGACCTCGAGCATGCCGTGGTCGATGGCGTGCCAGACGTCCGGGCCGGTGAACCACGCCACACCGCGCACGCGCTCCCCCGCATCGTCGAGACGCTCCAGCTCGCGGGTGGCCGCCCAGTGGTCGTCCACGCCCTGCAGGACGACGACGTCGCGGCGGGCGAGCTCGGCGAACACCGCCTGCAGCCGGTCGTGGTCGGTCTCCTCGGGCCACTCCCGCTGCTCCGCCGCCAGCTCGGCACGCACCTCCACGATCATGCGGTGGGCGAATGCGCCGGCCTCGTCGGCGTTCAGCTCGGCCTCGGCCGCCTCGGTCACCTCGGCCAGCACGCCGTGCTCGTCGAGGAGGCCGGCCCGCACCTGCACGCGGGCGTAGTCACGGACGCGTTCGGTGGGGTCGGTCTGCGAGCCGGAGCGCAGCCGCGCCAGACCCATCAGCCGCTCACCAGCCGCGCTCGGCCAGTCGGTGCGGCTCAGGGATGTCGTCGACGTTGAGGCCCACCATCGCCTCGCCCAGCCCGCGCGAGACCTTCGCGATCACATCCGGGTCGTCGTGGAACGTCGTCGCCTTGACGATCGCGGCAGCGCGCTTGGCCGGGTCCCCGGACTTGAAGATGCCCGATCCCACGAAGACCCCTTCGGCGCCGAGCTGCATCATCATCGCGGCGTCAGCCGGGGTGGCGATGCCACCGGCGGTGAACAGCACCACCGGGAGCTTGCCGGCGCCGGCGACCTCCTTGATTAGGTCGTAAGGGGCCTGCAGCTCCTTCGCCGCGACGAACAGCTCGTCCTCGCTCATCGAGGCCAGCCGCCGGATCTCGGCGCGGATCTTGCGCATGTGCATGGTGGCGTTGGACACGTCGCCGGTACCGGCCTCGCCCTTGGAGCGGATCATCGCCGCGCCCTCGGTGATGCGCCGCAGCGCCTCCCCGAGGTTGGTGGCCCCGCACACGAAAGGCACGGTGAACTGCCACTTGTCGATGTGGTTGGTGTAGTCAGCCGGCGTCAGGACCTCGGACTCGTCGATGTAGTCCACGCCGAGGGACTGCAGCACCTGCGCCTCGACGAAGTGACCGATCCGCGCCTTGGCCATCACCGGGATCGACACCGCCGAGACGATGCCGTCGATGAGGTCGGGGTCGCTCATGCGGGCGACACCACCCTGCGAGCGGATGTCGGCCGGCACGCGCTCGAGCGCCATCACCGCGACCGCGCCGGCGTCCTCGGCGATCTTGGCCTGCTCCGCGGTGACGACGTCCATGATCACGCCGCCCTTGAGCATCTCGGCCATGCCGCGCTTGACACTGGCGGTGCCCTTGTGGGGACCCGTCTGGGGTGTGGACTCGGCAGCAGACACGTTCAACCTCGGCAGACTCTCATGACACATGCTTCTCGGGGATGCCTCCATGGTAAGGCCCGAGACCCACGACCGTTATCTCAGGTCAGCGCCGGCGGCCAGGAGTCGTCGAGCTCGGCGGTCGGCGGCAGCGGCGCGTGACCGGCGAGCCCGAACCACCGCACGACCCGACGGCTGCGCAGTGCCCGGGCGGAGGCGACGACGTCGTTGTGGAACCTCCGCGCCAGCTCCACCGAGCGGCAGGCGTCGGCGAGCTCGTCGATCAGCTCGCGCGCGCCGGGATCGGCCCGCAGCCGCACGATCTGCTCGTTGTCCCCGAACGTCGCCACGAGCGCCCGGGACAGGTCCGACTCCGCGGCCTCCCGCTCCGGTCCGGTGCTGGCCCGCGCAGCGTGCGCGGCGTCGAGCAGCAGCAGCGCGGTCGCGGCGTCCACCATGCCGGCCGAGGCGATCTCCACGACCGTGCCCGATCGGTGGAACAGCGCCGCGTCGAGGACCGCTCGCGCCTTGTCGACGCGGTGGTGCAGCCGGTCCACCCGGCCCGCCGTCCACGAGAGCAGGAGCCCGCCCAGGAACAGCACCAGGGCGGCCAGCGACAGCACCAGCCACTCCATCACGTCTCCACCACGGTCTCGTAGACGAGCACGATGTCACGCGTCAGCACCGACCAGTCGTAGCGGCGCGCGGCGCGCTGCGCCAGATCCCGCACGGCGAGCCGACGGTCGTCGTCGGCGAGCAGGTCCAGGGCCGTCCGCGCGAGTGCCTCGGAGTCGCCGACCGGGTACGTCGCCCCGAGCTGGCCGTCCTCGAGCACGCTGCGGAACGCGGGCAGGTCGCTCGAGAGCACCGGCGCGCCGGCCGCCATCGCCTCGACCAGCACGATGCCGAAGCTCTCCCCGCCCGTGTTGGGCGCGACGTAGAGGTCGACCGACGCCATCAGCTCGGCCCGGGTGGCGTCGTCGACCCGGCCGAGGAAGGTCACCGCGTGCCGGTCCGCTGTCGGCACCAGGTCGAGCAGGTCGTCGACGTCACCCCGGCCGGCGACGTAGAGGTGCAGGCCGGGACGCTCGCGCAGCAGCGTCGGCAGCGCCCGCAGCAGCGTCGGCAGGCCCTTGCGCGACTCGTCGATGCGACCGAGGAAGAGCAGCGAGCCGTCAGGCGCCGACCATCGAGGGTTCGGGGGCACGGCGAACCGGTCGACGTAGATGCCGTTCGGGATGATCACCGGCTCGCCACCCAGGTGCTGCACGAGGGTCCGCCGAGCATGGTCGGACACCGCGATCCGGGCCCCGATCTTCTCCATCGACGGGCGCAGCATCGTCGAGGCGGACGACATCGCCCGGCTACGGGTGTTGGAGGTGTGGAAGGTCGCGACGACGGGGTCCCGTGCCGCCCACAGCGCGATCACCGACACCGAGGGGACGGCTGGCTCGTGGATGTGCAGGACGTCGAAGTGGCCGTCCCGCAGCCAGCGCCGGGTGCGCGCGGCGACCATGGGGCCGAAGGCCAACCGCGCGACCGACCCGTTGTACGGAACGGGTACGGCACCCCCCGCGGGTACGACGTACTCGGGCAGCGCTCCCAGGTCGTCCGCCGGCGCCAGCACCGACACCTCATGACCGATGCGGATCAGTTCCTCGGCGAGGTCGCGTACGTGGTTCTGCACACCGCCGGGGACGTCGAGCGAGTACGGGCAGACCATGCCCACCCTCACGTGCCGGCTCCATCCGCGTCCGCGACGAAGACCCGCTGCAGCATGTGCCAGTCCGCCGGGTGCGCCCGGACCGCCTCGGTGAAGGCGTCGGCGACCTGCTGGGTCATCTGTCGGGCGCCGTCCGGTCCGGGGGTCGGCGCGACCGGCGGGTGGAACCGGATCCGCAGCCGATCCGCGTCGTAGGAGAGGGTGGCCGGAATCAGGGTTGCTCCGGTCGAGCGTGCGAGCACGGCCGGGCCCGCGGGCAGCCGCGCAGGCTCCCCGAGGAGGTCGACGACGACACCGGCCGCCGACAGGTCACGGTCGGCGACGAGACAGACAAGGCCTCCGTCGCGGACCCGCTCGACGAGGGTGGTGAAGGCGGCCTGCTCGCCCCCGTCCAGCGGGAGCACCTCGATCCCCAGCCGTCGCCGGTAGGCCACGAAGCGCTCGTAGAGCCGCTCGGGCCGCAGCCGCTCCGCGACGGTGGTCAGGGGCATGCCCGTGCGGCTCGCCCACGCCCCGGCGTGGTCCCAGTTGGCCATGTGCGGGAGGGCGACCACCACCCCCCGGCCGCCGGCGTACGCGTCGCGCAGCAGGTGTTCGTTGTCGACGACCACTCTCGACACTATGGCGTGGTCGTCCCACGCGGGGAGGCGGAATGCCTCACACCAGTAGCGCAGGTAGGAGCGCATCGCCTGCCGCGACAGCGCTCGCAGGCCGGCAGCGTCGAGGTCCGGGCACGCCCGGGCGAGGTTGGCCTCGAGTCGGTGCACGCCCTTGCCGCGCCGCCGCCAGACCACCTCGGCCACGACGTCGAAGCCGGCTCGCGCCCACCGCTCCGGGGCGTACCGCACCAGGGCCCACGCCGCGGCGAAGGCCCAGTCCCTGGCCCGGGTCACGGAGCGCCCGGTGCGGCGAGCGCCTGCCGGCGCACGATCAGGATCCGCTGCACGACCGTCACCGAGCTGGCCAGCGCCAGCACCACGAGGGCGGCGACGATGAGCGGCTCGAACTCGAACAGCCCCGCCAGGCCGGTCGCCGCCAGGATGAGCACCAGCCGGTCGGCCCGTTCGGCGATCCCGCCCTTCGCCTGCATTCCCAGGCTCTCGGCGCGCGCCCGTGCGTAGGACGTGACGCCGCCCATCACCAGGCAGTACAGCGCCAGCGCGGCCCAACGCAGGTCGTCACCGGCGCCGGCGTACCAGAGCACCAGGCCGGCGAAGACGGCCGCGTCGCCCAGACGGTCCAACGTCGAGTCCAGGAACGCGCCCCACGACGAGGTCCGGCCGGACAGCCGCGCCATGTGGCCGTCGATGAGGTCGGAGAAGACGAAGGCGGTCACGACCAGGACGCCGACGAAGAACTCCCCGCGCGGGAAGAACACCAGGGCGCCACACGCGACACCGAGCGTCCCCACCACGGTCACTGCGTCGGGGCTCACCCGCAGCCGAAGCAGCAGTCGCGCCACGGGTGAGATCACCCGCGTCCAGAACTGGCGGAAACGTTCGAGCATGGTCCGAGATGCTATCCAGACGCGCCTCCGGCAGCGGTTCTCCACCCCGTTGCCGACATGGTCTTGTCAGCGCAGTAGGCGTGGGTGAATGGTGGGGCAATGGCAGACAAGCAGCACCACACCGCGCGGTCGACCGGCGCGGCCGCAGAGGGTGCCCCCCGGGTCGACCGCCCCGATCGCGTCCGCAACGTGGTGCTGGTCGGCCCGCCCGGCTCAGGCAAGACCAGTCTGCTCGAGAGCCTGCTCGTCGCCACCGGCACGATCAACCGCGCCGGTCGTGTCGAGGACGGCACGACGGTCTCGGACCACGAGGAGACCGAGCACCGCCAGCAACGCTCGATCGGGCTGGCGCTGGCACCGTTCGAGCACGACAGCATCAAGGTCAACATGCTCGACACCCCCGGCTACGCCGACTACATCGGCGAGATGCGAGCCGGCCTGCGCGCGGCTGACTGCGCACTGTTCGTGATCGCGGCCAACGACGGTGTCGACTCAGCCACCCGAGCCGTCTGGCAGGAGTGCGCGTCGGTCGGCATGCCCCGTGCCGTCGTCGTCACGAAGCTCGACCACCAGCGCGCCGACTACCCCGGCGTGCTGAGCCAGACGCAGGCGGCCTTCGGCGACCGGGTGCTCCCCGTCTACCTCCCCCTTGGTGAGAGCCGCTTGGCGGGGCTGCTCTCGCAGCAGGTGGCCGAGTACGCCGCCGACGGGGGTCGCACGGTGCGTCAGCCGACCGACGACGAAGCGGTCGAGATCGAGGCGGTCCGCGGGCCGCTGATCGAGGGAGTGATCGAGGAGTCCGAGGACGAGTCGCTGATGGACCGCTACATGAGCGGCGAGCAGATCGACCTCCAGATGCTGATCGACGACTTGGAGACAGCCGTCGTGCAGGCGTCGTTCCACCCGGTGATCCCGGTCTGCGCCGCCACCGGAGTCGGCACCGCGGAGCTGCTCGAGATCGTCACGAGCGCGTTCCCCTCGCCGTACGAGCACGACCTGCCGGCCGTGTTCACCACCGTCGGCAAGGCGGTGAGCGGGCTCAGCTGCGACCCCGAGGGGCCGCTGCTGGCCGAGATCGTCAAGACCACGTCCGACCCCTATGTGGGTCGGATCAGTCTGGTCCGTGTCTTCTCCGGCACACTGCGGCCGGACCAGCCGGTGCACGTGTCCGGGCACTTCTCGGAATTCTTCGGTGCCGATCGCGGGCACGAGGACCACGACGAGGACGAGCGCGTGGGCGCGATCTCCTCCCCACTCGGCCGGCAGGTGCGCACGGTGGACGTCTGCGTCGCCGGTGACATCTGCGCGGTCGCCAAGCTGAGTCGGGCCGAGACCGGCGACACCCTGTCCGACAAGGACAACCCGCTGCTGATGCAGCCCTGGGACATGCCCGAGCCGCTGCTGCCCGTGGCGGTCCAGGCACACGCGAAGGCCGACGAGGACAAGCTGTCGCAGGGTCTCACCCGGCTCGCCGCAGAGGACCCGACGCTCCGCATCGAGCACAACCCCGAGACCCACCAGATCGTGCTGTGGTGCATGGGCGAGGCGCACTCCGACGTGGCGCTCGACCGGCTGGAGAACCGCTACGGCGTCAAGGTCGACCCGGTCGAGCTGCGGGTGCCGCTGCGGGAGACCTTCGCCCGGCCCGCGAAGGGCCACGGGCGTCACGTCAAGCAGTCCGGCGGACACGGTCAGTACGCCGTCTGCGACATCGAGGTCGAGCCGGCGGGCGTCGGCGAGGGGTTCACGTTCGTCGACAAGATCGTGGGCGGCTCTGTGCCCCGGCAGTTCATCCCGAGCGTGGAGAAGGGGTTACGAGCCCAGCTCGAGAAGGGCGTGGGTGCCAACTACCCCGTGGTCGACATCACCGTCACCCTCGTCGACGGCAAGGCCCACAGCGTGGACTCCTCCGACATGGCCTTCCAGACCGCCGGCGGCCTGGCCCTGCGCGACGCCGCGGCCAACGGTGAGGTCGCGCTGCTCGAGCCGTTCGACGAGCTCGCGGTGCTGGTCGACGACGACTTCGTCGGCACGGTGATGGGCGACCTGTCCTCCCGGCGAGCCCGTGTGCTCGGCACCGAGCCGGTCGGCAGCGGACGCACGATGATCAAGGCCGAGGCGCCGCAGACCGAGCTGGTGCGGTACGCGACCGAGCTGCGGTCGATGAGCCACGGCACCGGGACGTTCAGCCGCACGTTCCGCCGCTACGAGCCGATGCCGGCCAATCTCGTGGCGAAGGTGCGCGCCGGCGACAGCTGATCGCTCGGTAGGGTTCGGCCATGTCTCGGGCCCTCCTGGCTGTGCTCGCGAGCGCCTGCTTGCTCGCGGGCGGCTGCAGCGGCGACGCGGAGCCGAACGGGCCCTCCGGCGCCGCCACGACGGTTCCCGAGCGAACCGGCGAGCCGGTGGCGGTCGACGCCTGCGGGCTGGTCTCTCGAGCCGCCGTCCACGACGCGATCGGCGCCAGGTTGCGCGTGGTCGGTCGTCGGCTGGAGGCGCCGACGCTGCCGACCGAGACCTGCCTGTGGGGGCGGGAGTTCTCGGTGCCGGTGTTCGAGCTCCGGGTGACTCCGGGGCCGGTGGCCGAGGACACCTTCGAGAAGGCCTTCGGCCCGGGCGCCGGCGGAGAACCGGAGCGGTTGGACGGCTTGGGCACGGCTGCCTACAGCCGCACCGGTCTGACCGACCGGACGCTGCAGGTGCTGACCGACGGGGTGGTGCTCATTCTGGAGGCCAAGGACGACCCCGGCGATCCGCTGCCCGAGGACGCCCTCGCCGAGATCGCTGCCACGGCCGTCGAGGCCCTGCCGGCCCACCCCGAGCTGCCGCCCGGCCAGGAGTCGCTACCACCGTGCGGACGGGTCCAGGACCGACTGGTGTCTGCCGTCCTCGGTGGCGAGCCCCGGCTGCGGCGGCGGCACTCCGGGCCACGGGGCGCCGCCATGTGCTCCTGGGCCGGCCTGCCCGGCAGCCTTGCCGTGACCGTGCACACGGACCCCGTCCAGGTCACCAACTTCCGGGCCAACCTGACTCCGCGGCTCTACACCGACGTGCCTGGAACCGGTGCCGAGACGTACTCGCAGAAGCGACAGGCAGGCGACCTGCTGATGTTCGTCGACGACGTCCTGGTGGAGGTCGAGACCCTCCCCGGCAAGGGCCACACAGCCGCCGACGCGGCCACCCGCGAGGCCGAGCTGCGGCTGGCGCGAGGGCTGGTCGCTGTCCTCGGCTGACGTGGAAGGGGCACCGGGAGGGACCTCTGGCTGGCCGAACGTGCGTAGGCCAGGTCGTGCGAACGACCGAGGGCGCGGTAACCATCGCCGCGTTCAATGGCGGCGTTCGCACTTCGCCCGCACCGTTGGAGACGGGGCCCCATGCCATCTCTCGCCCATCGCCCGCGCCTGCGCGCGACGACGCTGACCTGCACCCTGCTGCTCCTCGTCGGCACGGCCTGCGTCCTCGGCGCGACCGCCGCCCGTGCCGCACTGCCGGACACCTCGAGCCCGGAGCTGGAGCTCGAGCGCACGATCCGTACGGCACCGTTCGCCGGCAGCAGCACCTCGACCAAGGACAACGAGGGGTCCGCCTACGTGCCGAAGGACGACTCGCTGTGGGTCGCCGACGACGACGGGCGGGCGGTGTACGAGATCAACCGGACGACCGGTGCGCTCAAGCAGACGATCACCCGCAGCGCGCTCGAGGCCGCACGACCCGTCGGCGGCGGCTCGGCCGCGGGTACGTACCGCACCCGCGACCTGGAGAGCATGGCGTACGACTCGTCGAGCGACACGCTCTACCTGTTCTCCGGCACCTGCTGCACCTCCGCGTCCCTGCCGACGGCCTACCGGCTGCGCCGCAACTCGTCGGGGGCGTTTCGCGTCGAGTCCTTCCAGCCGCTGCCCTCCGGCACCGACTTCACCGCGGCGGCCTGGCACCCCACCGAGAAGAAGCTGTACACCGGCCTCGGCAGCAACCTGCGCACCTACGACTACGCGACCAACAAGGTCGGATCGAGCTTCCAGATCTCGGGACTCACCGGCATCTTCGGGATGTCGTTCTCGTCGGACGGATCCGACCTCTTCGTCGCGCGCAGCTCGACCCGGCTGAGCAGGGTCACCTGGTCCACCAAGTCGCTGAGGTCCGGGTGGACGTTCGACCTCAGCGGCTTCGGCATGCTCGACCCACGCGCCGTCGAGATCATCGACGACAGGTTCTACGTGTCCGACGGCTACGACTTCCGTGCGGCCGGCGATCCGCTGAGCCATGCGATCTTCGTCCTCGGCGTACGCGGCTCGACGTCCTCCGCGCCCACCGCCTCTTTCACCGCCTCGCCGCTGGAGGGACCGGCACCGCTCACTGTGCAGTTCACCGACACCTCGACCGGCTCCCCGACGAGCTGGCGGTGGCAGTTCGGCGACGGGTCGACCACGTCGAAGCGGAGCCCGTCGCACACCTACGTCGCGGCCGGGACGTATACCGTGAAGCTGACCGTGAGCAACGCCGCCGGACAAAGCGTCGCCAGCGGCAAGATCGTGGTGGGACAGGAAGCCCCCGAGCCGAACGGCAACCTCATCGGTAACGCCGGCTTCGAGACGAGCACGTCGGGCTGGGACGACGCCGGCAACGCCGCCGTCCGGCTGGAGCGGGTGACGGGCGGCCACTCCGGTTCCTGGTCCGCCAGGTTGACCAACACCAGCTCGGGTCCGGTGACGACGACGCTCAACGACGCGCCCAACTGGGTGCAGACCTCCGCGAGGGGCACCTACGCCGGCAGCGTGTGGGTGCGCTCGGACACGCCCGGAGCGAAGGCATACCTGCGGATACGGGAGTTCCGCGGCAGTACGAAGGTCAACGAGGCCGTCGTGGGCGTCAAGCTCACGACGTCGTGGCAGCGCATCAACGTCTCACTGACACCGGTCGACCCCGGCGCCACGACCCTCGACTTCGCCACCGTGGTCTACAGCGCCCCCGCCGGCACCCACTTCTACGCCGACGACGCGTCGCTGTCCCTCTCGTGAGGTTTGCCCCGGTCCGGGGGCCGGTCCTGGGGCCAGGCGTCGGCGATGAGGTCGCGGGTCTCGGCCAGCAGCTGGGGGATCACCTTGGTCTGCGCCAGCACGGTGATGAAGTTGGCGTCGCCACCCCACCGGGGCACGACGTGCTGGTGCAGGTGGTCCGACAGCGAGCCACCGGCCACTCCCCCGAGGTTGAACCCCACGTTGAACCCGTGCGGTGACGACGCCCCCTTGACCGCGCGGACGGCGTCTTGGGTCATCGTCATCAGCTCGATCGACTCGGCCCTCGTCAGCGCTTCCAGGTCACCCACGTGGCGGTACGGCACGACCATCAGGTGGCCGGGGTTGTAGGGGTGCAGGTTGAGCACCGCGTAGACGTGCTCGCCCCGGGCGAGGACGAGGCCGGTGCTGTCGTCCAGCGTCGGGATCCGGCAGAACGGGCAGCCGGTCTCCTCCTCGCTCTCCGCCTCGGCCGCGGACTTGATGTAGGCCATCCGGTGGGGCGTCCACAGCCGGGCCAGTCGGTCGGAGACCGCGATGCCCTCCTGCCCGACCACCTCGGGCTCGTCGGTCATACCTGGACCCGCTGCTCCACCGCTTCGATGATCCGCCCGACCGCCTCGGCGACGGGTACGCCGTTGTCCTGGTCGCCGTTGCGGTAGCGGAACGACACCGCGCCACTCTCGACGTCGCGGTCACCGGCGATCAGCATGAACGGGATCTTCTGCGTCTGTGCGTTGCGGATCTTCTTCTGCATCCGATCGTCGCCGGTGTCGACCTCGACCCGGATGCCCTTGGCCCGCAGCTCGGCCGCGACGCCGTGGAGGTAGTCGTCGTGCCGCTCGGCGATCGGGATCGCCACCACCTGCACCGGGGCCAGCCAGGGCGGAAAGGCCCCGGCGTAGTGCTCGATGAGCACGGCGATGAAGCGCTCGATCGAGCCGAACAGCGCGCGATGGATCTTCACCGGACGCCGGCGGGACCCGTCGGCGGCGGTGTACTCCAGACCGAACCGCTCCGGGAGGTTGAAGTCGAGCTGGATCGTCGACATCTGCCAGGTGCGCCCGATCGCGTCACGCGCCTGGACGGAGATCTTCGGGCCGTAGAAGGCGGCGCCGCCGGGGTCGGGCACCAGCTCGAGCCCGGAGGCCTCGGCCACCTCGGCCAGGGTGCGGGTCGCCTCGTCCCAGTCGGCCACCTCACCGACGAACTTCTCCTCGTCCCTGGTCGACAGCTCGAGGTAGAAGTCGTCGAGTCCGTAGTCCTTGAGCAGGTCGAGGACGAAGGTGAGCAGCGAGCCCAGCTCGTCCTTCATCTGCTCGCGGGTGCAGTAGATGTGAGCGTCGTCCTGGGTCATGCCACGGACCCGCGTGAGGCCGTGGACGACACCGGACTTCTCGTAGCGGTACACCGTGCCGAACTCGAACAGCCGGAGCGGGAGCTCACGATAGGACCGGCCGCGGGAGCGGTAGATCAGATTGTGGAACGGGCAGTTCATCGGCTTCAGGTAGTAGTCCTGCCCGGGCTTGACGACGTTGCCCTCCGCGTCCGTCGTCTCGTCGAGGTGCATCGGCGGATACATGCCGTCGGCGTACCAGTCGAGGTGCCCCGAGGTCTCGAACAGCGCGCTCTTGGTGATGTGCGGGCTGGAGACGAACTCGTACCCGGCCTCGACGTGCTTGCGGCGGGAGTAGTCCTCCATCGCCATCCGCAGCATGCCGCCCTTGGGGTGGAACACGGCCAGACCGGAGCCGACCTCATCGGGGAAGCTGAACAGGTCGAGCTCCGCCCCGAGCCGGCGGTGGTCGCGGCGGGCCGCCTCCTCGAGGTGGTGCAGGTGCGCCTCCAGCGCCTCCTTGCTCTCCCAGGCGGTGCCGTAGATCCGCTGCAGCTGAGGGTTCTTCTCACTACCCCGCCAGTACGCCGCGGCCGTGCGCATCAGCGTGAAGGCGGGGATCCGCTTGGTGGTGGGCAGGTGCGGGCCCCGGCAGAGGTCCTTCCAGGCCAGCGAACCGTCCCGCTTGAGGTTGTCGTAGATCGTGAGCTCGCCACCGCCGACCTCCACGTCGGCACCCTCCGCGGCTTCCTCGGCCGGCCCGCCCTTCAGACCGATCAGCTCGAGCTTGTAGGGCTCGCCGACGAGCTCGGCCCGCGCTTCCTCCTCGGACACGACGCGCCGGGAGAACCTCTGACCCTCCTTGATGATCTTGCGCATCCGGGTCTCGATCCGGTCGACGTCGTCGGGGTGGAACGGCTGCGGGACGTCGAAGTCGTAGTAGAAGCCGTTCTCGACCGGCGGACCGATGCCCAGCTTGGCCTCCGGGAACAGCTCCTGGACGGCCTGGGCCATCACGTGGGCGGTGGAGTGGCGCAGGATCGCGCGTCCGTCGGCGCTGTCGATCGTGACGGGTTCGACGCTGTCGGTGTCGGCCACCTCCCGGGAGAGGTCGATCAGCTCGCCGTCACGGCGAGCGGCGATCACCGAGGGATCGTCGGCGAACAGTTCCCAGGCCTTGCCCACGTGCACTCCTCATCGTGTCGACCCCGCCGATGGTATCCGCCGGACATGCAACAGCCCGCCCCGGTTTTCGGGACGGGCCACGATGCATGCCACAGACGGCGGTGGGCGATACTGGGTTCGAACCAGTGACCTCCTCGGTGTGAACGAGGCGCTCTACCACTGAGCCAATCGCCCGGCGCGGTCTGAAACATTAGCGCATATGATGTCGCCCGCCGGAATCGGGTCCGGACACGCGCGCGCCGTCCGCGGCGCCGTCGTGGTCCACGTCACAAAATTCCTCCCTGAAGTCGCGTCATAACCCACAGCGGAGCGCGTTTCTGAGGTGTTCGATCCCCCGAAAGGTGCCCCCCATGGACTTCGCGCCCGCCGTGACCCACGCGATCGCCCTCGAGCTGATCGACGCGACCGGTAACGCCACCCCCGTCGAGGCCGAGCTCTGCTACGACCGTCGTGACCCCTACGCCGTCTCCACGCTGTTTCGCACCGGCAGCACGCAGGTGCGCTGGGTGTTCTCCCGCGACCTGATCGCCGAGGGCATCTACGAGCCGACCGGCGACGGTGATGTGCACGTCTGGCCCTGCCTGGACGCGCAGGGCCGCGCCGTGGTGGTCATCGAGCTGTCCTCCCCCGACGGGGAGGCGCTGATGCAGGCCCGGTCGGACGCCCTGACCGCGTTCATCGCCAGCACCGACGCGATCGTCCCCCGAGGCACGGAGAGCCTGCTGATCGACATCGACGCCGAGCTGGGCGGCTTCCTGCGCGACGCGGGATAGGCTGGGAGCACTCCAGCTCCCGCCAACGCGCAAGAGGCCACGTGATCTTCACCCACGACACCGAGCACTCCCTGTCGGCGCTGGTCGACCT
>Ga0075331_1000017_pt1 | contig 30776 bp, 19 predicted proteins | sample MayberrySE_TuleA_FD_120090 | JGI IMG/M metagenome (GOLD analysis project Ga0075331, IMG submission 120090) | Natural and restored wetland microbial communities from the San Francisco Bay, California, USA, that impact long-term carbon... | ecosystem: Environmental > Terrestrial > Soil > Wetlands ... | reverse complement strand
TGCGCGTACGACCCACCCCCGAGGGCGGCCTCCGGTTGCTGCACGACGACCAGGTCGTGGCGGAGGCCGAGGTCGTCGAGGTCGACATCGAGTCCGTCGACTCGGTGTCGTTCGCCGACGCCCGTGAGGCCGAGCAGTCCTATGCCGGGCTGCGCTCGCACCCGTTTCCCACCTGCTTCACCTGCGGGCCGGACCGGGAGCCGGGCGACGGCCTGCGGCTGGCACCGGGACCGGTGCCCGGTCGTCGTACCGCCTGCACGTGGACGCCGGACCCCTCGCTCGGCGACGACGAGGGCCGCGTGCACACCGAGTTCGTGTGGGCGGCACTGGACTGTCCCGGCGGCTGGACCGCCGACCTGCAGGGACGGCCGATGGTGCTGGGCCGGATCACCGCCCAGATCGACGAGGTCCCCCGCGTCGGTGAGCGGCTCGTGGTCATGGGCCGGCTGCTCGCCGAGGAGGGCCGCAAGACACGGACCGCCACCACGGTCTACGACTCCGACGGTCGCGTGGTCGCCCGTGCCGAGCATGTCTGGATCGCGGTCGACCCCGCGGCGTTCGGCTGATGTCACTTAGGCTCTGGGCAGTTACACTTCTGCCTTTTGCGAGACAAAACCCCTACTTCCCGAGAGGACCCGCCGTGGCCGCTCCGACCCCTGCCCGGCACAGCGCCCCGCACGACGACTCGAAGGACCAGGCCGCCCGCCTGTGGTGGCAGGACGCCGTCTTCTACCAGATCTATGTGCGCAGCTTCGCCGACGCCGACGGTGACGGACTGGGCGACATGGCCGGCATCGCCTCCCGGCTGCCGTACCTGGCCGGCCTCGGCATCGACGCCCTGTGGCTCACGCCCTTCTACCCCTCACCGCAGGCCGACCACGGCTACGACGTCGCCGACTACCGGGACGTCGACCCCCGGTTCGGCACGCTCGCGGACTTCGACGCGATGCTCGCGCGGGCGCACGAGCTCGGCATCCGGGTCATCATCGACGTGGTCCCCAACCACTCCTCCGACGAGCACCCGTGGTTCCAGGCGGCACTGGCCGCCGGGCCGGGCAGTCCGGAGCGGGCGCGCTACGTGTTCCGCGACGGTCGCGGGGAGAACGGCGAGGAGCCGCCCAACAACTGGCAGTCCGTCTTCGGCGGTCCGGCCTGGACGCGGGTGTCCGACGGCCAGTGGTACCTCCACATCTTCGACCGCAAGCAGCCGGACTTCGACTGGGAGAACCCGGAGATAGGCGACGAGTTCGAGTCGATCCTGCGGTTCTGGCTCGACCGCGGCGTCGACGGGTTCCGCATCGACGTGGCGCACGGCATGTTCAAGGCTCCGGGCCTCCCCGACGTGGAGCTGACCCAGGAGGGGGGTGGCATCGAGGAGGCGCTCAGCCAGCACGACCGGCCGTACTGGGACCAGCCGGGGGTGCACGACGTCTACCGCCGCTGGCACAAGGTGCTCGCCTCCTACCCCGGCGACCGGATGGCGGTGGCCGAGGCCTGGGTCGAGGGCGCCGAGGCGATGGCCCGCTACGTCCGCTCCGACGAGCTGCAGCAGGCGTTCAACTTCCACTGGCTGGAGAGCGAGTGGTCGGCCGAGGAGTTCCGTCGCGTGGTCGAGGAGACCTTCGCGGCCGTGGAGCCGGTCGGTGCGACACCCACCTGGGTGCTCAGCAACCACGACGTCGACCGGCACGTCACCCGGTTCGGCGAGGGTGCGGTCGGGCTTGCCCGCGGGCGCGCGGCCTCGGCGATGATGCTGGCGCTACCCGGCTCTGCCTACATCTATGCCGGTGAGGAGCTCGGGCTGCCGCAGGTGGAGGTCCCCGAGGAGCACCGCCAGGACCCGACCTGGTTCCGCGGGGGCGGCGTGGGGCGCGACGGCTGCCGGGTGCCGCTGCCGTGGTCCGGCGACGCCCCGCCCTTCGGCTTCGGCCCCGAGGGCTCCAAGCCCTGGCTCCCGCAGCCCGGCGAGTGGGCCGAGCTGAGCGTCGAGGAACAGCAGGGCGTCGAGGGTTCCACGCTCGAGCTCTACCGCACGATGCTGCGGATCCGTCGTGACCTGCTGCCGGAGCTGGGCACCGCGGTGGAGTTCCTCACCGCGCCCTCCGGCCTGGTGGCGCTGCGCCGCGGCAGGCTCGTGTGCGTGGTGAACTGCGGTGATGCCGACGCCGACGTCTCCACCCTGGTCGACCCGGAGGCACTGCTGGTGGCGACGGGTGAGGACAAGCAGGTGCGCGAGGGCACACTCCCTCCCGACACTGCGGCCTGGTACGACGCCGCCTGAGCACACCGGCATCGCGGGCAACCTCGGCGCGGACAAGTCGCGCCGAGGTTGCGCCCGATGCTGGCCGCTCAGGCTGTCGGACGGCGTGCGTCGTAGCGCCAGAACCCGCGCTGCCGCAGCGCGGCCACGAGTACGCCGGCCACGCAGGCGGCGCCACCGAGCAGCAGGGCCGTCTGCTCACCGGTGAGCTCGGCCACCGAGCCGATCACGAAGTCGCCGGCGCGGGGCCCACCGGCCACGACCACCGTGAACACGCCCTGCAGGCGTCCGCGCATCGCGTCCGGCACGGCCGCCTGCAGCATCGTCGACCGGTAGGCAGCGCTGACCATGTCCGCGGCACCTGACACCGCGAGGAAGAACACCCCGAACCACAGCGCGTCGGTCAGTCCTACCGCGCCCACCGCGAGCCCGTAGACCACGACCGCGACCACGATCGCGCGGCCATGGAACCGCACCCGGCCCACCCACCCGGACAGCAGGAAGGCCACCACGGCTCCGGCTGCCGGTGCGGACTGCAGCAGGCCGACCGTCGACTCCGTGCCTGCATAGACGGTCAGCGCGAGCGCCGGGAACAGGGCCCTCGGCTGGGCCAGCACCATCGCGCACAGGTCAGCCACGAAGGACATCCGCAGGTTGGGCGCACCCCGCAGGAAGCGCAGACCCTCCAGCACCGACGCGATGCCCGCGCGGCGGACCTCACCCTCAGGTGGCACCGGAGGTAGCCGGAACAGCGCATACAGGGCCGCGGTGAACGTCACCGCGTCGACGCCGTACGCAGCGCCGTACCCACCGAGGTGGATGAGGTAGGCACCCACCAGCGGACCCACGGTGAGTCCGAGGTTGAACGACGCCATCGACAGCGCGTTGGCCGCCGGCAGCAGATCACGGTGCAGCAGCCGGGGGATGATCGCGGCCCGAGCGGGGTTGTTGACCGCGAAGCAGCCCGACTGCAGCGCCACGACGACGTAGAGCAGGCCGACGCTCTCCAGCCCGAGCAGAGCCTGGGCCAGCAGCACCAGCGAGAGCAGCCACAGTCCGACGGAGGCCACCAGCGCCAGCCGGCGGCGGTCGGTCGCGTCGGCGACCGCGCCTCCGTAGAGACCGAACGTCACCAGCGGCACCAGCGAGAACAGCCCGACCAGCCCGACCGAGAACGACGAACGGGTGATGTCGTAGACCTGGATCGCGATCGCGATGGTCGTCATCTGCTGGCCGAGCTGCGACGCGGTCGTACCCATCCACAGCCGCCGGTAGTCCCGTGAGGCCTGCAGGGGCCTGACGTCGGTGACCAGCGCACTCACCGCTGGTCGAAGGCGCGCACGGACGGTCACCGCGTCAGCCTGCCACGGCGGCACGGATAAGTCCTTGTGTGGTCCTGGCGACGGGACGTAGCCTCGCCGTACACGGGAAAGGAGGTGGTCCGGCAGATGTATTCTTTGCGGACTCGTGAGGTGGCTGCTCGCTAGCAGCTTCACCGGGCTGGCCGCCCGAAGCGGCTGGCAATGACAAGCAGTCACCCGACCCGCGGGCGCACCGGTCAGTCCCCCGGTTGCCCTGCCGACAAGGCAGGAAGCCCGCGGGTCGCTGCTTGTCCGGACCCGCCCGTCAGGGGGCGAGCCGCTCGACCACCCACCCGTCGCGGGTACGGCGATAGCGCAGCCGGTCGTGCATCCGGCTGGAGCGCCCCTGCCAGAACTCCACCTGCTCCGGGCGCACCCGGTAGCCGCCCCAGTAGTCGGGACGCGGCACCGCGCCGGGATGCGGCCAGCGTGCGCTCACCGCGGCGTACGCGGCGTCGAGCACCTCGCGGCTCGCCACCACCCGCGACTGGTGCGACGCCCACGCGCCGAGCTGGGCACCGCGCGGCCGGCGGGCGAAGTAGGCGTCGCTCTCCGCCGGGTCGGTGCGGACGGCCAGGCCGTCGATGCGGACCTGCCGCTCCAAGGGGTGCCAGGGGAACAGCAGCGAGCACCGGTCGTCGGTGGCGAGGTCCTCGCCCTTGCGGGACTCGTAGTTGGTGTAGAACGCGAACCCCTCCGGGGTGACGCCCTTCAGCAGCACCATCCGGGAGGACGGCCCCGCGGCCCCGGCCGTCGAGACCACCATCGCGTTGGGCTCCCAGATACCGGCCTCCTGGGCCTGCGCCAGCCAGATACCGAACTGGGTGATCGGATCGCCGGCGAGCTGGTGCTCGCTGAGCCCGACGGAGGTGTACTCGTGCCGCCAGGACGCCAGCGTCTCGTCATCCATGCGGGTGAGATTAGGGCACAATGCCCACATGCCAGAGGTTCAGCACGGGCTGGAAGGCGTCGTCGCGTTCGAGACCGAGATCGCCGAGCCCGACAAGGCCGGCTCCGCCCTGCGTTACCGCGGCGTCGACATCGAGGACCTCGTCGGGCACGTCCCGTTCGAGAACGTGTGGGGCTTGCTCGTCGACGGCGCGTTCGAGCCGGGCCTGCCGCCGGCGGAGCCGTTCCCGATCCCGGTGCACTCCGGCGACATCCGGGTCGACGTGCAGAGCGCGATCGCGATGGTCGCGCCGGCGTGGGGGATGCGGCCGCTGTTCGACATCGACGAGGCCGAGGCCCGTCACGACCTCGCCCGCACCGCCGTCATGGTGCTGTCCTACGTCGCCCAGGCCGCCCGGGGCACGGGGGAGCCGATGGTGCCGCAGTCGCGGGTCGACGAGGCGGCGACCATCGCCGAGCGGTTCATGATCCGCTGGCGCGGCGAGCCCGACCCCCGGCACGTGCAGGCGGTCGACGCCTATTGGACCTCGGCGGCCGAGCACGGCATGAATGCCTCCACCTTCACCGCCCGGGTCGTGGCCTCGACCGGCGCCGACGTCGCCGCGTCCATGTCGGCCGCCGTCGGCGCGATGTCGGGGCCGCTGCACGGCGGCGCGCCGTCGCGCGTGCTGCACATGCTCGACGAGGTCGAGCGCCGCGGCGACGCCGTGTCCTACGTCAAGGAGCTGCTCGACAACAGGCAGCGGCTGATGGGCTTCGGCCACCGCGTCTACCGCGCAGAGGACCCGCGCGCCCGGGTCCTGCGGCGTACGGCGAAGGAGCTCGCCGCACCCCGCTTCGAGGCGGCCGAGGCGCTGGAGCGCGCCGCACTCGAGGAGCTGCGCGCCCGGCGCCCCGACCGGGTGCTCGAGACCAACGTGGAGTTCTGGGCCGCGATCGTGCTCGACTTCGCCGGCGTTCCGCCGCACATGTTCACGTCGATGTTCACCTGCGCACGCACCGGAGGGTGGAGCGCGCACATCCTCGAGCAGAGGCGCACCGGCCGGCTGATCCGGCCCTCGGCCCTCTACACCGGCTCCCCGCCCCGCTCCCCCGAGACGGTTCAGGGGTGGCGCGCCGACTGGGCCTGAGCCCTGGGACCTTGCGGGTCTCCGCTCGTCAGCGACCGGAGGCGTAGCCCTGCATTCCCCGCGGGTTGGCACCCGCGAACAACACGCCGGTCGCGGGGTGCCGGCCGACCGCGCTCAGCCGGCCCTCGGACCAGTCCGGCCCGACGACGACACGGTGCCCGCGCTCGCGCAGGCCCTCGACCGTGCTGCCGGGGACATTGCCCTCCACGGTGACGGTGCCCGGCTGGTAGCCGCGTGGCCAGAAGGAGCCGATCAGCGCGTCGGTGTGCCACGCGGGAGCGTCGATCGCCGCCTGCACGTCCAGCCCCCCGGTGCGGGCGAAGGCGTCCGCGAGGGCGACGAAGAGGTGGAAGCTCCACTGGTCCTGCTGGTCGCCTCCGGGTGTGCCGAAGGCCAGGGTCGGCACGCCGTCGTAGCACGCCATGCTCGGGCTCAACGTCGTGCGCGGTCGGCGCCCCGGTGTCAGCGTGTTGGGGAGGCCCTCGTCGAGCCAGGCCATCTGCAATCTGCTGCCGAGCGGGAAACCGAGCTCGGGCACGACCGGGTTGCTCTGCAACCACCCGCCGCTCGGGGTCGCCGAGACCATCGTCCCCCAACGATCCACCACGTCGACGTGGCATGTGTCGCCGCGGGTGACGCCGTCACGCTGCACCGTCGGCTCCCCCGCGCCGGCCGCTGCTGCCGGTGCGCTGCCCCGGCCGAGCAGCAACCGGCGGACATGTGCCGCCAGGACCGGGTCGCGGCCGTCGGGGCGACCCGGACGGAACTCGAAGGACGCCTCACCGGTGATCAGTCCACGGCGGGACGTGGTGTACGTGTCGCACAGCAGGCGGTCCAGCGGCACGTCGGCGGCATCGCCGTACCAAGCCTCTCGGTCGGCGAACGCGAGCTTGCCGCCCTCCACCAGCCGGTGCACGACGTCGGCGGTGAAACCGTCGGGGGCCAGCTCGCCCGGGTTCGTGTCCGCGAGCAGGGCGAGCTGCTGCAGGAAGGTCGGAGCCTGGCTCCAGGGGCCCGCCTTGTGCACGGTCCACGGCCCCCACTCGCCGGTCACCGTGGGCTCGTACGTGGCCTCGAACGCCGCCAGGTCGTCGCCGGTCAGCGTGCCCGCGTGCGGCTCCCCGGAGCTGTCCATCGTCGACCGGCCGGCGGCCGCCACCAGAGCCTCGCCGATGAAGCCCTGCGCCCAGGTGCGCCGTGCGGCGTCGATCTGCAGCTCCCGGTTCTCACCGGCGACCTCGGCCTCCGCGAGCAGCCGCTGCCAGGTGCGGGCCAGGGCCGGGTTGCGGAACAGCCGGTCGGGCCGCGGCGCCTGCCCGTCGGGAAGGTAGAGCTCGGCCGAGGTGGTCCAGTGCTCGGTGAACAGCCCGCGCACCGTCTCCACCGTGGACGCGACGCGTGGCACCGGGACGTGGCCGTGCTCGGCCGCACCGATCGCGTGGTCCAGTACGTCGCGCAGGTGCCAGGTGCCGTGGTCGCGAAGCAGCGTCAGCCAGGCGTCGACAGCACCAGGCACGGCAGCCGCGAGTGGGCCGGTGCCGGGCACCAGCTCCAGGCCGAGGTCGCGGTAGTGGGCGGCGGACGCACCGGCCGGTGCCGGCCCCTGTCCGCACAGGACCTGCGGCTCACCGCCGCGGACGCTGAGCAGGATCGGCACCTCGCCGGCCGGGCCGTTGAGGTGTGGCTCGACGACGTGCAGCACGAAGCCGGCTGCGGTCGCCGCGTCGACGGCGTTGCCGCCCCGCTCGAGCACCGACATCGCCGTCGCCGAGGCCAACCAGTGCGTGCTCGCCGCCATCCCGAAGGTCCCTTGCAGGGTCGGCCTGGTGGTGAACGTGCTCACTGACTCTCCTGACGACGACGACCCTGTGGACGGTATCCGAGCACGCAGACGCGGCCCAAGGCCCCGCCTCCGGGTACTGAGACGGTTGCGCAGGGCGCTCCGTGACCTGCGAGAATGGCGGGGCTGACAGCGGCGTCAGGGCATCCAGCACATCCGAACTGACGAGGACATCGCGTGACCGACGCTTCGATCCAGATCCCAGCAGAGCTGCTTCCCTCCGACGGCCGCTTCGGCTGCGGCCCGTCCAAGGTCCGCCCCGAGGCGGTGCAGGCCCTGGCCGACGCCAGTGCCGGGCTGCTCGGCACCTCGCACCGCCAGGCCCCGGTCAAGAATCTCGTCGGCCGCGTCCGGGACAGCATCGGCGGCCTGTTCGACCTCCCCGAGGGCTACGAGGTCGTGCTCGGCAACGGCGGGACCACCGCGTTCTGGGACGTCGCCACCTTCGGCCTGATCCGGGAGCGCAGCCAGCACCTGTCCTTCGGCGAGTTCTCGTCGAAGTTCGCCAAGGCCGTGCAGCAGGCGCCGTTCCTCGGTGAGCCGTCGATCATCACGGCCGAGCCTGGCTCGCGGCCGGTCGCCGAGGCCGAGGTGGGCATCGACGCCTACGCGTGGGCGCACAACGAGACCTCGACCGGTGTGATGGCTCCGGTCGCACGGCCCGACGGCGCGGACGACGACGCGCTGGTCCTGGTCGACGCCACGTCCGGCGCGGGCGGGCTGCCGGTGGACATCGCCGAGTCCGACGTGTACTACTTCGCCCCGCAGAAGTGCTTCGCCTCCGACGGCGGCCTGTGGCTCGCAGTGATGTCGCCCCACGCCCTGGCCCGGGTCGAGGAGATCGCGGCGAGCGACCGGTGGGCGCCGGCCTTCCTCGACCTGCCCACCGCCGTCGACAACTCCCGCAAGAACCAGACCTACAACACCCCCGCAGTCGCCACCCTGTTCCTGCTGGCCGAGCAGGCGGACTGGATCAACGCCCAGGGTGGGTTGTCCTGGGCCGTCGAGCGGACCAAGGACAGTTCAAGCCGGCTCTACGACTGGGCCGAGAAGACCGCGTACACCACGCCGTACGTCAGCGAGCCCGACTCCCGCTCGCTGGTCGTGGGCACGGTCGACTTCGACGACAGCGTCGACGCCGCGGCGGTGGCGAAGGTGCTGCGTGCCAACGGCGTCGTCGACGTCGAGCCCTATCGCAAGCTCGGGCGCAACCAGCTGCGGGTCGCGATGTTCCCGGCGATCGAGCCGAGCGACGTCGAGGCCCTTACCGCCTGCGTCGACCACGTGGTCGCCCGGCTCTCCTGACACGCGTGACGCGTCAGTTCCGCGGTTGAACCGCAGAACTGACGCGTCACCGTCGGGGCAGTCAGTCGCGCTGGTGCGTGCTGAACTGCTCCATCGCCATCACCGGACGCAGACGGCCCTCCATCTCGGGTGTCACGAAGGCGCGCCTCAGCACGTCGTCGGCGAGCTCGTTGCCGATCGCGGCCATGATCATCCCTTGGTCGAGCGACAAGTAGTACGGCGAGACCGCGCCGGTGTCGACGTTGACCGAGTCCCGGAAGCCCCACTCGGTGTAGATGTCGAAGTCGCGCTCGAGGTTGGCAAGGTTCTCGAGCGTGTCCTCCGGGGCGTACCGCAGCGCGAGGAAGGACGCGTGCGGTGTCACGACACCGTTGGTGTAGTCCTCCGGGCCGGGCAGCGGCTGCGGCTCCCGGTCAGGACAGCCCTCGAAGCCGGGGTCGACGCGAGTGTTGTCGTTGTTCGAGGGGTAGCCGTTGGGGTCCATCCCCACCCAGGGCATCCCGTAGGCCTTGTAGCCGCCCTCGGGGACGTCCGCCGGCGAGAAGCCCCAGTAGCCGTACTGCGCCTCCTCGAGGCCGTGCTCGATGTGCGCCTGCACGTACCGCGGGTGGTTGACCCGCCAGCTCTGCACGCCCCATCGCTCCTCCGGCACGAACAGCGTCGTCATCAGCGCCTCGAACATGCTGCCGCCCCAGGCCGGGACGATCCGCTTCCCTCGGTACTGGTACGCGCCTTCCCACACGTCCTCACCGAGGTAGGAGCGCCACTCCCCGACCGGCTTCATCTGCTGCCAGGCCCAGTCACAGGTGTCGGGGAAGCTGCGCCACGCACCGAAGTAGTGCCGCCGCGGGATCTCCGACTTCGCGATACCGATGTAGCTCGCGATGCGGCTCTCGCTGACGATCGTGTTGTAGCAGCACGGTGCGTTGCCGGTGCTGGGCTCGTAGCTGAACAGGATCTGGTTCGGCTCCGAACGGTAGTAGAACCCGAAGTCCATGCTGTCGTACAGCGCACCCGCACGCTGCGCCAGGTCGGGCACGGAGCGGCTCACCACCTGCAGACCGGTGGCCAACCAGCCGTTGTCCACCGACGACAGCCGGGGCGTGTGCGGCTCACCGCTCGGCGGCCACACCGTCAGCTTCTCCCCGGTGCGGTGGTCGTACCAGTTGAAGTACTGGCCACTGGCCTCGTGCCGCTCCATGCCCTCGAGCGTCTCCAGGGTCGTGGACAGCCGAGACACCAGCTCCCCGTGCTCGATGATCCCGAGCTGCTCGGCCACCACGGCGCTCCACATGTAGGCGCCGATGTTGGTGGTCGACGTCTGCACGGCGCGGGACCCGTCGACGTGCAGCCGGTCGGTCGGCAGGCCGCTGTCCTCGTCGGTCATCGCCTCGAAGGAGGCCCAGGTGTCCTCGGCGTACCTGCTGAGCGATCCCTCCGAGGGCGTCTCGGCCGGCGTGGGCGGGTCGGCCTGCGCCGGGGGAAGGATTGCCAGTCCCCCGGCGAGGGCGCCCGTCAGTACGCCGACCACCGCTGCTCGTCGTCTCATGCCTCGCAACAACGCTGCGCGCATGTCATCTCCTCTCGTTGGTGTGGGCCGTCACTGCTGCTGTGAGGTGTCGGCGGACCGGCCGGCGGCGTCGAGGATGTCGCCCCGTTCGTCACGGGTGATGACGCCGTCGCGGACCAGCTGGTCGGTGACCTCGCGGACATGGGCCATGAAGCGGCGCTGGTCCGGCCACTCCTTCTCGTCCTCGATCAGGTCGTTGACCGTGCACCCGTCCCCGCGGTCGCGGTTCTCCACGCCGGAGTCCGTGCCGCGCAGGATCACCGTCTCCCGAAGGTCCGAACCGGGACAGGCATCGGCCTTGATCTCGAACGAGACGCTGCCCGGCTCGGAGACGTTGCCCGCCACGTCGGTCGCGCGGTACTCGAGCGTGTGCGCGCCCTCGTCCTCCACCGTGACCGGGTCCTCGTAGGTCGTCCACTCACCGCCGTCGAGGGAGTACTCGACCGAGTCGACTCCCGAGCCCTCGTCGGTGGCCTCCAGAGTCACCTGCACGGGGGTGTTGTAGGTGCCCTCGTATCCCGGCGCTGGGTCACCGTTGGGCTCGGCCGGGTCCAGCGACGCCGATACCGTCGGCGGCGCCTCGTCGACCTTGTGGAAGTAGTCGAACGCGACCGTGGTCGAGGTCGTCTGCTCCTGGCCGAACGCGTACAGGCCGACGTCAGCGCCCTCGAGCTGGTCGTTCTCGATCGAGCCGACCTCCTCGAACGTCTCCCCGTCGGCGCTGTAGTACCCGGTGAAGGTCGAGCCGGTCTTCTCCAGCCGCAGCCACCACGTGGTCACGTCGCCGGGGAGGTCGACCTCCGGGAAGGCCGGCTGGAACACGTCACCGATCTCGTGGCGCATCTCGATCTTGCGTTCGCACGGCTGGCCGGCCGGCGACGTGCCGACGTAGTCCAGCTTCAGGAACGTCTGGTCGCTGTCGTAGACGAGGAGACCGCCCTGCTGCCACCGCTCACAGACGTTGCCGGAGACCTTCGTCTCCACCGTCCAGTCACCCTCGGGGAAGGACTGCAGCATCAGGTTCGGCGCGTTGTTGTGGTCGTCGAACAGGTTGGTGGCCGTCGTGTCGATCTTGAGCAGGCCGCCCTCGACGCGGAACCGGTTGAGGTCGGGTCGCACGACCTTGTCCCAACGACAGCCGTCGAGTCGGTCACCGTCGAACTCGTCGTCGTACCCGGGATCGCTCTCGGGATCGTCGCACTCGATCGGCGGGGACGGCTCGGGGACGACCTCGACCCGCACGAAGTCGGTGGCGGAGGCACCCGAGGCGTCCGTCACCGTGACGGTCGGCTCGTACACACCGGACAGCTCATAGGTGTGGGTCGGGCTCGGCCCGGTCGCCGTGGATCCGTCGCCGAAGTCCCACTCGTAGGTCACGTCCTCGCCCTCGGGGTCGCTCGCCTCGGCGCCGAACGTCACCTCCATGGGCTGCTCGCCCTCGATCGGGTCCGCACTGACCGAGGTGATCTCGGGACGGGCGTTGAGCGACATCCCCTTGCCACGGAACTTCAGGTAGTTCAGGTTGAACAGTCCGTCGTCGCCAGGGTTGTTGAGGAAGACGAAGAACAGCTCGTGCGTGCCACCAGGATCCTCGATCGACGCGGTGACGTCGGTCCAGCTCTGCCATCCGCCGGTCGGCTCGATCATGCCGGTGTCACTGATCACCGGGCCGTCCGGCGAGCCGACGCGGACCTCGATCCGTCCGCCGAGCCCGCCCGAGGCCACGCGGTAGGTGATCTCGTCGATGCCGGCGAGGTTCATCGGCTCGTAGGAGATGTAGTCGCCGTGGGTGACGAACCCGATGTTCTGCACGCCGCCCTTCGGGTCGCTGGTCTGCTCCAGCTCGATACCGCTCTGGCTGTCGAAGTGCTCGGCCTCCTTCTGCTTCGGCTGCAGCACGTGCAGGTCGCGACCCGTCAGCGAGCCGACCCCGTCGCCCCCGGCGTCGGTGTAGCGGGCCTCCAGGACCGTGAAGAGCTCCTCACTCGCGGGATGACCGCCGTCCCGGCGGGTCTGCACGACTCCCTTGCAGCCGGACAGCACCTCCGAGGGGTGCGCGTGCGTGTCGTGGCCGAGCGACACCTGCAGACCCACATCGCTGCAGGGGATGGAGCCGTCGGCGCTCGACCCGTCCTCGGCATCGGTCACGTCGACCTCGTAGGCCACCTCGTCACCGAAGTCGAAGAAGCCGCCGTCGACCGGCGGATCGAGCGTCACCTCCGGAGCGGTGTTGCCGGCGGTCACCTCGACCGTCGACGATGCAGTCGTGCCGTCCTCCGCCGTCACCGTCAGCCTGGCCGTGTAGGTGCCGGCCTCGGTGTAGGTGTGGGTCGGGTTCGGCTCGGTCGACTCGGAGCCGTCGCCGAAGACCCAGTGGTACGTCACCGGCAACCCCTCGGGGTGGCCCGAGCCCTCACTGGAGAACTGGACGTCCAGCGGAACTGCACCGGAGGTCGGGTCGGCCTGTGCACTCGCCTCCGGGCGCACCTCACCCCCGGTGTACTCGATCCGGTAGATGCCGGAGTCGGTGTTGTTGCCGCCGAAGCCGGTGCCCCACTCGATCAGGTACATCGCGCCGTCCGGGCCGAACGTCATGTCCATCGGCCGGAGAAGCTCGAAGCTGTCCAGCAGCGGGTTGACCGAGTAGACCGACCCCCCGTCCAGACGGAACTCGAACATCTCGTTGTTGGTCCACTCGTAGAAGAACGCTGCGCCGTCGTAGTAGGCGGGCCACTTGACGTCGGACTCCAGCGTGGCGTCGTAGTCGTAGACCGGCCCTGCCATCGGGCCGCCGCCGGTGCCGATCACAGGCGCGTTCGTGCCCTCGGGTGAACGTCCGTAGAAGATGTCGGGCTCGACGACCGCCGGTAGCTCGGTCACTCCCGTGTTGTTCGGCGAGTCGTTGACCAGAGCGGCGCAGTCGAACTCCGGGCCGGACTCCCCGGTGGCGAAGTCGTAGTCGTGGTAGGCCGCGGAGCCGTGACAGTACGGCCAGCCGTAGTTGCCGGGCTCGGTGATCCGGTTCCACTCCACCCGGCCCTCGGGACCGCGCTCAGGATCCGGGTCGTTGGCGTCGGGCCCGTAGTCCGCCACCAGTACCGCACCCGATGCCGCGTCGAGCTCGATGCGGAACGGGTTCCGGAAGCCCATCGCGTAGATCTCCGGGCGCGTCAGCTCCGTCCCGGGCGCGAACAGGTTTCCGTCGGGAACGGTGTAGCTGCCGTCCTCCTCCGGGTGGATCCGCAGCACCTTGCCACGCAGGTCGTTGGTGTTGCCTGCGCTACGCTGCGCGTCGAAAGGCGCCCGGTCCGGACGCTCGTCGATCGGTGCGTAGCCGTCGGACTCGAACGGGTTGGTGTCGTCGCCGGTCGCGACGTAGAGGTCGCCCTGGGCGTCGAAGACCAGGGAGCCGCCGGCGTGGCCGGACTGCTCGCGGTCGACCGGTACCTCGAGCAGCACCTTCTCGCTCGCTGGGTCGAGCGTGTTGCCGTCCATGGTGAAGCGGGACAGCCGTTGGACCTCCTCCGTGCCGTCCGGGGAGTAGTAGAGGTACAACCTGTTGTTGGTCGCGAAGTCCGGGTCCAGCGCCAGTCCGAGCAGCCCGTCCTCACGCTGCAGGTAGACGTCGAGCGACGCCGCCACTGTGGTCTGGCCGCTGTCGGGGTCGATCACCCGCACCTCGCCGGCACGCTCGATGTAGAAGACGCGTCCGTCGGCCGCGACGTCGAGCTCCATCGGGTTCGAGGAGCCCGTGTCGAGGGCGACCTTGTCGAAGTTCTTCCAGTCGGTGCCGCCGCACTCGGAGTCGACCGCACCCGCGGCCGTCTGGATACCGCCGAGCAGGTGCTCGACGAACTCGGGCTCGCTGTAGGACTCCGTGGTGTGGCCGCCGCCGGTGTACCAGGACCGGCCGCCGTCGAACTCCTGGCACCACGCGATCGGGTGGTCGGGCCCCATCGCGCCCGACTCGGGGTTGTACGTGCTCTCGTCGAGAGTGGCGAGGACGTGCACGTCACCGCGCGGGTTGGACCGGTAGTTGTACCACTCGTCGTACCGCTCCCACTGCGCCGGCAGGTGGTCGGTCGACGGGTGCGCGCGGTCGGAGACCTTGATGTTCGCCGTCTGGTTCGCCGGGTGGCTGTCGAACCAGGCACCGACGAGGCTGCCGTACCACTGCCAGTCGTACTCGGTGTCGGCGGCAGCGTGCACGCCCGCGTACCCACCGCCGCCCTGGATGTAGCGCTCGAACGCCGCCTGCTGCTGGTCGTTCAGCACGTCGCCGGTCGTCGACAGCCAGATCACGACGTCGTAGTTGGCGAGGTTGGTGTCGTTGAAGGCGGTCGCGTCCTCGGTCGCGTCCACGGCGAAGTTGTGCTCCTCGCCGAGCTGCTCGATGGCTGCGATGCCGGCAGGGATGGAGTCGTGTCGGAAGGCCGCGGTCTTGGAGAAGACCAGGGCGTGGAATTCGTGCTCGTCGTGCGCGGCCGCGGGAAGCGCGGTCGTCGGCAGCAGGCCCAGGACCATCGCGATCAGGGCCAACAGGCTCAGCGGGGTGGAACGTCTCATCGAAATCTCTCCGTGAGGTCTGTGGGGTGGGTCGGCGTCAGTGGTCGGCGGTGAGCTCTCCCTTCAGTCCGCGGGCGGGCAGGAAGAGATGGGCGTGGCCCATCCCGGCGTCGATGGCGGCGACGTCGAGCTGCGTGGCGGCCACGGACCAGGCCACCACCGCGTCGTCGCGCAGGTCCGCGGCGAGGGCCGTGAGCCTTCGACGCTCGCGCCCGTCCGCCTCGATGGCGCTGCGCTCCGCCGCCACGGCCCGCTGCAGCGCCGTGACGGCGACGTCGAGCCCCGAGGCCGCAAGGTTGACCTCGGTGCCGGCCGAGGGGCGGTCACGCAGCGGTCGGTGAGCAGCAGCCAGCCGCCCCTCCCACCGGTCGAGCTGCGCTGCCGAGGCGTCGTCCGCGAGGCCGTCGACGACCGCGCCGACGTCGCTGCGCAGCCGGTCGGCGGTCTGCACCAGGTCGCGGGCCGCCTCGGCGTTGCGGCGGTCTTCGGCAGCCTGCAGCTCCGTGGCACGCGCCGCGACCGGGTCAGCGCGGTCCGCGAGGGACATCGCGACCACCACGGCGACGGCGACCAGGCAGACCAGCAGCGCAGCGAACGCCGGGCGGGGCAGGAGAGGACGGTTCGGGGTGGTCATGGGTGGCACCTCGTTGCAGACGCAGGGGCTGTGTAACCGGTTACACCTCAGGGCTGAGGCAGCCCGTCCGGGCCTCCCGGACGGTCGGTCAGGTCATCCGCCGGTCAGGACGGTCACGGACCACCTCGCTTCGGCGGGGGCAGGTCGGCGGGCGGCTCGCCGTCCGCCAGAGCGAGCAGCAGGTCGTGTACGTCGGTGGCGCGGACGCTGTCGCGTGCCGGCGACGCCTCCGAGCAGATCAGCATCGGACCCGCCTGCGGGTCGTCCGGCAGGCGCCCGTGCGTGCCGCGCACCGGCGCCGGGTCGAGGGGCACGACGCTCATCGCGTAGCGCAGGCCGAGCTTCTTGCGCAGCAGGTAGGACGCCGCGCGCGGCTTCACCCACCGGTCGGACGGGTCGAGGAAGAGCTCGGCCGGGTCGTAGCCGGGCTTGCGGTGGATCTCCACACCGCGCGCAAAGTCCGGAGCCCGTGCGTCGTCGAGCCAGTAGTAGTAGGTGAACCAGGAGCCCTGACCGGCGACCAGCACGAGCTCGCCGCTGCGCTCGTGGTCGAGCCCGTGCTCGGCCTGTGCGGTCCGGTCGAGCACCAGGTCGACCCCGGGGAGGTCGGACACGGTCTTGCGCACGAGGTCGAGATCGCCCGGGTCGTCGACGTAGACGTGCGCAACCTGGTGGTCGGCGACGGCGAACGCGCGGGACGCCCAGGGGTCCAGGTACTCCATGCCGCCCTGGGTGTAGACCTCGAGCAGTCCGGCCCGGCGCAGGGCGCGGTTGACGTCGACCGGCCGGTCCGCGGGCTCGATGCCGTACTCGCTGACCACGACGACCCGGACGCCCTGGCGCTGAGCGTCGTCGAGGAGGGGGCTCAGGACCCGGTCGACGTCGACAGCTGCCTGCGTCGCCTCCGGTGACTCGGGGCCGAAGCGCTGCAGGTCGTAGTCGAGATGCGGCACGTAACAGAGAGTCAGGTCGTGGTCGGGCATCAGGATCCTGGTCGCCTCCACGATCCAGCGCGACGAGGCGAGCCCGGCGGTCGGTCCCCAGTACTGGAAGAGCGGGAACGTGCCCAGGCGGCGGGTCAGCTCGTCACGGAGGGACGGCGGCCGGGTGTAGCAGTCGGGCGACTTGCGTCCATCGGCGTGGTAGACCGGACGCGGTGTGACGAGCGAGTCGGTGTCGGCGCCCATGGCGTACCACCAGCAGACGTTGGCCACCCGGTAGTCGGGGTTGTCCCGGCGCATCCGGTGCCACAGCTTCTCGCCCTGCACCAGCTGGTTGTGCTGGCGCCACAGGTAGACCTCGCCGAGGTCGCGGAAGTACCAGCCGTTGCCGACGATCCCGTGCTCGCGAGGCGGCTGCCCGGTGAGGAAGGTCGACTGCACCGAGCAGGTGACCGCCGGCAGGACGGTCTGCAGCGGCGCCGAGAAGCCCGACTCCGCGAGCCTGCGCAGCCGCGGCATGTGGGCGAGCAGGCTCGGGGTGAGACCCACGACGTCGACGACCAGCAGCGGGGCGCTCATGCCGCGCACTCCATCCGCTGCCCGACGAGACGGTCCCGCACCCAGCCGACCTCCGCTGCGAGACCCGCCACCAGCTCGTCGTCGGTGGTCGGCGCGTGGCCGGCGGGGAGCACTCCCCACGTGTAGGTCTCGGCCTCGACGTGGTCGGTCAGGGGTGCGCCTCCGCCGAGGGCTGCTGCCAGCGTCTCCTCGAGGTGTGCGCGGGTGGATTGCAGCGGCGGGGCGGGGTCGGTGTGCACGGGCACGTGGAAGTGCACCCGCCACGGCCCGCGCCCCGGCAGGGGGCGGCTCCCACCCAGCGCGTCGCCGAGGTCGTCACGCGTGAACACCCGCCCACCGGCCAGCTCGCGGACCTGGTGCAGGAACCGGCGCTCGTCGAAGGCCGCGACCGCCTCGCGGTGGCGTGCCTCCTTCGGCGCAGGCACGTGCAACGCGGCCGACGCCTGCATCTTCACCACGGGGACACCGGCGTCACGGATGTGCTGCACGGCGACGACCGGGTCCTCGAACGCGACCGCGAGGTGGCAGGTGTCGAGACACATGCCGACCCGCGGGTGGGCCACGTCGACCACCCGCTGGACCGCCTGCTCGGTGGTCTCGACCAGGCACCCCGGCTCGGGCTCGATCCCGACCCGCACGCTGCGCCCGGTCCGGTCGGCCAGGCCGTCGAGGAAGTCCCCCAGCTCGGCAAGCCGGGCGTTCGCCGTGGTGTCGCGGTCGTGGTACCAACCCTTGCGCCACCCCAGCGGCACGGTGGAGATGCTGCCGCGGGCCACGTCGTCGGGCAGCAGCTGGGCGAGCACGGTCGCCAGGTCGGTGGTGTAGCGCAGCCGGTCGGCCTCGGACCAGTCCGGACGGTAGACCTGCTTCTTCACCTCGCCCCGCTGGAAGCCGCTGTAGGGGAAGCCGTTGAACGTCACGACCTCCAGTCCGCGCGTGTCGAGCTCGGCGCGCAGCCGGGCGACGTCACGGGGCTCGGCCGCGAGCCGCGCCGCCAGCGGCTGGGCCAGCCACAGACCGACGCCGAGCAGGTCGCTGTCCAGGCTGCGCCGCACCGGCTCGGCGAACCGGGCGAGCTGCGCGATCACGCCGTCGAGATCCTCGGCCGGGTGCACGTTGGTGCAGTAGGCGAGGTGCACGGTGGAGCCGTCGGGATGCCGCAGTCGCACGCCTCAGCCCTCCCTCGAGCCGCGAAGCACGGAGTTGCCCTCGAAGGTCGCGGTGGCGTCGGTCACCTGGTCGTCGATCCGCAACCGCCCGGACTGGCCGTAGAACGCGACCGGGTTACGCCACAGCACCTGGTCGACGTCGTCGTCGCCGAACCCGGCGGACAGCATCGCCTCACCGGTCCGCAGGGTCTTGAGCGGGTCGCTGCGTCCCCAGTCCGCCGCGGAGTTGACCAGGACGCGCTCGGTGCCGTACTCGCCGAGCAGCCGCACCATCCGGTGCTCGTCCATCTTGGTGTCGGGGTAGATCGAGAACCCCATCCAGCAACCGGTGTCGGCGACCATGCCGACCGTCATCTCGTTGAGGTGGTCGACCACGACGCGCTCGGGGGCGATGCCCGACTCCCGCACGACGTCGAGCGTGCGCTCGGTCCCCGCCCTCTTGTCGCGGTGCGGCGTGTGCACCAACACAGGCAGCTCGTGCTCGAGTGCCAGCTGCAGCTGGTGCGCGAAGGCCTTGTCCTCCTCCGGCGTCATGGCGTCGTACCCGACCTCCCCGACTGCGACGACGCCGTCCTTGGCCAGGTAGCGGGGCAGCACGTCGAGCACCCCGACGCAGCGCGGATCGTTGGCCTCCTTCGGGTTGAGCGCCATCGTGCAGTGATGGCTGATCCCGAACTGCGACGCGCGGAACGGCTCCCACCCGATCAGGCCGTCGAAGTAGTCGCAGAAGGACTCGACCGATGTGCGCGGCTGGCCCAGCCAGAACGCCGGCTCCACCAGCGCACGCACCCCAGCGGCGTACATCGCCGCGTAGTCGTCGGTCGTGCGGGACGTCATATGGATGTGCGGGTCGAAGATGCGCATCAGCGCTGCCTCTCTGCAGGGGTCCGGCCAGGGGTGGGGGTGGGAGGCGGGCGGTCGGCGAGGGCAGCGGCCGCGGCTGCTCGCCGCTCGGGTACGTCGGACTCGAGCTCGCACCAGATGGCGGCCGAGGCGAGCAGCGCCGGGAACCGGTCGACGACCCGCCAGACGTCGGCAGGTACGGCACGCCCGGCCGCGACACGCTCATGCGCCAGATCGAGCAGCATCTGCGCGAGCTCGGTGTCCGCCCGCTCGTCGAGGCGGGCCACCCGGTCCAGCGGCACCCCGACGAAGACGCACTTGACCACCGCGTGCCGCCACGCATGGTCGCCGAGGCGTGCTGCGCCGTAGTCCTGGACCGCGGCCTCGATGAGCCGGACGTCGTTGCTGCGCAACGCGTCCTCGACCAGTGGCAGCGCCTCCGCGCCGATGCCCTCGAGCAGGTGCAGTGCGCGGAGCACGCCGCGACGCTCGGCGGCGTCACCGTGCCGGTAGAGCAGCTCCACCTCCGCGGTCAGCCGCGGGCCACGGAGGGGGAGCGCCGCCAGGAGCCGCGCCCTGCCGGCGTCCTCGGGCTGTCCGCGGCCCACGTTGCGCCCGACGGCGGGGAACAGCACGGCGATGCGCGCCGGGTCCTCCAGCACCCGCTGCTCGGCGGCGGCCAGCCAGTCGTTCACCTGCCCACCCCCACGGTCGTCAGCGCGCGGTCCTCCGCGGCGCGCAACGCCTGCAGGGTGCGACGCGCCACCTCCGGCGCGGCGTGGGACTGCCGTGGCAGCTCGACGTTGGCGAGCCCGCGGTAGCCCACGGCGTGCAACGCACCGAGCACTCCCTCGAAGTCGACCTCGCCGTCGCCGATCTCGAGGTGCTCATGGACGCCGCGGCGCATGTCGTCGACCTGCACGTTGGCGATGAGCGGACCGACCGCGTCGATGCCGCCCGCGGGGTCGTCGTCCTCGTTGCATCGCAGGTGGCCGACGTCGACGGTGACGCGGAGTCGCTCCGGCTCACCCAGCCGCTCACGCAGCTGTCGCACGGCCGGGAGGGTGTCGACGAACATGCCGGGCTCGGGCTCGAACGCCAGCGTCACATCGCGGCGCTCGGCCTCGGCGAGCACGGCCTCGACGCCGTCGGCCAGTCGATGCCATGCCTCCGCGTCGGACACCCCGTCGGGTGTGGTGCCCGACCAGAACGACACCGCCTCGGCGCCGAGGTCGGCGGCCACCGCCACCGCACGTCGCAGCAGGTCGACGCGGCGCTCCCGGCCGACATCGGAGACCAGCGTCGGCTCGTGCTTGCGCCAGGGGTCCATGACGTAGCGCGCGCCGGTCTCGACCACCACTGCCAGGCCGTGCTCGTGCAACCAGCCGCCGGCCTTCGCCGTGCGCCGCGCCAGGTCCGGCGCGAAGGGGTCGAGGTGAGGGTGGTCGAGGGTGAGGCCGACACCCTCGTAGCCGAGGCCGGCCACCACCTCGAGCGCGTCGGGCAGCCGGTGCCCGGCGAAGCCGTTGAGGCCGTAGCCGAGACGCAGTCGGGCCGGCGCGCTCACGTGGACGACACCCGCTTCGCCGCCCGTCGGGCGATCGGGCCGATCAGCGCGAGGCCGGCGGCGAGCGGGACGGCACCTGCGCGCGCCGCGAGGGCAGCCTGCAGCGGCAGCAGCCCGCGCAGCCCCGTGCCGGTGGCCGCTCGCACCGTGCCTGCGTCGGGACGCCGCCACGCTCCTGCCTGCGCGGAGCCGACCTGTGTGGCATAGGCCATGGCCATGGCCGCGGCCGAGACCGCGGATGTCTTCGACCGACGTGGACCGCTGAGCGAGGCCGCGGCCGCGGCCGCCGTACCCGCCAGTGCCGTGACCACCGGCCCGCGCGTCGTCCCGTGCACCTCGCCCCGGCTGAGCGTCGTCACTCCCACGACGTGTGCGGCGACGGCCGCCGCCGGCAGCCACCCGGCGCGCCGCCCGCCGGCACCCATGAGTACGTCGAGCCCGCGGGCGCTCGCCATCGCCGGGACGCCCAACGGACCGTCCTTGAGCGCGAGATCGTAGGCCCATGCGCTGGCCGCGAGCGGCAGCACGAGCGCCGCCCCGCGGGCTCCCCCGGCCGTGACCGCGAGGGTGACCCCTGCGGTGGTCAGGCCCGCTGCGACCAGCGCGGCCTGCTCCGGGCGGACCCGCCCCGACGGGATGGGCCGCTCGGGCCGCTCGACCGCGTCGAGGTCCCGGTCGGCGTAGTCGTTGAGCGCCATCCCCGCCCAGTACAGGCAGGTCGACGCCACCGGCAGGAGCGCGGTCCGGCCACGCAGCGGGTAGCCGGCGTGCGCGGCGCCGACGAGGGTGTCGCCGACCACGGTCAGCGCCGCCGGGGCGCGCACGAGCTCGACGAGGGCGCGGGCGGTGCTCACGAGCCGGTGACCTCCACGTCGCGAACCCATGCCACGAGGGCCCGCCACTGCTCGTGCAGGGCGTGCTCGGACGTGTCGACGGGATCCTTGAAGAAGAAGCCCAGCTGCGGCTGCGATCCGCTCGATCCCCGGGCGAGCGCGAGGGCGAGCAGCCGTACGAGGTCGATGACCAGCGGTGCGGCCAGCGCCGAGTCGCAGCCTTGCCAGGTGAACTGGAGGTTCATCCGCGTGCCGAGGAAGCCCTCGAAGGAGACGTGGTCCCAGGCGGTCTTCCAGTCCCCCAGGTCGGGGACGTAGTCGATGTGCAACGGTGAGTCGACGTCGTAGCCCAGCAGCGCAGGCAGGCCGCCACCCTTGCTGATCGACTTGCTCTGCGCCGCGGCCGGATCGGCGAGCGTGGCCCCGTCACCGCCACCGAGCAGGTTGGTGCCGGACCACGACCGCACCCGCAGGTTGCGCGCCGCGAACATCGGCGCGAGCACCGACTTGACCAGGGTCTCCCCCGTCTTGCCGTCGCTGCCGGCCCACGGCAGCCCGAGCCGGTCGGCGAGCTGCCGCAGCGCCGGCAGTCGCAGCCCCGTCGAGGGCGTGAAGTCGACGAACGCGCAGCCCGCCCGCAGTGCGGCGACGGAGTACAGGCTGCTGGCCGGGAGGACCGGCTCGCCTGCGGCCAACGCGGCCTCGAGGTCGCGCACGTCAGCGTGCGCGGCGTGCTCCTGTGCCGGCGGTTCCGTCGAGGACACGTTGACCACGACCACACGTTCGAGGCGGTACCGGTCCCGGAAGTCCCGCAGGTCCTGCACGAGCCGGTCGATGTCGGGTGCCTCCTCGCCCGGCTGCAGTCCGGGCCGGATCCGAGCGTCGACCTCCGCCAGCTCGTCGCGCAGGGCGGCCACGACCGACGTCGGCACGACACCTGCGTCAGCGAGCATCTCCGCGCGCTTCGGCAACGGCGTGCACGCGATGTCGTGACCACCCACGACCACGTCGTCGAGGTCGACCAGACCGGCCTCGGCCAGGTCCGGGTGGTCGGTCACCATCCCGGTGCGACCGACCAGCCGCGCCTGCATCGCGAGGGCGCCGACGGTCGCCGTCGTCGCGACAGACCCGCGGGCACCGATGAACCATGCACCCACTCGACTCATGTGCCATCTCCTTCGGTCTCGGCGAGCACCGCATCGGCGTCGCGGATGAGAACCTCCCGTGCCGTCTCGTCGGTCACCCACCGCTCGACGTCGGCCTTGAAGCGGTCGAGCTCGGCCACCAGGCGGCGGTCCTGGCCACTCGCGTCGGCCCGCTGCGCGCGTCGGACCGCCCGGGTGAGGTGGGCCTCGACGCGGTCGTCCATGGCGCCCTGCGCGTGGAACGTCGCGACCAGTGCCTCGATGTCCTCCAGCGACGTGGTCGTCGTGAACGTCAGCGTCTGTGTCGCCTCGTTGCCCGCGTTGTCGGTCGCCGTGACCGTCAGGGCATGTCCGCCGAGGTCGAGCTCGTAGAGGTCGACGGTCGCCCCGCTCGCGACGGGCTCACCGTCGAGCGTGGCCGTGACCTCGTCGACACCGGACTCCGCGTCGGTCGCCGAGTAGTCGACGGTCAGGCTCTCGGAGTCGCCGTACGTCGCGCCGTCCTCGACCCCCGACACCGCGATCGTCGGTGCCGTGAGCTCCTTGACCCGCACGTTGCGGAAGAAGACCTCGTCGCCGTTGCCGTGGTTCTGCAGGCCGACGTACGACGGCTGGTTCATCCGAGCCGGGTCGGTATCGGTGTAGTCGTTGACGAGCACGTCGTTGAGGTAGACCCGGATGCGGTCACCCTCCACGACGATCTCGTAGGCGTTCCACTCACCGGGTGGGTTGAGCGCCGCGTCCCGCGCCTCCGTGTCGGGAGCCTGCGCGTTGTAGATCGCACCGGTCGTGGAGTCGGGATCGTCGGTGGCGTCGATCTGGATCTCGTGCCCTTGGTCGACCGCCGCCCACGGGTCGTCCCCGATGTCCGGGAACCCGACGAAGACACCGGAGTTGTCGTCACCGGCCATCTTCCAGTCGAGCTTGAGCGAGTAGTCGCGCAGCGGGTTCTCGTCGTTCCAGAGCAGTCCCAGACCGCCGTAGCTCATCAGCTCGCAGTCCGCGTAGGCGAACCCGCCCGGCCCGGCCATGGTCCAACCGTCGAGCGACTCGCGGGTCCCGTCGAACAGGCTCGCGTAGCCCTTCCCCGGCTGTGTCGGGCTGCACGGCACGAGTGGCTTCTCGTCGAGGTGGAAGAAGTCGAACCGCGCCGTCGCACCGGCACCGTTGAATGCGGCCATCCCGACCTTGGGGTCGCGCAGCGTGTTCAACGCGCGCCCGCGTCCGAAGGGGTTCCAGCTCTCGCCGTCGGCCGACCAGGACGCACGCAGCGTCGAGCCGTCGCTGGCGAGCCGGACCCAGAGGTCGTCGGTGACCGAGCCGGGCAGCGGGCCCGAACGGTCGAGCGACTCGTCGAAGACCGCCACCCCGTCGATGTTCTGGCCGAACTCCATCCGCCAGCCCTGGCCGGGGATGTTGATCAGCACGGCCTTGGCGAAGTTGCTGCCCTGGCCCAGCACCATCAGACCGGCCTGCTCGAAGTCGTCGGTGCCGCCGACGTCGACCTTCGTCACCGCCTCCCAGCCGGTGTCGGTCGGGGCGGGCTGCACGACGATGTTGCGGGCGTCGCTGGTGCCGGCGTACATGTCCCCGGCGACCGCGTCGATCTCGAGGGCACCGTCGGCGAGCCGCCGGTGGCTGGGGTCGGAGCGGATGACGGACCACCGGCACGGGTCGAGCTCGGTGCCGTCGAACTCGTCGTCTGCGGGTACGTCGGTCTCGCAGTCGTGGTCCGTGCGGCCGAAGGTGAAGGAGTCGACGTCGAACCCACCACTGAAGGTCAGGTACAGCTCGTCCGAACCACCCGGATCCTCCACGGGCACCGGGTCGAGGTCGACATAGTTGGTCCAGTCGCCGGTGTTCGGTACGTAGACGGACGACACCAGGGGCCCGTCGGGGCTGCCGCTGCGCACCTCGATCGTGCCGCCGGAGCCCCCGGAGGAGGCGCGCACCGAGAGCTCGGTGACGCCCTGCAGGTTGTACGGCTCGAACATGATCCAGTCGCCGTCGTCGATGTAGCCGACGCGGGCGCCGCCCTCTCCGGTGCCGTCGGAGACGACCTGCACGCCGTTCATCTCGCTGAAGTGCTCCGCCTGACGGTGGTCGGGCTGCAGGACGATCTCGGCGGTGCCCTTCACCCCGGGCGCGTCGTCGCTCGGCGGTGTGTCGGTGTACTCCGCGAGCAGCAGACCGAAGATGTTGTCGTCGGTGCCGTGCGACGCGTCGGCGGTCGTCGTGATGGTGCCCTCGCAACCTTGGGTGGAGTCACCGCCGTGGGTGTGCCCGTCGTGGCCGAGCGCGTAGGTCACCGTGACCTCCGAGCAGTCGACGGGCTGCCCGTCGGGGTCGGTCACCTCGACCTCGTAGTCGATGGTCTCGCCCGATCCCGCGACGTAGCCGTCGGGTGGCTGCTCGAAGCTGAGCTCCGGAGCGGTGTTGCCCACCAGGATCTCGACCGCCGACACGGCCGTGCGATCGGTCGTGTCGGTGACGGTGAGCCGCGCGGTGTAGCTGCCGTTCTCGGTGTAGGTGTGGGCGGGACTCGCCTCGGTCGAGTCCGTCGTGCCGTCCCCGTCGAAGTCCCACGCGTACGACGCGATCGTGTCGCCCGGGTCGGGGTCGCGTGACCCCTCCGACGAGAACTGCACGGTCAGCGGCGCCAGCCCTGAGGTCTTGTCGGCGTTCGCCACCGCGACCGGCGACCGCGACCCGGCGACGTAGTCCACCCGGTACACCGCGGAGTTCTCGTCACCGTTGAAGAACCCGGTGCCGTAGTCGAGTACGTAGAGGCTGCCGTCGGGCCCGAACTCGGCGTCGATCAGCTGGGTCAGCGACAGCCCGTCGGAGAACGGGTCGATCGCGAGCGGCTCGCCCGCGTCGTCGAGCGAGATGTTCTTGATCCAGCGACGGCCGAACTCGTAGCCGAAGAACTGGCCGTCGTAGTACGCAGGGAACTTCGTCTCCGCCGGGTTGTCGGCGTCGAAGCGGTAGACCGGGCCGCCCATCGGGGACTCCGACCCACTGCCGAAGGCCGGCAGTGAGCCGCCGTCGTAGGTGATCCAGGCCGGTTTCGCCGGAGGCACCTCACTCAGGCCGGTGTTGAGTGCTGAGTCGTTGGTGGCGCCACCCGCGCAGTCGAACTTCTCGCCGACCGGGTCGTCGTCACCCTTGTTGGGGTCGTCAGCGGTGTAGGTGGACGTGAAGGTCCGCTCGACGTAGGTCTGGTCGACCGTGTTGGCGCCGGTGCAGTAGGGCCAGCCGTAGTTGCCGGGCTCGTCGACCTTGTTGAACTCGACCTGTCCTCCGGGACCGTACTTGTTCGCACCCCCGGCGTCCGGGCCGTAGTCACCGACCCACACGGTGCCGGTCTTCGCGTCCACGTCCATGCGGAACGGGTTGCGGAAGCCCATGGCGTAGATCTCGGGTCGGGTCAGCTCGGCGCCGGGCTCGAAGAGATTCCCGTCGGGGACGGTGTAGCTGCCGTCGGGCTGCACGGTGATGCGCAGGACCTTGCCGCGCAGGTCGTTGGTGTTGCCGGAGCTGCGTCGGGCGTCGAACTGCGGTGCGCGGGTCGCGCGGTCGTCGATCGGGCTGTAGCCGTTGGACTCGAACGGGTCGGTGTCGTCGCCGGTGGAGATGTAGAGGTTGCCGTCGGCGTCGAAGTCCAGGTCACCGCCATGGTGGCAGCAGTTGCCACGGTCCTGCGGGATCTGCAGGATCTCCTGCTCGCTGGACAGGTCCAGAGTGCCGTCGGCGAACTTGAAGCGAGACACCTGGTTGTGGCCCTCGTACGCATCCCAGACCGAGGGGTCGTCGGAGTTGTGCGCGACCTCACCGCTGGGGGTGTCCAGCTCGGGCGAGTAGAACAGATACACCCAGTGGTTCTCGGCGAAGTCCGGGTCGACGGCGATGCCCTGCATGCCGTCCTCACGGAACGAGTAGACCGGGATCTGTGCGGCGACGTCGGTCGCGCCGGCCTCGGAGGTGTAGTAGACGGTTCCGCTGCGCGACGTGTGCAGCACGCCGCCGTCCGGCAGCACGGCCAGCCCCATCGGCTCGCCGGTCACCGCGGCGCCCTTCGCCAGCGTCACCTGGTCGAAGTTGTCCTCGACGGTCGCCCCGCAGTCCGCCGGGTCGGCGCCGGCGGCGGTGCGGATACCGCCGAGCACGTGCTGCCGGAACTGCGGGTCGGAGTAGGACTCCGCGGTGTGGCCCATGCCGGTGTACCAGGACCGGCCGCCGTCGTAGTTCTGGCACCACGCGATCGGGTGGTCGTGGCCCATCGCGCCGGCCCCCGGGGAGTACGACGACTCATCCAACGTGGCGAGCACGTGCACGTCACCACGCGGGTTGCCCTGGTAGTTGTACCACTCGTCGAACCGGTCCCAGCGCTTCGGCAGATCTGCCGTCGAGGGGTGCACCCGGTCGGGAACTCGCACGGTGGCGTCCTGCTGTGCCGGGTGGGAGTCGAAGTAGGCGCCGACGAGGGCGCCGTACCACTGCCACTCGTACTCGGTGTCCGACGCGGCGTGGATGCCGGCGTACCCGCCGCCCGCATTGATGTAGCGCTCGAAGGCGGCCTGCTGCTCGGCGTCGAGCACGTCACCGGTGGTGGACAGCCACACGACGGCGTCGTACTGCGCGAGGTTCTCGTCGGTGAACGCATCGGCGTCCTCGGTCGCCGTCACGCCGAAGCCGTTCTCGGCGCCGAGCTGCTCCACCATGTCGACGCCGGCCGGGATCGAGTCGTGGCGGAAGCCCGCCGTCTTCGAGAACACCAGCACCTCGAACTCCGCCGCGTCCACCTCTGCCGCGTCCGCCTCGGTCGCGGACTGCGTCGTGGTCTGGGTCGCGGCTTGGGCGCTGCTCGGTGCCGGCGCGACGATGCTGACGGCCACGGCCGCCCCGAGCAGCGTGCCGAACCATCCTCTGAGCGTGTGTCGCACAGGACTCTCCTTCGAGCGGACATCCGGACGGCCTGCTGGCCGTGGTCGGCGGACTACACCCGGTGGCGGTCCCGAGCCGTGCAAGCGCGGGGCGAACACGTGGGGTGAGGTCAGTCACACGGGACGTTATTGACCACTTCTGCCGACTGTCAAGCAAAAGTTCACTGAGTGAACGCGTACTTTTACTTGCTGTCGAAGCTAGTGCGGTCCGTCTTGCTCAGATGGGGCGCGTACATACGCGTGAGGCGTCACTCCTGCAGCCATGACGGCCTGCACGAGTGACGCCTCAGCAGCTGTGCGGGTGCGGTCAGCCCTCCGAGCCCGAGCTGAACGCGGAGTCGAACGACGCGGTCGGCGGCTCGGGCAGGGTCTCCCGCACGTAGCGCAGCGCGTCCGGCGCGCCCGCCAGCCGGTCCATGCCGGCGTCCTCCCACTCCACCGAGATCGGGCCGTCGTAGCCGATCGCGTTCAGAGTGCGGAAGCAGTCCTCCCACGGCACGTCCCCGTGCCCGGTCGAGACGAAGTCCCAGGAGCGACGCGGGTCGCCCCAGGGCAGGTGCGACGACAGCCGGCCGGCGCGCCCGTCGGCCGGCCGCAGTCGGGTGTCCTTGCAGTCGACGTGGTAGATCCGGTCCTTGAAGTCCCAGATGAAGCCGGCCGGGTCGACGCCCTGCCAGACCATATGGCTGGGGTCCCAGTTGAGCCCGAAGGACTCCCGGTGGCCGATCGCCTCCAGGGTGGCGACCGTGCTCCAGTAGTCGTAGGCGATCTCACTGGGGTGCACCTCGTGGGCGAAGCGCACGCCCTCCGCTTCGAAGACGTCCAGGATCGGGTTCCAGCGTGCGGCGAAGTCGGCGTAGCCCGCCTCGATCACCTCAGCACCCACCGGCGGGAACATCGCGACGTACTTCCAGATCGCCGAGCCAGTGAAGCCGACCACCGTCGAGACGCCGAGCCGGGCGGCAGCACGGGCGGTCCACTGCATCTCCTCGGCCGCGCGCCGCCGCACGCCCTCGGGATCGCCGTCACCCCACACCCGCGTGGGCAGGATGTCCTGGTGCCGGTGGTCGATCGGGTCGTCACAGACTGCCTGGCCGACGAGGTGGTTGGAGATCGCCCAGACGCCGAGCCCGTGGCGGTCGAGTGTCTCCCGCTTCGCCTTCAGGTAGGCGTCGTCCTCCACGGCGCGGCGCACGTCGAGGTGGTCACCCCAGCATGCGATCTCCAGGCCGTCGTAGCCCCACCCCGCGGCGAGCCCGCACAGCTCCTCGAAGGGCAGGTCGGCCCACTGGCCGGTGAACAACGTGATCGGTGGTGCCATCGCTCGTCCTCCAGGTGTGTCGCCTCAGCGCGTGCCGAGGAGATGTTCCATGGCCAGCTGGTCGAGGCGCTCGAACGCGAGCCCGCGCGCGGCGAGCGCCTCCGGGTCGTGATGCTCCGAGCGCACGTCGGCGAGCGACTCACCCGGCGCGAGCGTCGGCTCGGCGAGCTCCGGCACACGGGCCGCGGCCAGCGCCTCCTGCACCTCGGGGTCCTTGCGGAACGCCGCGACCTTGTCGCGCAGGATCAGGTAGTTGTGCATGCATGCGGCAGCGGTGTCCCACACGCCGTCGAGGTCCTCGGTGCGCTCGGGCTTGTAGTCGAAGTGGCGGTAGCCGTCGTAGGGGCGGCCCGTGCCGGACCCCTCGAGTACGTCGACCGTCCAGAACGCGCCGCGCAGGTTACCGGCGCCGAAGCGCAGGTCCTGGTCGTAGCGCGGGCCGTGCTGTCCGTTGAGGTCGATGTGGAAGAGCTTTCCGTGCCACAGCGCCTGGGCGATGCCGTGGGCGTAGTTGAGCCCCGCCATCTCCTCGTGCCCGACCTCGGGGTTGATGCCGACCCGGTCCGGCTCGTCGAGCTCCTCGATGAAGGCCAGCGCGTGCCCGATCGTCGGCAGCAGGATGTCGCCGCGCGGCTCGTTGGGCTTCGGCTCGATCGCGAAGCGGATGTCGTAGCCCTGCTCGCGCACGTACTGGCACAGCAGGTCCAACGCCTCCTTGTAGCGGTCGAGTGCTGCGGCGACATCCTTGGAGCCGCCCGACTCCGAGCCCTCGCGCCCGCCCCACAGCACGTAGGTGGTCGCGCCGAGCTCGGCGGCCAGGTCGAGGTTGCGCAACACCTTGGCCAGCGCGTAGCGGCGTACGGCACGGTCGTTGGCGGTCAGCCCGCCGTCCTTGAAGACCGGGTGGCCGAACAGGTTGGTCGTGGCCATCTCGACGCCAATGCCGGTCTCGGCGAGCGCCGCCGTGAACCGGTCGAGGGTCGCCTGCCGGGTCGCGTCGTCGGGCACGAGGTCGTCGTCGTGGAACGTGACGGCCGCAGCTCCGAGCTCGGCGAGCCGGTGCACCGCCTCGACGGGGTCGAGCGGCGGCCGGACCGCGCCCCCGAAGACGTCGACGCCCTGCCAGCCGACCGTCCACAGGCCGAAGGAGAAGCGGTCGCTCGGTGTGGGTCGCATGGGTCCTCCTCAGGCCGGGGTGTGTGCGGCGTCCTGCTCGACGTCCTGCCAGCCTCCACCACCGGCGGACCGCTCGACCGCCGCGAGCACCTGCTGCACGCGCAGCCCGTCGGCGAAGGACGGTCGCGGCTGCTCACCCGCCGCGATCGCCGTCAGCAGGTCGACGACCTGGTGGGTGAAGCCGTGCTCGTAGCCGAGCAGGTGACCGGGCGGCCACCAGGCGCCGACGTAGGGGTGGTCCGGCTCGGTGACGAGGATGCGACGGAAGCCCGCGACGCTGGAGTCCTCGGTCTCGTCGTAGTAGTGCAGGACGTTCATGTCCTCGAAGTCGAAAGCCAGGCTTCCCCGGGAGCCGTTGATCTCGATCCGGATGGAGTTCTTGCGGCCGGTGGCGAACCGGGTCGCCTCGAAGACGCCGATGCCGCCCCCGGAGAACCTGGTGAGAAACGCGGTGGCATCGTCGACCGTGACCGCACCCCGCTCGGCGCCCGCCGTACCCGAGAGCCCGCTGGAGGCGTCCGCGAGCGGGCGCTCCTTGACGAAGGTCTCCAGCAGCCCGCAGACCGAGCCGATCCGCTCACCGGTGATGAACTGGGTCAGGTCGACGACGTGCGCACCGATGTCGCCGAGGGCCCCGGAGCCGGCCCGGTCCTTCTGCAGCCGCCACGACAGCGGCGCCTC